>Ga0160470_100603_pt1 | contig 12623 bp, 6 predicted proteins | sample HID1973I_E11MG_FD_108214 | JGI IMG/M metagenome (GOLD analysis project Ga0160470, IMG submission 108214) | Enriched mosquito-associated microbial communities from UW Madison campus, WI, USA - HID1973I_E11 MG | ecosystem: Host-associated > Arthropoda: Insects > Digestive system > Unclassified ... | reverse complement strand
GTCGAGTTTTACGTCGGTGTCCACGTCAGTTCCATAATAGCGCATATAATAAGAACCATAGATATTTCCATAAGCTTCTCCTGGAATCAATTTGAAAGTCACTGGCGAATTGATATACCCACCTGTTCCAGCACCATATACAATATCGTTGAGACCCTCTTTCAATTTTACCACCTTATTTCTGTTGGCTGAGAAATTAAGACCGATATTCCATTTAAAATCTTCTGTACGAATTGGTGTACCACTTAATACCAGTTCGATACCCTTATTGCGCATATCACCAGCGTTAAAAGCAGCTGTACCAAAACCTGTAGCAGATGTAATCTGTGCTTTAATGATCTGGTCCCGTCCATAAGAATAGTAATATGTTGCATCAAAGCTCAAACGGTTATCAAAGAATGCCATTTCAAGACCTGCTTCGTAAGTATCTGTAAACTCTGGCCTCAAATTAGGATCTCCAAGGTTAGAGGACAGTGTTACACCTAAAACACCTGTAGGCAGTCCAGTGTAATTAGAGAATCCATTTGCTGTAGAATAAGGCTGTGCATCTTTACCAATTCTGGAATAAGACAACCTCAACTTACTTTGGTTAATAAAAGCCGGCAGCTTAAAGCTATCCGAAAATACATAACTTAAACTTGCAGAAGGGTAGAAAAATGATCTGTTTTCGTCTGATAGAGAGGAGGTAATATCATTCCGCCCAGTTAAGGTTAAAAACAAATAGTTCTTGTAATCCAACGAAGCTTCTCCAAAGAAACCGTTTGAACGATACGCCAATAAATTTTGGACCGGAGTCAGAACCTTCGCATTGGTCAGTCTATAATCATTGTAAACACCCAAGACACTACCCAATACACCCTGGTCTTTAAGAGATTTATCAAATACCTCAAATCCAAGTCTCAATGTTCCATTGAGGTCGGACGTTAGTTTTGAAGTTAGTGTCGTAAGGAAAGTTGTATTGATTGCTCTGTATTTTGTATTGTATTCACCTACAAAACCATCAGCATTGTCGTAGACAGATTCACCTGCAATTCCCAGTCTGCCCGGTGCAGTACGGAACCTGTTTTCGCCATAGGTGTCCACACCAGCACGATAGCTGAAACTTAGCCAGTTTAACGGACTGTATTCCACAAAAGCGCCAGCAATGAAACGGTTCACATCACTTTTTAGCCTGTTAGTTGCCGCACCATATATTGGATTGTTGGTGCCCTTCCATAACTGAGTGCCATCTGGATTAAGGTACTCCCTCACATCCCAACGACCAGAATAATAGGTCAAACTCTCCCCAAAACGGTCAGCATCATAACTGTAGCCTCCTGAATTGGTAAAGTTCATGTTGAAACCAGCCTTTATTTTAGGACTTATCGTCGCATCAAGATTTAAGCGTCCGGACAAATTCCTGTAATCGGTAAAAGGTAGCATACCGTCCTGAAAGAACGAAGAAAGAGATGAAAAGACTTTAACGGCGTCAGTACCTCCAGTCAAAGACACTGAATTTCGGATCTGATTGCCTTTCTCAAATGCATTCTTATAATTGTCATAAATGAAATCAGGATGTGTTGGATCGATCACTTTTGCCTCCGCGATCGTCGGGCCCCATGCTGGTCCTAAGCCTATTGGTGTATACACACCCAATATACCTGCTGTATATTCTTGCTGTATAGCGGGTGTTTTATTGATTTCATCAGTACCGTAGGTACTTGTAAAATTAACTCTGATGCCATTTCCTGAACCTTTTTTTGTGGTAATTACAACCACACCATTGGCACCGCGCAATCCGTAAAGAGCGGTAGCAGCTCCTCCTTTAAGGATATTAATAGTCTCAATGTCTTCAGGATTCACGTCAGACATCCTGTTCCCAATAGATCTTACATTAGATCCTGTTCCTGCACCTAATGTAGAGGTTGTATTATCAATCTGCACTCCATCAATCACATAAAGAGGATCTGTTGATGCTGTTGGATCAATAGAATTGATACCTCTGATACGAATATTAGCACCTTGCCCAGGACCACCACCTACGCTAGAGATCGTAGCTCCGGCAATCTTTCCCTGCAAGGCATTTAACACATTCGGCTGATGATTGAAATTCAGTTCCTCAGAGCGAACACCCTGTGCAGCATATCCTAACGATTTTTTCTGACGGCTGATCCCCAATGCAGTTGAAACAACTACTTCTTCCAGTTGCCTGGAATCTGTTTCTAAACTAACATTTACATTGGTAACATTAGTGACGTTGACTTCTTTAGGAAGATAGCCAACAATACTTACCTGTAATACCGGATTGGCACCGGATACCTGAATTGTAAAATTTCCGGAACCACTTGTAGAAGTTCCAACATTGGTTCCTTTAAGTTTGACGGTTACTCCTGGCAGCGGAAGCCCATCTTCTGCGCCGGTAACTTTTCCATTTACAGTTTTTACCTGGGCATGTAAAGTAAAATGCGCCAGTAAAAGAAATGGAAGAAAAAGTAGTGTAAAAATTTTTCTCATAATTTACGGGATTTAGGTTAGTTAGTAATTGTTAAAAGCAGCTTTGGTTCATTAAACTACCACGGATACAATATAATTGCATCGTTAAATAAATATAGGGAATTAAATTTCTCATCAATGAAAAAATATGCAATTAAATATCAACATTAATAGAATTAATTGATTGATAAGTTTAGCTAATAATACGTTCTCTATGTCAGTTTAATAAAAAAGCCAGGAGGTATCTAATCGACACTTCCTGGCTTCATCAGAAAACACTCCAGGGTTAATATCCCGGATTTTGCTGTGCCCCTAGTCCTGGGTTTGCATTAATTTCAGACTGAGGAATAGGCAATAATGTTTTTGCAAATTCTCTTGTTACCGGATTCGGTCTAAAAGTAAATGGCAAACCACTCAAGGCATCATCATATGCTATAGATTTATTTAAACGGATCATATCAAAGAAACGATGCCCTTCGCCATAAAGTTCTTTACTCCTTTCGTCCAGGATCATGTCCAAAGTAATGTTTGCCGCGGTAGCTTCAGGTAAACCAGGCGAACGTTTACGAATGGCATTGAGATAAGTAGCAGCAAGCGTTTTATCAATGGTCAGCGCTGCCTCTGCGGCAATCAGATACACCTCTGACAAACGGATTACTTTAATGTTAACAGCTGTAACAGTTGATTTGCCATCGCCTTCTAACAAGACTCCGCCGCTATACTTGTAGAGTGCACCAAGACGTGTTGTCGAAGTCTCATCATAACTCATGATACCTTTTCTGATATCTGTTGGATCCTGATTTAATCTAGCTATAAATGGCGTGCTCGCTACAAACCATCCCAAAGCATTTGTTGCTCCATGTCCTGAACGTCTCATATAAAAACCTAATGAAGCTGTCCCCAAATCACTTTCATTCGGAAAAATACCGAGTTCGAATATGGATTCAGAACCAAATTGTGCTTTCCATGAAGTTACCCAGTTCGCATTGGTATATAATGTGTATTTGTTGCTTTTAATTACTTCTTCAGCAGCCTTTAGTGCATTCACATTATCACCCATATAAAGATAAACACGTGCTTGCAAAGCCATATTTGCGTAGTAATTCAGATAACCCTTAGTTGTAACTGTATTTACATCTTTAGAAAGTAAAGGCGCAGCAGCTTTCAAATCATCCAATATCTGTTTATAATTTTCCTCAACTGTTGCACGTCGTGGTTGTGCGGTCACTGGTATGGTCGTTACGATATTAGGTACTCCGAAAGATGCTTTATCATGATTGTATGATTTACCATAAAGGCGCACTAAATCAAAGTACATCAGGGCCCTTGCGGTCAATGCCTGCCCTTTGTATATATTAAATCCTGCATTTGGAGTTTGGGCTTCTACGTTTGCAATGCCTTCTAGCAAGTTATTAGTTTGAAGAATGTCAAAGTAAATCTGTGTCCAGAATCCCGAATAGCTACTCGTGGTAGGATTCATGTTGTAAGTATAGAGTGCGTCATTACCGCGGCCATTCATCACAATGGTAAAATCCCCTCCTTTTACATCTCCATACAATAAAAAGTTACGACCATAATAATCTGAGCTCGTCATATTCCTCATGATTCCGTTCATCATAACTTTAGCGTCAGTCGGGGTTTGAATAGAAACTTTAGAGTCACCCTGATTACTCGGTTCGACATCCAAAAAATCTTTACAGGATGATAAACTAACTGCGAGTAATCCTGTCAATAATATATTTATTTTTTTCATCTTATAATCTTTAAAATCCTTAGAAACTAAACTCGATACCGAAAGCATATGTCTTTCCGAAAGGTGTCTCCCAGCCTCTTGTGCTATATTGATTAACTTCCGGATCTGCGATTTTATACTTCGAGAAGGTAAGCAGATTGCTTCCGTTAAAATATACCCTGGTGTTTGAAACTCCAATTTTATTAACCAATGTTTTTGGTAAATTATAGGCCAAAGTGATATTCTTCAACCTCAGAAAACTCGCATCATGCATCTGGCGGTCGCTATACTGCATAGGATCCGTTAAATCGTTACCATCTAGTTTAGGTAGTGTTCCTTCTTTATTTTCAGGGGTCCACATATTCTCGTAATAGACCTGAGACCTGATCCTTTCCCAGTAATAACCATCATCTGCGGCATCCTTAAATGCACCGTCATAAAGCTTACCACCAATTTTGTAATTGAAATTCAAAGCCAGGGAGAATCCTTTGTATTCAACATCAGTATTGATACCACCATATACTTTTGGAATGCCACTGCCCAAAATAGTTAAACCAGCTCGGGTATAATCATATGTAGCTGGCCTGCCATTAAACGTTGTGTCTCTGAGAGAAGTCGTCTCATTTTTCTTGCCATTAGTATACCAAAGGTTTTTACCATTTATTGGATTCACTCCTGCCCATTCATAACCATAAAATGCCAAAGTCGATTCACCTTCTCGGTAAATAAACTGAGAACGGGCATCGCCTCCTGTTGGGTCTGTCCAGATGATGTCCGACCCTGAAGCCTGTCCACCTGCGGCATATAATTTAGTCACTTTAGAGCTTATAAACGATGCATTTACACTTGCACTCCATCTCAAACCGTCTTTGCGGATAAGGTCTCCGCCCAATTCCAATTCTACACCTTTATTGTTGATTTCTCCGATATTCATCAACGTAGTTGTAAAACCGGTGACTCTGGAAACAGGAACATCCTGCAATAAATTTTTAGAATCTCTATTGAAATATTCAACAGTACCATAGATCCTGTTGTTCAAAAATCCAAATTCTAAAGCTAAGTTCGTCGTGTAACTTGTTTCCCATTGAAGATCCTCATTTCCAACCACACTAATTGCTCCTCCAGCTTGCTCCATATATTTAGAACTGTATGAGGTAAGGTTCCTCCAGCCATAATTTTGCGTCGGCATAGTTCCATTAACACCATAGGAAGCTCTCAAGCGAAGGTTGCTGATATAGTCGATGCTTTTCATAAACTCTTCCTGATTGATCCTCCACGCTCCTGCTACCGACCAGAAATCTCCCCAGCGTACCTCAGGGCTTAATCTCGATGAACCATCACGACGATAAGAAGCGGAAGCATAATACTTCTGGTTAAAATCGTACTCTGCACGTGACAGAACAGACATCATGTTATAACCCCAGAAATAACCACTTGCATCTTTAACACCTGCTGTTGCTACGGTATGCAATGCACTGGAAGGGAGATCCGTACCTGTGGATCTTTGGAAATCTGTACGGTTTCTTTCCGCCTCAAAACCTGCCAATAAACCTAAATTATGCGATCCAAATTGCTTGTTATAATTCAAGGTGGTAGAAGAGACAATCTTATTGATATTCGTAGTTAAGTCAGAGACTGTACCATTTGTAGTAGCACCGTTAAAATGAAGGGCACTGTAATATATATGATCTGTAATCTGAGCATTGTCATAAGAAAATATGGACTTCAAGTTAAGTTCCGGAAGAATCTTGATATTTAAAGTCTCACTTGCCGTAATCCTCATGTTTACAGAATTGTTTTCCCACTCCTTGTCATAAAATTCGGCATTGTAAGCTAAACTGCCATATCTCGCCGTCCATGGCGCACCATTTTTGTAATCTGTAGGCCAATACAGAGGCCATAGCAAATTCCTGGTTTGCATATAGTAGTTGGAACTGATATTTCTGGAATCATTATAACCAGATTGATCGCTTCTGGCGATGTTGGCATTTGTAATGAACTCAACGTATTTACCTACTTTTTGAGAAAGATTTAAACGTCCGGATATACGGTCAAAATCATTCTCTTTAATCCTGCTCTGATCTTTAGTGTAGGAAAGTGAAGAATAATAGTTTGTATTTTCGTCTCCCCCACTTACTGACAGATCATTCGTCTGGAACATTGCTGTTCTGAGTAAGGCTTTTTCCCAATCAAAATAAGTACCCTGGCGGTTTACAACACCATCTGTCAATCCATTGATATTTACATTGGTCAACAAACCTGTACCGTTGGTAGTGAAACCATAACCATATTTGTTAAACCTCGTATTCAGTCGGCTCAACGCATTTGTATTCGCAAATTCCTGAGTTCTGCCAGCTGAAGTATTCAAGTCATGGAAAACCTGATATAACATGTTAACTTGTTCCTGCACACCAGCTGGTTCATAATTGTCAGTAGCCCATTCAGGTGTAAAACCAACAGATGATTTAAAATTTACTGTAGGACGACCCGATTTACCACGTTTTGTAGTGATCAGGATCACACCATTGGCAGCTCTTGAACCATATAATGAAGATGCAGCAGCATCTTTTAATATGGTGATCGATTCAATATCCGCTGGATTCAACGAACTCATGACGTTATTCGTTGCTCCGGTATAATCACTTAACTGACCGGCATTTCCTGATACTACAGGTACACCATCAATTACATATAAAGGTTCATTCGAAGCATTCATTGACCCAATACCGCGGATCCTGATGCTTGGGATAGAGCCGGCCTGACCAGATGCAGCGGTAACCTGAACACCCGGCGCACGACCAATCAATGCACTTTCAAAGGAATTTGTGGGATTGTTTTTAATTACATCTCCACTTACTGTAGATGCGGAACCCGTATAGGTGCCTTTTTTTGCCGTTCCATAAGCCACAACGATAATCTCATCCAGATTCTGATCAGTTGATTCAAGCCTTACATTAATTACCGTACGGTTATTCACAGGAATTTCCTGAGTTTTAAATCCCACAGATGAAATAACTAAGGTAGCATTACCCGATACGCTCTCAATCGAGAATGCGCCATTTGCACTTGTAGATACACCCGTTGTACCACCTTTAACCAGCACACTGGCGATAATACCCGTTCCGTCACTTGCATTCGTGACCACTCCGGTCACCCGCTGCTGTGCAAATGAAAATGTAGTAAAGCATACTACATTTATAAATAACAATAGTAGTTTTCTTTTCATATATTTTTTGATTTGATATAAAAAATTAAATAAGATTTAGTTCGTAATCATTTAGCAATAAGATAAATTGCCTGATTTTCGCGGATTGAACGCGGTCATTACGTTGCATTATTTTACAACTCTCTAATTACAGAAAGCTATTCAATCCAGTAGATTGGAATTGAATCGTACGTGAAAATTCATATTTATAGGGTTTGGTTAATAATGAGATTTAGGTTTAGTTTTGATTTTAGCAGTTAATTTGTTTCTGGTTTGTAGTTTATAGGTTTAGATTTTACAATTCTGCTGATTTAAGCAGGTTTTTGCCGGTTAGTATTTGTTTGTGAATTATTCTGCAATATAATTATATATTAAATATATACCCGAAAAAATAGTTTCAATTTTCAATGATTTTATAATAAATAATTATTTTAAATAAAAAAGTTACAGTATTTACAGTAAAACAAAGTGTTTTGACGCTATTTTTACCATTACAACCGAAAATCATGAAACAAACCTACATTTCTTTATTGCTTTGCTTCCTATTAAGCTTCACGTTATACGACACGACCGCACAAACCTTCAAATTGGAAGATGCAAGAAGCTATCCGTTCCCAAATCAGCTCACCTCTTCGGCTACCGGCACGAAAATAGCCTGGGCTTTTGATGAACAAGGCCAAAGGAATATCTATGTAGCCGAAGGGCCGGACTTCAAGCCCCGCAGACTCACCAGTTACCTGACTGATGACGGGCAGGAAATCAGCAATCTGTCTATCTCAGCCGATGGCAACTGGGTTGTTTTTATCCGGGGCGGTGATCATGGCTCCAACTGGACCGAAGATGCACCGGTCAATGTAAACTCCGATCCAAAGGCACCCAAAGTAGAAATCATTTCCATTTCCTACGATGGTACCAAAACCAATGTGATCGGCGCCGGCGAAAATCCATCCATATCTCCTAAAAGCAACACCATATTATTCAGCAAAAACGGACAAGCCTGGTCAGCCCCAGTAGACGGCTCCAGTCCTGCCAAACTTCTTTTTACTGCCAGAGGCAATACATCCGATCTGCGCTGGTCGCCCGATGCTTCCTCCATCGCTTTTGTCTCCAACCGCCAGGACCATGCCTTCATCGGAATTTACACCGACGACAAAACCCCGATCCAATGGATCGCACCATCTTTCTATAGAGATCGTTCTCCACGCTGGTCGCCCGATGGCAGCCAGCTCACATTTGTACGTTCCTCTGGCGGTGGCGGTGCGCCGGATTCCCTGCTCGGCTCCAAACATCAGCCCTGGGCCATCTGGAAAGCAGATGTAAAAACAGGCAAAGCAGAGCAATTGTGGAAAGCACCAAAGACACTCGCCGGCTCCCCGCCAAGCACTCAAGGGGGCACCAATCTGCAGTGGGCTGCTGCTGACCGCATCGTATTTATGTCCTATCAGGACGGATGGCCGCATTTATATAGCCTTCCTGCCAAAGGCGGCCCGGCATTACAACTGACCAAAGGCAATTTTATGGCCGAACACATCACTTTAAGCCCGGATAAAAAACACCTGTATTTCAGTACGAATACCGGTCCTGATGTCAAAGACATAGACCGTCGCCACATCGCCCGCGTACCGGTCGATAAGGCAGCCCTGGAGGTGATCTCTCCGGGAACAGACATGCAATGGACGCCTGTAGTCACCGGCGATTCCAAACACCTTGCCCTCATCACCGCAGTGGGACAACAGCCTCCCCTTCCCGCTATACTCCCTATAGACAAAATCTCAAAATATAGAGAAAACATAAAGGTCATCGCCAAAGAAAATATCCCCGCTAATTTTGCAACCAGCAAATTGATCGCTCCGCAACAGGTGATCTTCGACGCTCCGGATGGCACAAAAATCCATGCTCAACTATTTGCCGGACAAGGCAAAGCCGCTAAAAAACCAGCCATTATATATATACATGGTGGCCCTGCCCGTCAAATGCTGCTCGGTTGGAACTACTCTGAATACTACGCCAATGCATATGCGGTCAATCAATACCTGGCCAGTTTAGGTTTCACAGTGTTGTCTGTTAACTACAGGCTGGGCATAGGCTACGGCCATACCTTCCACCAGGCCAAAGGCGGTGGCAGCAGGGGCATTTCCGAATACCAGGACATCAAAGCCGCTGGTGAGTGGCTGGCCAAACAAAGCAATGTCGACGCTAAAAGAATCGGTGTCTATGGGGGTTCTTACGGCGGCTACCTGACCAATATGGCACTGGCCAGGGATTCTAAACTCTTTGCAGCTGGTGTCAGTATCCATGGTATCGGCGACCGTACCCTCAACCGCTACACACCGACCAATTATGAAAAGGCTCCGGATGCAGATCTTGCAGCTAAAGTAGCCTGGGAATCTTCTCCTATCGCTTACCTCGACACCTGGACCTCGCCTGTACTATTGATCCACGGTGATGACGACCGCAATGTGGCCTTTAGCCAAAGCACAGATCTCAATAAAAGACTGGAAGAAAGGGGTATCCCGGTAGAGACGCTGGTGATCGTAGACGATACCCACCATTGGATGAAATACGGGAACCTCATGCAGGTAAACCATGCCATGATCGACTTCTTTGTCAAAAAACTGATGCCTGCGAAGCGTTGACCTTATGGCCAGCAAACTCTGTTATGAAAAAGATAATTTTGTAAAGGAGCAGTATTAATCTCTGATTATAACAAAAACAGGCAATGAAAATCATTGCCTGTTTTTGTTTACTTGCTATTCGCCCAAATCGATGCGCCCAACATACACGCTGTCAGAAACCTGCATTCGATCATCTGAAACAAAAGTAATGTACGTTTCAATAAAACGGTCCCTGTTTTCGGAGTCACCTTCCCTCCTGTTGATCACACCAACCAACACGTCTTCGCCTTGCATCCTCCTTGCACCACTGAGGCAGAAAAAAGCTTTTTTGTTTGCAGGAAGATAGGCCGCCATCATCACCTGGTCATAGTCATCGGAATAGTTCCTAAGGCTGTCTGCATCCCATTTGAAAGTAATGGAGATCTTTGAGCGGTCCAGTGTATAACTAACCTCTGGATTTACTGCCGGCATCAGGTTGCCTTTACTGAGCACAGCTTTGCTGTAATCCATTTCGAGATTTGGATATTCCCCGACTACACTTGTTTTAATGTTGTTGGATACGGCTGCATTCTGCTGAATTTTCGTGGTGCCCAGAATAGCCGGTTTAAAACTGACATTGATAAAACTGTTCAATGGGGAAATAAAGTGCATGACCACCCTCATTCTGTCAAACGCAGCGAGCTGTTTTAACGATTTTGGTTTATTGGAAGGGTGCCCGATCATTCTCAAAATGCCTTCACCGCGTCGGATGTAACCGATATGATTACCCAATTTTCCGACAATTGGTCCATACGGACCATACTTTAATCTTGCCATAATAAATTAGTTAACTGGTTTTCTGTATTGAAAACCTGACACTAAGATAATCAATTCTTTTTTATGATCTGTATATTTTGCAGGAAAAAAGAGGCCTGGATTAGGGATTTTTGACGGCTATCGAACGACTTTAGCCGTAGCATAGCCGTAGAAGAGACGTAATGGAGCCTGTACCTAGCCGTTAACTATAAAAGCACAAAACCAACAGAAAAACAATCCAAAAATATAAAACCTGCTCTCCGTACTTTTGTTATTCTACTATGGAAACAAATAATCACAACCAAAAATTCAATATCCGGGTAGACCTTAAAAATGGCGGAGCAAAAGATATCGAAGTTACACCGGATGAAACGACCGATGGCGTACCGCATTATACCTTAGAGATAAACGGAAAGAAAATACAGCTCAGGCGGGATGAAGACAGTAAATGGGAATTGATGTGGGGCGAACTCGCAGAAGAAGATGTTCAGGCTATTGGAGAGCAAATCACTTCCGGCTTGCCAGCTTGATCATTCTGTGCGCCAGGTCTTTTCCTAAATAGCGGTCTATAATGCCATGCACCAGGTATAAAAATGGAGTCATGATGATGGCTACCACAAATTTGTAGGTATAATTGACCAATCCTATTGCAGCCACCATCTGCCAGCTCCAATTGTATTGTGGATTGAGGTAAAAGGCGATGAAAATAACCACAAAGCTATCGATACATTGCGAAACGAGTGTGGAACCTGTGGCACGGAGCCAAAGGGCTTTATCGCCTGTCAACCGCTTGATGTGGTGAAAGATGAGCACATCGGCCATTTGACCAACTAAAAAAGCAACAATGGAACCGACGATGATCCACATGCCCTGTCCGAAAATTCCTGAAAAAGCAGCATTCATATTTAAGGAATGTCCGTCTACAGTTTGGTTGATCCAGAAATCAGAAGGCTGTAGATGAATGGCCATGCCTACGGCTAAAAAAGCATAAGAGATCAAAACGGCCGTCAGGATAGACAAAAACCGCACCTGTCGGACACCAAAATACTCATTGATGATGTCGGTCATGATGAATATAATCGGCCAGGTGAGCACTCCGGCAGACATGTTAAACGAAAGATTGGGGACGCCCAGCAGGTTGATATCGAATTGTTTGATACCTAAAGTACCTTCAACGGTAAAGATTTTTACACCGATGAACTCTGAAAGAATTGCATTGGCCACGAAAAATGAGCCAAGTATCAATAACAGTTTGCTTTCCTTCGTTTTAAAAGTCATAATTGCTGAAATTATTAAAAATATCTGATAAACAAATTAATTAATTTCACAATTCCAACATTTTTTAAAACCTTCACCACTCTTCCGAACCATTTAGGCAGGGCATTTGTTGTTAACATTAAATATGACCATAAACCAAAGCAAAGGATACAAACAGGTAATTAAATGGCTAAAGCTGAATAAGAAGAGGCCTTTTAAGTTCCAGACGGATGCCTGGCAGTATTATGCCGAAGGGTATAGTGGTCTGGTGAATGCCCCTACCGGCTTCGGAAAGACCTATTCTATGTTTTTGGCAGTGCTGATCGAAGAGCTCAACAACCGGGCTGATCCCGAAAAGTTAAAAAAGGCCGTTAAGTTATCTGATGCGGGTGTTCAAAAACTAAAATTAGCTTCTAAAAAAACTAAAAAAGCAGATACCGGACTGAAACTTATCTGGATCACCCCTTTGCGTTCATTGGCGAAGGATCTGGCAAGGGCTATGCGGGAGGTTTGTGAGGAGCTGGAGCTGGACTGGACGATCGGGGTG
>Ga0160470_100591_pt1 | contig 12941 bp, 15 predicted proteins | sample HID1973I_E11MG_FD_108214 | JGI IMG/M metagenome (GOLD analysis project Ga0160470, IMG submission 108214) | Enriched mosquito-associated microbial communities from UW Madison campus, WI, USA - HID1973I_E11 MG | ecosystem: Host-associated > Arthropoda: Insects > Digestive system > Unclassified ... | reverse complement strand
TCTGCGCAGTGGGCAACCCGGCATGGATGCCGGGTTAGCCGCGCACGGCCATGGATGGCCGATCGCGGCGGGCCCACGGAGCAGGACCGGAGTGAGGGTATGCCGAGCCCAGGCGAGGCACCGTACGAAAGGGGCAAGAGCCCTTGGTTACTTGGGGCTTTTCCAAGTGACTCGCCGTAAGGGCGAAACCAATAGCGGCCGTTACCGCAGGAATGGATATGTACACCCTCAAAACCTCATAGCCTGTCAGGCCGCCATCGCGAGCAAGCTCGGCTCCCACAGTTTGATCCGTTTACATCAAGGGACAATAGGTCGGCTATCAGGCTATCAGGCTATCAGGCTATCAGGCTGCCATCGCTGGCAAGCCAATTCCCACACTTGATCGGGTGACATTCGGGAGAGAATGGTCGGCTGTCAGGCCGCCATCGCGAGCAGGCTCACTCCTACAACGGGATCGGGTACATTCACAGGAAATCAGGTGCCCGTCAGGCCGCGAGCAAGCTTTGCTCCTACCGGGAGAGAAAGGAGGCCTTATGAAAACGTCGAAAACAGTCAAAGCTACCGTCCAGCCCCTCATGTTTGAACGCAACCAATGGGTCCCCAACAACCCACGCCTGCCAGTCCTTGTCTACACCCAGGCGATTGCCATCGACGGCAGTGACCCGGCGGCACTGTTCGAAAAGACGTTCAGCACCCACGGCTGGCCGCCGCAATGGCGATACGGGATTTACAACTATCACCACTACCACACCGAAGGCCATGAAGTGCTGGGCGTCGCCAGTGGCCAGGCCCGCCTGATGCTGGGTGGCCCAAACGGGCATGTGCTTGACGTCAGTTCAGGCGATGTACTGTTGCTGCCCGCCGGTATCGGCCACTGCAATCTGGAGTCGAGCGCAGACTTTCTGGTCGTCGGCGCTTACCCGCCGGGACAGCGTGCCGACATCTGTCGCGAGGCCGCCACTCAGGCCCAACTGGCGCGCATCGACACCCTGTCGTTTCCCGACACGGACCCCGTGCAAGGTCTGCAAGGCGCCGTGCAAAAGTACTGGCTACCCCAGCGCTGAACGGTCGCAGTCAATCACGAGCCGCGCGAACCTTCCCGCTGAAGACCTTGAAGCCGTCAGTGTTGTAGATGAGCGTCACCGGAATCAGCACCGCAAATCCGACCAGCATGAATGCCTGACTGGACGGACTGGACTGGACTGGACGCGGAGGCTAGCAAGGTCAACTGCCGCGGGACAATCAATGGATACAGCGCGGCAACGCCTACTCTTCTTCCCGCCCCGGGTTTTCACGATCGTGCTCATACCGTCTCGTCAACGGAAACGACGGCAACCAGGACTCCCGTCGCACGATCCAGCTCTCGTAGGTCGGAGTGAGTTGGTCCGGTGCATCAAGGGATCCCAGGTTCACTTCGATTTCGTCGTCGGTGCGCGCAAAGACCGAGGAGCCACAACGAGGGCAGAAAAACCGACCGGCGTAGTCCCGTGTTTCGCCCTCGATGGTCACCGCCTCCTGAGGAAATATGGCGCTCCCATGAAACAGGGCCCCGTGGTGTTTGCGGCAATCGAGGCAATGACACAGGCCCACCCGGTAAGGCCGCCCAGTCGCCTCGAGGCGGACGTTGCCACACAGGCAACCACCGTTGAATCGCTCCATGCTGCACCTCCTCTGAAAACCTGTGGCATATACGCGACATCGTGCGGACCAAGCGCCGGTCACCCCTTCAGAGCCGCCTCTATCGCCGCGACGTCGATTTTTTTCATTTGCATCATTGCTTCGAAGGCACGCTTGGCCGCCGCTCGATCAGGGCTGGCGATGGCGGTCGACAAGATGCGTGGCGTGATCTGCCATGACAGACCCCACTTGTCCTGGCACCAGCCACAAACGTTCTCCCTACCGCCATTACCGATGATCGCGTCCCATAAACGGTCCGTTTCAGCCTGATCGTCGGTCGCCACCTGGAATGAAAACGCCTCGTTGTGTGTGACCCCCGACCCGCCGTTCAGACCCAGGCAAGGAATGCCCATCACCGTGAACTCGACCGTCAAGACATCGCCCTGCTTGCCCGCCGGATAATCACCCGGCGCCCGATTGACGGCCCCTACGGCACTGTCCGGGAACGTCTTGGCATAAAACGTCGCTGCATCCAGGGCCGTGCCGTCGTACCAGAGACAAATCGTATTTTTACTGATCATCTTGGTTCTCCAGGATAGAACTGAGACAACAATTCTAGCAGTGGATACGAAGTTCCAGTGGTAGGAGCAAAGCTTGCTCGCGATACCGGTCTAACGTCCAAAACGATGTCGACTGATGTGGCCCAATCGCGAGCAAGCTTTGCTCCCACAGGTGACCAGACAGGCACGCCCGTTCAGTGACTGGTGAAGATGTAATTGTGGGAGTGATGTATCATCCGCCCGGGCCGATGCTGCCCGCCGCTCGCTTCCGAAAGGACAGGTGAAAGCATTTCTTCTCCCCAAATCCTGTTGATTCTCTTGACGGTCGAGGTTTGGCAACGCGAGCACCCACATGCCTGGACCACAGGAGGAACAATGATTTCAATCGAGCAAGCCAAGCAGATGGCCAAGCGGCTGCGTACTTCGCTGGAAGGTCGCAATCAAGAGGTGTCCCACGCCACCGCGCTTGAAACGGTCGCGCACCAGTTGGGCTACAAGGACTGGAACACCGCAGCAGCGCTGCTGCCACAGGAAAACGCCACGCCCGGGATAACGTTCGACAAAGCCATCCCGATTTTGCGGATGTTTGACGAGGCCAAGGCGCGTGAGTTCTACCTGGATTTCCTGGGGTTCAGCGTCGAATTCGAACACCGTTTCGAAGCTGATCTACCGCTGTACCTGGGCATCAGCCGCAACGGTCTGCACCTTCATCTCTCGGAGCATCATGGCGATGCGAGCCCTGGCTCGACGATATTCGTCCCGATGCAAAATATCGAAATGCTGCGGGACGAATTGCAGGGCAAACGCTACGGGTACGGACGGCCGGATATCGTTGAACAGGGCTGGGGGAAGATCCTCGAGGTCTACGATCCTTTCGGTAACCGGATCCGGTTCTGCCAAAGCTGACCTTGCCGTGCGGACCGCGTAACCCGGTCCGCTTCGGTCATCTTCAAGCAGTTGAAAAACCCGGTCGCTCCTGGAAAAAGTCAGAGAGCGTCCGGGCTCGCCCCTGACTCTGGCATATTAAGAAAGGTGTTCCAGACCTCATAAGCATCGTGATGCCGTTGAGTCGCCTCTTCCCATGCGGGGCCAGATACACATCTGGAGGAGACCAGCTGCATCATGCCCATCGTAGCGGCGTCCAGTTCGATCAGAAGTGCGTGGGATTTGGTTCTGAAGTCGTCTACCGATGTCATTGAGTGCGCCCCGGGCGGATATCACCGCCATTGCGAAGCAAACCTCCACCGTTCATCGAGTGAATCCACCCCGGAAGATTCACTCCGTCTGACCGCCGGTACTGTCCGGCCAAGGCGTCAACACCTGATAACCCTCGTCTGTGACCGCCACCATGTGTTCCCACTGTGCGGAGAGGGACTGATCCTTGGTGACCACGGTCCAGCCATCCGCCAGGGTTTTCACATGGCGTTTGCCGGCGTTCAACATGGGTTCGATGGTGAAGATCATGCCGGCCTTGAGCGTCATCCCCTGGCCGGGATAGCCATAGTGAAGAATCTGCGGCTCATCGTGATAAATCTTGCCAATTCCGTGCCCGCAGTATTCGCGCACGACGCTGAAACCGTCTTTCTCCGCAACCGTCTGAATCGCGTGACCAATGTCACCCAGCGTAGCGCCGGGGCGAACCGTGCGAATGCCGGCCCACATTGCCTCATAAGTGGTGTTGATCAGCCGTAGCGCATCCGGAGCGGGATTTCCCACGCAGTACATGCGGCTGGTGTCGCCAAACCAGCCATCCTTCACCACAGCAATGTCGATGTTGACGATGTCGCCATCCTTCAGTGGCGTCTTCGACGGGATGCCATGGCAGACCACGTGATTCACGGACGCACAGACCGTTTTGGGGAAGCCGTGGTAGCCGACGTTGCCGGGAATGGCTTTCTGCACATTGACGATGTAATCGTGGCAACGCTGATCAAGTTCGTCGGTCGTCACTCCCGCCTTGACGTACGGTGCAATCATCGCCAGCACCTCGGCGGCCAGCATGCCCGCCACACGGGACAGTGCTATTTGTGCCGGCGTGTTGATCGGGACGTGCGCCTTCATTGCTTGGCTCCCATGGCTGCACGAACCTGATCTGCCCGAGGAAATTCCTCCAGCGTGCCCAACGCCTTCAAATCAAGGCCCCCTGCCAGTTCGGCACGAATCAGCAAGCGACAGATGTCACTGTGATCAAGATTGGGATGGAGCTCCGCCAGCATGCCAATGCGCATCCAGTGCTCGGCCTGGGCATTGATCGAGCGACTCAACGCATCGCTGGCGACCCGAAGATTCTCGTGCATGTGGTCTGAAATTTTTACGATACCCACTGACTTGCCCTATATGAAATGCATATGAAACGTATATTAGGTATGAAGCCTGTGGATTGCAAATGTTCGGGCATCAACCCCCTGCCCTTTGAAGATCAGGGTTGGTATAACGTCAGGCCTCGCAGAACAACAAAAACAGGAGTCGAACATGTCCGAGCTGAACCTGCACCCCAACGCCTTGGCGTCCTTGAGCCAGTGGCACCAGATGATTGCCAACGCTGATTTGCACGCCTTGCCCGAATTGCTGGCACCCGACGTGGTCTTCCGCTCGCCGATGGCGCACACGCCCTACCCCGGTGCCGCCGTGGTGGCGATGATTCTTACCACGGTGTTCGGCGTCTTCGAGGACTTCAAATATCACCGCGAACTGGCCACCGCGGATGGTTTGAATGTGGTGCTGGAGTTCAGCGCCAACGTGAACGGAAAGGAGCTGAAGGGCATCGACATGATCCGGTTCAACGAAGAAGGCAAGATTGTCGATTTCGAAGTAATGGTCCGGCCGTTGAGTGGCTTGCAGGCGTTGGGGGAACAGATGGGGCAGCGGCTGGGGGCTTACCTGGCGGCGAGCAAGGCTTGAGTTTGGGGTGATCCGTTAAAAGATCGCAGCCTCGTTTCACTCGACAGCTCCTACAGGGATGCGCGTAGGTTCGATACAGACCTTGTAGGAGCTGTCGAGTGAAACGAGGCTGCGATCTTTTGATCTTTCTTTACCCCGACTCCAACCCACCAGCACAACCGGCCAGCCACCCAGAGTTGCGAATGACACCATCCCGACCTATGGTCCATGCCAGACGTCGCCCGTTTTTGGTGCGATGACTTGCAGCGAATTGCTGTCCATCCATTGCGAATTCAGTAGCGAGGTGACGACATGCCCAGCGACTCCCGCCCTGCCGTGCTCGAACTGATCGGCAACACGCCACTGGTGCGTGTCAGCCGCTTCGATACCGGCCCGTGTACCCTGTTTCTCAAACTCGAATCACAGAACCCCGGCGGTTCGATCAAGGATCGCATCGGCCTGGCGATGATCGATGCCGCCGAACGCGATGGTCGCCTCAAACCCGGCGGCACTATCGTCGAAGCCACCGCCGGCAACACCGGCCTTGGCCTGGCCCTGGTCGGCCGCGCCAAGGGCTACCGAGTGGTCCTGGTGGTCCCCGACAAAATGTCCACCGAAAAAGTCCTGCACTTGAAGGCGATGGGCGCCGAAGTGCACATCACCCGCTCCGACGTCGGCAAAGGTCATCCCGAGTACTACCAGGACGTTGCCGCGCGGCTCGCCCAGGACATCCCCGACGCGTTCTTTGCCGACCAATTCAACAACCCGGCCAATCCCCTCGCTCACGAATGCAGCACCGCGCCTGAAATCTGGGCGCAGACCCAGCATGATCTGGACGCCATCGTGGTCGGCGTCGGTTCCGCCGGCACGCTGACCGGATTGACGCGTTTTTTCAGCCGCGTGCAACCCGATCTCGAAATGGTGCTGGCCGACCCGGTGGGTTCGGTGATGGCCGAGTACAGCCGCAGCGGCACCCTCGGCACGCCGGGCTCCTGGGCCGTCGAAGGCATCGGCGAAGACTTTATCCCGTCGATTGCCGACCTCTCCAGTGTGCGCAAGGCTTACTCGATCAGCGACGAGGAAAGCTTCGATCACGCCCGCCAACTGCTGCGCGCCGAAGGCATTCTCGGTGGTTCTTCCACCGGCACCCTTCTAGCGGCGGCGCTGCGCTACTGCCGCGAACAAACCGAGCCCAAGCGCGTGGTCGGTTTCGTCTGCGACACCGGCACCCGTTACCTGTCCAAGGTCTACAACGACCAGTGGATGAACGATCAAGGCCTGCTGCAGTACAAACGCTACGGCGATTTGCGCGACCTGATCGCCCGGCGTTTCGAAGATGGCCGGGTGATCAGCGTCGGTCCGGACGACACCCTGCTAACGGCCTTCCAGCGCATGCGCCTGGCCGATGTCTCGCAGTTGCCGGTACTGGTGAACGGACAACAACTGGTCGGCGTGATCGATGAATCCGACATCCTGCTCGGCATGCAGGAAGACGCTTCGCACTTTCGCATGACCGTCGCCAGCGCAATGACCGACAAGGTGCAAACCCTGCCGCCCGGCGCCGGCCTGGCAGAACTCCAGGCGGAGCTCGACCGCGGACTGGTGGCGATCATTGCCGACGCTTCGGGGTTCCACGGCCTGATCACTCGCGTCGACCTGCTCAATCATTTACGGAGATCCCTTGCATGAGTCAGAACGATGAAACCGCCCCGTCGCATGCGTTTGCCACCCGCGTGATCCACGCCGGGCAGACGCCGGACCCTTCCACCGGGGCGTTGATGCCGCCGATCTACGCCAACTCCACCTACCTGCAACAGAGCCCCGGCGTGCACAAAGGTCTCGACTACGGCCGCTCACACAACCCGACGCGTTTCGCCCTGGAACGCTGCGTCGCCGACCTCGAAGGCGGCACCCAGGCCTTCGCCTTCGCCTCGGGACTGGCCACCATCTCCACCGTACTCGAACTGCTCGACGCCAATGCACACATCGTCTCCGGCAATGACCTCTACGGCGGCACTTTCCGCCTGTTCGACAAGGTCCGCCAGCGCAGCGCCGGACACCGCTTCAGTTTCGTCGACCTGACCGACCTGTCGGCCTTCGAAGCCGCGCTGCAGGACGACACCCGAATGGTCATGGTCGAGACGCCCAGCAATCCTCTGCTGCGCCTCACCGACCTCGCCGCCATCGCTCGCCTCTGCCGTGCCCGAGGCATCATCTGCGTGGCCGACAACACCTTCGCCAGCCCCTGGATTCAGCGCCCGCTGGAACTGGGTTTCGACATCGTGCTGCACTCGACCACCAAATACCTCAACGGCCACTCCGACGTGATCGGCGGCATCGCCGTGGTCGGACAAAACCCTGAACTGGCCGAGCGCCTGGGCTTCCTGCAAAACGCCGTCGGCGCCATCGCCGGCCCGTTCGACGCCTTCCTCACCCTGCGCGGCGTAAAGACCCTGGCGCTGCGCATGGAACGCCACTGCAGCAACGCACTGGAACTGGCGCAATGGCTCGAACGCCAACCGCAAGTCGCCCGCGTCTACTACCCGGGCCTGCCGTCACACCCCCAGCACGAACTGGCACAGCGGCAAATGCGCGGTTTCGGCGGCATGATCTCCCTTGATCTGAACAGTGATCTGGCAGGCGCCAGACGCTTCCTCGAAAGCGTGCAAATCTTCGCCCTGGCCGAGAGCCTGGGCGGCGTCGAAAGCCTGATCGAACACCCGGCGATCATGACCCACGCCACCATCCCCGCCGACACCCGCGCACAACTGGGCATCGGCGATGCGCTGGTGCGCTTGTCGGTGGGCGTCGAAGATGTGGAAGACTTGCGAGCGGATCTGGCTCAGGCGCTGGCGCGGGTGTGATAAGCGTTCGTTAGCGACACCAGCGGGGCCCCGATCCGGCCCCGCTATTTCGTCAAACGCTTGTGCATGATGATCGTGCGCTCGTCACCGTGAAACTCATCGCGGATTTTTCGATACCCCAACGACGCATAAAAGCCCTCGGCTGTGATCGAAGACGGCACCCGCAAAACATCCAGGCTCGCTTCAATGGCCGCTACATGGATGACCGCCATGAGCTGTCGACCAATGCCACGCCCCTGATAGTGCGGGTCGACAAACACGCTTCGTACAACGTCCTTGTCCAGACTGGCAGTTGCGACAACCTGTTGATCAACCGTCGCCACATAGACCTGACGCTGCGCCATCAACCCAAGAATTCCTTGCGGGGAAAAACCCTGCTCCACGCGCGCGATCACGTCTGGCGGATAATCCTGCGCGTTGGATTCACGCAGTGATCTGATCGTGACGAGGCTGATTGCTGCTGCATCGAGGGCTGTTGCAAGTCGAATATGACAATCCATTGGGTGTGCCTCGCTCCGTGCTGTTGTCCCATCGTAAAAAACGGGAAGCAGCAAGATACACCGATGACTGACGGTAGAGGGATGAGTATCAGGAAAATGGCAGGGGCGGCTGGATTCGAACCAACGCATGGCAGGATCAAAACCTGCTGCCTTACCGCTTGGCGACGCCCCTGTATCTGTTGCGATGTGCGCGATGCACGGTGTTTCTGTGTCGTTGGTTTGTGAGCAACATGAAGTGTTGCTGCGTTCGCTGCCAGCGCTGTAAGGCCCTGTGCAGGAATGCGCGGAAATTTATCAACTTTCGCTTCGTCATGGAAGCCCAAAATCAGTTTTTTTTCGTTTTAAAACAGTCGCTTGCCTCTACCATTATTGACCAGGACACTCAACCAAAAAGTGCCAGCTGGTCATCCGGTGGGTCACGCACCCAGCCAATTTCACACGAGCCACACTTGGGACCCGATGAATGAGCTATACCGGTTAGTTTCCCATTGCAGTTCTTCAACGTTGGAGGTTCGCAATGAAACTCGCAGGTTCACTGGCCGTCCTGATGATCACCGCCAGCATGGCGGGCTGCTCGACTTCATCAAACCATGGAGTGAATGTTCCGTTGGTTGCCACTCGGCAGAACACCGGGCAGATCGGGTCCGTCACGTTGACGAGCCAGGACAAGCAAACCGGACTCAGCTTTTTCATCAGCGGAGCGCCGAGCGGGGTGACGCTACCCTTGCGCCTCTACACCTTCATCAATAAAGGCAGCTGCCAGCGACCTGGTCCGGTCGCCTACGCATTGAATGATCAGGTCAACACCGAACGCCAGGCCGTGCGCGGTTGGACCATGTCCAGAACGGCACCTGTTGAGCTGTCGACCCTGCTTTCCAGTGAGCACTCCATATTGGTGCGAACGGCGCCGGAGAGCGGCAACGTCGATATCTTTTGCGGGGATATCAAGCAAGCAAGTGCGGGGTAGGTGAAACATAGGTAGCCGGCACCGCGAATATCCCTGTGGCGAGGGAGTTCACTCCCTCGCCACAGGGTATGTGCCAATCAGGGATTTACTTCGTGCTTTACCAGCAACTCGGCAATTCTTTTACGCAGACCTCCATGCATTTCCTCTGAGTAGGCGATTGCTGTTTTCCAGTCATAAAACCACACGGGCATCTTGCGTTTGTCTTCCGGCTCGGAGGCGTAGCGCGGAAAAATATGGCAATGCAGCTCAGGCTCCGAATTGCCCAATATCTCGTAGTTCATACGAAGTGCAGCGGTGGCCCGTAAAACCGCGTCTCCGATGCGGGCCATGTCGAGCAGGTAGCTCGCGCGGGCTTGTGCATCCAGATCGTTCAGGCTTGAAACCACAGGATCGGGCAGCAAGAGGCAATACCCAGGTAGAAACTGCACGTCGCCCATGACCGCCCAACCGGACGCCATTCGGCAGATGACCTTATCGTTTGTGCCGTTGCGTGCCATCTCTACACGTTGCGATATCAGAGGCATTACGGGTCCTTAGTAGTGCTATCCATGGCATCGAATGCCGAGTCTGGGGCAGGCTTACGGATGAACCGCGTCCGGTGGAGCCACTCGCTGAGTGACGCCACCAACGAACACGCGGACTCAGCCTTTGGCGGCCATCGCGGTCACTTCCACGCGCATGCCTTCCACGGCCAGAGCCGCCACGCCAACGGCGGCGCGAACTGGCCAGGGCTTGGCGAAGAAGCGTTTGTACACCTCGTTGAAGGCGGCGCGATCAGCCATGTCTGTGAGGTAGATGGTCAGGTGCAGGACGCGGTCCATGGAACTGCCGGCGCGTTCCAGCGCAACCTTGAGCGCCTGCAGGGTGCATTCGCTTTGAACAGTGATATCGCCCAGTTCCAGACTGCCGTCGGCACGGGTGGGGATCTGCGTGGAGACCAGCAGCCCGCCGAAACCGGTGACGTCGGACGAGATGGAGTCCTCGTCAGGATCGGGGACGTAGGTGATGTCGTGGTTGGCCATGGGAATCTCTTGGTGAGGGGTCTATGGGTTGGCGGGCCGCTGAAAAAATGAATGCGGCGACGCCTTCTGCCGGGGCAGTTTACAACCCACATCGAAGAGTTCGCCATGCGCTCCGGCATCTTGCGTGTGTTGGGCAGCGGGCCGTGCCGCACGATCCCTCTGATTGCGCCCTGCCCCACACCATTGCGCATCGACGCGCAACGGTGCGGGTGCTGGCACTACTTGTCGGACTTGATGCTGGTCCAGACGCGCGTGCGCACGCGTTCAAGCTTCTGCGGAAGGGGCTGCACGACATACAGCGTTTTAAGCGCTTCGCTGGTCGGCGTGAGGTTCGGATTGCCGGTGATGTCCTTGTTGATCAACGCAAGCGAGTCCTTGTTCGCGTTGGGGTAGCCGAGGAAATCACTGATGGGGGCGATGACTTTCGGGTCCAGCAGCGTGTTGAGAAACTCGTGGGCCTCTTCGACGTTCTTCGCGCTTTTTGGAATGGCGAAGGTGTCAAACCAGATCGGCGCGCCTTCTTTTGGCAAGCGCCAATCGACCACCACACCATTGCCGGCTTCTTTGGCGCGATTGCCAAACTGGTAGAAGCTGCCCGAGTAGCCGATGGCAACGCAGATGTCACCATTGGCGATGTCGGTCATGTATTTGGCGGAGTTGAAATAGGTGACGTAGGGCCGGATCTTCATCATCAGCGCCTTGGCTTTCTCATAGTCGTCCGGGTTCTGGCTGTTGGGATCCAGCCCCAGATAATGCAAAGCCAGCGGCAGGATTTCCGACGGTGAATCGAGCATCGCCACGCCGCAGGCTTTGAGCTTTTCCATGTTCTCGGGCTTGAACACCAGGTCCCAACTGTCCACCGGTGCATTGTCACCCAGGGCCGCCTTGACCTTGGCGGGGTTGAAGCCGATCAGCACGGTGCCGTACATGTAAGGCACGCCGTACAGATTGCCGGGGTCATTCTTGTTCAGCAGCTTGAGCAGTTCAGGGTCTTGATGGCTCCAGTTCGGCAGTTTGGACTTGTCGAGTTTCTGGAAAACCCCCGCCTTGATCTGGGTTTCGATGAATTGGTTCGAGGGCACCACCAGGTCGTATCCCGAGTTGCCGGTCAGCAGCTTGGCTTCCAGGGACTCATTGGTGTCGAAGGTGTCCCAGGTCACTTTGATTCCGGTGTCCTTTGCGAAATCCTTGGGCACGGACGGCAGGATGTAGTCCGCCCAGTTGTACACCCTCAGCTCGCGCTGTTCAGCCTGCACGGCGCTGGCGAGCAGCGTCAGCCCACACACAGTGGCGCCCAGTATGCGTTTCATCGTGACCATGGATTTTCCCCAAGTGTGACGTTAGTACGACGGTTTTTATGTTCTGTACACGGCAGCGGCCTTGAAAAAAGCCAAGGGCAAGAAGTATCGAATTTTGGTTTTGATATCGCTGAGTGCTCGGCAACAAGCGTTCATGTCCGATTCTTGCCGACAGTCAGGGCGGATCACAGTGGGAGGTTGGCCAAAAGGAGATCGAAGTGGCCAAAATCCGTGTCCATATTTGGACGATGAAAAAGCAATCGTGTGCGTTGGGGAAAATCCGGGGCCACGAAAAAGCCCGCGCAAGGCGGGCTTGGAATTCGAGTAGGTGGCCAGTGCTGGTATCTGGCTTACAAGGTTTATCAGGACTCCCACACAAGCGTTTTGTGCGCTCGTGCTTCACACGGCATCAGGGCTGGATCTCAGCGCGGAGATCTTTCTAACCGTGTACCCTTCGGAACGCTGCCCCGCGTTTCCTCGCTATCCGCTTGCGCATCAGTCTGCGTCTTCACCTACAGGTTTGAGAATAGCAAAGCCCTCGCAAAAACGCGTTCGCGTTTTAGATTGATTTGACCTGACATTAGAACTACCGGAAGCAAGAAAAACCACGCTAGTCCGCGGTTTTTTTATCGGTATACGTGAGGTGAATCAGGCTCGTATAGTCGATCTATACTGCTGGATCCATGAGTCAAATATCGACACCCGTGCGCCCTGTACGACGCGCCCGTGCCTATCGCCAACGTAGTTGAACCCCGAGCCGTGAGTCGTGTTGCCAGGCAAATGATGAGCAGCGATCAATCGCTTCGTGGCGGGTGGGTGATGGAGAAGATCATGAAATACAAGCTGTTTTCAGGCGTTCTGTTTGCGGTCGCGGCGACGGTCATTGCTCCCTATGGTGCCGTCTGGGCTGGAAATCCGGCGGCGGTTGCTTCTGATGGTGCTGATCACGTCGGCGCGGGTCAGGTCGCTTCCGATGGCGCGGATCACGTCGGCGCGGGTCAGGTCGCTTCCGATGGCGCGGATCACGTCGGCGCGGGTCAGGTCGCTTCCGATGGGGCTGATCACGTCGGCGCCGGTCAGGTGGCTTCCGATGGGGCTGATCACGTCGGCACGGGTCAGGTCGCTTCTGATGGGGCTGATCATGTGGGTGCGGGTCAGGTCGCTTCTGATGGGGCTGATCATGTGGGTGCGGGTCAGGTCGCTTCTGATGGGGCTGATCATGTGGGTGCGGGT
>Ga0160470_100590_pt1 | contig 12944 bp, 12 predicted proteins | sample HID1973I_E11MG_FD_108214 | JGI IMG/M metagenome (GOLD analysis project Ga0160470, IMG submission 108214) | Enriched mosquito-associated microbial communities from UW Madison campus, WI, USA - HID1973I_E11 MG | ecosystem: Host-associated > Arthropoda: Insects > Digestive system > Unclassified ... | reverse complement strand
GGGACGTGCATGTGGTCGAGCCCGAGAGCGCACGCCGCGACTTCGTCGAGAAGGGCCAACCGCAGGCGGCCTACCCGGACGCAGGCAGCTTTGAACAGATCAGCGTGGCCGAGTTGGCCGACGCCCTGCAGCACACCGCCGTCATCGATGTCACGAGCGGCGCCAACTACGCCCGGCGCCACATCGCCGGCGCCTGGTTCGCCATCCGCGCGCAACTCGCGCAGGCGCTGGCGCACATCCCGCCCGCGCGGCGCTACGTGCTCACCTGCGGCAGCAGCCTGCTGGCGCGCTACGCCGCCGCCGACCTGCGCGCCGCGCTCGACGCACGCGGCCAGCACGATGCGCAAGTGCGGGTGCTGGCGGGCGGCAATGCCGCCTGGTTCGCCGCCGGCCTGCCCACCGCCGCCGGCGACGAACGCCTGGCCACGCCGCGCACCGACCGCTATGCGCGCCCCTACGAAGGCACCGACGCGCCGGCGCAGGCGATGCAGGCCTATCTCGATTGGGAGTTCGGCCTGGTCGAGCAGTTGGGGCGCGACGGGACGCACCACTTCAAGGTGGTGTGAGCCGCTTCAGGCGTCCGCACGCTTGGCGCCGCGCCGTTGCAGGGCGTGGGGGTGATGCCGGCTGAGATGGTCGAGCGTGGCGGCCTCCACGGCCGGCAGGTTTTCATGCAGCCGGCGCAGCAGGTCGAGCAGCAGCTTGCGCTCGGCCGCGCTCAGCACTGACATGAAGGTGCGCTCGCGCGCCATTGCGATGTCGCGGATCTGGTCATGGATGGCGCGGCCTTCCGCCGTCAGGGTGGCGATGCGTGCGCGCCCGTCCTGCGGGTCGAGCGCCAGTTCGATGAAGCCGCGCGCCTGCATGGTCTTGAAGCAGCGGCTCATGGAAGCCTTGTCCATGCCGATGATGCCGCAGGCCTTCTGCGCCGAGATGGAGCCTTCGATCGCCAGCAGCACCAGCACGCGCCAGCTCTCGATGCCCACGTCGAAGGCGGCGAGGTAGGCCTGCGAGGCGCCGCTGGACAGCTTGTTGGCGATCCAGGTGAGGTAGGCGGGGGCGTAGTTTTCGAGATCGACTACGGCGCCCGTTGCAGCCTTGGCGGCGGTCTTGCGCGCGGGAGGGGTCTTGGTGCGAGGCATCGGGGAAATGGCGAAAGTTGCTTGCGCCACTTTAGCTGCCTCGAAACGCCGCCGGGGGTGCCGCCCGGTCAGGCGTTGCTCGTTTCCGGCACGGTCTGCTGCTTGAGCAACTCGGCCACGATGCGGCGCGCCCGGTTGGCGCCGGCGTCGACGTGAATGTCGATCCAGCTGGCCTTGTCGCCGAATTCCAGCAGATTCCGGTACTGCGCCTCGATGACCAGGCGGTCCTCGTCGAAGGTGAAGGCGGTCTGCTGGACCACCGCGTCGATGTTGTCCGGCATGTCCGGGTGCCTGGTGCTGGCCATGCTCCAGAAGTAGTGGCAGGTCTCGTCGGTCTCGGGGGTGATGCCGTGGAAGCCGCGCATGTGGAAGCCGCCGCGCGCGGGGTCGTCGATGGCATCGGTGCCCGGCTCCACCGCGCCGGTCCAGATCCGCAGGTGCGTGACATCGAACTCGATCTCCTGCCAGCGCTCGCACTTCTCGCCGAACGGCCAGGCCGCGCGGTAGGTGGGGGGCGGCGAGGAATCGGGCATCAGGCGCACCACCTTCACCTGGTCCCCTTCGGACGTCACCTTCATCGGGGCGTTCATGTGCAGCCTGGCGTCGCCGCCGATGGTCTGCAGGTGGACGTAGCCCAGGTGGCTCAGGTCGAGCAGGTTGTCGTGGATCAGTTGCCAGGGCGACTTGTAGTGGTAGTTGCCGCTGCCGAACTTGTAGCGCGGGTCGTCGTGGAAGGGGTAGTCGGGGACCGGGCGATTCGGCTCGGCGCCGTCGTCGCGGGCCATCCAGATCCAGATGATCTGGTTTTTCTCGACCACGCGGTAGGCCTTGACCCTGGCCTTGGAGGGAATGCGCTCCTGCCCCGGGATCTCGATACATTGCCCGTTGGGTGCATAGAGCAGGCCGTGGTAGCCGCAGCGCACGCCGCTGCCTTCCACGGTGCCGCACGAGAGCGGCAGCGAACGGTGGCAGCAGCGGTCTTCCAGTGCCGCGACCTGGCCTTCGCCGGTGCGGAACAGCACCACCTTCTGGTGCAGGAAGGTGCGCGCAATGGGCTTGTCGGTGAGTTCGGACGAGAAGCCGGCCACATACCACTGGTCGAGTGGAAAGCGGCTGGCCCTGGCTTGCGCGGTCGCGTTCTGGATGGGGATGCAGGTGGTGGTCATTCGAGGTTCTCCTTGCAAGGGGACGGGGGGCGATTCACAGGTCGAGGACCAGGCTCGGCGACAGGGCGCGCGAACAGCAGGGGGTGAACTGGTCGTTGGCGGCGCGCTCGGCATCGGTCAGGAAGGTGTCGCGGTGGTCGGGCGTGCCTTCGAGGACCCGCGTCAGGCAGGTGCCGCAGACGCCGGCCTCGCAGGAGGTGGGGACCTCCACGCCGTGCGCGGCCAGCACTTCGATCACGGTCTTGCCCGCCGGCACGGTGCAGTTCAGGCCGCTGCGCGCCAGGCGCAGCGCGAAGCTGCCGTCGGTGGCCAGGGCCGTCGCGGTGCCGGCGAAGTACTCGCGGTGCAATTGCGCTTCCGGCCATCCCAGGCGCCGGGCGTTCTCCAGCACGTGGTCCATGAAACCGGTAGGGCCGCACACGTACAGCTGCGTGCCCTCGCGCGGCGCGGCCAGCACGCGCTGCACGTCGAACTTCTGCGCGGGGACGTCGTCGGCATGCAGGCTGACGCTGCGCTGGAATCCGGCCGCGGCGATCTCTTCGAGAAAGGCCATGCGGCTTGCGGAACGGCCGCAGTAGTGCATCTCGAACGGCTGGCCCTGCGCGTGCAGCGTGCGGGCCATGGACAGGATCGGCGTGATGCCGATGCCGCCCGCCAGAAGCAGGCTGCGCTGCCCTTCGACCAGCGGAAAGTGGTTGCGCGGCGCGCTCACGCGCAGCATGTCGCCGGGGTGGACCTGCGCATGCATGCCGGCCGAGCCGCCGCGGGAATCCGGTTCGCGCAACACCGCGATGCGATAGCGCCCGCGCTCCGACGGATCGTTGCTCAGCGAGTACTGGCGGATCAGGCCTGGCGCCACGTGCACATCGATGTGCGCGCCTGCCGAAAAGGCCGGCAGCACATCGCCCTCGCGCGGCACCAGCTCGAAGCTGCAGATGCCCTCTGCTTCCTCCACGCGCCGGGCGACGCGCACCATCAGTTCATTCGTCATGCTGTTTCGCCGTTCTGTGCGTTCTTCGTCAGTGCACGGCCATGCCGACCCAACGCTCCAGCGTCTCGGTGTCGTCGAGCAGGGCCGCCGCGTCGCCGTCGTGCACCACGCTGCCGTGGTCCAGGATGAGCGCGCGCTGCGCGTAGCCGAGCGCTTCGTCGACCTGCTGCTCGACGATCACGACGGCGATGCCTGTCTGCCGGCTCAGGGCGCCGAAGGCGCGCAGCAACTCCTGCCGGATCAGCGGCGCGAGGCCTTCCAGCGGCTCGTCGAGCAGCAGCAGCGAGGGCTGGCCAAGCAGGGCCCGCGCGACCGCCAGCATCTGCTGCTCGCCGCCCGACAACTGCGCACCGCCGTTGCGTCGCCGCTCGGCCAGGCGGGGGAACAGGGCGTAGGCCTCGTCCAGCGCGCTGCGCGGTCGCCGCTTGAGGCCGGCCAGCAGGTTTTCCTCGACCGTCAGCGAGGGAAAGATGTCCCGCGTCTGCGGCACGTAGCCCAGGCCGAGTTCGGCGCGCCGGTGCGGCGCGAGCCCCGTGATGTCCTGGCCGCGGAAGCTGATGCGGCCGCTGCGCAGCGGCACCAGGCCCATGATCGAGCGCAGCGCCGTGGTCTTGCCCACACCGTTTCGGCCGACCAGCGCCAGCCGCTCCTGCGCCGCCACCTCGAAGGAGAGGCTGTTCAACACGGTGGTCGGTCCGTAGCCGGCAATCACCGCTTCGAGCTTGAGCAGGGGTTGCGTCATTTCAGTTGCCCAGGTAGGCGGCGCGCACGCGGGGATCGCGCCGGATGTCGTCGGGTGCGCCGTCGGCCAGCACCGCGCCTTCGGCCAGCACGACGATGCGGTTGGCAAAGCGGAACACCAGGTCCATGTCGTGTTCGATGATCAGCACGGCCAGGTCGCTCGGCAGCGCATCCAGCGCGGCCAGCAGGCGCGCGCCGTCGCCCTTGGGCACGCCGGCCATCGGCTCGTCCAGCAGCAGCACCTGGGGGCGCAGCGCCAGGGCCAGTGCCATCTCGATCAGGCGCTGCTCGCCGTAGGCGAGGTCTTCGGTGGCGGTGGCGGCGTGGCCGCGCAAGCCGAAGCGCGTGAGGATGCCCTGCGCCTCGGCGCGCAAGGCCGGATAGGCGTCGACGCTGCGCCACAGGGCGCCGGTCAGCCCTTCGCGTTCGAACAGCGCCAGTTCGATCTGCCGCTGCACCGCGAAATGCGGCGCCAGCGTGGTGATCTGGAAGGTGCGGGCGAGGCCGGCGCGCACGCGCCTGGCCTGGCTCAGCCGCGTCACGTCCTCGCCGCGAAGGCGGATCTCGCCGCTGTCGCAGGGCAGCACGCCGCTGATCTGGTTGACCAGCGTGGTCTTGCCCGCGCCGTTGGGACCGATCAACGCCACCCTGTCGCCGGCGTGCAGCGCGAAGGACACGCCGCGCGTCACGTGCAGGCCGCCGAAGCGCTTGTCGAGCGAGCGCAGTTCGAGCAAGGCGCTCATTGCACGGCTCCCGCGCGGCGACGCAGCCAGGCCCATGCCTTGGCCGGCGACACCAGCACCACCAGCATGAGCAGGGCGCCGACCACGAACAGCCAGTGGTAGGGGTTGATGGAGGCCGCCGTGTGATGCAGCACGGTGAACACGGTGGCACCGACCAGTGCGCCGGTGAGCCGGCCGGCGCCGCCCAGGATGAGCATCACCAGCGCCTCGGCCGACAGCGCGAAGGACAGGCTGTCCATGCCGACCACCGCATTGGTCTGCGCCGACAGCGCGCCCGCCGCCCCGGCGATGGCGCCGGCCAGCGTATAGAGCAGCCACAGCCGCGCCAGCACCGGCGTGCCCAGGGCCGCCATGCGGGCGCGGTTTTCGTGGATGCCGCGCACGGCCAGGCCGAAGGGGGAATCCACGAGCCGGCGTGCCAGGTAGAACAGCAGCACCAGCACGGCCAGCGCATAGAGCGCGGCAACGCGGCCTTCCAGGTCGAACTCGAAGCGGCCCAGCAGCGGCCCCATCACGAAGCCGGACAGTCCGTCATCGCCACCCGTCCAACGGCGCGCCTTCTGCGCCAGGCTCAGCAGGATCTGCGAGACGGCGATGGTCAGCATCAGGAAGGTGAAGCCCTGGTAGCGCAGCAGAAATGCGCCGGACAGTGCGGCCAGGGCGGCGCCGGCGGCGATGCCGACGAGCAGCCCGACCAGCGGATCGGGCTGCACCTGCAGCGCGAAGATGCCGGCCGCATAGGCGCCCGTGCCGAACAGGGCGGCATGGCCCAGCGTGGCCAGGCCGCCGATGCCGACCACCAGGTCGAGCGAGAGCACGAAGAGCACGGTGATGAAGATGCGCGTCAGCAGGCCGAACTGGTCCGGCAGCAGGGCGCAGGCGGCCAGGCCGACGACGAGCAGAACGAGAGGCGCACGCCAGGCGGGCGCGCAGCGCGGTGCCGTGGCCAGCGCCGGCGGCGCGGCGAGTGCCGATGGGGGTGTCATGGTGCTCATCGCTTCAACAGGCCGTTGGGGCGCCAGGCCAGCAGAGTGGCCATGGCGACAAAGAAGAACAGGCTGCCCCAGTCCGAGGCGAGGTACTTGCTGGCGGTTTCGATGACGCCCAGCAGCACGGCCGCCACCAGCGAGCCGGCGATGCTGCCCATGCCGCCGACGGCCACCACCACCAGCACCAGCACCAGGTACTTGAGGGCGTAGTAGGGTTCGAGCGGCATCAGTTCGGCCCCCAGAATTCCGCCCAGGCCGGCCAGCGCGGCACCGGCGGCGAAGCTCGCGCATTGCACGGTGCGGATCGGAATGCCCAGCGCCGAAGCCGTGCCGCTGTGATCGACCGCCGCCCGCAGCCTGACACCGAAGCGCGTGCGCGCGACCGTCCACGCTGCCAATGCAGCCACCGCGCAGCCGGCCGCGATCACGAGCAGGCGCTGCGCCGGCAGCGTGCGAAAGCCGAGGTCGACCGAACCCGCCAGCGCAGGCGGCAGCGGGATCATCTGCACCTGCGGACCGACCAGCGCATTGGTGCTGGCGATCAGCACGAAGCTCAGGCCGATCGTGAAAAGCACCTGCTCGAGGTCGTTGCGGCGGTACAGGTGGCGCAGCACCAGTGCTTCCAGTGCGGCGCCGAGCAAGGCGGTCGCCAGCACCGCCGCCGGCACCGCCAGCCAGAAGCTCCACTGCGCCTCGCGCGTGAGCAGGGCGGCGCAGTAGCCGCCGACCATCGCGAAGGCGCCGTGGCTCAGGTTGACGAAGCGCATCAGGCCCAGCGTGACCGAGAGGCCGACAGCGATGACGAACAGCACCATGCCGTAGGCCAGCCCGTCGATCAGGATGTTGAGGAAGGTGTTCACGAGACGGCGCTCAGCAAGGGCGATGCGGCAGGGCGTTCACGTCACTTGGCCAGGCCGAAGTCGGTCTGCGGCCCGAAGCTCTGCACTTCCTTGTTGACCAGCAGGTCGCCGACCCTTTCCACCTTGCGCAGGTAGGCGTCCTGCGTGATGTGGCGCGTCTTGGGGTCGATGCGCACCGGGCCGCGCGGGCTTTCCCACTGGAGCGAGCGTGCGGTGGCGAGCGCCTTGGGGCCGTCCTTCCTGCCGTCCGTCGCCTCGATCATTTTCTGGATGACGTACATGCCGTCCCAGGCGCCCACCGATGCGTAGTTGGCGACCGCCTTCGGATCCTGTTTCTGGAGGGCCGCGACGAACTTCCGGTTCTCCGGCGAGTCGTGTGCGCCCGAGTAGTGGAAGACCGTCGTCAGGCCGAGTGCCGCGTCGCCGAACTTCTGCAGATCGAACTCGTCGGTCTCGGCCGAGCCGAGGAACTGCACGCCAGCCTTGGCCAGGCCGTTCTCGTTGAAGGCCTTGACGAAGCCCAGGTTCGGCGGCCCGCCCGGCAGGAAGGTGTAGACCGCCTGCGCGCCGCTGGCCTTGATGCGCTGCACGAAGGGGCCGAAGTCGGTGGTGGCGATCGGCATGCGGATGCTCTCGACCACGGTGCCGCCCTGCTGGGTGAATTCGCTCTTGAAAGCGGTCTCGGCGTCGATGCCCGGGCCATAGTCGGTGACGGCCGTGACCACCTTCTTCATGTTCTGCCTGGCCGCCCACCGGGCCGCGGGCACCGTGACCTGCCACAGCGTGTAGCTGGTGCGGATGAAGTAGTCGGACTTCTCGGTGATGGCCGAGGTGGCAGCGTTGAAGATCACCGTCGGCGTGTGCGACTGCTGGATCAGCGGCGCCACGGCCATGGCGTTGGGCGTGAAGACAAAGCCGCCCAGGTAGTCCACCTTGTCCTTGACCAGCAGTTCCTGCACCAGCGTCTTCGTCAGGGCGGGATTGGGGCCGCCGGTGTCGCGGTAGATGAACTCGATCTCCTTGCCCGCGAGCTTGCCGCCCTGGCTGGCGACATAGCCTTCGGCGGCCGCCTTGAACAGCGACCCGTAGTGCGCGAACGGACCCGAGAAGGGACCGACGATGCCGATCTTGACGGCTTGCGCCATGGCCTGCGGCGAGGCCAGCGCGAGGCCGGTCGAGGCGAAAAGGGCCAGCGCGATCGCGCGACGGTTGAGCTTCATCGTGGGTCTCCAGTGGGTTGTTCGTGTCGCCTGTGCGCCGGCGGTCAGCGCCTGGTCGGTGGATTGTGATTGCAACATCAACTAGTTGCAATACCAACCAAATAGGGGCTTACCCGCGCGTGTCCAGGGCATGGAAAAAGGGCCCGGAGCGCAGTCGCTCCGGGCCCTTGGGGCGTCGGGACAGTCCAGCTGCCCGACCCGTGTTGGGGTTGCTCAGTCGATACCGCGCCAGCGCCCGCCCTGCGCGCTCAGGACGAAGCGCGCGCGGGCTGACGCGTCAGGCCATCAGGCTGACGTGCGCCGACACCACGCGCCAGCCTTCGGGCATGCGCACCCAGGTCTGGCTCTGGCGGCCGATGCGCTCGCTGCCCTCGCGCTGGAATTCGATATTGGCGACCGCGAAGTCCTGCCCGAAGGTGGTGATGGCGCGCGCGGTGATGCGGCGCGCCAGGTTGTTCGCCGGCCGGCCGTTGCGAAAGGCCTGGATGGCCTGGAACCCGTACAGGTTCTCGCCTGCGCCGTAGCGCAGGGTATGGGGCGAATCCCAGAACAGGCGGTCGAGCGTGGGCACGTCGTTGCTGACCAGCGCCTGTTCGTATTCGTCGAAGGCGGCGTTGACCTGCGCGAGCACGTCCGGCAGGTTGATGGCGTTGTTCATGTGGAGTGGTCGAAAAAAAGGAGCTGCATGCCCGGCGTGGCGGCAAGCAGTATGCGTGCCACAGGGACGACGTCGTGAAGGTCCATGCGCGTGCGCGTTGCCGCATGTGCGACGACTGCGACCCGCGCACCGATCGGGGCGGCACTTGGCGAAGCACAAGCCACCACGCCTGCAGGCCCCGGCAAATCGCGCCATCATTGCCCGATGCCATCTTCCATTCCCGCACTTTCCGTTCTCGATCTCTCGCCCATCTGCGAGGGCGGGGACGCCGCGCAATCCTTTCGCAATTCGCTTTCGCTGGCGCAGCGCGTCGAGCAGATGGGCTACCGCCGCTACTGGCTGGCCGAGCACCACGGCATGCCGGGCATCGCCAGCGCGGCCACTGCCGTGCTGCTGGCGCACATCGGCGCCGGCACGTCCACCATCCGCATCGGCGCCGGCGGCGTCATGCTGCCGAACCATTCGCCGCTGGTGATCGCCGAGCAGTTCGGCACGCTGGAGTCGCTCTACCCGGGCCGCATCGACCTCGGTCTGGGCCGGGCGCCGGGCTCCGACCAGCGCACCGCGCAGGCCCTGCGGCGCGACCTCGACTCGCACCCGGACCAGTTCCCGCAGGACGTGATCGAGCTGATGGATTTCATGTCGAAGGCGCCGCGCCAAAGCGTGATGGCGGTGCCGGGGCGTGGCCTCGAGGTGCCGATCTGGATCTTGGGTTCCAGCACCTTCGGCGCGCAACTGGCGGCACATCTGGGGCTTCCGTACGCATTTGCCTCGCATTTCGCGCCGCAGCAGCTGATGCAGGCTATCCAGATCTACCGCGAGACCTTCAAGCCATCGGCGCAGCTGGCCAAGCCCTACGTGATGCTCGGATTCAACATTTTCGCGGCTGAAACCGACAAAGAGGCGCAATTTCACGCCAGTTCGTGGCAGCAGGCCTTCGTCAACCTGCGCAGCGGGCGGCCGGGCCGGCTGCCGCCGCCGGTCGAGGGCTACATCGACAACGTGGGGCCGAGTGAGCGCGCCTTGCTCGATTCCGTGCTGTCCTGCGCCGCGGTGGGTGCGCCGGACACGGTGCGCGCCGGCCTGCAGGCTTTCGTCGAGCGCACGGGCGCCGACGAACTGATGGTCACGACGCAGGTGTTCGACCACGCCGCGCGGCTGCGCTCGTACGAGATCGTGGCGCAGATCGCCGATACGGCGCGCGCCGCCTGATTCAGCGGCTCAGGCCGCTTCCGGCAGTGCCGAGGCGCGGTGGATGACGCCGCCGCCCAGGCACACGTCACCGTCGTAGACGACCGCCGACTGGCCCGGCGTGACGGCCCACTGCGGCTGCGCGAAGTCGAGCCGGAAGGCGCCGCCCTCGTCGGAAGAGGGCTCTGCGGCGAGCGCGCAGGCGGCGTCGCTCTGCCGGTAGCGGCCCTTGGCGGCATAGCGGCCCGGCGCGGGTGCCTCGCCGGCGACCCAGCTGACGTCGTTGGCGGTCAGCGAATCGGACAGCAGCCAGGGATGCTCGTGGCCCTGCACCACCCACAGCGTGTTGGCCGCCATGTCCTTGCGCGCCACGAACCACGGCGCGTGCTCGCCGCCGCCGCGCGGCGCCTTCTTTTCCTTCACGCCGCCGATGCCCAGCCCCTGGCGTTGGCCGAGCGTGTAGAAGGACAGGCCCTGGTGCTCGCCCAGGCGCCGGCCGTTGGCGTCGCGCATCGGGCCCGGCGCCTTCTGGATGTAGCGGTTGAGGAATTCGCGGAACGGCCGCTCGCCGATGAAGCAGATGCCGGTCGAATCCTTCTTCTTCGCGTTGGGCAGGCCGATCTCGTCGGCAATCTGGCGCACCGCGGTCTTGCGCAGTTCGCCGACCGGGAACAGGGTCTTGGCCAGCTGCTGCTGGTTGAGGCGGTGCAGGAAGTAGCTCTGGTCCTTGCCCGGGTCGAGCCCCTTGAGCAGTTCGTGCCGCCCGGTCGCGTCGTTCAGCCGCACGCGGGCATAGTGGCCGGTGGCGATCTTCTCGGCGCCCAGGCGCATCGCGTGGTCGAGGAAGGCCTTGAACTTGATTTCCGCGTTGCACAGCACGTCGGGGTTGGGTGTGCGCCCGGCCTGGTATTCGCGCAGGAACTCGGCGAACACGCGGTCCTTGTAGTCGGCGGCGAAATTGACGTGCTCGATCTCGATGCCCAGCACGTCGGCCACGCTGGCGGCGTCGACGAAATCGATGTTCGACGAGCAGTACTCGCTGTCATCGTCGTCTTCCCAGTTCTTCATGAAGATGCCGACCACCTCGTGCCCCTGCTTCTTCAACAGGTAGGCGGTCACCGCGGAGTCGACCCCGCCGGACAAGCCCACCACCACGCGCTTCTTCGTCATGCCCCGATTGTCCCAGCCCCGGCTTACCGTTGCATGCGTCCGGAAATCAGGGGCGGGGATTGCTGATCCCGCAACGTCGGCACGTCCCCCTCGGGCGGGGCTATTCGAGCACGGATGCGTCGACGTGAATGAGCGACAGGGGATGCCGCTGGCCGGCCAGATAGTCCTCGATGCATTCCAGCAGCAGCGGGCTGCGGTGGCGCGCCACGCTGGCGCGGATTTCATCGGCCGTCATCCACAGCGTGCGCACGATGCCGTGATCGAGGGCGCGGCCTTCCTCAAGCGCCCCGAGCTCGCCGGAAAAGGCAAAGCGCAGGTAGGTGACGTCGCTGTCGGCGTTGCGCCGCGCCCGCGCCATGTAGATGCCGACCAGCGCGGTCGGCGTGAAGCGGTGGGCGGTTTCCTCCAGCGCCTCGCGCGCGCAGCCCTCGGCCGGTGTCTCGCCGGCGTCGAGATGGCCGGCCGGGCTGTTCAGGCGCAGCCCGTCGGGGGTTTCCTCCTCGACCAGCAGGAAGCGGCCATCGCGTTCGATGATGGCGGCCACGGTGACATTGGGTTTCCAGCGGGTATCGGTATCGGCCACGGTGTTCAGCTTTCCTGTGCTTGCGCTATTTTCGAGATCGTCGTGAGGATGGTGGGCGTCGGCTTGGGCAGCAGCAACGTCACCTTGCAGCCGGCATTTTCCGCACTCTCGATCTCGACCTTGCCGCCATGGCGATGCACGACGGTGCGCACCAGCAGCAGGCCGAGCCCGACGCCCTGCACCTCGGGGTGGGCTTCGCGCTGGAGGCGGTGAAAGGGCTTGAACAACTCGGACTGCAGTTCGAGCGGAATGCCCGGTCCTTCGTCGCGGATGCTGACGGCCCAATGCGCGTCGCGCTCGGCGATGCGGCAGCTGACCGTGCTGCCGCGCGGGGCGTATTTCAGGGCGTTGCTCATCACGTTGTTCAAGGCGCGCGGCAGCAGGTTGCGGTCGCCCAGGCACAGGGCCTCGTCGAGCCTGACGTCGCTGCACACCCGCACGCCGCGCGCCTGCGCACTGGCCCATGCGGTATCGGCCACGGCATCGAGCAGGCCGACCAGGTCGAGCAGTTCGGCCTTGAAGGGCTGGGCCTCGGCGCGGGCCAGGTTGACGAAGCCGTCGGCCAGTTCCAGGCCGGTGCGCGCGTGCCGCTCGATGCGCTGCAGCAGCACGTCCTGGGGCAACAGGTCCGGCTGCGCCCGCGCCAGTTCGATCACCGTCAGGATCGAGGCGCTGGGCTCGCGGATGTCGTGCGAGATGAAGCGCAGCGCCTCTTCGCGCTGGCTCTGCGCGCGGCGCAGGCGGGTGATGTCGACGATGGCGACGATCCATCCGGTGTAGGTGTTGCCCGCATCCAGAAAGGGGACGCAACGCAGCAGCACGTTGCGCCCTTGCGGGTCTTCGCCTTCGCCGAGGATCGGCGCCGGCTCGTGCGCGCTCAAGGCGCCTGGGGCGATCATCTGAAGCTGGTTGCGGCGCGAGCGAATGCCGGCCAGCAGCAGGTGCGCGTCCTGGCCCACCAGGTGGTCGGTTGCCGTGCCCCAATGCTTGCCGGCGGCCACGTTGGCGCTGAAGACCATGCCCTTGCGGTTGAGGACCAGGGTCGCGTCGGGCAGGTGGTTGACGCCGTCGCGCACGAAGCGGTGCAGGTTGCGCACGCGCTTGACGGCGGCGGCGGTGGCGGCGATCTGGCGGTCGAGATAGTCGCCGGAGAAGTCGGTGGCGTCGGGCACCGGCATGCCGGCCAGCACGGTGTTCAGGTCGTGCGCGCCGCGCTGCAGGAAGTGCAGTGCGGCGGTCTGGCGCATCAGGCTCCACAGCGGATAGACCAGCAGCAGGCCGACGTGGCCGGCCACCGGCGCCAGCCGCAGCCCGAGCCAGGGTTGTGCGACCAGCAGCGCTTCGCGCGCGAACAGCAGCAGCACGATCAGCGCGATCACGCCCAGCGGGCGCAGCCACAGCAGGCCCAGCAGGGCGATGGCCAGCGGGATCAGGTTGAAGGCGAGGTTCTGCGCGTCGGTGGCGACATGGATGTGGCGGTCGGCCATGAG
>Ga0160470_100588_pt1 | contig 12980 bp, 10 predicted proteins | sample HID1973I_E11MG_FD_108214 | JGI IMG/M metagenome (GOLD analysis project Ga0160470, IMG submission 108214) | Enriched mosquito-associated microbial communities from UW Madison campus, WI, USA - HID1973I_E11 MG | ecosystem: Host-associated > Arthropoda: Insects > Digestive system > Unclassified ... | reverse complement strand
GGCCACGGAAGTAGCCGCCGCCGCCGTTCATCACCAGGTCGAATGCACCCGGAAAGCGCGTCTGGTCGGCCAGGGTCAGCTTGCCCAGTTGCGGGGTGGCGCAGGTGACGAGATCCGCGCTGTTGCAAAGCTGCACGTTGCCGTCGGTGTCGAAGCGCATGCCGGCCGGCGTGCTCGCGGGGCCCGCTAGCGGCTTGCCGGTGGCCTGGTCGTAGATGGCGAAGTTCATCAGCACGTTGTAGGTGCCGGCCAGGCTGCTCAGCGCCGGCGGGTCGATGGTGACCGCGCTCGCGGCGATATCGCCGGCCAGCAGGCCCGTGCTGGTGCCCAGCAGGTTCGGCAGGCCGGAGATCTCGCCGAACAGGCCGTCGGCGCCCTGGCGGAACGTCAGGCCGATGCCCGCCAGCTTGGCGGTCAGGTTGGCCGGGGGCGGGTCCGCGCTATCGGCCACGAGGCCGCTCACGGTGAAATTGCCGTCCGTGTTCGTGTAGTTGCCGATGACCGTGCCGCGCAGGCCGAAGGCCGAATCGATAAAGCTGAGGGTGAGCTTGCCGCGCGACGGGGCGTCCACGGTGAGGGCGATGGTGTCGCCGAAGGACAGCGTGCCCGAGTACTTGACCGGTACTGGCGCCGGCGGCTCGGCGGGAGCCGCCGGCGTCTCTGTTTGCACGGGCGCCTGCCCGTCGCTGCCCCCGCAGCCGGCCAGGGCAGCCCCCACGACCAGCGCGCCCATCAGATATTTCCACTTCAGCATGACTAACCCCTTCTTCCCATTGTTCGTTTGTCTTGTCGACGCCAGACGTAGCTGGCGGCGGGAGCAAACGGTAACAAGGATCCGGGGCGCCTCACCATCCTGCTAATCAGAGGGGCGCTGGTCGAAGGTCGCTGGCTGGGCCGGTTATTCCGCCTCGATCCCGGCCTGCTTCACGACCTTGCCCCACTTCGTCAGGTCGGACTGGATCACCGCCGCGTAGGCTTGCGGCGTGCCGCCCTGCACCTCGATACCCGCCGCTTCCAGCTTGGCGCGCACCTCGGGCAGCTTCAGCGCCGCGTTGATCTCGGTGTTGAGCTTGGCGACGATGTCCTTCGGCGTGCCGGCCGGGGCCAGGAAGCCGCCGTTGGTGTTGGCGTCGTAGCCCTTGAGCCCCTGTTCCTCGGCCGTCGGCACATTGGGCAGGGTCTTGGAGCGATTCCGGGTGGAGACCGCCACGGCGCGCACGTTGCCCGCCTTCACCTGCTCCTGGATGGCGCTGATGGTGTCGATATAGAGCGCCGTGCGGCCGGCCACCAGATCGGGGTGGGCGGCGGACGAGCCCTTGTAGGGCACCAGCAGCACCGGCGCGCCGCTGACCATGCGGAACATCTCGGCGGCCATCTCCTGCGCGCTGCCGCGGCCGGACGTGGCCACCTTGGCTTCGCCCGGGTTGGCCTTCATCCACGTCACCAGTTCAGGCATGGTCTTGACCGGCAGCTTCGGGTAGATCGCGAACACCAGCGGAATCTCGTGGGTGTAGACGATGGGCTCGAAGCTCTTCTGCGGGTCCCAGCCGAGGTTCTTGAACAGGAACTTGTTGATGTTGTGGCTGCCGCCCACGATGCCGATGGTGTAGCCGTCCGGCTTGGCGTTGGCCAGCACCGCCGTGCCGAGGTTGTTGGAGGCGCCCGGGCGGTTCTCGACGATGAAAGGCTGGCCGAACTTGACCGAGAGCTTCTCGCCCACGACCCGCGCGATCAGGTCGATGCCGCCGCCGGCCGGGGCCGGGACGATGATGGTGACCGGGCGGCTCGGGTAGTTGGGCTGCGCCGAGGCCATCCCCGGCGCCACGATCAGCGTGGTGGACAGCGCAGCGGACAGGCCAAGGGTCTTGATGAAAGGGGTGAATTGCATCGTTGTCTCCGTTCGATTTCTGGTCAACTCTTGTTAACTCTGTGATGTCAGCCGCGCCCGACGAAGGGCATCGCGCTGGCCATGACGGTCATGGTCAGGACGTTGGCCTCAAGCGGCAGCGAGGCCATGTGGCGCACGGCATTGGCGACGTGGGTGGCATCCATCATCGGCTCCGGCGCGGTGGTGCCGTTGGCCTGCAGCACGCCGCGCGTCATGCGTTCGGACAGCTCGGTCAGGGCGTTGCCGATGTCGATCTGGCTAGCCACGATGTGGTAGGCGCGGCCGTCCAGCGCCAGCGCCTTGGTCAGCCCGGTGACGGCATGCTTGCTGGCCGTGTACGGCGCCGTGAACGGGCGCGGCGTGTGCGCGGAGATCGAGCCATTGTTGATGATGCGCCCGCCCTGCGGGGACTGCCGGCGCATCAGGCCGAAGGCGGCCCGCGCGCACAGGAAGACGCCCGTGACGTTGGTGTTGATCACGTTGAACCACTTGTCCAGCGGCAGCTCGTCCATCGGCACGGCCGGGGCGTTGACGCCGGCGTTGTTGAACAGCAGGTCCAGCCGGCCGAACTCGCGCTCGATGGTGTCGAACAGGGCCTGCACGCTTGCCGGGTCGGTCACGTCGGTGGGCGCGGCCATGGCGGGCTGGCCGCGTTCGGCGGCCTCGGCGGCCAGCGCCTGCAGCGGCTCGGCACGCCGGCCGGCCAGCACGACGGTCCAGCCGTCATTGAGCAGGGCGATGGCCGTCAGGCGGCCTACGCCGCTGCCGGCGCCGGTGACGAGGGCGATCTTGCGGGGTGCGTTCAAGGGGGTCTCCTATATATATATATATGGTGGCGGATGGCCTTCAGCGGGCGACGGTCAGCGCTAGCTCGCCGATGCCTGCCACGCTGGCCTGGATGACATCGCCGGGCTGCAAGGGCCCGACGCCGACCGGCGTACCGGTGAAGATCAGGTCGCCCGGCATCAGCGCCACGGATCGGGACAGCATCGCCACCAGTTCCGGCACCGACCAGAGCAGGCCGGAGAGGTCCGCGCGCTGCCGCTCGACACCGTTCACGGCGAGCTGGATCGTCCCTTCGCGCGGATGGCCGCAAGTCGCGGCGGGCACGAGGGCGCTGCAGGGCGCCGAGTGGTCGAAGGCCTTGGCGGGCTCCCAGGGGCCGCCGACGCGCTTGGCTTGCTGCTGCAAGTCGCGCCGGGTCAGGTCCAGCCCGACGGCATAGCCCCAGATGTGCTGCGCCTCGGCCTGCGCCGGGTCGATGTCACGCCCGCCCCGGCCGATGGCCACGACCAGTTCCACCTCGTGGCAGAACTCGGTCGTCTCCGGCGGATAAGGCAGCTCGCCCCGGGCCGGCCCCACGGCGGTCGCCGGCTTCATGAACCAGGCGGGCATCTCGGTGGGCGCCGGCTCGGCCGGGTCCCATCGATAGTTGCGGCCGATGCAGAAGACCCGGGCGATGGGAAACCGCGCCGTGTCACCCGAGACAGGCAGCGAGACCGGCGGGGCAGGTGGGAAGACGAAATCCATCATCGCCTCAGGTGGTCAGGCTCATGGCGGGACGCTCGCCCGCCAGGCCTTGCGCCACGCTGTCCAGCACCATCTGCACCATGGCGCCGCGCGTCTCCCAGGTGGCGCTGGCGCGGTGGGCCTGCAGCGTGGTGCGGTCCGACTGGCGCAGCGCCAGCGGCACGCGCGGCTCGTCGACGAACACATCGAGGCCCGCGCCCGAGATACGCCCGGCGGCGATGGCATCGGCCAGATCCGTTTCATTGACCAGCCGGCCGCGCGCCACGTTGACGAGGTAGCCCTGCGGGCCGAGCACTTCCAGCACGGCGGCATTGATGATGCCCTCGGCCTTGTCGGCGGCGGCGCACAGCACCAGCGCATCGCTCTCGCGGGCCAGATCCAGCAGGTCCGCCACGAAGGTGTGCGGCACGTCGTCCATCGCGCGCAGGTCGGTGTAGCGGATGGGGCAGCCGAAGGCCGCCGCCCGCGTGGCCACGGCGCGGCCGACGCGGCCCATGCCGACGATGCCCACGCGCATGCCGCTGAAGCGGCGCGCCAGCGGGATGGCGCTGGGCTGCGGATGCAGTTCCCACTGGCCGTCCCGCACGAAGCGGTCGCCCGCGCAGATATTGCGGCAGGCGGCAATCAGCAGGCCGATGGCCAGATCGGCCACGTCTTCGGTCAGCGCGCCCAGCGTGGCGGTCACCGCCAGACCGCGTTCGCGGCAGTAGGCCAGGTCCACCGCATCGGTGCCCACGCCATTGATGGCGACCACCTTCAGGGCCGGCAACTGCTCCAGCATCGCCCGCGAAATCCCGGTGTGCCCGCCGGTGATCACCGCCTGGATGGATGCGGCGTGCTCGCGCAGCCAGCCCGCCTGGTCGGCAATCTCGAAGTACTTGTGCACCACGTAGCGGCTGGCCAGTTCGTCATTGGCCGCCGGGATCAGGATCGGGTTCAGCTGGAGGATTTGCGGCTTCATGTGCGTGAGGCTTTGGGTGTTGATGATGGATGCATGGTATGTAATAGTTGATTTACGAGGCAAGATTGATATATAAAATCAATATAAATTCGCACGGGAAGCGTCAACATGGGAACCTGGATATCGATGGATGAGGCGTGCAGCCGACTTGGCGTGCGGCCGCAAACGCTGTATGCCTATGTCAGCCGGGGCAAGCTGGAGGTCATGTCCGACCCCGCCGACACACGGCGCAGCCTCTATCGGGCCGAGGATGTGGCCGGCCTCGCCAGGCGCAAGCAGGCCGGGCGCAAGCACGAGACGCTGGCCACCAACACGCTGTTCGGCGCGGAGCCGAGCATCCCCACCGCGCTCTCGACCTTCGTGCGCGAGCGGCTGTACTACCGGGGGCAGGACGCCGTGACGCTGGCCGGATCCGCCACGCTGGAAGAGGTGGCGCACCTGCTGTGGGACGCCGAGCAGGTCGTCGACTTCTCATCGATGGCCGGCGTCGCCGAGCCCGGGCGCGTGGCGGCCTTCCATACGCTGGCCACGCTGGCGGCCACGGGCCATTCCACGCATGGCCGCATGACGCGGGTGTTGCATCTGGAAGCGCAGGAGTTGGTGGGCCAGCTGGCCAATGCCTTCGGCGCGCAGGCGGGGCAGCAGCCCTTGCACCTCCGCTTTGCGCAGGGGTGGCAGCAGTCGCCGCAGGTGGCGGATCTGCTGCGGACCGCGATGGTGCTGCTGGTGGACCATGAGCTGACCAGCTCGGCCTTCGCCACGCGTATCGCGGCATCCACGGGCGCCTCGCTGCCGGCCTGCCTGCTGGCCGGGCTGACCACGCTGTCCGGGCCGTTGCACGGCGATGCGTCCGGCCGCGTCAAGGCGCTGTTCAATGAGGTGGAGCGGCTGGGCGAGGATCAGGTGATTGCCCACTACCTGTCCACCGGGTTGCCGCTGGCCGGGTTCGGCCACCATCTCTATCCCGATGGCGATCCGCGCGCGATGGCGCTGCTGGCCCTGTTCGATCCGCCCGACGTGATCACGCGCTTTATCGAGAAAGCTACCCGGCTGACCGGCTTGCAGCCCAATATCGACGTGGCGCTGGCGGCGCTGTCCATCCACTACCGCCTGCCGGACGACGCCGCGTTCGCCATGTTCGCCACGGCGCGCAGCATCGGCCTGCTGGCGCACAGTCTGGAGCAGCTGGGGGTGGGGCAGGTGATCCGCCCGCGCGGGCGCTACATCGGGATCATGCCGTAGCGGGCGGGAAGGTTATCGCTTCGGGTACACCACCTGCCAGTCTTGCTTCATGCTGATGACGGTCCAGTTGCGCGCCTTCGCGGCGTCCAGCGCCTTGTCCAGCTTGCCGATCTTTGACGCGCGGTCGTAGGCGAATTCCCGCTCGGCATCGTCGTGATGGACGAGCACGGCCAGGCGCGGGCCGTCGCCGGTGGTGGTGTATTCCAGCATGTGGAAGTCGCCATCCGAGTTGCCCACGGCCAGGATCGGCCGGCGGCCAATATGGCGATAGATGCCAACCGGCTTGCCTGGGCCATCGTTGATGAACTCGATCTTCGGGTCACGCACCAGCGCCGGCTTGCCGTTCAACGTGCCATAGTGCACCGCCTGCGATGAGCCCACCACCTGCTCGGGCGGAATCCCGTACGCCTGCTCCACCCACGGCCGCATGAACTCGATGGTCCCGCCGGACACGATATAGGTCTTGAACCCGTTCGCGCGCAGGTAGGACAGCAGTTCCAGCTGCGGCTGGTAGACCAGATCGGTGTAGGGCCGGTTGAACTTCGGATGGCGCGCGCTGGCGATCCACGCGCGGATGGTCTTGTCGTAGTCATCCACATTCATGCCGCTGTTGGCGACGGCAATCAACTGCAACAACTGCTTCTCGTTGGCGATCACCTTGGCCATGTCGTTGGCCATCAGGGCCTTGAAGGCGGGGTTGTTGCGCCATTCCGGATGCTGCGGCGCGGCGGCCTTGACCTGATCGAGCAGGAAGAAGAACTGGAAGTAGAGCGGCTGCTCGCTCCACAGCGTACCGTCATTGTCGAAGGCCGCCACGCGCTGCTCGGTCGGCACGAAGTTAGGTGAGCCCTGGCGGGTCACGTCGGTGACGAATTTGACGATGGCTTGCTTCGCGGGGCCGTCGCGCCAGGAGGGCAGGGCGTCCGTCTGCTGGGCGGAGGGGGTCGCCGAGTTGGCGGCCGGGTCCGCGGGCGCGGTCGAGCATCCGCTCAGTCCCACTCCGGACGCCGCCAGCGCGAGCAGCATGGCGGCGGTGGCGGCGACACGTGGCAGATCGGCTTGGCACCAGCGCGAAGGGAAGCGCATCGAGGTCTCCTGTGATGGATTGGATACATCCCAATATAGGCGGCGCGCGGGCGGGTGTGTAGTTTTTGCCGGTTGGCGGGCGCCACCGGGCCCGTCCCGCCCGGCTGGGCCGTGCGCCGCCGCCGGGTATGAAATTCGCTTCTCTTGATTCCGCTATGTCATGACCGGAGACGCGAAATGACCAAACCAGAGGATGGAAAGCCCGCCGGCAAGCCCACCGAACACGGCGATGCGCACAGTGTCCACCGCCGCAGCGACGGCGGCGTCTGGCCCGATGGCACGCCGCGCGACCCCGCCTCGGGGCCGCCGCACTATGGCGAAGACAACCGCGACCTGAAAAAGCCGCGCGACCACGGCAGCGACTGGGCCACGTCCGATCTTGTGAAGAACGTGCCGGGCAAGGGGCCGGTGCCGGTGGGACACGACCAGCCGAAGAAGTAAATCGACAAACCTGGGGCAGCGATGCGCTGGAGACCTATCTCCCTCCATCAAGCCTATGGCCTGATGCGCGACAGCGTGACCGCGTGGATGGACGACTACGCGCCCAGCATGGGCGCCGCGCTGGCCTACTACACGGTGTTTTCGATCGCGCCGCTGCTGCTGATCGTGATCTCGGTGGCCGGCATGGTCTTCGGGGCCGAGGCGGCGCGCGGGGCGGTGATGAGCGAATTCTCCGGGCTGATCGGTGCGGAGGGCGCGGAAGCCATCGAGAACATGCTCCTCGCGCTGAGCGACCCCGGTCTCAGCACGCTGACCGCACTGGTCGGCACGGTGACGCTGGCGATTGGCGCCACCACGGTGTTCGCCGAACTCCAGAGCGCGCTGGACCGCATCTGGCAGGTGCCGGAGCGGAGGAAGGCGTCCGGCATTCTCGAACTGCTGCGCTCGAGGCTGCTGTCATTCGGGATGGTGCTTGGCATTGGCTTCCTGCTGATCGTCTCGCTGCTGGCCAGCGCCGGGCTCGCCGCGCTCGGGCGGGTGTGGGGGCCGCTGTTCGAGGGCGAACTGCTCGGCCATGCGCTCGACTTGCTCGTCAGCGTGGTGCTGGTGACCGTCGTCTTCGCCATGATCTACAAGATCATGCCCCACGCCGCCGTGCGCTGGCCGGACGTCTGGCTCGGCGCCACCGTCACCGCCGTGCTGTTCAGCATCGGCAAGTTCCTGATCGGGCTCTACATCGGCAAGAGCGGCGTGGCGTCCGGCTATGGCGCGGCCGGCTCGCTCGTGGTGCTGCTGATGTGGGTCTACTACTCCGCGCAGATCTTCCTGCTGGGGGCGGAATTTACCTGGCTCTACGCCAACCGCTACGGCTCGCTCAAACAGGGCGCGCCGCGCGAGGCACCGGCGCCATCCGCCACACCGACCCGGGTGCACTGATTCTTCTCCTTGTCAGCCGCTGCGCCGTGCATGACTGCGGCGTGACTGACACCGCAGAGGTCGCGATCATGCAGCCGAAGCGGATCTATACTCGCTGGCCTGAATTGCCAGGGGGCGAAGATGGATGCATCTGCCGAGGTAAGTGGCCTGGACGCATGGTTCCGCCGTCGGGTCAGGCAGCGGCCTGACGCCATCGCGCTGGTCTACGGCGGGCGGCACGTGTCCTATGCCGCGCTCGATGCCCGGGTCGACAGCGTTGCCCGTACGCTCGCCAGCCGGGGCGTGAGGGCGGAGACGCCGGTCGGCATCCTCCTGCCCGCCGGCATCGACCAGACCATCTGCCAGCTTGCCGTGATCCGCGCGGGCGGGAGTTGCCTGCCGCTGGATCCCGATGCGCCCGACGCACGGATTCGCCTGATGCTGGACGACCTCGACGTGCGGATCGCCGTGTCGACGGCCGGCGATCGCGCCCGCCTGGGCGCGGTGGCCGATTGCCTGACCGATTGCCTGACCGATTGCCTGGCCGATTGCCCGGCCGATTGCCCGGCCGATTGCCCGGCCGATTGCCCGGCCGATTACCTGACGCCGGGGGCCGAGGCCGCCGGCAGCATCGCCATGCCGGCAGCGGGTCTCGCGCATCGGACCCATGTCCTCTACACCTCGGGCACCACCGGCCAGCCGAAGGGCGTGGAGATCCTGGCGCGTGGCATTGTGCGGCTGGCCTGGCAACCGCGCTATGTATCGCTGAATGCCGACGACCGGATCGCGGCCATCGCGAATCCCACCTTCGACGCCGCCCTGTTCGAGACCTGGGGGGCGCTGCTGAACGGGGGCACCGTGGTGTTCCTGCCCCGGCAGACCTGTATCGACCCCGCCACTTTCCGGCATAGCCTGCGCGCGCAAGGCGTGACGACGATGTTCATCACCAGCGCGCTGTTCAACCATACCGTGCACGCGTGCCCCGATGCGTTCGCCACGCTGCGTACGCTGCTGGTCGGCGGCGAAGCGCTCAACGCCCAGGCCATTTGCGCGGTATTGCGCAGCGCGCCGCCGGCCCGGCTGCTGAACGCCTACGGCCCGACCGAATGCACGACCTTCGCCACCTGTCACGCCATCACGCTGCATGACGCAGAGACCGGCGCGATCCCGATCGGCCAGGCCATCGACGACACCGTGGTCCATGTGCTCGATGGCGACCGGCAGCCGGTGTCGCCAGGCCAGATCGGCGAGATCCATCTCGGCGGCGCGGGGCTGGCGCGTGGGTACTGGCAGCGTCCTGCGCTGACGCGCGAGCGCTTTGTCGAGGTCGATCACCTGGCCGAAGGCAGGCCGCTGAGGCTGTACCGGACCGGCGATCTCGGCGCGTGGCGGCCGGACGGCACGCTGGCCTTCCATGGCCGGCGCGACAACCAGGTCAAGATTCGCGGCCACCGCATCGAGCTGGAGGAGGTGGAGGCGGTCCTGCGCGAAAGCGGGATGGTGCGCGAGGCTGTGGCCACCGTGCAGCAGACCGCGCTGGGCGACCCGTACCTGCTCGCCTTCATCGTGCCGCAGCTTGGGGAAGCCGGGACGGCGGCGCTGGCTGCGTACGTGTCCCGACGGATGCCGAAGGACATGCGGCCGCGCCTGGTGGGTGTGAACGACCTGCCGATGACGGCCAACGGCAAGGTGGACCGGCGCGCGCTCCGTGACCGGCTCCATGACCCGCTCCATGATCCGCTCCATGATTCGCACCCCCAAGCGATGGCGGTGCGGGGAACCACGGAGGCGATGCTGCGCGATGCCTGGCGGTGCGCGCTCGATCTGGACAGCGTGGCCGACGATGACGACTTCTTCGCGCTCGGCGGCGATTCGCTTCAGGCCGCCAGCCTGATCCTGCTGCTCGGCGAGCGGCTGGGCCGCCCGCTGCCGGTGCAGGCCCTCTACGACGCCCCGACGCCGGCGAAGCTGGCCACCTGGCTCCAGCGCCACGGGCAGGGCGGGGGTGACGAGGCCCAGGCGGGCAGCGGCGCAGCCGAGCGTGCGCGCCTGCTGGCCGATGCCCGGCTGCCCGACGATATCGGCCCCGTGTCCGGTCCCGTATCGGGCCCAGTATTCGGCCCGCCGGCGCCGTGGTGCGGCGCGGGCGGGGGCCGGGTCTTCCTCACCGGCGCGACCGGCTTCCTCGGCGCGTTCCTGCTGCGCGACCTGCTGCGCTGGCCCGGGGTCAGCGAGGTGATTTGTCTGGTACGCGCACCGTCCGATGACGAGGCTGGCCGGCGGCTCCGCGCAAACCTCTGCAAGTACGGTCTCTGGCACGAGGGCTTCACCACGCTGCTGCGGCCACTGGCGGGCGATTTCGCTCTGGGCGACTTCGGTCTCGGCGCAGCGCGCTTCGAGGCATGGGCGAATCGCTGCGACGTGGTGTTCCACCTGGGCGCGCACGTCAACTACATCGAGCCCTACAGCCTGCATCGCGCCGCCAACGTCGCGGGTACGTTGCACGTGCTGCGCTTCGTCGCCAGCGGGCGCGCCAAGGCGCTCCACTACGTGTCCAGCATCGCGGCGTTCGGCCCGGCCGGGCTACTGGCCCCCACCAAGACGCTGTACGAGGATGACGATCTCGCCCGACACCTGCCGGGGCTGATGTTCGACATGGGCTATGCCGCCAGCCAATGGGTGGCTGATCAGCTGGTCACCGCCGCGATCCGGCGGGGCGTGCCGGCGGCGGTGTATCGCCCCGGCTTCATTCTGGGCGACAGCGCCAGCGGGGCGGGCAATCGGAATGATTTCGTCGCGCGGCTGGTGCGGGGCTGCATCGCGATCGGGGCGTATCCGCACCTGCCGCACCAGCGCAAGGAAATCGTTCCGGTCGACTATGTCAGCGCCGCGCTGCTGCGTATCGCCGCCGACGGCAGCAACCTTGGCCGTGCCTACCATCTGGTGCCGCCGCGCGAGGCCGACCAGCCCGACCTGCTCGCGTTCTTCGGCATGCTGCGCGCCTGCGGCTATCCGCTGCAGTCACTGCCGTATGCCGACTGGCTGCAACGGCTGGCAGACTCGGCCGATCTGGCAGGCAATCCGCTGCGGCCGCTGCTGCCGCTGCTGACGGAACCGGTCTACGGCCGGCTCACCCGCTGGGAAGTCTACGAGGGCATGCCGCGCTACGACGCCACGCATACGGCTCGCGCCCTGGCGGTGGCCGGCGGGCTGGCCTTTCCCCGGCTCGATCGCGCGCTGATGGCGCGCTATCTCGACGTCTGGATGGGGCAGCGACCGGTTCCTGACACCCGGTAGCCGGGTGCTGTCCGGTCCACATGCACCATCCGCGTGACTTCGTATTTGGGCATTTCGCATCCGCGTTCTATCGTTAAGTGCCGGCCCCGGCGCAGGACCTGTTCGATGCGGCAGCCCAAGGAGTCGTCATGAGCAAGAAGTCCAGTATCACGACCTATATCGTCATTGCGATGATCCTGGGCGGCGTGGTCGGCTACGCGTGCCACACGGCCTTCCCCGACCCCAAGCTGGCCAAGGACGTGGCCGGCTACATCTCCGTCATCACCGATGTCTTCCTGCGGCTGATCAAGATGATCATCGCGCCGCTGGTCTTCTCCACGCTGGTCATGGGCATCGCCCATATGGGGGACGCCAGCACCGTGGGCCGGGTGGGCGTGAAGGCGCTGGCGTGGTTCATCACGGCCTCGCTGGTGTCGCTGACGCTGGGCCTGATCATGGCCACGGTGCTCCAGCCCGGCATCAACATCGGCCTGCCGCTGCCCGACGTGGGCGCCGCCACCAACCTCAAGACCAACGCCTTCACGCTCAAGGATTTCATCGCGCATCTGGTGCCAAAATCCGTCGCGGAGGCGATGGCGAACAACGAGATCCTGCAGATCGTGGTGTTCTCGATCTTCTTCGGCACGGCGCTGGCGGCGCTGGGCGAGCGCGGCGCGCGCATGGCCGGGGTGATCGAAGACCTGGCCCAGGTGATGCTGAAGATCACCGGCGCCGTGATGTGGATGGCGCCGCTGGCCGTGTTCGCGGCGATTGCCTCGACGGTGACCACGCAGGGGCTGGGCATCCTGCTGACCTTCGCCAAGTTCATGGGCAGCTTCTACCTGTCGCTGTTCGTGCTGTGGGCGCTGCTGGCGCTGGCCGGCTGGGTGTTCCTGGGCAGGCGCATCGTCACCCTGATCCGGCTGATCCGGGAGCCGTTCCTGATTTCCTTCTCGACGGCGAGTTCGGAGGCGGCGTATCCGAAGATGCTCGACGCGCTGGACCGCTTCGGCGTCAATCGCAAGATATCCAGCTTCGTGTTGCCGCTTGGGTACTCCTTCAACCTGGACGGGTCGATGATGTACTGCACGTTCGCCGTGCTGTTCATTGCCCAGGCGTACGACATCCACCTGCCGCTGGCCACCCAGATCACGATGCTGCTGTTGCTGATGCTGACCTCGAAGGGCATGGCGGGAGTGCCGCGTGCGTCACTCGTGGTGATTGCCGCCACGCTGAACCAGTTCAACATCCCCGAGGCGGGGCTGTTGCTGATCATGGGCGTGGACCAGTTCCTCGACATGGGCCGCTCGGCTACCAATGCCGTGGGCAACTCGATTGCCTCGGCCGTGGTGGCGAAGTGGGAAGGGCAGTTGTCGAGCGAATCCACGCTCGGGGATCGGGGCGAGGGCAGCGAGGGCGGCGTGGACCCAGGCGGCGGGCCGCCGCTGCACAAGCCGGGGACCGCACAGGCCTGATGCCATGTCCATCCCCCGTCTTCATTTTCGATCCGGTGGTTCGCCCCGGTGGCTGGCCGGCGCGGCGGCGGCGGCCGTGTGCTGGCTCGCCTGTCTCGGCGCTGCCGTCGCGCAGGACACCGGCGAGCTGAGTGGCACGCTGCGCAAGGCCAAGGACACCGGCAGC
>Ga0160470_100582_pt1 | contig 13214 bp, 10 predicted proteins | sample HID1973I_E11MG_FD_108214 | JGI IMG/M metagenome (GOLD analysis project Ga0160470, IMG submission 108214) | Enriched mosquito-associated microbial communities from UW Madison campus, WI, USA - HID1973I_E11 MG | ecosystem: Host-associated > Arthropoda: Insects > Digestive system > Unclassified ... | reverse complement strand
GTTTTGAAAATGGCTCTGATTGGTTTGCAAATGTTCGCTTCGGGAAGATACAAACCATTAAGCCAAAAGTAACAAGCATTAATCAACACATTCTTCCGATCCCGGATTCTGAAGTGCTCTCTAACAACCTATTTGGCATACAAAACCCTGGATATGAATAAATCAAAAATTATATATGTAACTCTATTGTTTTTAAGCAGTGCGCTGGGCCTTCGGGCTCAGACGGCACTGCCCAAGACAGCCGACACCGCCACGAAAAAAGCAGCTGCCCCAATCAAAAGCTTTGCAGCTTTCTTCAAAGGTGAGGTCAAGTCAGACTCAGGATTGTTCATGACGCACACTGCCCAGAACACATTGTTCTTTGAAATTCCGGACGGCATGCTCAAAAAAGATATGCTGATGGTAGGCACCCGGATTTCAATGAGCAGCAGTGATTTTGAGGATGTAGTAGCTGGTGAACGCAGTCAGCCTGGCCTGATGCTGCAATGGGACAAATCGCCTGATGGCCGGTTTATCTTTCTTAGAAAAGTGACTTCCCGATTGGAGCTCCGATTTTCTGGTACAGACAGCGCCTTTCGCAATGCCGTGGCTTTGCAGACGCTCGATCCAATTATTATGTCTTTTCCCATCAAAGCGAGAGGTAAAAATGGCAAAAACTCCATCATCGATGTACAACCTTTGTATTTGGCGGATGTGAAAGAAATAAGCCCATTTTCACAACACCCGCTGCAAAAAGCCATGGGCATACCAGATAAAAAATACAAGGTAGAAACCGACCGGTCGTATATTGAATCATCGAAAAGTTTTGACAGCAATATTGAAGTACGCAGCATGATCACATTTACCTCTGGTGAGAATGTCTATACCCTGTTGGTGAACCGCTCTATGGTACTCCTGCCAGAAAAGCCAATGATGGGCCGGTATGCGGACGACCGTGTAGGCTATTTCGTAAAGTCTTTTACAGATTATAATGAGAGTGAACCGGTAAAAAAGAACCATTACATCAGTCGCTGGCGACTGGAACCTAAAGATGAAGACCGGGCAAAAATGGCCCAGGGCGTTTTGGTAGAACCGAAAAAGCCAATCATCTTTTACCTGGATTCATCTACTCCGCAGAAATGGAAAGAATATATCCGCAAAGGTGTGGAAGACTGGAAGCCTGCTTTTGAAGCGGCAGGATTTAAGAATGCCATTCAGGCTATTGATGCGCCGACTGATGACAAAAACTTCAATCCGGAAGATATACGCTATTCGGTAATCCGGTACACCGCCTCCCCTATTCCAAATGCCAAAGGACCATCTGTGACAGATCCCCGTTCGGGCGAAATACTGGAATCGGATGTGATCATGTATCACAACATTTTGCAACTACTGGCACAATGGCGCTTTGCGCAGACGGCTGCAAACGATCCTTCAGTTCGCTCTGGTAAAATGCCTGACGAAATCATGGGCGAGGCCATACGCTATGTAGCGGCGCATGAGGTAGGTCATGCTTTGGGATTGAGACACAATATGGCGGCTTCTCATGCCTTCCCTGTAGATTCTTTAAGGTCGGCGACTTTCACTCAAAAATATGGAACTACTCCATCCATTATGGATTATGCGCGAAATAATTATATAGCCCAGCCGGAAGACAAAGGGGTAAAACTGACTCCTCCTCTGCTAGGCGTGTATGATGTATATGCGATTAATTGGGGCTACCGCGCAATACCGGAAGCTACTACACCTGCCCAGGAACAAGCGAAACTGAATGCCTGGGTTGCAAAGCATCAGGACGATCCACGCTACCGCTATGCGGAAGGTGACGTGAATAGTTCTGATCCCTCTGCCCTTAAAGAAAGCCTGGGTGATGATGTGGTGAAAGCCAGCCGCTATGGAGTAAAGAATATTCGTTATATACTCTCCAACATGAAATCATGGATGAGCAAGCCCGGTGAAAAATATGATGATCTGGAAGATTATTATGTAGCTGCGCTGAAACAGTATGAACGTTATCTCGGACATGTAGGCGCATCGATAGCTGGTATGTATCAGTATTATCCGGTGCAGGGCCAGAATAAGTTGCCTTACTATTATACCACAAAGCAGCAAAATGCAGAGGCGGTGGCCTTCATGATCGAACAATATAAAAATCTGCCGCTATGGCTGGAAGCACTACCGGAAGACATGATCCTGTATGAAAAGATAAACACGATTAAGCTGATTGTTCCGGTAAGTACTTACGTAGAACGCATGGTTAAAAAATCGATGCAGGGAGATCTGCTGAATTATGGAAAGCTGGTCCATTTAACAGATAATAAATTACAGCACGGTGAGGAAGCTTATGGCGCCCAGGAGATGCTGAATGACCTGCGCAATGGATTTTTCTATAAAAAAGGTGCACAGAATTACTATGATGAAATGCTGCAGTCGATGTATGTAGACCGTCTGATGAGCCTGTCATCATACAGAAAGCCATGGGTTAGCGGAAAAGGTATAAATGCTTCTGATGAACTATATTTTCAATATATGAACCTGCAGGCTAGTGACAAACAATTTAAAGTTGAGGCCCTGGCACTGGCTGAGCTGAATAAAGTGAGGGACATAGTGAAAAGCCGAACGGGATCATCTAAAGAAAAGGGCCGGGAACATTACCGTTACCTATTGGATAAACTCAATTTGTTTTTGAAAAGCTAAAGATCACAATTATAGTGGAAAGGCTGCCTTAATCAGGGCAGCCTTTTTATTTAGTATTCAAAAAATTATCACTTGACAATGGTGGTCTACTTCGTACTGGCAGGGCGGTAGTCCTGGCTGGGCAGTGGCACAAAGTCTTTTTCTCCCGGTACGGGCATAAACTCTTGATTGTGCCACCTTTGCTTAGCCTCTTCTATCTTCTCTCTTGTGCTCGCCACAAAATTCCAATAAATGAAACGCTCCTCTGGAAAAGGTTCACCTCCGAAGATATAAATGGTGGTATTGGCGGCAATGGTAAAGGCGCATAAGGATGCTTCTTTGGCCACGAGGATTTGCTTTGGTCCATACGCATGTCCATCATTTGTAACGCTGCCTTCCAGAATATACAATCCAGCTTCTCCAAATAGTTCATGGCCAATGTTGAGCGTTTTCTCCGTAGGCATCTGACCATCTGTAGCAACATTTTTGATCTCGATCATGAACTGTCTGCTAAAGGTAGATACAGGGGATCTTTTGCCAAAGGCCTCACCGGCAATCAGTCTGAACGACACCCCCTCCTCTTCCCAATGTGGGATATCTTTGGCTTCGACATGCTGAAAGGAAGGAGCAATATTTTCGTGTTCCAAAGGCAAAGCCACCCAAATTTGCAGGCCATGCAGGTGCTTTTCGGACGTGCGCAAGTATTCTGGAGTCCGCTCTGAATGTACGATACCGGAACCGGCCGTCATCCAGTTGACCGCCCCTGGTTTAATCTCAATATCGGTACCCAAACTGTCTTTATGCTGCATACTGCCTTCAAACAAATAGGTCAGCGTAGACAATCCAATATGTGGATGAGGCGGCACATCAATGTTGTGATGATCATTCAAAGCCGCCGGCCCCATATGATCAATGAAAATATAAGGGCCTACCATTCGCTTGCCTCTGAAGGGCAACAACCTGCCGACCAAAAAATTACCAATATCGGCCGGACGTTCTTCTATAATTATGCTGATGTTTGACATACCATTGAATTTACCACTAATTTAAGATTATTAATCTTAAACACGCCCTGAGGCTGTAGAAATAAAACGGGTTAAATCTGATAATTGATAAGGGGGACAAGCTCCTGACTGGGTGGTAATAAATGCAGATAAGCCCGACGCAAAACTCAGACATTCCCTGATATCTGCCTGCAACAATCTTTTGGATAGGAAAGCCGCTAAAAAAGAATCACCACTGCCTATAGTATCCTTGACCTGTATTTTAAAAGCAGACTGATGATATACCCGATCATTGTTATAAAATGATGCCCCTTCTGCTCCCCTGGTAACGATGATTTCCTGTATACTATATTTGTCTTGCAAAAGTTTAATTTGAGTGATTTCATCCAAATCGGAAATGCTATACCAACCTGTAATCATCTTTAATTCATGCGTATTTAGCTTCAGCAAATCCGTTTTCTCCAGTAAGCTACTGATGTATCCCTTTTCATAATAAGGTTCTCTTAAATTGACATCAAACACCCGATAGGTAGCTAGGTCAAGAAGTTGCATTAAGGTATCTTTTGTTGCTTTTCTTCGTCCTGATAAGCTTCCAAACACAAATGCATCCATCTGCATCGTGAGTTCCTTAAAACGATTCTCTAATTCTATAAAATCCCATGCCACCGGATACACAATTTCATATTCTACCTCATTATTGGTTGTGATATTGACCTCCACAGTAGAGGTTTTGTGTAAGGAGTCCACCTGACAATACTGTGTACTAAGACCCAGGTCTTTCAATACGTTTAACAGGTCAGCTCCATTTTTATCATTCCCGACACGGCTCAATACGTGGCTGCGAATACCGCATTTATTTAAATGATATGCAACGTTCATGGGCGCGCCGCCTGGCTGTCTTCCGGATGGCAAATTGTCCCATAACACTTCACCAAAGCATATTACGTTAGGAGTTTGCTCTGTATTTTTTTTAATATCCATTGTTTGTCCTTTGGTTACAATTTGTGTTCATCAAGTTTTTTAATCATTTCGCGGATCCCATATGTTCTTAACCCACGCAGAATAGGAATATAACTTTTAATGAAGCGCTTATTTGTTGCCAGCTCCCCAAAAATACTTCCAATATTAAGGAATGACAGTTCATCACCGGCCCTAGATTCTTTTGCCTTCTCCAGCAAAACAGCATGCAACTCGTCTTGAATTTCATTTCTATAGCCTTTTTCTTCCGCAAGTTCAAAATACCTGCACCACGCGGCTATGATCAATGCACCTCTATGAATCGGCCCGTTTATTTTAAGCTGATCATTAATTGTGGGGAGTAAGAATTTGGGGATCTTTGCTGAACTTTCAGAAAATATCCGTGTAAGCTGATCTCTGATAAACGGATTCCGAAAGCGCTGCATTAAAGTATTTTTATAGCTCTCCAAATCAATCCCGGGTACGGGTTCCAGGATCGGGCCGGCCTCTTCATCCATAAAGCCACGTACGAAATCAAAAAAAACCTGATCGCTCATGGTCTCCCCGACATACCCATACCCATATAGGTACCCAGTGAAGCCCAATGCGACATGCCCACCATTGAGTAAGCGTATTTTCATTTTTTCATAAGGAATAACATCTGGTACAAACTGCGCCCCTACACTATCCCATTCTGGTCTTCCATTGATGAAATCATCTTCGATTACCCATTGACAGAACGGTTCGCAAACCACTGGCCATGCATCTGTGATAGCAAAATCATCCTGAAGCGACTGTATGTCTGCTGGGCTGGTAACTGGAGTAATGCGATCAACCATACTATTGGGAAAAGAGACATTTAGAAGTACCCATTCCGTTAGTCCAGGTGCTGCAAGGGTAATATAGGAAAGCAGCATTTTTTTGGTTACAGCTCCGTTGTGCTGGATATTGTCGCAGGACTGAATGGTCAGTCCGGGCAACCCTCTCTCTTTTCTAAGCTTCAGCGCCTGCGTGAGATAGCCAAAAATGGTTTGAGGCCGATCCGGATTGTTCAAATCGTGCTGTATGGAGGGTTCAACAGACTGAAAATCCCCCGTATCCGCATTAAAATTATATCCGCCTTCGGTAATGGTAAGCGTAATGATCCGAATGTCCGGGCTGGCCATTTTTTCAATAACGGCCTTTGGGTTGTCAGGTGCAAAAAGATATTCTACAATAGACCCGATCACCCTGGCAGTTCTTGTCCCATCAGGTTCAGTGATCAGTAGCGTATACAGTCCGTCCTGGCCTTTTAACGTCTCGTAGATCTTCCGGTCGTGTTTGAGCAGGGCTACTCCGCAAATGCCCCAATCGTCGTGGCCATGGTTTTGCAAGAGCTCATCGGTATAGAAGGCTTGATGTGCCCTGTGAAAGCCACCTATACCTACATGAACTATTCCTGTTTTTACATTGGTACGATCGTAAGCAGGTATACCTACCGACTTTGGAAGTGCTGAAATATGAGCTGAGTTGAGTTTTATAGTGGGTTGCATGATGGATTATTTCTCTTGAAATCTTTGCAGCAGCACTGCGAATATGATAATCAGGCCTTTGATTACTTGCTGTGAGTAGGCCGCGATGTCCAGCAGGTTCATGACATTTCCCATCATCCCTACGATCAATACACCAAGGAAAGTATTAAAAGCTGACCCTTTGCCACCAGCCAGACTGGTACCGCCGATGACGACGGTAGCAATAACATCGAGTTCCATGCCCACACCAAGATTTGGAGAGCCCACCGATGTCCTGGCGGTGCTGATAATACCAGCGATGGCCGCCAATCCGCCAGTAATGACGTATACTGCAAATTTGTAAGAAGAAACTTTTAAGCCCGACAGACGAACTGCTTCTTCGTTACTGCCGATAGCGATCAATATTCTGCCGAATACGTTGTATTTTAGAAGAATGGAGGTGATCCCAAAAATGATAAAGAGAATGATTGCCGGATTGGGAATCCCCAAAAAACTCTCGCTACCAAAATCGGTCAATGCCGATGCATTTTCATCAACCATAACCGGGGCTCCTTTAGAAAAGATAAAGCCAAATCCCCTGACGATGGTCATTAAGGCCAGGGTAGCAATAAATGGAGCCATTTTTTGGTAAGATACCAGATATCCGGAAGCACTGCCCACCAGCAGGCCGCAGGCCAGCGAAGCAGCAATAGCCAGGGGAAGGGGCATAGACTGGGTAAACAGCGCGCTCAGCACCGCTATCATGGCTACTACCGATCCTACTGAAAGGTCGATGCCCCCAGTGAGAATCACGAGCAGCATACCCATGCTAATGATACCCACCGGCGCTACCTGTCTAATTAGATTAGACAGATTCGTCGCTGTAAAAAAAGCCTCTGATATCGATGCCGAAACGACCATCATGATTAGAAATATAAGGAGTGTGTTGTATTTAATGAGGTATGAAAATGGTTTGTTTAAATGGAATCCCATATAGTTGTATGTTAAAAATCTTAATGCTAAAGTATTTATCAATGCCCGGCACCAATGGAAAGCCGTAATATTGCTTCTTCTGTAAATTCATCTTTATTCAACAGACCGGCAACCTGACCTTCGCGCATCACCAGTATCCTGTCGCAGGTACCCATCAATTCGGCAGTTTCTGAGGATATAATCACACAAGCTACACCCTGGACAGACAGCTCATTGATGATGTTGTAAATCTCTACTTTTGCTCCAACGTCGACTCCACGCGTAGGTTCGTCAATGATCATTATTTGACAATCCCGGGTCAGCCATTTGGCCAGTGCCACCTTTTGTTGATTTCCGCCACTCAATTTTCCGGTCCCTATATTTCCGTCGGGCGCTTTGATCTGTAGCTTATTCATCAACTGTTCAGTGACTTCCTTTTCTTTACCAGGCAGGATAAATCCCAATCTATTGGATACCGCAGCCAGGTTACTTAAATTAATATTGTCTTTGATAGATAGCGACAACAGTACCCCATGCCGTTTCCGGTCTTCAGGAACCATTCCTATTCCCTGCTTTACCGCTTTGGCCGGTGAGGTCAGGAAAGCCTCTTTTCCTGAGAGGTAGACCCGTCCCCTGCTTTTTTCGTCAGCGCCAAAAATGGCACTCACCATTTCCGTCCGTCCACTGCCCACCAGGCCCGCTATGCCCAACACCTCGCCCTCATGAACAGAAAAAGAAACATCCTTTACTTTATTGGCAGCATATAAAGATTCAATCCGCATGACCTCCTTTCCCCTCTTTGAGTCCCGTTGAGGAAACATCGTTTGAAGAGAGCGGCCAAGCATCAGGTTGATGATAGATGCTTTATCCGTTTCGGCTACCTTCAGGCTTTCGCTTGAGGTGCCGTCCTTCAGTACAGTAACGCGATCTGCAATCTGGAAAATCTCGCTTAAATGATGTGAAATATAAATGATGGCAACACCTTCATTTTTAAGTTTCTGTAAGGTTTCAAATAATTTCTGTACCTCCGTCGGCCCAAGCACCGCTGAAGGTTCATCTAAAATCAACACCTTCACGCGCTCCGAAAGTGCTTTAGCGATCTCTACAATCTGCTGCTGTGCAATACTTAGGTTTGTCACCTTTTCTGCAGGATCAATCTGGAAACCAATACTTTCGATCAGAGCGCCTGCTTCCCGTTTGATTTTACTCCAGCTGATCCAGGCACCATTTTTATTCAGTTGATTGAGAAATACATTCTCAGCCACAGAGAGTTCAGGCACCAGGGAAAATTCCTGATAGATAATTCCGATCCCCAGTTCCTTGCTGTCATGAGTATTTCTGATCAGCACTTCTTCTCCGTCTATAAAAATTTGCCCATTGTCTTTTTGATAAGCCCCTGAAAGAATCTTCATCAAAGTAGACTTGCCTGCACCATTTTCGCCCATTAATGCATGAATCTCTCCCGATAATGCCTTTAGGGTTACATTTTTCAATGCAGCAATCCCACCAAACGACTTAGAAATATCTCTTAGCTCTACTCTATTTATCATGTGTCCTTCAATTTTACCTACGCCAATTGATCGCTCTGCTTATCCTAGAAAATGGCTTTAGGATCATAAAACTGGCCGACCGTTTCCTTACTAATTAGTTTTGCGGTAGTATAAATAACTTTATCCTGATTTTTTTCGCCATTTAAGTGTTTGACTGCAGCCTGTACCGCCAGTTTACCAAGCTCAGCTGGGCTATTTAAAGCCGTTGCGCCAAACTTTCCGGCCTTAATCAATTCCAAAGCTTCTTTTTGTCCGTCAAATGCCGCAACCAATATATTGGCTTCCTTACCTGCTTCCCGGATAGCTTTCTGTGCACCCATCGCCATTGCATCATTTTCTGCCAGTAATACATTGATATCTGGATGGGCGACCAAAATATCCTCCATCGCCTTCAACCCACCATTGTTGGACCAACCACCCCAGCCTTGTGCTACGATCTGAAAATCAGAATTGCCCTGATTTCTTAACTGTGTTTCAGCCATTCCTCTAATAAATCCGAGACGCTTTTCCATCCCTACCGGATTGCCTTGAGCACCAGAAATAATGGCAGCTTTAATTTTGGTTTTGCCCATTTTGGTCACTACCCATTCCCCTACCAATTCTCCATTGCCCTGATTGTTCGCCAATACGGATGAAATATAATCTGCTGAAGGATCTATAAAGCTGTCTACAATAAAAACTGGTATGCCTGATTTGCTGGCCATATTAACCGCTGGAATTAACGCTTTAGGGTCCAGTGGATTTATAATCAGCACTTGTACACCTTTAGCGATCAAATCTTCAACTGCCGTCACTTGTTTAGCAATATCTCCCTGTCCGTCTACCGAAATAAACTTCATACCATAACCCTCTGTATTTTTCTGGATCGATTGCGATAGCGCTACATAAAAGGGAGCATTCAGAGATGGGGTACAGTAACCAACTTTGACGTTCGACAAATCGGTTTTACTTTCAACAACCGCAGAGCTCTGTTGGTCTTTTTTTGCTTCTTTGTTGCCGCTACATCCTGGCATCAAGTACAGTGGGATTACGATAATTGCCGATATCAGGCTATAAATCTTGTAATTTTTGAGTTTGAATATAGAATTCATATGATTTTGTTTTTTGGTTAGGTTATGTGAAAGAAAAATAATTGTCTAGTTCCTTTCTCTGGAAAAGGTTTTTTCGTCTATTTTTTTAATGGCAAACCGCTAAATAATGAAGGATAATCGGTTTCAATAATGTCAGGTTTTCTGGCTATTTCTTCTTTATAAGCGGCTTGTTTCTCCTCCAAATTTTTTATTTTATCTCTTGTGGGCCCTACCGCAATCATACACATCACTCCATGAGCATGCAGCAAGTCGTATACGTGTTGCTGAGCCGGGTCCATCGTATATCCTACATAAGCCATTATCCTATTCCATGGAATACCAGAATTTTTATAACTGTTATACTCCTCCATATCTTTGATGCTTACACAAAGAATGACATCGTCATTTCTTTCAAAATAAAACAATGCCTCTTTCAGACTTCTGACACTGAGCATAATATTTGGATATTTCTTTTCCTTCAATAATTTGGAATACATTTCCCATGGAACTCCCTTATTGTCTAAATTAAAAATGGTTTTATCTTTACCCCATTCCAGCATCTCTACCAGGGTTGGAATCCGATATGGGGTTACATTGCCTTCTCTATCTTTTAGCGTAAATTTTTGCAACTCTGCGTAGGTAAAATCAGCAACCTTTCCTTTTCCATTTGTTGTACGGTTGATGGTGGCATCATGCATCAACACAAGTACACTGTCTTTTGTGAGCCGTGGATCGATCTCAAAAAACGATGGCATTAGTGATAGCGTTTTTTCGCAAGATTCAATTGAATTTTCAGGATAACCTTTCATCATACCACCTCTATGGCCACTAATAATCACTGGTGCTTTCTTTTTGTAAGTAAAATATCGTTGAAGCTCTTTAAAGCTGTTTACTTTAACCAGGTTAAGCTTTTGTTTCTGAGCGTAAGCATCGGCCCCAAAAAGCAGTAAAATCATCAGGGTAGATAATCCTATACAGAAGGTCATTGTAATTTTTAATTTCATACGGCTTAATATTTAAGACTTATTTAATCGATTAAACATTTTGATTATTTTTTAACGTTGCTTCCTGGGAATAGAAGATTCATTGACGACCAGTTCCGCATTTAAGATCACATGTTCAAGAGCTTCCGGTGCCTTTATAGACGCCAGCAATACTTCAACTGCCTTTTGACCGATTTGTAAAAGGGGCTGCCTGACATAGGTTAGCGGACAGTAAAACAAATTATAGGCATTAGCTTCATCAAAACACACGATTGCCAACTCTTCCGGAACTTTAATTTTCAGACTCTGAATATAGGCCATCCCCTCTATAGCCAGATTGTTTGACCCAAAAAAAAGTGCATCAATTGCTGTTGTTTTGCCTAATAGTTCATCAATACGCTGTTTTACTTCCTCAGTGATATATTTTTCATTAACCTCCCTGAAGTTCGCACCTGATACATCCATATTTCCATCTTTGAGGGCTTCGTTATATCCTCGGACACGTTCCTCCAAATGAAAAAGTGTGGTTTTAAAGTTAATCATTCCAATTTCTTGATAACCATTACGGATCAAGTGTGCCACCGCATCGTAGGCAGCTTTATAATTATCTATAGCGATATGATTCACATTTAATCCGGGAAAATACCTGTCTATTAATACAAAAGGAACATCTTGTTTTTGCAGAAGAAGCAGTTGCTTTTCAGAACCTTCAGCAGGGGCAATGATAAAACCATCGACCTGCCTGCTTAATAATAAATTGATTAAATCCTGAGATTTTTTAGGATTCTCGTCTGCGCTCCCAAATATAACAGAGTACTTGTTTTTTTTTGCTTCATCTTCAATGATGCGGGCAAGATGAGCTGAAAAGGGATTTGATATATCTGCAAGAATAAGTCCGATGGTGTTTGTTCGGTTACTTTTAAGACTTTTTGCAATATGATTTGGCCGATAATTTAGTTCCTCAGCGAGTTGCTTTATTTTTTCCGCGGTATCTTTATTTATCCGATCGGTTAACTGATCATTCAGAACATATGAAACCAATGCAGTAGACACGCCCAGCTGTTGAGCTATATCCTTCATGGAGACCTTTTTCTTCATATGCTATTTGGTTATTTGACGTATACTATCGCTAAGTACGTGTTTAATCGATTAAACTGCAAATTTATTTTATTAAATTTCCTTAATTCTAAGAAGGATGTAAAACTGGGGTTATTTAAAATATGATGAAATGGAAAATATTATTCAAAAAAAAAGCAGGTCTTGCGACCTGCCTTTTTACCTAACCAAGATAACTTCTATTCAATTCAATTGTTTAGAAGATTAATTCGCTGCTTTAGAAAAGTTCATCACAATGTATGCTGGTGAAGAACCATATTCTACAGGTGATTTAATCACCATATTGTCTTTTGTTGCTGAGGAGATGATCAATCTGTAACCGTCTGTTACATTCTTAGGTTTCTCACCTTCATATATTTTCTTAAACTGGAAAGTTTCGTCCGCTGCACTTGCTGACCAAAAGATACTTTGTGTCTTGGCTGCGCAATCTGCTCCACCCGGCAATATATATGTACCATTTCCACTATTCGTCAATCTCCAGGTACTGCCTACAAAACATCTGTATGAGGACTCCCCAAACATAGTTTTAACATTTGCGGCAGGCACGCCTTCAAAAGTCACATCATTTAACACCCAGTTTCCGGTGACATTGCCTCTTTTAATAGGCGTAGTGGTTGCAGTGCGGGTAGATGAGCAACTTTGAAACACCATTAATGAACTACATAAAATGGCGGCTATAACTAATATTCTTTTCATACTTTTTTGTTGTTAAAACTATTATTTATTAATCTTTACATAGCGCTTGCATAAATCCTGCCAAAAAAGAGTTTAATTAAATTTTTAAGGGTTAAATTTGCTTGAAAGCTTAAAGCCACGCTAATTCTTAGTCGTTATGAAACCAGAAACCCTTGCTATCCATTCTCCTGAAATCTATAAAAGTGCAACCGGAGATGTCACTCAGCCCATCAGTTTGTCGACGACATTTTTGAGGGATGAGCATGGTGGATATCCTGGTGGACACATGTATAGCAGAGTAAGCAACCCAAACCGTTCTGCCTTGGAAAAGGTGCTATCGGCATTGGAAAATGGTCTGGAAGCGGCCGCCTTTTCTTCCGGAAATACAGCAGGAATGACGGTTTTTCAGGCACTTAAGCCAGGAAGTCATATCATCGCACCTGACGATATGTATTGGGGTTTTAAAAGACAGCTGCAAACAATATTTGCAAATACACTTGAATTTGATTTTATTGATCTGACAGATCTATCTGCAATAGAACAGTATATAAAAGGCAATACTGTATTGATCTGGCTGGAGACACCATCCAACCCATTGCTAAAGGTCACAGATATTGCAGCAATATCTGCAATCACCAGAAAACATGGTCTAACCCTCGCTTGCGACAGTACCTTTGCTTCACCATCCTTACAAAACCCGATCGGTCATGGCGCCGATATTGTCATGCACAGCAGCACCAAG
>Ga0160470_100572_pt1 | contig 13702 bp, 11 predicted proteins | sample HID1973I_E11MG_FD_108214 | JGI IMG/M metagenome (GOLD analysis project Ga0160470, IMG submission 108214) | Enriched mosquito-associated microbial communities from UW Madison campus, WI, USA - HID1973I_E11 MG | ecosystem: Host-associated > Arthropoda: Insects > Digestive system > Unclassified ... | reverse complement strand
TTTAGATTTTAAAGCGGTAAAACAAATCGTTTCATAGCCCTGTTCGGGCACCCACCCGTTTGACCGGGTGGGACATCAGACTAGTCGAGACTGGTCTTAATGGTTCTCTTCGTGCGCCATCGACAGGTAGACGATGGTCAACATCATGAAGATAAACGCCTGCAGGGTGATGATCAGGATGTGGAACACAGCCCACGCCCACTGCAGTACTACGCCCAGGCCGCTAAGCCAGAGCAGACCGCTGCCGAACATCACAGCAATCAGAATGAAGACCAGCTCGCCGGCGTACATGTTGCCGAACAGACGCAGTGCCAGGGAGATAGGCTTGGCGATCAGCGTCACGAACTCGAGCAGGAAGTTCACCGGGATCAGCAGGGCTTGAAGGAAAATATTCTTGCTGCCGAACGGGTGCAGGGTCAGTTCGCCGATGAAGCCGCCGATGCCCTTGACCTTGATGCTGTAGAAAATGATCAACGCGAACACCGACAGGGCCATGCCCAGGGTAGCGTTCGGGTCAGTGGTCGATACGGCACGGAACGGAATGTGCGCATCACCAGTGATCAGGATGGCCAGCTGAGGAATCCAGTCGACCGGGATCAGGTCGACGGCGTTCATCAGGAAGACCCAGACGAAGATAGTCAGTGCCAGCGGTGCAATCACCGGGCTACGGCCATGGAAGCTGTCTTTCACGCTGCCATCGACGAATTCGACCAATACTTCAACGAAGTTTTGCAAAGCACCAGGCTGACCGGATGTCGCTTTCTTTGCCGCCATGCGGAAAAGAAGAACGAAAATCAGACCCAACGCGACCGACCAGCCGAGTGTATCGACGTGGAAAGCCCAGAAGCCCATTTCTTTGGCTTCTGCTGCGGTGTGGGCAAAACCCCACCCGCCAGTTGGGTGCTGACCGAAGGTCAGGTTCTGCAAGTGGTGCTGGATATAGCCCGAAGCGGTTGTCTCTGCCATGGTTGCCTCAAACGCCCTAAGGTCTCGAAAGTCTTGTTCTCATCAGCAGGGGCGCGAACCAGCTGACCAGTTGGGTCAACACGAAGACGCCGAATACAGCTAGCGGCGCCAATGGCTTCACACCTGCGAACGTCAATGCAAAGAGCACTGCCGTCAAAATCAGTTTGCCCGCCTCACCGGCATAAAAAGACCGGACGATGGCTTGGGCTGCTCGGGCGCCGGAAAACCGAAATGCCCTGTGAGCGAAATAAACATTGGGCAGCAAGGCTATCAGGCCTCCGCAAAGTCCCGAGTACCCGGCTACGACTCCATGCCAGTACCAAAGCGCCAAAGCGGCCAGTACCAAAACGACAAATTGAGCCAGTAAGACCGGAAAAACTGCCAGGCGATGGAACGGCAAGCGGTTTGGCGTGCGTCTTTCCATCACTATTGCTCTCCAATGGTCGGCTGCCAGAATTCAATAACTTGGCATAATTTGTGCCGACAAAATGCGCGCAGAGTATAGGGGCGGTTCTGCCCCTATTCAACTGTCAGGTAGTGATTTCCGACTGCACGCTACATGAGGAAATGTTTCAGCGAATGTGTGCGAGCACACCCTGAAGCTCATCGAGGGAGTTGTAACCAATCACCAACTGCCCCTTCCCCTTCTTTCCGTGTCGGATCTGCACCGCAGAGCCTAGGCGCTCGGCCAGGCGCTGCTCGAGTCGGGCGATATCCGGGTCCGGTTTAACCGGTTCGGCAGGCTCTTGTTTGCCACTCAACCACTGGCGAACCAGTGCCTCAGTCTGGCGCACAGTCAGCCCCCGTGCGACAACATGTCGCGCCCCTTCAACCTGTTGAATGTCAGGCAAACCGAGCAAAGCACGTGCGTGACCCATTTCCAGGTCACCGTGCGACAGCATGGTTTTTATAACTTCTGGCAACGCGATCAAGCGTAGCAGGTTGGCTACGGTCACGCGGGATTTGCCCACTGCTTCCGCAACCTGTTGCTGTGTCAGCTGGAATTCGTGCTGCAATCGCTGCAAGGCGACCGCTTCCTCGATAGGGTTGAGGTCCTCACGCTGGATGTTCTCGATCAGCGCCATCGCGATCGCGGTTTCGTCCGGCACATCGCGGACCATGGCCGGAATGGTTTCCTGGCCCGCTTGCTGGCTTGCGCGCCAACGGCGTTCACCGGCAATGATTTCGAAGCGGCCACCGCCAATCGGGCGTACCACAATCGGCTGCATGACGCCCTGGGCCTTGATCGACTGCGCCAGTTCTTCCAGCGCTTGTGGATCCATGTCTCGACGCGGCTGGTACTTCCCGCGCTGGATCAGGTCCAGCGGCAGGTGCTGCAGCTCACGCTGGTCTGCCTGCACCGCCTGCTCTTCCAGCGAACTGACAGTAGGACCACTCAGCAGTGCATCCAGTCCACGTCCGAGACCTCGTTTCTTGACGGCCATGGGGATTCCTTAAGTTGCCTGAGCGGCGGCGGTGCGTGAGTTTTTGCGTTGGCGGCGAACCATCTCGCCCGCCAATGCCAGATAGGCAATGGCGCCTCGCGAAGACTTGTCGTAAGCCAGCGCCGGCATGCCGTAGCTTGGCGCTTCCGCCAGGCGGATGTTGCGCGGAATCACGGTGTCGTAAAGCTGATCGCCGAAGTGTTCCTTGAGCTGCGCAGAAACATCGTTCATCAGGCTCAGTCGCGGATCGTACATAGTCCGCAAGAGGCCTTCGACCTTCAGATTCGGGTTCAGCAGCTCAGCAATACGCTTGATGTTATCCACAAGGTCGCTCAAGCCTTCGAGTGCAAAGTACTCGCACTGCATGGGGATAATTACCCCGTCAGCGGCCACAAGAGCGTTGAGTGTCAGCATCGAGAGCGAAGGTGGGCAATCGATCAAAATGTAATCGTAGTTTTCACGGATCGGCGCGAGCGCACTGCGCAGACGGCTTTCCTTCATCTGCATTTCCAGCAGAACCACTTCTGCCGCGGTCAGGTCGCGGTTGGCCGGCAACAGCTGGTAACCACCGTGCTCGGAGTAATGCATGGCTTGAGCCAGATCGCATTCACCGATCAACAGGTCATAGACCGAGTTTTCCAGGCCGTGTTTATCCACACCGCTACCCATGGTGGCGTTGCCCTGTGGATCGAGATCGATCAACAGCACCCGGCGCTTGGTAGCGACCAGGGAAGCTGCGAGGTTGATGCAGGTGGTGGTTTTACCCACACCACCCTTTTGGTTCGCAATCGCGAATACCTTAGCCATTCTTGCTTTTGTTCCCAATCATGCCGTGCGGCGCAGTATCAGCAGATGGCGTTGGCCTTGGCAACCAGGTACGGCCAGGGCGTGTTCGCTATCGAGGTGGAAGTCTGCCGGCAATGCTACCAGCTCATCGGCCGGATGAACGCCCTTCATTGCCAGCCAACGCGTATCGTTATCGCCGAGGTGACGAGTCCAGTTGGTAAAATTCTCCATACTGCTGAATGCCCGGGAGATGATCCCGTTGAAGGGCTGTGCAGGCTGGAAAGCTTCCACGCGACTGTGGATAACTTGCAAATTATCCAGTTTGAGTTCGAGTTTGACCTGGGTGAGGAAGCGGGTTTTCTTGCCGTTGCTGTCCAGGCAGGTCACCTGGGATTCCGGAAACAGGATGGCCAACGGGATACCCGGCATGCCGCCGCCGCTACCCACGTCCAGCCATCGACCGTTTTCGACAAACGACATCACGCTGAGACTGTCGAGCAAGTGCCGGGAGACCATTTCGTCCGGATCGCGGACGGCGGTCAGGTTGTAAGCCTTGTTCCATTTGATCAACAGGGCCAGATAGCCCAGCAACTGAGCGTGCTGGGACTCTGTCAGGGTGACACCGAGCTGGCGAGCACCTGTGGATAACTCTTCGGCGTGTTGCGAGGTGACCAACGAACTCAAGCGCTTTGCTCCAACTGACGGCCCGCGCCGCGTTTTTTCAAATGAATCATCAACAGCGAAATGGCTGCAGGAGTCACACCTGGAATACGCGAAGCCTGGCCGAGAGTCTCCGGACGCGTAGCGCCGAGTTTGCTCTGGATCTCTTTCGAGAGGCCGGAAATATTCGTGTAATCGATATCCACAGGCAATTTCGTGTTTTCACTGGCGCGTAAGCGAGCAATTTCGTCTTGTTGACGGTCGATGTAGCCGGCGTACTTGGTCTTGATTTCGACCTGCTCAGCGACTTGTGGATCTTCTGCTCCCCCACCTGTCACGGCGATCAGACCAGCGTAGTCAATTTCCGGGCGGCTCAGCAGATTGAGCAAATTGTATTCGTGGGTCAGCGGCGTTCCGAACTTCTCGGAAATCGCATCGCCCTGCTCGGTGCCTGGACGAACCCAGGTACTTTTCAGACGCTGTTCTTCCAGCGTGATGCTTTCACGTTTGGTGCAGAAAGCAGCCCAACGCGCGTCATCGACCAGACCCAGCTCACGACCTTTTTCGGTCAACCGCAGGTCCGCGTTGTCTTCACGCAGGATCAGGCGGTACTCGGCACGGGAAGTAAACATCCGGTACGGCTCTTGAGTACCGAGGGTAATCAGGTCGTCAACCAGCACGCCGATGTATGCCTCGTCGCGACGCGGACACCAGGCGTCTTTGCCCTGCGCACGCAGCGCGGCATTGGCCCCGGCCAGTAATCCCTGGGCACCGGCTTCTTCGTATCCGGTCGTCCCGTTGATTTGGCCAGCGAAGAACAAACCGCCAATTACCTTGGTTTCCAGGCTGTACTTCAGGTCACGTGGATCGAAATAGTCGTATTCGATGGCGTAGCCCGGCCGCACGATGTGCGCGTTTTCCATACCGCGGATCGACTGCACGATCTGCAATTGCACGTCGAACGGCAAGGAGGTGGAAATCCCGTTCGGGTACAGCTCGTTGGTCGTAAGACCTTCCGGCTCGATGAAGACCTGGTGGCTTTCCTTGTCGGCAAAGCGATGAATCTTGTCTTCGATCGACGGGCAGTACCGAGGGCCAATACCTTCGATCAATCCTGCATCGGAATACATCGGCGAACGGTCGAGGTTGGCGGCGATGATCTCGTGGGTACGGGCGTTGGTGTGGGTAATCCAGCAGCTCACCTGTTTGGGGTGTTGCTCCTTGGAGCCCATGAACGACATCACCGGGATAGGCGTATCGCCGGCTTGCTCGGTCATCACCGAGAAATCCACTGTGCGACCGTCGATACGCGGCGGTGTACCGGTTTTCAAACGACCAACGCGCAAAGGCAATTCACGCAAACGGTGAGCCAGGGCGATTGAGGGAGGATCACCGGCGCGGCCGCCGGAAAAATTCTGCATCCCGATGTGGATAAGTCCACCGAGGAACGTGCCGGTGGTCAACACCACTGAATCGGCGAAAAAACGAAGACCCATTTGGGTCACTACGCCGCGCACTTGTTCCTGCTCAACGATCAGGTCGTCGGCAGCTTGCTGAAATATCCACAGGTTGGGCTGATTTTCCAGTGCTTCGCGTACAGCGGCCTTGTAAAGAACCCGATCTGCCTGAGCGCGAGTGGCTCGTACGGCTGGGCCTTTACGGCTGTTCAAAACGCGAAACTGGATGCCGCCTTTATCGGTAGCCATGGCCATCGCGCCACCCAAGGCATCGATTTCCTTGACCAGATGGCTTTTGCCAATCCCACCGATAGCGGGGTTGCAACTCATGGCACCGAGGGTTTCCACGTTATGCGTCAGCAACAGGGTTTTAGCCCCCATACGTGCTGAGGCCAGTGCTGCCTCGGTACCGGCATGACCGCCGCCGATGACGATCACTTCAAAACGGGAAGGGAAATCCACCACGCACCTCGTGCCTGCTTCAGTTAGGTAATCAGGAATAGTTTGAGCTCAGGTTTTTGGACCTGGTCGACAAGTATAGGGACTTCGCCCTTCCTAAAGAACCCTTTGCACAAAATTTAACCAGCTGTGGAGAAGTCGGGATAATAGAAATTAAAAAGAGAGAAATTTATTAAATCTTTGTTTTTATGTTTATTTCTACTGAGGCTATTTTCTGTGGATAGATCTCTACAGGCCTTTATATTCAATATGTACAGAGATTCAAAACCCTGTGTTCATGTGCCAATGAGTGCGTTGGATAACCGGTGTAAGCCTGTGGATTAAAGAGGTGGTTATCCACAGGGGCGGTTATATCCAGTTTTCAGGCCCTGTTATCAACTGCCCTTAGTGATGGTTATTCACAGGGCTTAATCCACAGAAATCGTGCATTTGGCCGAACCTCAGGCACGAAAAATTCGCCCGATGGTGTCATGGCAGTGCATATGCAAGGGAAAAGTAGCCGTCGAGCAGTGGATGCCTGGTAGCGGACGCTATTGTTAGAAGGCGAAACAAAAGCTAATAATAGGCATTATCATTAACTCGCCTATTCCACTATGCCCTTACCCTCTGATACGGCGGCAGTTCAGCAAATCTACGAGCAGCACCACTCCTGGTTGTATGGGTGGCTCAAGGGAAAGCTGCACGACGCTTGCGATGCCGCAGATGTTGCGCACGACACCTTCGTGCGCATCCTGGGAGCCAGAAATGCCGCACAGATTCGCGAGCCGAGAGACTATTTGGCGACAGTGGCGCGTGGGTTAGTGATCGACCGTTACCGCCGGCGAGCAATCGAAGTGGCGTATCTGGAATCGGTGGCTTCCCGTCCCGATGCCACCGCGATCAGTGAAGAGGATAAAGCCCTTATCATCGAAACACTGGTAGCTGTGGATAAAGCCCTGACAGGCTTAGGCGCAAGAGCGAAACGTATCTTCATGCTTTCACAGATCGACGGCCTGACTTATCAACAGATCGCTTTGGAGTTGGAGGTGTCGCTGACGACGGTCAAGAAACACATGATTCGCGCTCTCACGGAATGTTCTCTGATTTTGGCGAGCGCATGATGTCAGCCGTCCCCGATCGAAAAATCTTTGAAGCCGCGGCCAGTTGGTACGTGCAGTTTCAAATAGAACCGCCTTCGCAGGCCCAACAGCAGGCCTGGCAGCATTGGGTCGAGAGCAATCCGGCGCATTTGGCAGTCTGGAACCAGATGGAGCAAATGCAACGACATCTGGGCGCCTTGCCTAAAGACTTTACCCGGCGCGCGCTTTCCTCTACCCAAAATCGCCGCCAGGTGCTCAAGCTGTTACTTCTACTCGCCGGCACCGGATACGTTGGCTGGAACGTCCAGCAATACACCCCGCTGGGAAATGTATGGGCCGACTACGCCACTAGAGTCGGTCAACGAAAAAAGATAGAGCTCGCCGACGGGACCAGTCTGTACCTCAACACTCATACGGCAGCGGATGTCCTGTTCGATGGCCAGCAACGACTGATTCGTTTGCGCGCGGGAGAGATTCTCGTACGCACGGGCAAATTCGGAGATCCTCGTCCGTTTTTCGTCGAAACCCAGGAAGGCCGCATACAGGCACTGGGAACGCAGTTTTCAGTTCATCAATTGTCGGGGTCGACACGTGTCGGAGTACTGGAGGACCGCGTCAGCATTCAACCAGGCGATCAAACCGCGAGTCCACGCATCCTGCGAGCTGGCGAAGGGGTCGATTTCGACAGCGCCAGTATCGGCGTGACTCGCCCTTATCGTTTATCGGAAGCAGCCTGGATCAATGGTCAACTAATAGTTCTGGATGCATTTTTGGGCGATGTCATTCGAGAGTTGGGACGCTATCGCCCAGGGATCCTGCAATGTGATCAGCGCTCCTCAAGGTTACGTGTCTCCGGCACCTTTCGACTTGACTCCACGGACGCGGTACTGGCGAACCTACAGGCTTCACTCCCTATCAGCGTGCGTTATTTCACGCGCTATTGGGTCGCGATCAACCATGCCGTTTGATATGCCCGAAGCCTCAAGAAAATAAATGCATGCCGGGGTTATCTTTTTTTAACCTGACACGGCCCTACAGGTAATCGCGATCAACGCGGCTCTTTGCCACCTTCAGGGCTTAACTTCCCATGCGACTTCCTACGTTTCGAAAGCGCTTTTCCCACCACTGCATTGCCTACAGCTTGTTGATGACCAGCGCGGCGAGTTGCGTGTTGGCCGCCACCAGTGCAGTTGCGGCCAGTGCCACTCAGCGCTACGCGATCGCCGCCGGTCCACTGGACAACGCATTGAGCCAGTTTGCCTCGGCAGCCAATGTGATCCTGTCGTTCTCGCCGCAACAAACAGCTCAATTGCGCACGCAAGGGCTGACGGGAAGCTATTCCATCGAACAGGGTTTCTCGATTCTGCTGCAGGGCTCAGGATTACAGGCAGTACCCCAAGCTGCGGGCAGTTACATTTTGCAGCAGGTTCCCGAGGCTGATTCGCTGGTACTCGGCGCCACAAACATCAATGCCCCGCAACCGAATGAGATGAACCTGGATTACGCTGCGGACGTTGGTTACAACGCGAAGAACAGCCGGGTAGGCACCAAAACCAGCACCCCTTTGTCTGAAACCCCGCGTTCTGTATCGGTCGTAACAAGCCAACGTATCAAGGATCAAAAATCCCAGACACTTACGGATGTACTCGGGTACGTACCGGGGATCTTTGCGCCACCGTTTGCTGCTGGCGATAGCCTTGCCGGAGACCTGTTCTTCATCCGCGGCTTTAATGCAACCGACTATGGCTATGGCCTGTTGCGCGATGGTTTGCGGGTGCAGGGCAATCGGTATGACACCAGTACAGAGCCTTATGGACTGGAACGGGTCGAGATATTTCGCGGCCCATCTTCTTTGCTGTATGGCGAAAACGCGCCAGGCGGACTGGTCAATCTCGTGAGCAAACGCCCGACTGCGGCCCCTCAGGGCGAAGTGCAGCTCAGCTACGGCTCCAACAATCGTCGTCAACTAGGCGTCGATGTCTCCGGGCCACTGAACGACGGTGGAAACATCCTCGGGCGAGTCGTGATGCTGGGACGCAACGCCGACACGCAAACCGATCACGTACCGGATGATCGGCTGTACATCGCTCCTTCGCTGACGCTCAACTTCGACGATTTCAATACGCTGACGCTGCTGGCGAACTACCAGAAGGATCACACCAACATGGAGCTTGGCCTGCCAGCGGCCGGGACGTTGCTTACCAACCCGAACGGCAAGTTATCCAAGGACACCATGCTCGGTGACCCGGACTGGAATACGTTCGAGCGGGAAACGTGGAGCACTGGATATGAATTTACCCACAGCTTCAACGACGATTGGCAGTTCCGGCAGAACTCGCGCTATATGCAGTCGCGAATCACCCGCCACGAAACCTGGCCGGGTAACCTGAACAACGCAGGATTTGGCACGCGACTGAACGTGACGGCCTATGACCGTTTCAACAAGTCGATGGTGTACTCGCTGGATAACCAGCTGGAAGGGAAATTCCAGGTGGGTGAGATGGAAAACACGGTGTTGTTCGGTGGCAGCTTCGACCGTACCTCATTCAATCAGGACTGGAATGCCGGTTTCGTGGGTCCTATCGATATCTACAATCCCGTCTACCTGCGCGACCCTCTGACGCCAATTGCGGTGCAAAACACGTTGCTGGAACAGCAGATGAAAGGTGTTTATGCGCAGATCCAAAGCAAATACGACCATTGGCTGTTCCTCTTGGGCGGTCGCCAGGATTGGGTCGACAGTGATTTCCGCGACAAAGTCGCCTCGGCCAGCAACATCAGCTCTGAAGACAAGAAGTTCACCTACCAGGGTGGCGTGATGTACCAGTTCGACAACGGCATGACGCCCTATGTGAGCTATTCCACGGCGTTCGTTCCGGTGCAGCAAATTTCCAACTCGGGAGCGCCGCTGGACCCGATCACCAGCAGCCAATATGAAGTGGGCCTGAAGTACGAACCTATCGGTTGGGACACCGCCATAACCGCCTCGGTGTATGACTTGCGTAAAAAGGACGACACCTACTTCGATGCCACAACCTCGACTTATCGCCAGGTGGGCGAAAGCCGTTCCAAAGGTGTGGAACTGGAGCTCAACAGCAATTTGACGCCTAACCTGAACGTAACGGCTGCTTACACCTATACCGATGCGCGGATCACCAAAGACGCAGCCACTTCATTGGTCAAAGATCATCAGATGACGGGTGTACCGCGCAACCAGGCTTCTGTTTGGGCGAAGTACCGCTTCCTCGAAAGCACCCTCAAAGGACTCTACGTCGGAGGGGGTGTGCGTTATTTCGACAGTGCGTTCGCGTACACCTCGCCTTCACTCTACGGAAAGCTTGATGCGAGTGAAGTGACATTGGTGGATGCCGCGATCGGCTATCAGATCGATCGCAACTGGACGGTCGACGTGAATGCGAAAAACCTTTTCGACAAGGAATACGTTTCTGGCTGTAACGATGCAGGCCGTTGCTATTGGGGTGAAAGCCGGACGCTATTGGGCTCGGTATCCTATAACTGGTAACGAAACGTGAGCTGTGGATAAGTTACCAACAGTACCTCCGGAATCTGCCAGCGAAGAGCATTTGAATTCTCCTTCGCTGGCAGGGCTGGTTCTCGTATTGGTTACTTGCCGATACAGAAGCTGGAAAAAATCCGGCCCAGCAAATCATCGGAGCTGAAGGCACCGGTGATTTCTCCCAAGGAATGTTGCGCCTGTCGCAAATCTTCCGCCAACAGCTCACCTGCCCCCGCCAGCGTCAACTGTGCGCGCCCGTGCTCAAGCGATGCACTTGCATGGCGCAACGCCTCAAGGTGACGCCGGCGAGCGCTGAAGCTGCTTTCCGAGGTCTGCTCATAGCCCATGCAAGCCTTGAGATGATCACGCAGCAGTTCAAGCCCTGCACCTGCGGACTTGGCACTCAAGCTAATGGTGACGTGGCCATCTTCGCTGACTTCCAGGGCAATAGGCTCACCGGTGAGGTCCGCCTTGTTGCGAATCAAGGTGACCTTGGCGGGATCCGGGCGAATTTCCAGAAATTCCGGCCATAACGCGAAAGGATCGAGCGCTTCCGGTGCGGTGGCGTCTACGACCAGCAGCACTCGATCTGCTTCACCAATGGCTTTCAATGCCCGTTCCACACCGATTTTTTCCACATGATCGTCGGTGTCGCGCAAACCTGCAGTGTCGACGACATGCAGCGGCATGCCATCGATGTGGATATGTTCGCGAAGGATATCCCGGGTGGTTCCGGCAATCTCTGTGACGATGGCAGCTTCGCGGCCGGCCAGGGCATTGAGGAGACTGGATTTCCCTGCGTTTGGTCGGCCGGCAATCACAACCGTCATCCCGTCCCGAAGCAACGCACCCTGGCCGGCTTCACGCAGCACTGTGGATAACTCATCCCGTACTTTATCGAGCATGCTGAGGACATGACCATCGGCCAAGAAATCGATTTCCTCTTCTGGGAAGTCGATTGCCGCCTCCACGTAAATCCTTAAGCCGATCAATTGCTCGGTCAAGTTATGCACACGTTCTGAAAATGCGCCTTGCAAGGAACGCAGTGCATTCCGGGCAGCCTGTGCAGAACTGGCCTCGATCAAGTCGGCGATCGCCTCGGCCTGGGCCAGGTCGAGCTTGTCGTTGAGGAATGCACGTTCGCTGAATTCGCCCGGTCGAGCCAACCGGCAGCCCAGTTCCAGGCAACGCTTGAGCAGCATGTCCAGAACCACGGGGCCGCCGTGTCCCTGAAGCTCAAGCACATCTTCTCCGGTAAATGAGTTTGGACCCGGGAAATACAGCGCAATCCCTTGGTCCAGTACTTCGTCGTCGTTACCCAGAAACGCACCGTAATGGGCGAATCGAGGTTTAAGTTCACGGCCGCTGAAGGCTTTGGCCGCGACACTGGCCAGCGGTCCCGAAATTCGGACGATGCCCACACCACCGCGACCTTGTGCGGTGGCGACAGCAGCGATGGTTTCACGAGGAACGCTCATAAACCGATATCCAGACAAATGTGACAGATAGCAAAACGCCCCACTAGGGGGCGTTCTGAGTGGTTATCCACAGTGTAAATCAGGCAGCTGCTTTAGTAGCCGCTTCGACTTTACGCGTGATGTACCACTGTTGGGCGATGGACAGGCAGTTGTTCACTACCCAGTACAGCACCAGACCGGCCGGGAACCACAGGAAGAAGAAGGTGAAGATGATTGGCATCAGCTTCATCACCTTGGCCTGCATCGGATCCGGAGGTGTCGGGTTCAACTGCTGCTGGATGAACATGGTTGCGCCCATGATGATCGGCAGAATGAAGAACGGATCCTTGATCGACAGGTCAGTAATCCACAGCATGAACGGCGCTTGGCGCATTTCAACGCTTTCCAGCAGAACCCAGTACAGCGAGAGGAAAACCGGCATCTGCACGAGGATTGGCAAGCAACCACCCAGCGGATTGATCTTCTCTTTCTTGTACAGCTCCATCATGGCTTGCGACATTTTCTGCCGGTCGTCGCCATGTTGCTCTTTCAGCGCGGCCAGTTTAGGTGCCACTGCGCGCATGCGGGCCATGGATTTGTAGCTGGCAGCCGACAATGGGAAGAAGATCCCTTTGATCAGCATGGTCAGGAAAATGATCGACCAGCCCCAGTTACCCACCAGCGCGTGGATGTGTTGCAGCAACCAGAAAATAGGTTGGGCAATGAACCACAAGATGCCGTAGTCGACAGTCAGTTCCAGACCTGGGGACAACTCTTTCAGTACAGCCTGGCTTTTCGGGCCGGCATACAGAACGGCACTGGTTTCAGCCTTGGCACCTGGTGCGACGGTAATCGACGGACCGGTGTAGCCAATGATGTAGTTGCCTTTGCTGTCTTTACGGGTCTGGACGATATTGTTTTCGCCCTTGGCCGGAATCCATGCAGTCACGAAGTAGTGCTGCAACCAGGCAACCCAACCACCGCTGACGGTTTCTTTCAGCTGAGCCTTGTCCATGTCCTTCATGGACACTTTCTTGTACGGCTCGTTACTTGTCCACAGGGCTGCACCCAGGTAAGTCGCTGTACCGGTGGCCGTTGTGGAAGACGGATCCGCGCTCGCGTCACGTTTCAGCTGAGCGAACATCGCGCCAGACCAAGGCTGAGCGCTTTCGTTATCGATCAGGTAGGAAACGGTTACGTCGTACAGGCCACGTTTCACAGTGAAACGCTTGATGTAGTTGACGCCGTCCTTGCTGAACTTCAGATCCACGACCAATTGGTCCTGTCCGTCAGCCAGCTGGTAAACCTTCTTCTCCGAGGAATAAACCGGACGGCCGGCAGGACTTGCGTCCGGGCCGTTGGTACCGATCAAACCGCTTTGAGCCAGATAAGTACGTTCGTTGCCGTTATCGAACAACTGGAACGGAATTTCCGGATGATCCTGGCGACGTGGATACAGCGGCAGGGTCAGCTGGGCAACATCACCACCTTGTGGATCGATTGCCAGATCAAGTACGTCCGTTTTGATACGGATGAGATCTTTGCTAACAGCTACTGGCGTTTCAGCAGGTGCCGTTGCACTGGCATCGCTTGTGGCGCGTGGAATGTCGTCACTGACAGAAGCATTATTGCCAGTCGCCGTATCCGGTAGGCCCGGTGCGGTAGTACTGGAAGCAACATTCTGAGTCGGCAGGGCAGTTTGACCGTAGTCCTGGTTCCATTTAAGGACCATAACGTAGGCCACGATTGCCAGGGCGACGATCAGGATCGTGCGTTTGATATCCATGATTACTCGGCCATCGAAGAAGAACGGGAGGTAGGGATAGATGAAACCGGGTCATAACCACCGGGATTCCACGGATGACAGCGACCTAAT
>Ga0160470_100571_pt1 | contig 13753 bp, 7 predicted proteins | sample HID1973I_E11MG_FD_108214 | JGI IMG/M metagenome (GOLD analysis project Ga0160470, IMG submission 108214) | Enriched mosquito-associated microbial communities from UW Madison campus, WI, USA - HID1973I_E11 MG | ecosystem: Host-associated > Arthropoda: Insects > Digestive system > Unclassified ... | reverse complement strand
TTACCAATTTAAAGAGATCGAACAGAAGTGGCAAAAGCACTGGGCAGCACAGCATACGTTTAAAGCCGAAAAGGATACTACAAAGCCGAAATATTATGTGCTGGACATGTTTCCGTACCCTTCAGGTGCGGGTTTGCATGTGGGGCACCCGCTGGGCTATATCGCTTCCGATATCTTTGCCAGGTATAAAAGACTGAAAGGTTTTAATGTATTGCACCCGATGGGATATGATTCTTTTGGTTTGCCCGCAGAGCAATATGCGATACAAACCGGTCAGCATCCTGCATTGACGACCGAAACCAATATCAATACCTATAGAAGGCAATTGGACCAGATCGGGTTTTCGTACGACTGGAGCCGTGAGGTGCGCACCAGTGAGCCGGATTATTATAAATGGACGCAGTGGATCTTTATGCAGTTGTTCAATTCCTGGTACAACCTGGATACCGACCGCGCGGAAGACATCACCACGCTGATCGAGAAATTTAATGCTTCGGGCAATGCGGAGGTGAGGGCGGTATGTGATGAAGATACGCTGACTTTCCAGCCGAGCGACTGGGCGACCATGACCGATGAGGAAAAGCAAAGGGAATTGCTGAAATACCGCCTGACTTACCTGAGGGAGAGTACGGTCAACTGGTGCCCGGCCCTGGGTACGGTTTTGGCCAATGATGAGGTGAAAGACGGTTTCTCTGAAAGAGGAGGGCATCCGGTAGAGCAAAAGAAAATGATGCAATGGAGCATGCGCATCTCGGCCTATGCCGAACGCCTGCTTCAGGGATTGAATGATATCGACTGGCCGGAGCCTGTGAAGGAGATGCAGCGCAACTGGATCGGTAAGAGTGTGGGTGCGAGTGTGCGCTTCGCGATTGAGACCACTTCGATGGAACCTCCATTGAGCCAGGATTATATAGAGGTGTTTACCACAAGGGTGGATACAATATTCGGAGTTTCTTACCTGGTGCTGGCGCCAGAGCACGAGCTGGTGGCCGAGCTGACCAAGCCCGAGCAAAAAGCAGGGGTGGAAGCTTATATATTGCAGACGAAGAAAAAGTCTGAGCTGGACCGCATGGCGGATACCAAAACGGTGTCGGGTGCTTTTACAGGAAGCTATGTGATCAATCCGGTGAGCGGTGAGCGGGTGCAGTTGTGGATCGCGGATTATGTATTGGCGGGCTATGGCACCGGAGCGGTGATGGGTGTGCCAAGTGGCGATCAGCGCGACTGGCTATTTGCTACACATTTTGGTTTGCCTATTGTTCAGATCCTGGATGCACAAAAAGATATAGAGACACAGGCCGATGCGACCAAAGAAGGCCGGTATATTAATTCTGGATTCATTAATGGACTGGGCTACAAGGAAGCAACAGAGACCTTAAATACCTGGCTGGAAGAACGTGGCGCCGGTAAAGCAAAGATCAATTTCAGAATGCGGGATGCCATTTTTGGCCGTCAGCGCTACTGGGGTGAGCCGATCCCTGTTTATTTTAAAGACGGATTGCCTTACCTGGTCAAAGAAGAAGAATTGCCTCTGGTATTGCCGGAGATCGATAAATATCTGCCGACAGAAAGTGGCGAACCGCCGTTGGGCAGGGCTGAAGACTGGAGCTACGAAGATCAGTATGAATATGAACTGAGCACAATGCCGGGCTGGGCGGGTTCCAGCTGGTACTGGTACCGATATATGGATGCGTCGAATACTTCGGCTTTTGCTTCTAAGGATGCGATTGCTTACTGGAAGGATGTGGATTTATATATTGGCGGTTCTGAGCATGCTACAGGGCATTTGCTTTACAGTCGTTTCTGGAATAAGTTTTTGAAAGATTTAGGCTATGTGCAGGAGGAAGAGCCTTTCAAGAAACTGATCAACCAGGGGATGATCCAGGGTAGGAGCAATTTTGTGTACCGGGTGGTCGATGAAGAGGGAAGAGGAACGAATACTTTGGTTTCTTACGGATTAAAGAAAGAGTATAAGACGACCGCACTACATGTAGATGTAAATATCGTTGACAATGAGATTCTGGATATTGAAAAGTTTAAGGCTTTCCGTCCGGAATTTGCTTCTGCAGAGTTTATATTGGAAAATGGCAAATACATCTGCGGTGTAGAGGTAGAGAAAATGTCCAAATCTAAGTTTAACGTGGTCAATCCTGATGTGCTGATCGAAAGTTACGGTGCCGATACCTTGCGTATGTACGAGATGTTTTTGGGGCCGCTCGAGCAAAGCAAGCCATGGAATACCAACGGTATTGAAGGGGTGTTCAAGTTTTTGCGTAAGTTTTGGAGGTTGTTTCACAATGAAGCATGGGATTTCCATGTGAATGATTCTGTACCTTCTAAAGCAGAATTGAAGGCCTTGCATAAGATCATTAAGAAGGTTCAGGATGATATTGAAAGATTCTCTTTCAATACTTCTGTGTCCAGCTTTATGATTGCGGTCAATGAACTGACGGACCTGAAATGTAAAAACCGACAGGTGCTGGAAGACCTGGTGATTGTGCTTTCTCCTTATGCGCCACATATTTGTGAAGAGTTATGGGTATTGCTGGGCCGGGAAGCGGGTAGCTTATCTTATACCGCTTATCCAACTTTCAACCCGGATCATTTGGTGGAAGATGAGTTCAGTTACCCGGTGTCGGTGAATGGGAAAACCCGTTTGAATATGAACCTGAGCCTGACCCTGGAGGCCGCAGATATTGAAGCTGCGGTACTGGCCAATGAGGAGGTGCAGAAATACCTGGAAGGTAAAACTCCTAAAAAAGTTATTGTAGTGAAAGGCAGAATTGTGAACTTGGTGATATAAATATATTTTTTGACACAAAAAATAAATAATGATATCAAAATTTCTTTATCTTGCGTAAGAAATCTTCAATTGTAAAACTATGGTTGTCGATTAATTATAAGGGATTTATACTTATTTATACTAAAACTGAGCCAGATTAAGTCAAATACTCGCCAACTGGTAGCTGAGGTTTTCAAACAGATGTCTGAAGACAAGCGTTCTGTTGTGCGAATTTATGACGAAGATAAACCGATTGGTAAGGTCACTTTTAATGAGTTGAAGGCTTTTTTAGATCATAAAAAAGAAGTCGGGAATATCTATCACCACAAGCTTAATTTTGAAATGGGGACGGCCTTGCATATCATTCGTCAAATGAGGAATGACGATGCGAATGGAGAACCTGAATTTGGCACGAAGAGGCTTAACTACAAACTGACTACCGTTGCGGTGATTGCGGCGATGCTGATCGGGATGGCCTGGTGGTTCTTTAAGCCTGCGTCACCTGTTGACGTCGCTTCTACAGAATTGGTTGCGGCGGTTTCTGATAAGGCCATGCTGACTTTAGAGAATGGTGCGCAGATCAATCTGAGCGATGCCAGGGCGGGAGTGGTTTATGCGGAGCCGGGATTACAGATTGTTAAGGTGAAAGAGGGACAGATTGCGTACCGGGTGAAGAGTGGCCATCATGCTGCTGTGGCAGGTGCTCAACATACGATCACAACGCCTACCGGAGCGCAGTTTGAGGTTTTACTGCCTGATGGCACGGCTGTCTGGCTGAATGCAGAATCCTCTCTTAAATTCCCTGAAACCTTTGTTTCAGTGGATGCCAGGCGGATTTCTTTAACGGGGGAAGCTTATTTTGAGGTTGCCCATGATAAAACAAAACCTTTTTACGTATCGTCTAAAGGACAGGATATCCAGGTATTGGGCACGCATTTTAATGTAAATGCCTACGGCAATGAAAAGAGCGTGAAGACGACCTTACTGGAAGGCTCGTTGAGGGTCACTTCCAAAACGGATCAACAATCTGTATTGTTAAAACCACAGGAGCAGGCGATATTGGACGGCAATACGTTATCTGTGAATTCATTGAAAGCAGATGACACGGCTTCATGGAAAGACGGTGAATACATATTCCGGAATATGCCTATGGAAGACGTCATGCGGACGGTCGAGCGTTGGTTTGGTGTGAAGGTATCTTATCAGAATGACCAGGTTAAAAAATCGCTTTTAGGCGGTACGATTGTGTTGTCGGCCAACTTGTCTGACGTACTGGAGATTCTGGAGCTGTCTGCAGGTGTTCAATTTAAAATAGAAGGCAGGAGCGTTACTGTATTAAAATGACATTATTAAGAAAAGGCGGGATTTTGTTGATTCTGCTGTTCCTTACTGGTCCCGCGCTGTATGCGCAGAAGCTGAACTACGTTCAGAAAGATGTTTCCCTGGTCAGATTTTTTAAAGAGATCAGGAAGCAAACGGGTGTCAGCGTGATCTGGAATGAAAAGGATTTTAATGTTGACCGCAAAATCGATGTAAGTTATACTGATCTCGAACTCAAAAAGGTGCTGGATGATATTTCTGGCAGACTTCATCTGAGTTATACAATTGTGGGCAAGATGGTTCTTGTGAAAGACAATATGGTCGCACAGGCGGTTACGCCAACGGCTAAACAGGAGAAAGACCCAGTCGCTGTTTTGCAAAAGGAATTCTTTTTAGAGCAGGTGGAAATTGTAAGCACGGGTTATCAGCAGATCCCTAAAGAAAGGGCTACGGGTAGTTTTGTGCTGGTGGACAGTGCGCAGTTGAACAGGAAGGTGAGCACGGATGTGCTGAGCAGACTGGAAGGCATCACGAGCGGGCTTTTATTTAACAAAAATACGGTAAGCAGCAATTCAGGTAATCTGGATTTGTCTATCCGGGGCAGAAGCACCATTTATGCCAATGATCAGCCACTGATTATCCTGGACAATTTTCCTTTTAACGGGGATTTCAATTCCATCAATCCGAATGATGTGGCGAGCATTAGTGTGTTGAAAGATGCCGCTGCTGCTTCGATCTGGGGCGTGCGGGCAGGAAATGGAGTAATTGTGATCACCACGAAAAAAGGGAAATATAGGCAGCCATTGAACCTGAGTTTTAACAGCAACCTGACTGTTTCTGGTAAGCCGGACTTGTTTTACAATCCTAATTATTTGAATTCTTCAGACTTTATTGATATTGAACGGTATCTGTTTGAGAATGGGAAGTATAATGCTGCACTTGTGGACAAGGTGAATTACCCCGTGGTTTCGCCGGTGGTGCAGATATTGGACCGGCAGCGCCAGGGGGCTTCGGCCGGGGAAACGGAAAGGCAGCTGGATGCGCTGAGGGGAAATGATGTGCGGAATGAGGAACTGAAGTATTTTTACAGGAAAGCGGTAACGCAACAGTATTTTCTGAATATGAGTAAGGGTACGGAGAGGTCCAGCCACTATTTTTCAGGGGGATATGACCGGTCTTTGCAAAGTTTGGTGAATAATGAGAATAACCGGTTGACGGTAAATACGCAGCATACGGTGAGGTTGTTGAAGAATTTGGAGATGAGTGCGGGGTTGAATTATATTGGGAATAGAGGAAAGGTGGATAGTACAATAGTTGGCATTTCCCTGAGTCCAAACTTTACACCTTATTATCAGTATAAAGATGCGAATGGTAGGGCAACTGTTTTTGATAAATACAATAGCGTTGACTTCAATACATCCTACCTTGAAAAAGGGTTCCTGGATTGGTCTTATGTACCTTTGGATGAATTGGCATTGCCGGCCACTATGGTGAAAGGAAATGATCTGAGATTGAATGCCGGACTAAAATATACTGTTTTTCCTGGTTTAAGTGTTGAAGCCAAATATCAGTATCACAAAATAAAGAACCGTTCAGAATTGGTTAGTGGTATGGAGGCTTATATGACCAGGAACCTGATTAATCAATTCTCCATCGTAACGACGGGTCAGGTAAGTGGCTACAATATTCCTTTGGGTGCCATACAATATCTCAGCAGGATAAAGGCTCTCGGAGAAAATTTCAGGGCACAATTGAATTATGAGAAATCCTGGGCAAGGCATGCTGTTTCTGCGCTAGCGGGTTATGAGCTTGCGGAGTTTGATACACAGGCCAATAGATATACCAATTATGGGTACGATGCGGCAACAGGAAACTCGATGGCGGTGGATACGCTTAGCTTTTTTAATCTAAATCCTTCCGGAAGGGGAAAGATTAGTAGTGCAGCAGATCTTTTCGGGAAGCTAGATCGGATCCGTTCTGCATTCGCCAATGTGGCCTATACCTATGATTATAAATATACCTTATCGGGAAGTGCGAGGACGGATGGTTCAAACTATTTTGGGGTGAAGACCAATCAGAAAAGTGTGCCCTTGTGGTCGGTAGGTGCTTTGTGGCATTTGGATAGAGAGGGATTTTATAAATCCGAATGGTTACCAGTTTTGAAACTCAGGGCCTCATATGGCTACAATGGAAATCTGGATAAAGGCAATACGGGAATCACCACATTTAGATACAATACCTTAAATGCGATTTATACCAACATTCCTTTTTCTAACATCATCAATATTGGTAACCCGGAGTTGAGGTGGGAGAAGATAGGCATTGCGAATTTTAGTGCGGATTTCGAATTGAAAGACCATGTGATCAGTGGCCGCCTGGAATACTTTTTCAAAAATGGAAAAGATATGCTGGGTGATAAGTCTTTTCCATCCAGCGCTGGTGTCAAGATTTTAAGAGGAAATTATGCGGAGATGAAAGCCAGTGGTTTTGATTTTTCTTTAAATTCCCGTAACCTGAATGGGGAGCTGAAATGGCAGACCAATTTTCTTCTGTCTACGGTCAATGACCGGGTGACGCTGTATGATGTGGTAGAGCCTAATAGTATTTATTATATTAGTGATTACAGTCGAAAGCCGGTATTGGGCAAGCCGGTCTATGGTATATATAGTTATCGTTGGGCCGGGTTGGATCCCCTAAATGGAGATCCAATGGGTTATTTAGGCAATGAGATCAGTACGGATTACACAACGATCGTTAATAAAACGACAATAGGAGAATTGGAATACCATGGATCTGCACGTCCTACGGTATTTGGCGCTTTGAACAATACGGTTTCTTATCGTAACTTTACTTTAGGTGTAAACATCAGTTATAAGCTGGGTTATTATTTTAGAAAACCTTCTGTAAATTATCACAACATGTACAATCAAAGTTTAAGTTTAAATATGCAGAAAGACTTTGCGCAGCGTTGGCAAAAACCTGGAGATGAAAGCTGGACAAGTATCCCATCCATGGGCAGCTATGGTGAAGATGCGAACAGGGATGTGTTTTACAACAGTTCATCTGCGACCGTACATAAAGGAGATCACATTCGGTTACAGGACATTAGTTTGAGTTATGACCTGAAAAATACCAACTGGAAAATACTACCTGTCAAGCAACTTCAACTCTATGTGTATGCAAATAACCTGGGCATACTTTGGAAGGCTAATGGTGCCGGCTTGGATCCTGATCTGATACCAAGGTATGGTGAAAGATTGACAAACCCAATTCCTAGAAGTTTTTCATTTGGATTGAAAGCCAATTTTTAAGTAAAGTCTATGAATAAACAACTCATTTCAAGTAGTACTTCGGGTTTTATACTACTTCTTATGATTTTAACTTCTTGTGGTAAGGAATGGTTGGAAGCCAAACCTGACAAATCCCTGTTAGTGCCTAAGACGATTAAGGATTACCAGTCTTTGCTGGATAATACCAATTTGTTCAATACCCAGCAAGGTGTAGGCTTAGGAGAAGTTGGTGCCTGCGATTTTTATCTCAACAATGCAGGATGGTCATTGATCACGACCAATCAGGAGCGGGCGGCTTATATCTGGGCACCTACAAATAATTTTTACAATGGAGAGATTGGCATTGATTGGGAGAATGGCTATAAACGGATTTTGAGTGCGAATGTGATCCTCGATGGCATGGCGCAAATAAAGCCGGAGATGGCTGAGCAACAGGATTGGAATACGGTAAAGGGCGGTGCCCTGTTCTTCCGGGCATTTGATTTTTTTAACCTGGCGCAGCAGTATTGCGTACCTTATCAATCCGGTACAGCTAATGGAGAGTTGGGCTTGCCGTTGAGATTGGACTATGATGTCAATATCTACCTGAAGCGCAGTACGTTGCGGCAAACTTATGAACGCATCATTGCCGATCTGGAGATTGCCGCAGATTTGCTCGGGACTAGCCCTTTATTTAAGACCCGTCCTTCTAAAGAAGCAGCCTATGCCTTATTGGCAAGAACTTACCTGGCAATGGGGGACTATGAAAGTGCTGGGGAGTATGCCGATTTAGCTTTGCAAATTCAATCGGCTCTGTTGGATTATAGTAAGTTGAACGCTGCTGCTTCTTTTCCAATAAGCAGGTTCAATGCGGAGGTCATCTTTCACAGTACTTTCTATTATGGGATCTTTAATCCTTCTCGGATGTTTGTGGTACCGGAGTTGTATGCGGAATACGTTACTGGTGATCTTCGCAAGATAGTCTTCTTTACGGCAAACGGTTTGAGTTTTAAGGGCAGTTACAATGGGGACCGGAATTTATTTGGTGGGTTGGCTACGGATGAGCTGTATTTGATTCGTGCAGAAGCAAAAGCCCGGGCAGGCGACTTGCCAGGCGCCTTAGCGGATTTAAATATGCTCAGACGGAATAGGTGGACAGGTGCATATGTTGATTTGACTTCCGAAGATCCGGATGTCGTATTAAATCATGTTGTCAAAGAACGCCGGAGGGAATTGCTGTTTAGAGGAATTCGCTGGACGGATTTACGTAGGTTGAATACAGACAGCAGGTTTGCTGTCGCTTTAAGCCGGACGATCAATGGTGGTACCTACACCTTGCCACCGGATGACAAACGATATGTTTTACCAATTGACGAGGAAGAAATTCGGTTAAGTGGTATACCGCAAAACAAGCGCTAAAAGCAAAGGAGATTGCCTAGACAATCTCCTTTATTATATTATAAATCGAAATGACCATTTAAAACTGAGCCTGTCTGGTAAGTTACACCTGTCGTTGGTAGTCCTGCACCATCCGCTGGAGTGGAATACGTGCCGATGTCCCATTCTGCAGAGCAGATGTCACCACCGGACGCGCACATGTCTCCAGAATAGTATTGATAGCCAGCGGGATCGCTTGCAGAAGGATACATCATGTTTGTTTTGTAAAATCTGAATACCGTGCTTCTTTTAACCGTTGTAAATGCACTGAAGCTGAATGCCAGTACCGCGACCATTAGGCCTAAACCTGTTTTTTTAATGTTGTTCATCATGTTGTTTTGGAAGTTAATAAATATATAATTGCGCCATATTTCTTTATACAGGTTACAGCATTTGCCTGTGTTACACGCGTAATACTTTTATTTCTTTTTATGTAGGATCAATCCGGCGATGGCCAGCAATACAAAGCCGAGGTTAAACCAGATGTGCTGCTGCCAGGTCATGGTGCTGATGACCCCTCCGCAATTGCAGGGCAGTTCATTGCCGGACAATACCATATAGGCCAGGTAGAGGGTGAAGAAAGTCATCAGTCCGAATGACGCATACAATCCCCATTTCCTAAAGGCAGGCACAACCAGCAACAGGCTGATCAGTATCTCTACCACAGGCACTGCCCATCCGACAATCACATTGTAGCTCCCGATTAGGGGCGACTTGCCCAATGTGGAAGTGAATTTATCAATGGTCAATATTTTGCTTGCTGCGGTATACATAAACAAGGTAATGAACAGATAGATGATGACTTCCATCATGATTTCTTTGCGCTTGTCTGACAAGGGCAGGCGGGATGATTTGTTTAATGTGATTTCCAAGTGTTGCATTTTTGTTTTTCTTAATGATTCAAAGTTGCAGCACTTTTTTTAGCTATAAAATGGAGTAAACAGCCAAATTAGGCGGTTTTTGACTGGCGGGATTTTACCCGCACATTTCATACTCCACCACATTTTGATGCGATTTCTTAACGCCTTTTGGGGACACGCCAAAACGTTTTTTAAAGACCTTGCTGAAGTAAAAAGGATCACTATAGCCGACCTGCCGGGCTACCTCATAGACCGGCTTCTCGGTTGCGAGGAGCTCTTGCAAGCCTGCATTGATCCTCAGTTTGATCACCTGCTCGTGCAGGGGAACTCCAAAAGCCATTTTGGCAATTCGGGCCAGGTTTCTTTCAGAAAGCATAAATTTCAGGGCCAGCTTTGGAAGATCATCTACCAGGCTGGTGGCATAGTGCTCCTTAACGAAGTTTTCTATGGTGCATGCTTTCTCTTTGTGGTAAACTTTGGTATTGTTTTTCGACACCAGCCTGTTGTGATACTTGTTGATGCAGCCATTGATGAAAGCATAACTCTCCTCATCGCCCTCTGATTGGGCAAAGTTGGCGTTCATCTTATCATGAGCCTTAAACAGCATTTTGGCCATGCCGACTGAAGGCAGGATCCGGTGTTGCTGTGGATCTTCCATACAAGAAGTGACAAATGATTTCAACAGGGGCAGTCTTTCGCATTTATACATAAGCCAGTCATGCCTGAAAGTAATCAGCATCAGCTTATTTTTGCCGGCAGGAAGCGTATGCTGATGCTTTCCGCCAGGATGATAACACAAGCGAAAAGAGTTGTCGTGCTGTAGTGCATACATAAAAAAGCAGGACCTGTCAATGCAGAAGTCGATCACCATCTCGTGGCTTAGTGTGTACTCGAAACATTCTGTCTGACCCAGATAATGATGGAATAATGCGGTAGGGAAAAGGATTTCTTCGCCGATAACCGGCAAATGCAATTGGATTTTTGGATACATAGCTTACGATTGTTAAGAGTGCGCGAGATCATATAGACGGTAAGCTTGTATAAAGGGATGTAAATTCTGGGGTGTTTATGAAAAAGGAGCGTTAGAGATATTATGGTCATCGATGAAACATAAACGCTCATATTTATACTCGTTGACCTTTGGATGGTCATTTTGTTCTTCAAAAATTTCAATGACCAGGTTGTAGATCATTATGGTGTTCAGATGTAAATGTGTAGCTCTGAAAACCTCCAGACATTCCATACAAGCGTCATAAGCAGCTATATAATCACCTTTATTTTTTGCCTGTACGATCTGGACCATCTTCATTATTGAACCCGAATATTCAGGGACTTTAAAAGAGGGGGCCTTGCTGCTCAGCATCCGGAGGACTTTTTCCATCTGGTCGGTTTTCTTTCCTGGGTCTATGCGGGCACTGAAATAAGCAAATAAACTCATGACAAGTACCGAAAATGAGGAAGTCCGGACGGAGCTCCCCGGGTGTTTGCCGGCGATCAATCTGATGATCCTTAGTGAATCTTTTGGTTCCGAATAAAAAATGGTGAACAAAATCATCAGTAAGTAGGAGGTGGCCAGGTTTGGCGGCAGAGGGGTCTCTGCAGATGGGTCTTTCCCGGAGATACCTAGTTTGATCTTTTCCATCAATGAATTTCCCTGCATGCGCGGGCCTGTCAGTTTGGAGAGGATCCAGAGTGCAATTTCTATGTTTAGCGATCTGTCGGTAGTATTGAATACCGATAAAAGATCAATTCGCTTGCGGATTTTCCGGCTATCCATGCTCAGGATGTCAAAAATTAGCAGCTGGGTATGATAGGTTGCCAGAAGCTCCTGGTCGTCCGTCAGCCGGATCAATACCTCTATGGCTTTTTGGTAATAAGGGTCTATAAAATCCAGGTTGACAATCACTTTTAAGATGGCCTGATGCAGTTGGTATTCTTCTAATACCTGTTTGGTTTTTGGGCTCAGCTTGTTTCTGTAATCCAGATTTTCGGCGATATAAAGGATTAAGTATTTTTTTTCATAGTTGTTGAGGTCCATTTGGAAGAATACGGACAATGCCTCAAAGTCAGCAGCTTTAATGATATACTTGAGTGTCCATTGCAGTAGCTGGAAGTTTAACGGGCTGTGCCTGTATTCCTGATCAATATATTCAAAAAAGGAACGGTCAACTTTTGCATCGAATTTGGCGAGAAGTTCAACGAAAAGAAAATATTCAAAAAGGTAGGAATTGATAAAATGGATGTCCTCTGTTGGATGAAATTCTCCGTAGCATCTTTGTTCCACCAGTATACCTTCGGAAAGCAATTCTATATAGGCCTCTTCAGATTCATTCAGTTCAGTGAGCAGTTCGTATTTGCTTATAGAGGTCGAAGTTCGGCCGTAGTCGGTGAGCTCCATAATTTTATTGAGCAGAAGGACCTTATCTGTGTAGTTGTTGGATTTATAGATTTTTTCGGTCACAAACCTGGTGGTCAGTTCAAGAAAAGTAATGTTTGTGGAATAATTGAAGCCCGGTTCTTCCTGTTTCAGCTGGTAATAAAACTGGATCTGTAAGGGGAGCCTCAATTGTTTCTTCAGTTTGGCATCGATAACCCCTGCATTCAGGTGGGCATTTTGTTCAAGGATCAGATCTACTTCTTTATCGGAGAGCTGGGGGACATTGGTGACCTCGTTTGGATTGAAATAATTGCCCCGAAACCATTTGCTCCTTAAATAAGCGGATGGACTGATGCATTCATAAAATTTTATCCAGGTGGTTGTCCGCATGCTCAGTACGAGCTTTATACTGTTATTGTCTTCAATGGTGCAGATGAAGTTAATCAGGCTGTCAAACAGAAGGATATTGTTTTCGGCTTTTAATACCAGTTCGGAGAAGCCATCCAGAAAGATCAACAATTTTCCGCCGGAAGTACTGTAATTTTCATTGGCATAGTCGACCAGGCTTTTACCGGGATGGATCGATAGCCTGGCTTTCAGATAGTCTTCCAGATTGGATAAAGCCTGCTCAGTATTGAATATGCCAGGCGCTGTCAGGAACAGGACTGTTGAGTTTTTAAAGTCAATGGGGTTGTCTATGATCTTTTCTGCCAGGTGGCTTAGTAGAATGGTCTTTCCATATCCGGGTTGGGATATGAATGCGGTAAAGCTGTAGTGGCTGTCAAAAAAATCCTCAAAATCATGATCGGCAAATCTCCTGTTTATTGTATGTTCAAAAGGTATCCCGGGGCGGCTTTTTATTCCGTCAAGTGTATGTTGGGTAATTTTTAGCGCATTTCTGTGAATTTTGGTCCAATCGTCAATCGTCTCTTCCCCATAGTTCAGTTTTGACGACACACCAGGGCCAAAGATCTCTTCTCCCACATAGGTCTTGAGCGTAAGCATGGTGAAGTCTGAAAACTTATAATGAATGCCGGCAAAACCGAAAAGCCGCTTGACGGTAGACACACTGATGCATCGCTTTACTTCTGCACTGATCTCTGCAGCAATCCTTGTGCAATCCGCAGGGGTAACCGTTCTGATGCCGACTTTAAGCAGAATTAGATTTTTTAACCTATCTAAGAAAATAATCTCATCCATATACCCCTCTATTGGATTGTTATTGTTGACAATAGCGAATATAAGGCTTTTTAAACAAATATGTGGTACGATATGGTTTCGGAATGGAAAAAAGATATCCACTTATCTACTCCATACACCAAAAGATAAATGGTTAAAAATAAATGATTTTCTTTAATCTAATCATTCCCCGGTTGCGTAGGTAGAATTAAGTTGTACCAAAAGAACAGGTATTTATGCTGTCGTTCTTAGAGGAAAATCAGTTTAATCATTGCGAAGATGATAGAATAGTACCTAAAAAATGAAAAATATCGATCCTGAAGATTTGCTGAAAAGATACCATAACGGAGAATGTACACCTGAGGAAGAAGTGCTCGTGGAGTGTTTTTATTTAGATGATGAACTCCGTGCAGATGAGTTGTCAGAAGACAGCCCCCGTTTGAAGGACAATAGGCCGATAAAAAGGATAGTAGCCATAGTTTCTATCATCATTGCGGTTTTGGGGGCACTTGCGCTTCTCATCACACTT
>Ga0160470_100566_pt1 | contig 13887 bp, 11 predicted proteins | sample HID1973I_E11MG_FD_108214 | JGI IMG/M metagenome (GOLD analysis project Ga0160470, IMG submission 108214) | Enriched mosquito-associated microbial communities from UW Madison campus, WI, USA - HID1973I_E11 MG | ecosystem: Host-associated > Arthropoda: Insects > Digestive system > Unclassified ... | reverse complement strand
GCCGAGGCGCACCGCGCCAAGCTCTCGCTGATGGGGGTCGAATCCAAGGTCACCGAGCGCGAGCAGGCGGGCCGCACCGTGTTTCGCGTGCGCGCCGGCCCCTTCGCCACCAAGGACGCAGCCGACAGCCTGAACGACCGGCTCAAGAGCACCGGCATGGACGTTGCGCTGGTGCGCGTGCAGCGCTGAAGCGGCTGAAGCGCCGGAAGCGGCAAATTGCCAGGAACCTCGGCGCGTTTTCGCGCTCTGTCCCCCACAGGAGAAACTGAACATGAATCGACGTGAATTTTCGTTGGCGGCTGGCGCGCTCGGCTTGTTGCCCGTGGCCGGCACCGCCCATGCCCAGGCGGCCGCCTTCAAGGCCGGCACCGACTACCTCGTGCTGCCGCGCTCGGTGCCGGTCGATGCGCCGGCCGGCAAGGTCGAGGTGATCGAATTCTTTTCGTACAACTGCCCGCACTGCGCCCACTTCGAGCCCGACCTCGAAGCCTGGGTCAAGAAGCTGCCGGCCGACGTGGCCTTCACCCGCGCGCCGGTGCCCTTCGTCGGCAACGACGTCGAAGCCAAGCAGAAGCTCTACTACACGCTCGAAGGCCTGGGCAAGGTCGACGAGTACCAGGGCAAGCTGTTCAAGCTGATCCACGAGGACCGCCAGCCGATCTTCGGCGACGCCGCGATCCTGGCCTGGGCCGACAAGGAACCGGGCCTGGACGGCAAGAAGTTCGCCGACATGTACAAGTCCTTCACCGTGGCCGGCAAGGTCAAGCGCGTGACCCAGCTGCAGAACAGCTACCAGGTCAGCGGCGTGCCGGCCTTCGGCGTGGCCGGGCGCTGGTATGTCGACGGCGAAACCGCGCGCAGCATGGAGCGCGCGCTGCAAGTAGTCGACTTCCTGACCGGCGAAGCACGCAAGAAGGCCTGAGTCCCGGCTCAGCCTGTGGTTTGCAAAGCCCGCTTCGGCGGGCTTTTTCATTGGATGCGCCACGCACGCAAGGCCCCAGCACAAGGGAAAGCCCCGATTCGATCGATCCACTGCGCCTCTAATATTTTCTCCACTGGAGAAATAAATTCCCATGGTGGTGGAAACGAAGACGATCAAGGGCCAGGTGCTGGCACTGATACGGGACGAAGGCCCGCTGCCGCGCGCCGAGGTGGCCCGTCGCCTGGTGCTGTCGCCCACCACCATCACCCGAGCCGTGAACGAGCTGGAGTCGCAAGAGGTGCTCGCCGAAGGCGCGGTGTTCTCGTCCACCGGCGCCGGCCGCCCGGCTGCCACGCTTCACATCCGCGCCGACAGCTGCCTGGTCGGCGCGGTGCAGATCGGCATCGGCATCGTTCACCTGGGCATCTTCAATGCGCAGGGTGAGCGGCGCGCCGGCAGCCAGTTTGGCTATGCGCAAGATGAAGGCGCGGATGCGGTGCTGCAGCGCATTGCCGAGGGCATCGATGCGCTGTGCCTTGCGAGCGGCATCGCCAAGCAGCGGCTGCGTGGCATTGGCGTCGCGGTGCCGGGGCCGGTGGATGCGGCAGGCCGTCGCATGCTGGTTTCCATCCGGCTCGATTGGGGCAACGTGGCGATGGCCGACAAGCTGGAGCCGGCCACCGGCCTTCCCGTCAAGATCGAGCACAACGTTCGCTCCATGGCGCTGGCCGAGGCGCGCTTCGGCCAGGGGCGGGGCCTCGGCAGCGTGGCCTTCGTCTATCTGCGCTCGGGCCTGGGCGCCGGGCTGATCGTGCATGGCCAGCCCTTCTCGGGGGGCGTGCATGGCGCCATCGAACTGGGGCATCTGCCGGTCATCGAGGGCGGCGCGCCCTGCGTGTGCGGGGGCCGTGGCTGCATCGAAACCGTCGTCTCGGAAGAGGCGTTGAAGGCCACGCTCGAACTCTTGCGCATCGCGCCGCAGCCCAACGCCCTGAGCGCGCTCTGGGCGGCCGCGCAACACCGTGAGGACGCTGCCAAGGCGGTCGATGCCATCGTCACCCCGCTGGCCACGGGGCTCAACGCAATGACCACGCTGCTCAACCCGGGCCTGGTGCTGCTGGGCGGGGCGCTGGCCGAGATTCCGGATGCGATGTTCGAACGCATCGTGCAGACCACCTGGCGTGGCGCCTTTCCCCTGATCCGCGAGTCGATCCGCATCGAGCGCTCGCGGCTGGGCCTGGATGCCGGACTGCCCGGCGCTGCCGCCGTCGCATTCGAGCAGTTTTTTTACGTCTGAGAACGAGAAAGTGCAGGAGGCAAGATGAACACACCCGCTGCCGCGCCCACGGCTGCGCATGCGCCGCCTCCCGCGGCGCACGCCACAACTGCGTCGAGTGGCGCGCTACCCCGGCAGATTCCCATGCCGTGGCTCTACCTGGCGACGCTGTTGCTGGGCCTGGGGGCATGGGCCGTGGCTGCGGCGCTGTCGAGCAACCAGCTGTTCCCGAGCCCGCGCGACGTGGTGATCGCCGGCTGGCAGATCCTGCTGGATGGCTCGTTGATCGAGAACGCCAAGGCAAGCCTGCTGCGCGTGCTCGCCGGCTTCGTGCTGGGCGTGGCGCTGGCCATTCCGGCCGGCTTTCTCATGGGCTGGTATCGGCTGGCGCGTGGCCTGGTGGAGCCCTGGGTGCAGTTCCTGCGCACCGTGCCGCCGCTGGCGCTCATTCCGCTGGTGATCGTTGCCTTGGGTATCGGCGAGGACGCCAAGATCTTCGTGATCTTCCTGGCCTCTTTCCTGGCCTGCGTGCTGGCCACCTACCAGGGCGTTCGCAATGTCGACAACACGCTGGTCAATGCGGCACGCGTGCTGGGCGCGAGCGACCTGACCATCTTCGCCCGCGTGGTGGTGCCGGCTTCCACGCCCTTCATCTTCGTGGGCATGCGCGTGGCCTTGGGCTCGGCCTGGGCCACGCTGGTGGCCTCCGAACTGATCGCCGCGCCCAGCGGCCTGGGCCGGATGATGCAGGTGGCCACGCAGTTTCTGCAGACCGATCGGATCATCGTGGGCATCTTCATGATCGGCCTGCTGGGCTTCGTGATGGACCGCATTCTGCTGTGGGCCGAGCGCCGGCTGACCAGCTGGCAGGAGGTGCGGGCATGAGCAGCGCCGCCATCTCCGTGCGCGAGGCGACCAAGGTATACGTCACCGAGCGCGGGCGCACCGTCAGTCTCGACCGCGTGAGCCTGGACATCGCGCGCGGCGAATTCATCACGCTGGTCGGCCCTTCGGGCTGCGGCAAATCCACCATGCTCAACCTCATCGGTGGACTGCTCATGCCCAGCTCGGGGGAAGTGCTGGTCGACGGCAAGCGCGTTACCGGGCCGGGCCCGGACCGCGGCGTGATCTTCCAGCAGTACGCCCTGTTCCCGTGGCTTACCGCGCAGCAGAACGTGGAGTTCGGCCTGCGCCTGCAGGGGCTGGGCCGTGCGCAGCGCGCCGAGCGCGCGCGCCACTATTTGCGCCTGGTGGGCCTGCAGGACTTCGGCCATGCCCTGCCCAAGGAACTCTCGGGCGGGATGAAGCAGCGGTGCGCGATTGCGCGGGCCTATGCGGTCAACCCGTCGCTGCTGCTGATGGACGAGCCCTTCGGTGCGCTGGACGCGCTGACGCGCGTGCAGATGCAGGACGAACTGCTTTCCACCTGGCAACAGGAGCGCAAGACCATCGTCTTTATCACCCACGATGTGGACGAGGCCGCCTACCTCGCCAGCCGCGTGGTGGTGATGAGCCCGCGGCCGGGTCGCATCAGCGAGGTGATCGACGTGCCCTTGCCCTATCCGCGCAACGAGGAGATCCGCCTCTCGCCCGAGTTCGCCGAGATCCGGGCGCGCGTGTGGCGCGGCGTGCATCACCACCGCGAACAGCGTTCGATCCAGCCAACGATCCGGCCCACTGAAGCAACAACACAAGGAGACATGCCATGAAGATGACCAAGCGCGCGGTCCTGAAGACCCTCACTCTCGCCCTCGCATTGCCCGGGGTGGCGGCATTCGGCACGCGCAGTGCGCGTGCCCAGGCCGGCGCCCGCCCCAAGGTGAGCCTGAACATCGGCTACATCGACACCAGCATCAACGGCGTTGGCGTGATCGCTGCCGCCAACAAGCTGGACCTGTGGAGCAAGGCCGGCATCGACGCCAAGCTGATCCCCTTCACCAACGGTCCCACGCAGATCCAGGCGATGGCTGCCGGCTCGCTGGACGTCGGCTACATCGGTGGCGGCGCGATGTGGATGCCCGCCTCCGGCCAGGCGGTGGTCATCACGCCGAACGAAAAGACCTTCGGCGACTACGTGCTGGCGCGGCCGGACACCAACATCAAGGCGGTGCAGGACCTGCGCGGCCGCAAGGTGGGGGTGCCGGACAGCGGCTCGGGCGAGATGATCCTGTCGCTGGCCCTGGAGAAGGCCGGCATGAGCTTCAAGGACATCCAGCGCATTCCGCTGGATCCGCCCAACGTGGTGGCGGCGTTCGTCTCCGGGCAGATCGATGCGGCGGCCATCTTCGAGCCGCTTGTGTCGCAGATCCGCCAGCGTGTGCCGGGTGCGGTGGCCATCGCCAACAACAAGGACTTCCCGGGCAACGAGTTCGTCGGGGCGTGGGTTGCGTCCAACCAGGCGGCGGCGGGCAAGGGCGATGCCCTCACCCGCTTCCTGGAGGTGTGGCAGCAGGTGAATGACTACCGCATCAAGAACACCAAGGAGGTGGTGCAGTGGGCCTCGGCCGCATCCGGTGCGCCGGCGCCGCAATTGCAGGGGCAGGCCGATGCGCTCGAATGGTGGAGCTCTGCCCAGATCCTGGCCGACAACCAGAGCGGCCAGACGCGCAAGCGCATCGTGGCGCTGCAGGAGCTGTTCGTGAAGCTGGGCCGCATCAAGACGCCTGCGTCGCCCGACACCTTCATCAACACCGCCTACTACGACAAGGCGATGGAGGCACGCAAGTGACAGGCCGTGCACCGGGCGCGCCGCGTGCGCGCCCGGTCCGCATCGCCATTCTCGGCGCGGGCTTCGTCGCCGACTTCTACCTGCGCGCGCTGCAGAGCATTCGCGGCCACGACGTGGTGGTGATCATGGCGCGCTCGGCCGAAAAGGGCCGCGCGCTGGCCGACCGCTACGGTGTGCCGGAGGTGGCCACCCGCGTGGCCGAAGTGGTGGCGCGCGAGGACATCGACCTGGTGCTGGTGGCGCTGCCGCACGACCTGCATGTGGAGGTCGTGCGCGAGGTGACTGCCGCACGCAAGGCGCTGGTCTGCACCAAGCCGCTGGGCCGCAACGCACAGGAAGCCGCCGAGTGCCTGCGCATGGTGCGCGAGGCCGGCGTGTGGCACGGCTATGCCGAGACCGAGGTTTTCGCGCCCGGCCTGGTGAAGGCCAAGGCGCTGGTCGACAGCGGCGCCATCGGCAAGGTGCTGTCGGTGCGCGCACGCGAGGCGCATGGCCACCCGCACGCCCATGCCCGCGTGCCCGAGCGCATGGGCGGTGGCCCGCTGCGCGGCCTGGGTTGCCACTGCGTGGCGATCGGCCGCTGGTTTCTCGGGCCCGACAACCTGCCGCGCGAAGTGATGGCCTGGGGCGACCGGCTGTACCGCGACGACGTCAGCTCGGAAGACAACGCCGTGGCCATCGTCCGCTTCGAAGATGGGCGGATCACGCAGGTCGAGGCCGGCTGGACGCATGTCGCGGGCCTGGACGTGCGCAACGAGATCCATGGCAGTGACGGCTGGATCGGCACCGACGAGACCGGCTCGACCGGTGTCAACGCCTTTGCCGGTCGCGATGCAGGCTATGTGCTGGAAAAGGCGGGCGCATCGACCGGCTGGATGACGCCCGTGGCCCAGGAACCGTGGGTGTACGGCTACCACGGCGAGCTGGCGCATTTCATCGAAACCTTCGCCGCCGGCGCCAGGCCGCGCCAGACCTTCGAGGACGGGCTGATCGACAACGCCGTGATCGACGCCGCCTACCGCTCGATGGCATCGCGCACCTGGGAGCGCGTGGACCTGTCCGCGCTCGAAGCGACCCCCAACCCGTGAACTGAGGACTGACTCGAATGGCTTCCCGCCGCCCCAACATCGTTTTCATCCTGACCGACGACCATGCCTCGCACGCCATCAGCGCGTACGGCTCGGTGGTCAACGAGACGCCGCGCATCGACGAGCTGGGCCGGTGCGGCGCGCGCTTCGAGAACTGCTTTGCCACCAACTCGCTGTGCACGCCCAGTCGCGCGAGCATCCTGACCGGCACCTACAGCCACATCAACGGTGTTTCCACGCTGGTCACGCCCATCGATGCGAGCCAACCGACCTTCATCTCGCAGCTCAAGGCCGCGGGCTACCGCACGGCGATGGTGGGCAAATGGCACATGGGCAGCGGGCCCGGCCACAACCCCGAGCACTTCGACTACTGGGACGTGCTCATCGAGCAGGGCGAGTATCACGACCCGCAATTCCTCAGCGTGGACGGCCTGCGCCAGGAGAAGGGCTACGCCACCGATCTCATCACCGAGATGTCGCTGAAGTGGGTGGAAAGCCTGGAAGGCGACGACCCATGGTGCGTGCTGATCTGGCACAAGGCGCCGCACCGCCCGTGGCAGCCGCATCCGCGCCACATGCACATGTACCGCGAACCGATTCCGCTGCCGCGGACTTTCCACGACGACTATGCGACGCGCACCTCGTCGGCCCGGCGTGCGGCCATGCGCATTGCCGAGCACCTGAGCGCCGACGACCTCAAGCAAACGCCCCCGGAAGGCCTGAGCTACGAAGAAGAGGCGCTGTGGAAATACCAGCGCTACATGGAGGACTACCTGCGCTGCGTGGCTGCGGTGGACGACAGCGTCGGCCGCGTGATGGACTGGCTGCGCGAGCGCGGCGATTTCGACGACACGCTGATGCTCTACGCCTCCGACCAGGGCTTCTTCCTGGGCGACCACGGCTGGTTCGACAAGCGTTTCATGTACGAGCAATCGATGCGCATGCCGTTGCTGGTGTCGTACCCGCGGGCGGTGCAGGCCGCGCAGGTGCACAGCGGCATCGTCACCAACGTCGACATCGCGCAGACCATCCTCGACTTTGCCGACGTGCCGGCCGTGGCGCGCATGCAAGGCCGCAGCTTTGCCGGCGACCTGGCCGGCCAACCCAGTTCGGCGCCGGCAGAAGGCATGTACTACCGCTACTGGGAGCACGACGACATCTTCCACAAGGCGCCCGCGCACTACGGCTACCGCAACGAGCGCTACAAGATCATCTACTACTACAACGACGGCATGGGCATCCCCGGCACCAGCGGCTTCACCTATCCGGGGGAGTGGGAGCTGTTCGATCTGCAGGCCGACCCGGACGAACTGCGCAACGTGTTCCACGACCCGGCCTACCGGCAGGTGCGCGACGAGCTTCAGGTCAAGCTGTGGCAGGCCCAGGCGGCGGTGGGCGACGAGCCGCACGTGAGCCAGGCACGGCCGGCGGGCGTGTAGCCGGGCAGCGGTTCGCCCCCTGGCGACCGATGCCGGTGGCCAGGGAGGGTCTGGGCCATGCGTTGCCCTGTCGGCGTCTGCAAGCCATGGTCGGGCGCGGTCATTTGGCCCCTACAATGCATCGAGCAAGTTTCGTGCCTTTATGACCCAGCCCTCCTATTCCCCTCCCACATCGCGTGCCGCGTCGCGGTTCGCCCAGGCCGGCCGCGGTGCGGCGATCGCCCTGGCCCTGGTGCTTGCGGCCGGCGCGCATGCCGAGAAGGCCGACCAGACCAAGCCGATGAACATCGAGGCCGATTCGATGCGCTACGACGACCTCAAGCAGACCAGCGTGTTCAACGGGCGCGTGGTGGTGACCAAGGGCACCATCATCATCCGCGGCACCAAGATCGACGTGCGGCAGGACCCCGAGGGCTACCAGTACGGCGTGGTCACGGCCGATCCGGGCAAGCAGGCCTACTTCAAGCAGAAGCGCGAAGGCACGGGCGACGAATGGATCGAGGGCGAGTCGGACGTGATCGAGTACGACGGCCGCGCCGACAACGTGAAGTTCATCGGCCACGCCGTGATGCGCCGGCTGGCCGGCACCAAGGTCAACGACGAAACCACCGGCGCCCTGATCGTCTACGACCAGAGCAACGACACCTTCAGCGTGAACAGCGGCGAAGCCGTGCCGGGTGCCACCGCGCAGCCCAATGGCCGCGTGCGCGCCGTGCTCGGCCCGCGCCAGACCCCGGCCGCGGCGGCCGGTGCACCGGCCAAGGGCGCCGCGCCGGGCAGCCCGGGCGGGCTGCGCCCCAGCACCACCCTGGGCGGGGAACAACGCCCGTGATCGAGCCCGCCAACAACGGCCACGAGGATGGCCCGGCCATGAGCCGCCTGGACGTGCATGGGCTGCGCAAGAGCTACGGCAGCCGCATGGTGGTGAAGAACGTGTCGCTCTCGGTGCAAAAGGGCGAAGTGGTCGGCCTGCTGGGCCCCAACGGCGCCGGCAAGACCACCTCCTTCTACATGATCGTCGGGCTGGTGCGCGCCGACGACGGCGAGATCAGCATCGACGGCGAGCCGATCGCCCACATGCCGATTCACCGCCGCGCCCGCATGGGCCTGAGCTACCTGCCGCAGGAAGCCTCGATCTTCCGCAAGCTGAACGTGGCCGACAACGTGCGCGCGGTGCTGGAGCTGCAGCGCGAGCCGGACGCCTCGGGCCATCCGGTGCCGCTGTCGCGCCAGCGCATCGAGGAGCGGCTGGACGAGCTCTTGGCCGACCTGCGGGTCGACCACCTGCGCGATTCACCGGCGCTGGCGCTGTCCGGCGGCGAGCGGCGCCGGGTAGAAATCGCCCGTGCGCTGGCCAGCGACCCGCGCTTCATCCTGCTGGACGAGCCCTTTGCCGGCATCGACCCGATCGCCGTGATCGAGATCCAGCGCATCATCAGTTTCCTGAAGGAGCGCGGCATCGGCGTCCTGATCACCGACCACAACGTGCGCGAAACGCTGGGCATCTGCGATCACGCTTTCATCATCAGCGACGGGCAAGTGCTGGCACAAGGCACGCCTGCGGAGATCGTCGACAACGCCGAGGTACGCCGCGTGTACCTGGGCGAGCACTTCCGGATGTAGGCGGCGCGCGATGAAGCAAGGTCTGTCGCTGCGCATCTCGCAGCACCTGGCGCTGACGCCGCAGCTGCAGCAGTCGATCCGTCTGCTGCAGTTGTCGACGCTGGAGCTGAGCCAGGAAGTCGAGCAGATGCTCGACGAAAACCCCTTTCTCGAACGCACCGCCGAAGAAGCCGCGCGCGAGGAATTCGGGCTCGACACCGCCGATGCGCCGGTGGCGCGCGATGCGCGCGAAGACGAGTTCGCCGCCAACGGCCTGAACGGTACCGACAGCAGCGCCGCCAGCAGCAGCACCGCCGACACGACCGAGGCCGCCAGCGATGCCCCGGCCGAGTCCGCCGAGTTCGACCAGCCCGACTGGGAAGGCGATGGCACGGTCGACTTCGCGCCCGACGACAGCGAGTGGGGCGGCGACGCCCCGCCGCGCAGCAACAACCTGGGCGACGACAGCGAACGCGCCGACGCCACCGAGCTGGCGCGCAGCCAGGAAACGCTGCAGGCCTTCCTGCACCGCCAGGCGCTGGCATTGCGCCTGAGTGCGGAAGACACGGCCGCGCTGCGCTTCCTGATCGAATCGCTCAACGACGACGGCTACCTGGAAGATTCGCTGCCGGCGCTGGCCTCCAGCCTAGCCGGCGACGACAACGACCAGTTCGACGACCTGGTGCACCACTTCCAGGTGGCGCTGGGCCTGCTGCAGAGCCTGGAGCCGGCCGGTGTCGGCGCGCGCGACCTGGGCGAATGCCTGTCGATCCAGTTGCGCGCCCTCGAACGGGCTGGCGAAAGCGAACACACGCGCGAGGTGCGCACCGTCGCGCTGGCCGCCTGCAAGCACCCGATGGCGCTGCTGGCGCGGCGCGACTTCAAGCGCCTGGCCACGCTCACGCACAGCAACGAGGAAACCGTGCGCGCGGCGATGCAGCTGATCGCCCGGCTCGAGCCCAAGCCGGGCCGCCGCTTCGTCGACGTCGAGCGCAACGTGGTGATTCCGGACGTGATCGTGACGCGCATCGGCCGCGGCGCGCCCAAGTTCCGCGTGCAGCTCAACCCCGACGTGATGCCGCGCCTGCGCGTGCACGACATCTATGCCGGCGCGCTCAAGGCGCACAAGGGCGAGGGCAGCCAGGCGCTGAGCCAGCGCCTGCAGGAGGCGCGCTGGTTCATCAAGAACATCCAGCAGCGCTTCGACACGATCCTGCGAGTCTCCAACGCCATCGTCGAGCGGCAGAAGAACTTCTTCGTGCACGGCGAACTGGCGATGCGCCCGCTGGTGCTGCGCGAGATCGCCGACGAGCTCGGCCTGCATGAATCGACCATCAGCCGCGTCACCACCGCCAAGTACATGGCAACGCCCTACGGCACGGTCGAGCTGAAGTACTTCTTCGGCTCCGCGCTGGGCACCGAGACCGGCGGCAATGCGTCCAGCACCGCGGTGCGCGCGCTGATCAAGCAGTTCGTCGGTTCGGAAGACCTGCGCAAGCCGCTGTCCGACAGCCAGCTCTCCGAGATGCTCAAGGAACAGGGCATCGAGTGCGCCCGCCGCACCGTGGCCAAGTACCGCGAGGCGCTGCGCATCGCGCCGGCCAACCTGCGCAAGGCGCTGTAGCCAAGCCAGCCGTCCGCGGCACTGGCCGAACGGCATAGGCCGCGCCCGGCGCGCGGCGCGCCGCTAACATCCGCCCGCCCGGCGCCGGTGCGGCATTGATCGCACCCCGGCGTCATCCCATTCACCGGCCTCGCGCCCGCGCACGGCCTGACGGAGCGCTGCCGATGTCGCACAAGCCTGCCGGGATGGTCTACGGCGCCGACGACAGGCTGCCGCTGAGCGTCAACCTGCTCAGTGGCCTGCAGCACGTGGGGCTGATGTCGATCAGCCTGGTCTACCCGGTGCTGGTGGCGAGGGCGGCGGGCGCCACGGCCGAGGTGGCGGCGGCGCTGGTGAGCGCCACGCTGGTGGCCATGGCCATTGGCGCGGTGCTGCAGGTCGGGCGCTTCGGCCCGGTCGGCTCGGGCTACCTGTGCCAGCCGATGCCGTCCGTCATCTACCTCGTGCCCTCGCTGCTGGCGGCGCGCGTTGGCGGCATTCCGGCGGTGCTGGGCATGACCATCTTTGCCGGCCTGCTGCAGGTCGGCCTGGCGCGCCTGCTGCCACGCCTGCGCGTGCTGCTGACGTCGGAAATCGCCGGACTCGTGGTGTTGCTGGCCGGCATCGCGGTGGGCGTGCTGGGCGTGCGGCTGGCCTTCAGCGGCGGCCAGGCCGGTGCCAGCGCCGTGCCGGCCGAGGGCGAACTGCGGCTGGCGCTGCTGACCTTGGCGGTGATGGTCGCACTCAATGTCTGGGGCAAGGGCGCGTGGCGCCTGTACAGCGTGCTGATCGGGCTGGCCGTCGGCAGCCTGGCCGGCTGGGCCGACGGCCAGATCGACCCCGCCGACTGGGCCCTGCTGGCGGCCGCGCCGGCACTGAGCACGCCGGCCTGGGGCCATCTGGCCTGGGATTTCGAGCGCAGCCTGGTGCTGCCCTTCGCGGTGGCGGCGCTGGCCGGTGTGCTGAAGGTGATCGGCAACGTCACCACCCTGCAAAAGGACAACGATCCCGCCTGGGTGCGCCTGGACATGCGCAGCGTCAGCGGCGGCGTGTTCGCCGAGGGGCTGGGCTCGGTGGTCGCCGGCGGGGTCGGTGCGCCGGGCATTTCATCGTCCAGCGGGGCGGTGGGGCTGGCCAGCGCCACCGGCGTCAGCAGCCGCTGGGTCGGCGCCTCGATCGCCATCATCCTGCTGCTGTTTGCCTTCGTGCCGCGCCTGGGCATGCTGTTCAACGTGGTGCCGCGGCCGGTGCTGGGCGCGGCGCTGACCTTCTCGGCCACCTTCATCGTGGTCAACGGCATGGTCATCATCACTTCGCGCCTGCTCGACATGCGGCGCACGCTGGCCATCGGCATGGCGATCGTGCTCGGGCTGGCGGTGGAGCTCTTTCCCGACCTGCTGGCCGCGTTGCCCGAAGCGCTGCGCCCCGCGGTCGGCAGCACGCTGGTGATGGGCACGCTGGTCGGCCTGGCGCTGACGCTGCTGTTTCGCATCGGCGTGCGGCGCACGGTCTCGATGACGGTGCCGCCCGGTGGCGTGAACGCGCAGGCGCTGCAGGACTTCCTGGCCACGCACGGCGCCGCCTGGGGCGCCCGCGCGGACGTGATCGAGCGCGTCAAGTTCAACCTGGTGCAGTCGATCGAAACCCTGGTCTCGGCCGGCGTGGCCAGCGGGCCGCTGCAGATCGAGGCCTCGTTCGATGAGTTCAACCTCGACCTGCGCGTGTCCTATGCCGGCGAGCAGCTCGCGCTGCCCGAAGAGCGGCCCAGCCTCGACGAGATCGTCGCCGCCGGTGACGGCGAGCGGCGCCTGGCCGGCTACCTCTTGCGCCGCTTTGCCGACCGCGTGAGCAGCCGCCGCAGCGGCGAGCGCTCGACCATCACCTTCCACTTCGATCACTGAGCGATCTGTGGCGCGCTGGCCGGCGCTGCCGACGGCGCGTGGCTCGCGGCCCGCAGCACGGCGCGCAGCTGCTCGGGCTGCACCGGCTTGCGCAGCGCGTACCAGCCGCGCTCGCGCGCCAGGTGCTGCGTCGGGGCGTCGATGTCGGCCGAGACCAGCGCCATCGTCATGGCCGGGTGCAGGTGCTGCAGCCGCGTCGCCAGCGTCACGCCGTTCAGCGCGCCCGGCAGGCGGATGTCGCACAGCGCCACGTCGACCTGCGCCAGGTCGGTCTGCGCCAGGGCCTCGTCGGCGCTGGCGCACACGCGCGGCCTGGCCTGCCACTGGCGCAGCAGCGCGACCAGGCTGTCGGCCACCACGCCGTTGTCCTCGACCACCAGCACCACCAGCCCGGGCCGCAGCGCCGGCGTGCTGACCAGCGCCGGGGCGTCCGGCAGCGGCGTGCCGGCCGGCGCGCGCGGCAGCACGAAGGCGAACACCGAGCCGCGCCCCGGCGCCGAGCGCAGCGTGACCTGGGTCGACAGCCGTTGCGCCAGCCGCCGCACGATCGACAAGCCCAGGCCGTGGCCGCGGCGCAGGTTGCGCTCGACGTTGCCGACCTGCTCGAAGTCGCCGAACACCCGCTCCTGGGCTTCCGCCGGAATGCCGATGCCGTTGTCGCGCACCTCGATGCGCCAGCCGTCGGCGGCGCGCCGGCAGGCCAGCAGCACGCGCCCGCGCGGCGTGAACTTGAGCGCGTTGTCGACCAGGTTGGCGATCATGCGGCGCAGCGCCAGCGGATCGCTCCAGGCCAGCGCGTCGGCGGCGCAATGCACCCGCAAGCGCGCGCCATCGGCTTCGCTCACCTGGTTCGCGAACTCCGCCAGCAGCGGCGCCAGCGCGATCGGCTGCAGCGCGAGCGCGTCGGCGGCGGCCTCGATCCGGCCGAGCTCCAGCAGCTGGTTGATCAGCCGCTCCAGCGCCTCCTGCGCGCGCGCCAGCGCCGCCACGGTCTGTTCCAGCGCCGCCGCCGGCGCGCCGCCGTGCAGTTGCTGGCGCAGCACCTCGGTCTGCAGGCCGATCGCCATCACCGGCTGGCGCAGGTCGTGGTTGGCGGCCGAGAAGAAGCGCAGGCGCTCGGCCTGCACGTGCTGCGCCGCGCGCAGGCTGGCCACCGCCTGCGCGTGCGCCACGCTTTCCTGGTGGCGCTGGCCGATGCTTTCCTCCAGCTTGCGCGAGCGCTCGGCCACCAGCCGCAGCACCAGGATCATCAGGCCCAGGCCGAGCGCGGCAACGCCGCGCATGAGCGGGCTGCCGACCAGCATCGCCATCACGATGATCGGCCCCAT
>Ga0160470_100561_pt1 | contig 14025 bp, 5 predicted proteins | sample HID1973I_E11MG_FD_108214 | JGI IMG/M metagenome (GOLD analysis project Ga0160470, IMG submission 108214) | Enriched mosquito-associated microbial communities from UW Madison campus, WI, USA - HID1973I_E11 MG | ecosystem: Host-associated > Arthropoda: Insects > Digestive system > Unclassified ... | reverse complement strand
TCAATGCCCCATACAAGCGTACCGCTTTGATACAGCGTCACTTTGTTCCAATCGGCATACGCCGATTTCGTACCGTCGAACGAGTAGTCGTTGTTCTCGTTGAAGTTCGACCAGTCGGACTTCGCGATCCGGATCTGGATATCGCCCGTTTGTCCGCCCGCCGCAATAGAGCCTGCCGCCGAGCTGAACGAAAGCTCCACATACGTGTCGGCATTCGTCTTCGCCGGACTGATTGCCGAGAATGCGCCGCTTACGTTAGCCGTTCCGACCTGCGCGTAATCCGTCCAGTAGCTCAGATTCGTATTCGAGTCTTTCGTCAAATAGTAACGAAGCTTCAGCCCGCTCAGGCTGACGGCCGACGTTCCCGTATTCTTAATGTTGAACGTCGCGTAAATCATATTGTCGGTCGCGTTCGCATTGTTCACTTTGTATTGCACGACCAGATTGCCCGTCGGAGGCGTTACCGTACCCGCCGGCGTCGCGCTTGCTTGCGCCGAGTTGGCCGATTCGCCCGCGCTGTTCACCGCCGAGACGACATAGTAGTACGTCGTGCCGTTCGTCAGCGCCGTGTTCGTGTACGTCGTGCCCGTTACGCCGGTCGCTACCGTCGTGTATGGACCGCCGCTCGTCGTTGCGCGTTTTACGTTGTAGCCCGTTGCACCCGTCGATGCCGTCCAATTCAGGACGGCTTGCGCGTTGCCTGCCGTTGCCGTCACCGATGCCGGCGCTGCCGGTACCGTAGGCGTCGTGCCGCCCGTCGGCGTTGCGCTTGCTTGCGCCGAGCTCGTCGATTCGCCCGCGCTGTTCACTGCGGAGACGACATAGTAGTACGTCGTGCCGTTCGTCAGTGCCGTATTCGTGTACGTCGTGCCCGTTACGCCGGTCGCTACCGTCGTGTATGGACCGCCGCTCGTCGTTGCGCGTTTTACGTTGTAGCCCGTTGCGCCGCTCGATGCCGTCCAGCTCAGCGACACTTGAGCGTTGCCCGCCGTTGCCGTCAGCGCCGTCGGCGCCGCCGGTACGGTCACGGCCGCTTGCGGCGTCGCGCTCGCTTGCGCCGAGTTCGCGGACTGACCTGCGCTATTGACGGCGGAGACGACATAGTAGTACGTCGTGCCGTTCGTCAGGCCCGTGTTCGTGTAGCTCGTCGCCGTCACGTTCGTTGCGACGTTCGTGTAAGGACCGCCGCTCGTCGTTGCGCGCTTGACCGTATAGCTCGTCGCGCCGCTCGATGCCGCCCAGCTCAGCGTCGCCTGCGCGTTGCCTGCCGATGCGCTTAAGTTGGCTGGCGCGGACGGTACGGACGGCTGCGTAACGGAGCCTTCGAGCATTTTGGACCGGACGTATTGGCCGGAAGCGGTCAGATCGCTTTGCGCCCATCCGCCGTTCACGCTCGCGCTAGGCAGAAGCGCCGCGGACGACTCGTTCTTCGTTGCGATCGACCAGTTGACCCAGCTAATTTTTTTGCTGTCGAGGAAGTTCAGCCACTGCGTCGATTCCGACGGATAAGGACCGCCGTCGCCCGACGCCGTGCTCGTTCCCCACTCCGTCGAGAAGATCGCAATGCCTTTATTCAGCGCGTAGTTCACTTTGTCGCGCAAATATTGGCCGTGAGTACCGGAGTAGAAATGCAAGGAGTACATAATGTTGTTGAACGCCAGCGGGCTGTCCGCCGCCTGATCGACGTCTTGGCTCCAGGTCGGCGTGCCGACGATGATGATATTGTCGGGGTCGATCTGACGGATCGCCGCAACGACGTCTTGCGCATACGGCTTGATGCTGCCGCTCCAGCTTACGCCGTTCGGCTCGTTGGCGATTTCGTATATGACGTTCGGATAAGAGCCGTACAGCGTTGCCATTTCTTTGAAGAAAGCAATCGATTCCGTCTTATGCGTGTTCGGATCGCCGTCGGACAAAATATGCCAGTCGATGATGACATAGATGCCGAGGTCGATTGCCGCTTGCACCGCTTCCTTCACTTTGTCCTTCAGAGCCGGGTTCGCAATGTACCCTTTCTCTTCCGTATACAGGGCGACGCGGTAGACGGTTGCTCCCCAGTCGTCCCGCAGCCATTGAATGACGTTCTTGTTCACGTAATTGCCGTAATACTGCACGCCGTGCGAGCTTGCGCCCTTCAATTGAATCGGCTGCCCGGACTCGCTGACCAACTGATTGCCGGACACTTTGATCTGGCCGTATGTCGGAACGATCGGACCTGCCGCGTAGCTCTTGTTATGGCCTGCCGGAAGCAGCAGGCTCAGCACAAGCGCCAGCGCGAGCAGCATGAGAAGCCCCCTCTTGTTTGCGTTAATGTACATGTCGCACTTCCTCTCTTTGTTCAAAATGCGGGGGAGCGCGCGGCCCCGGCGCACGATGCCGCTCTGGGGACCGTCGCGGCCGCTCCCCCGTGGAGACTAAGGCTCAATCCCCCATGCAAGCGTGCCGCTTTGGTACAGCGTTACTTTGTTCCAGACGGCCAATGCCGATTTCGTGCCGTCGAACGAGTAGTCGTTGGTCTCGGTGAAGTTCGACCAGTCGGACTTCGCGATCCGGATCTGGATCTCGCCCGTTTGTCCGCCCGCCGCGATGGAGCCTGCGGCCGAGCTGAACGAAAGCTCCAGATACGTGTCGGCATTCGTCTTGGCCGGGCTGATCGCATTGAACGCGCCGCTGACCGTACTCGTGCCGACTTGCGCGTAATCGGTCCAGAAGTTCAGACCGGCGCTCGTCGTATCTTTCGTCAAGTAGTAGCGCAGCTTCAGCCCGCTGAGGCTGACAGCCGACGTTCCCGTGTTTTTAATGTTGAACGTCGCGTAGATCATATTGTCGGATGCGTTGTTGTTGTTCAGCTTGTACTGGACCCGCAGGCTGCTCGGCGGCGTTACCGTCCCGGCTGGCGTCGCGCTCGCGGCTGCGGAATTCGCCGACTCGCCCGCGCTGTTCGCGGCGGAGACGACATAATAGTACGTCGTGCCGTTCGTCAGGCCCGTGTTCGTGTACGTCGTGCCCGCTACGCCGGTCGCTACCGTCGTGTACGGGCCGCCGCTCGTCGTCGCGCGCTTCACGTTATACGATGCCGCGCCGCCGGATGCGGTCCAGCTCAAGCTCGCTTGCGCGTCTCCCGCCGTCGCCGTCAGCCCCGTCGGCGCCGAAGGCGGCGCCTCGTTTCCTGCTTTGAGCACGATATGGTAAGCGGTCAAAGGCGGAATCGAGTACGTGAACTGGTTGCCGCTGATCGACGAGATGACGCCCGCCTGCGCAAGCGACGTGCCGGTGCCGTCGAATCCGTACACGGCGCCGGAGGTGTAAGCCTTGTCTGCGGCAATTTGAATCGCCGCGTTCAGCGGACTGTCAAAGCTTTTGTTCAGCACGATCAGATGAAGCTCCGAATTCGTATTGTCCTCGACCGAAGCGTACACCGAGCTGTTCGCCGCGTCCGAGGTGTCGGCTTTGACGTGAATGTCGCCGAATTTCGAGCCGTTGCCGTCGTAGTTGCGGTATAGCTTAAACGCCGAATTGACATAGTCGGAGTTGCTTTCCGTCTTCCAGAACGAAGCGAAATAAAGACCGTACTTGCCGAATATGCCGAGTGCGTCCGCTTGGGCGATGCCGCCCGAGATGTCCCCTTCTCCGCCGTAGCTGTACTCGGTAATCGCCAATTTGGTGCCGGGATAATAAGTGTCGATCGACGATTGGAGCTGCGGGATGATCGGGAGATAGCTCGGAAAAGACGTTGCGATCCAACTGTCTTCCAGATACGTTGAATCCCACAGCGAGCGAGGCGCCTGGACGCGCGCCTTTTGCGTGTCCGCGTTGCCGGTTCCGAACACGATGCGTTGTCCGCCTCCCTGCGCTTCGGGATACCAGTGGACGTCGAGCGTATCGAGCAGCCGCTTGCCGGCCGACTGGGAAGCCTGCTTCATTTTATCGAGGTAATAATCGACATACCAGCCGTAGCTTCCTTTCTCCGTCGCCCAGTCCGGCGCATCCTGCAAAGCGTAGTAAGCATAGAACCCGTAAAGCGCGGGGCCGAAAATTTCGGCGGCGGGATCTACCGCTTTAACCGCTTTCGACAGCGAGACCGAACGGTCCACCAGCTCTTGGGCGCCTACGCTGTCGGGGTGGATTCGCGGATGCGTAGAGGACCACAAGGCCGGCTCGTTATCGAGCGAATACCCTTTGATGCCGGTGGAAGTCGACGCGGAGCCGTACTTTTGTACGAAGTAGTTCACTTCTTCGTCCATATAGACGTTGCCGTCGCTCGTATCCGGCGTCAAGGAGAACGGACTGCCCTTGGCGTCCACGACCTGACGCCATCTGGCCGAAGGCGCCGTCTCGGCTGCCGATACCGCCCCGTTCTTGTCCGCGGCGACGTACCCTGCCATCTGGAGAGTAACGAGCGAGTAGTTTCCGTTCGCCACGGATATGTCGTGAAATTTGGAGATGGCGGCGCCCGGCGCCGTGCAGCCGGCGCCGCTGCACAAGAAATCGTCGCTGGAATGCTGCCAGTCGCTGCCCGCGTTCGAAGCGTTGTTTTCCCAGTTGTAGCCGGTCAGCCGGTTGCCGCCCAGGCGGCGTGCCGTAAAGTCGCCAACATTGGAGAAATCCTGGTTCGTCCCGTAGATGTAAGGACTAATGGCCGCCCTCTCCGCTCCCGTATTTACCGTAATGGACGCATTAACGGGCGCCGCATGCGCCGTTGGCGCAGACGGGACGAGCGTGGAGAGCAGCACGGCTGTACTTACGACGGAGGCGATGCCAATCTTTTTATTCAATGAATTTGACTCCCTTCGGCGATAATTTGCGTCAAGAGGGCTGCGTCGTACGAACCGCAGCGCCTCCCGCATCAAGCCGTTGCCGTTCGCCCGCGGCTTACGGTTCCGTGCCCCATACAAGCGTGCCGCTTTGATACAGCGTCACTTTGTTCCAGTCCGCGTACGCGGATTTCGTGCCGTCGAACGAGTAGTCGTTGTTCTCATTGAAGTTCGACCAGTCGGATTTCCCGATTCGAATCTGGATATCGCCCGTTTGTCCGCCTGGCGCGATCGAACCGGCTGCCGCAGTGAACGAAAGCTCCGCATACGTATCGGCGTTCGTCTTGGCAGGGGTGATCGCCGTGAACGCACCGCTTACGTTAGCCGTTCCGACTTGAGCATAATCCGTCCAGTAGCTTAAGGACGCGCTGGACGAATCCTTCGTCAAGTAGTAGCGCAGCTTCAGTCCGCTCAGGCTGACCGCCGTCGATCCCGTATTCTTAATGTTGAACGTGGCGTAGATCATATTGTCGGTCGCGTTCGCATTGTTCACCTTGTATTGAACGGTCAGATTGCCCGTCGGAGGCGTGACCGTACCGGCTGGCGTCGCGCTTGCTTGCGCCGAGCTGGCCGATTCGCCCGCGCCGTTCACCGCCGAGACGACATAGTAGTACGTCGTGCCGTTCGTCAAGCCCGTGTTCGTATAGCTCGTCGACGTCACGCCTGCGGCGATCGTCGTGTACGGGCCTCCGCTTGTCGTCGCCCGCTTCACGTTATAGCCCGTCGCGCCTGTCGACGCCGTCCAGCTTAGGGCCGCTTGCGCATTGCCCGCCGTCGCCGTCAGGCCGGTCGGCGCCGACGGTACGGTGACAGCCGCCTGCGGCGTCGCGCTTGCTTGCGCCGAGTTGGCGGACTCGCCCGCGCTGTTCGCAGCGGAGACGACATAGTAGTACGTCGTGCCGTTCGTCAGGCCCGTATTCGCATAGCTCGTCGAGGTCACGCCCGCGGCGACCGTCGTGTAAGGGCCGCCGCTTGTCGTCGCCCGCTTCACGTTGTAGCCCGTTGCGCCCGTCGACGCCGTCCAGCTCAACGCGGCTTGCGCATTGCCCGCCGTGGCCGTCAGGCCGGTCGGCGCAGCCGGAACGACAGGTGTCGGCGTTACGATGCCGCCCGGCTCCGTTCCCCAGACGAGAACGCCGTTTTTGTACAGCGTAATTTTCTCAGACAGCGCATAAGACGTCTGCGTGCCCATGTAGGAGTAGTCGTCGTTCTCGTTCTGACTCGACCAATCCGACAGATGCTGCGTCAGTTGAATATCGCCGGAATTCGCGCCCGGTCCGAGCGTGCCGGCCCCTGCCCCGAACGATACTTCCATATACCGGTCCGCGCCCGCAACAGGAGGGGTAACGGATTGGAACGTCGCGCTCACATTGGCGCAGCCAAGCACGACCCAATCGCAATTCAACTGGTCGGCTTGCGTCGCCGAGCCTTTCGTATACCAGTAACGGAGCTTATAATCGCTAAGCTGTATGGAGGTTGTACCCGTATTCACGATTTTGATATGCGGCCGGATCGTACTGTCCGTGGCGCTCAAATCGCCTGCGCGGTACTCCACCTTCACCAGCCCGACAGGCTTCGCGGTCGCCGTATTGGACACGGTCGCGCCGATTTCGTTCTGAGCCGCAACGTTGTAATAGTACGTCGTCCCGTTCGCCGCCGTCGTGTCGGTGTAAGTCGTCGCGAGCAATCCCGGCGCCACCGTTGTGAACGGTCCGGCGCTCGACGTCGCTCGTTTCACGTCGTAGGAAGCGGCTCCGGAAGCGGCCGTCCACGACAAGCTGACGCTGCCGTCGCTCGCCTGCGCCGTCAGCGTGAAGGCGCCGGGCGCCGCAGCGGTCGGCTTCGCGCTGACCGGAACGGAATCCGGACTGCTGCCGACGACATTGGTTGCGTTTACAACGTAGTAGTAGGTCGTCCCGTTCGTAAGGCCCGTATCCGAATAGCTCGTTCCCGCAAGCGAGCTGGCTACCGTCGTATAAGGGCCTCCGGAAACCGTCGCCCGCTTCACTTGGTACGACTGGGCGCCGGTTACGCGATCCCAGCTAAGCTTCACCGACCGATGTCCGGCCTCCGCCGTTACGTTGCCCGGCTGCGCCGGAGCGGCGGTCGGCACCGACTTGGCGTTCATGACTGCCGCATGATTGGAGATGACGGTTGCGAGCGCGCTCGGATACGTGACGCGGAACCCGTCGTAATCGGCGTACAGCGTGCCGTCGTCGTTAATGCCGGTGAGCAGCCAGAACTGGCTTCCGGCGCCGCCGTTATCGGCAACCGCGCCGAGCCAGGTCGTATACACCTGGTTGCGGGTAGCGGGATCTTTAAAACCGAATTCCTCCAGCACGACCGGCTTTCCGATCGTTTTGCCGTCCCGGATATGATCCTTGATCCACTGCGTGCCCCAATCGGCCGTCGTATTCCAATGGTCCGGATATAAGTGCATCGTGCCGTAGCTAACGTTCGGGAGCGCAGTCAACCGTTTCCAGTCGACGCCCTCTCCCCCTTGATAAGGGTAGCTTGGATTCGAAGGCTCATTATAAAATCCTTCGTCGCCGACCGCGATCAGATGGTTCGCATCAAGCGACCGGACATACGTGCTCATTTCGTCCGCCCAGTTCAGGAGCGTATTGCCCGTTTTGTCCGACTGGTTGCGAGGCTCGTTCGCCAGCTCCCAGGTCATGATGGCCGGGTCGTCCTTATACTTCACGCCGGTGTACGTGTTGACGCGGTTCAGCATAAAGTTGATGTAGTTTTTATAGGCCGTCTTAATGCTGGCATTCGTGTAGAAATCGTCATGGGATGCCGCATTGAACCATTTCACATACTGATTCATCCCGCCAAAATCGTTCCAGTTGTTCGTAAATGGAATAACCAGCTTAATGCCGAGCTGCCCGGCCCGATAAACCGCATAATCAAGCTTTTTAAAGCCGGATTCCTCGAACACGCCCGGGCTGGTCTGCATCGCAACGCCGTCCGAGCCTTCGCCGTCCATAAATCCCCAGATGCGAAGCACCTTCAGGTTCATCGCCGCCATATCGTCAAGCACATCGTCGACCATCTTCGCCGACTTGTAATGGAAGTAATAGTTGTTCGTACCGGCAAAATAAAACTTGCTGCCGCCGAGCATAAACTCCGCGCCGCTTGTCGTAACAAAATCGGAAGGCAGCGCAGCAGCGCTTGCCGAACGTGCCGCCAGCGGCAGCGAAGCGAGCAGCAGCAGCGCCGCCAGCCAGCAGCTCAACTGCTTATGCCATGCCACGCGATTCATCGTCCATTCCTCCTCTCTGCTATAGGCGGCAACCGCCGCATTAGCTGTTGTAACCGTTTCGGAGCGCCCTTGCAGGGCGCTCCGATTCGTACGCTTATAGATTAGTCCGCTTTCTTATTTCCGCTTATGGCTCGATACCCCATACAAGCGTGCCGCCTTGGTACAGCGTTACTTTGTTCCAGTCTGCGTATGCCGATTTCGTGCCGTCGAACGAGTAGTCGTTGTTTTCGTTAAAGTTCGACCAGTCCGATTTCGCGATCCGAATCTGGATGTCGCCCGTTTGTCCGCCTGCCGCAATGGAGCCTGCAGCCGAGCTGAACGAAAGCTCCACATACGTATCGGCGTTCGTCTTCGCCGGGCTGATCGCCGTGAACGCGCCGCTTACGTTAGCCGTTCCGACTTGCGCGTAGTCCGTCCAGTAGCTTAACGACGCGCTGGACGAATCTTTCGTCAAGTAGTAGCGCAGCTTCAGCCCGCTCAGGCTGACGGCCGACGTTCCCGTGTTCTTAATGTTGAACGTCGCGTAAATCATATTGTCGGTCGCGTTCGCATTGTTCAGCTTGTATTGCACGACCAGATTGCCTGCAGGAGGCGTTACCGTACCCGCCGGCGTCGCGCTTGCTTGCGCCGAGTTCGTCGATTCGCCCGCACTGTTCACTGCGGAGACGACATAGTAGTACGTCGTGCCGTTCGTCAGCGCCGTATTCGTGTACGTCGTGCCCGTTACGCCGGTCGCTACCGTCGTGTATGGACCGCCGCTCGTCGTCGCGCGCTTCACGTTGTAGCCTGTTGCGCCCGCCGATGCCGTCCACGTCAGCGACGCTTGCGCATTGCCTGCCGTTGCCGTCAGGCCGGTTGGCGCCGCTGGAACCGTTACGGCCGCTTGCGGCGTTGCCGACGCTTGCGCCGAATTCGCCGATTCGCCCGCGCCGTTCACCGCCGAGACGACATAGTAGTACGTCGTGCCGTTCGTCAGTGCCGTGTTCGTGTACGTCGTGCCCGTTACGCCGGTCGCTACCGTCGTATAAGGACCGCCGCTTGTCGTCGCGCGCTTCACGTTATAGCCCGTTGCGCCCGCGGATGCCGTCCAGTTCAAGGTTACTAACGCGCTTCCGGAAGAAGCCGTCAAAGCCGTCGGCGCTGCAGGAACCGTTGCGGTTGCTTGCGGCGTCGCGCTCGCTTGAACCGAGTTCGGCGATTCGCCTACGCTGTTCACGGCGGAGACGACATAATAGTACGTCGTGCCGTTGGTCAGACCCGTGTTCGTGTACGTCGTGCCCGTAATGCCCGTCGCTACCGTCGTGTACGGGCCGCCTGCCGTCGTCGCGCGCTTCACGCTATAGCTCGTCGCATTGGCCGATGCGGTCCAATTCAACGTTACTAACGCGCTCCCTGCGGAAGCCGTCAAAGCCGTCGGTGCATTCGGAGCGGTCGGTATCGGCGTCGTGCCCCCGGACGGCTCTTGTCCGAACACTTTCACGCCTGCATCATATACCGGCATGAGCGTCGTCTTGGCCACGGTCTGCGTCACGAGTCCGCCGTACGAATAGTCATTCGCCGGATTCCATGCGCCTTGCGGGCCCGTAATGCGGAACTGCACTTCCTTCTTGTAATGCGGCTGTCCGCCCGGATAAATCTTCGTTCCGGTGAAATCGACGTTCACATAATAAATGTGGTTCGCCGCGTCGTAAGCGATCGGGTTCGATACGGTTGCCCCTTGGTTGTAATTCGTCAGAACCGTAAGGTCTGCCGCCGTGTATCCCGCGCTGTACACCTCGCTCAAATCCATAAAATATTTGAACGACAGCTTATCGCCCATCCGTGCCGGCCAGCCGGAACGGTTGTTCAGCAACGCCTTGATTTCCGTAAAATTGCTTCCCGCTTGGTTAATAGCCGCTTCTACGAACATTTCGTCCGTCTTCGTCTCGGTCGGCGGGAAGTTGGCGGCTGGCAGTTGCCCTGCGCCGTACAGCAGATTCATCTTCGCGAGCGAAGCGGTGAATCCGGCGTTATAGTCGGTCGCAACCTCGTTCATCGTATAGTCCGCTACGCTGTCGGTATAACCGTCCGTCTGGTTCGGCCCGCCGACCAGCGCTCCGTAGAGCACGTGGCGGTGGCTCGACGGCTCCAGCATATTGTCGGACCAAGAGCCTTGCGCCGTACGATGATGCGGATGCTGCGGCGGATTGACGCCGAAGCCGATCTCGTAGCTTCGATTAGCCGGATTGTCGCCGAGCGCGTAATTAATCTGGCGCGTTGCGAAATCGCGGTAACGGGTCTTCTTCGCCGCGTCCGATACGAAGTCGGAGTAGACGAATGCCAGGAACGCCGCGTTGGACGCATAACGCAGCGAGCCCCATGAATCGAGCCACGCCAGTCCGCCAGGCGTATACGTAACGCGCTGTCCGTTAACGCCAACCGTCCAGAAGTCGAGATTCTTCTCCGTCGCCGCGACGAACGTCGAAGCTTCCGGACGTCCGAGCTGGCTCAAAATACGGGCGAGCAGCAATTGGGAGCCGTACGTTTTGTCGTCCCAGCCGATCGTCCATTTGAAGCCCCATAAGCCGGCTTGGTCCTTGCCCCAGTCGTCCGTCGATTGAATCGCTTTGTTCAGATACGTTGCATCGTTCGTCGCCAAGTAAAGCCAGATTGCGCCCCACGTCAGTTCGTCCGCATACCCGCTCCACGAGTTGTAGTACGACTGCGCGTCTTTGATGCAATCGGAATACTTGCCGCGGTACGTGTCGGCGAAGCTGTACAATTGCTTCGCATGCGTCAGCAGCTTAGCGGAGTACGCCGAGTCCGTTCCCGCAAATACGATGGAAGCGGCCGCCATAGCCGCAGCCGTCTCGCCGGCCAGATCGGAGCCCGGGCAAGTGGCCGTAATTTTGTACGACTTGCGCTCCATCTGCATCACTTCGGCCGGTCCCCACCAAGCGTGGTCGAGGCTGCCGGTGCCGACTTGGCCATACAGCTCATTCGGAGCAGTATGCGCTTTCACGAAATAATCGTTGACCCATCTCAAATTGTCCAGTATTGCATCTAATTGACCGGACTGCACGTAACCGTCGCGGTACTCGTATGCCGACCAAGCCAGCATCGTCGCGGAGAATGCCATCGGCAATCCGAACTTGACATTGTCGCCCGCATCGTACCAGCCGCCCGTAAGGTCTACGCCGTTGTCGGCACCGTCGGTAAGCCCGGAATCGCCGCGCCATTCCACGCGGTTATTCGAGGGCAGCTTGCCGGATCGCTGCGCCTCATAGAAGTAAATCGCTTTCTGTAACGCTTCGGCATAGTTGAAATTGCCTGCTGCGCTCGCTTTAGGGACCGAGACGCCCAGCGGCGCTCCTCCTAAGACGAGGCCGACCGTAAGCGTGTACGCGAGAAGTCTGGCAACCCATTTCTGCGTACGTCTCATTGGCTTTATCCATCTCCTTCGTCGCAATTGTTTTGTCGTTAACCGGGTGTCGCCCACCTTCCTCCTCTCTTTCGACGGTTTAGCAGCCAATAGGGCGGTAACTCCAATTATAAACATCGATAGAAGTCGGACTAGCGAATATCATGACTTCTTAGTTGTCACTTTGATGACCTTCGTGTCCCAAAGATTTACAATAACAAAAAAATGCCGAACGCTCGGCGAGCCGTTCGACACTTTCGGCGCTTGTCCGACTTAAAGCGCAGCGATATGAACAAATGCAAGCAGCCGAGGCAGCGGCGGCCTCCATCATCCGTCACGGGGGTACGCAGCCGGAGTCGATTCCCGCGTCAACAGGCGCGCCAAATCGGCGTGCCCATTTTACCCGGTACACCGCACCATCCGTCCTTCTTATTCATAAGATAAGTTGACTGTATCCCTTAACCTTGTTAAACCATACAAACCCGAGCAAGGAGGGGTGACAAACTTGAAGGGCAGCGACCATAAGAGCAAATTTTTGTTGACGCATCGCGAACGTGAGGTATTCGAGCTGCTGGTACAGGATAAAACAACGCGCGACATTGCTCAGCAACTGTTCATCAGCGAAAAAACCGTACGCAATCATATCTCTAACGTTATGCAAAAGCTGAATGTCAAAGGTCGTTCACAAGCGGTTGTCGAGCTGATCAAGCTTGGGGAATTACAGATCTAGTCATCGTTCATCTTATAGATCCTGATTCGTTATGGAATCGGCCTTCACGCCATGAATCCTTTGCGGAAGCACGGCGCGGAGGTTTTTTTATTGGGGTTGCATACGCGAAAGCATCCGTTCAGCTCCATGTTATTCCGAATTCGATCGTTTTATTCTTCTTTTAGTTTCGTTTAAGACTCGGTTAAGGTTCGGCATTCATCATTAGCTTATCGATATCGAGCTTATTCAAACCAACAGCATCCGCCGCTGCGCGGATGAAGGAGGAATCATACGATGACGAATCATAACTCGAACAAGCCTGACTCCGGTCAACATAACGAATGGATCGAAACGCATCAAGATGAGCACGGCACCTACGTAACCCGCTTCGGCAGAGGATTCGACGGCGGGAATGAGAAAGCGGCGGCGCCTGCCGGCAGGCGCCCGCTGCTTCCCATTGCGGCCGCTTTTCTGGCAGGCGTGCTGACGATCGGCGGATTCATGTACTCGGCCGATCGCAACAATTGGTTCGGCGGCACGCAAGTTGGACAAGCCGCGTCGGCTTCGGCGGGACAAGCTGCCGGACAAGGCGCCGGCATTACGACGGCCTCGGCCGGCGCGGCGGCTTCGGCATCCGCCGGATCGGGCAGCATTGCGGCGGTATATGCGTCCGCCAGCCCCGCCGTCGTCAAAATCGAAACGTTCGTGCAGCAGCGGCAAAGCTACCATACGCGCGGCGGCATTTGGTTCGAGCCCAGCGACGGCTCGCAGGGCGGTCTTACGGCGATGGGAACGGGCACCGGGTTCATTTTTCAGCAGGATGGATACATTATGACGAATCAGCATGTCATTGCCGATGCCGATGAAATTCAAGTTACATTGCAGGGCGACGGCAAGCCGTATACGGCCAAAGTCATCGGAGAACGCGAGGATCTGGACGTCGCGATTCTGAAGATCGAGCCGCGCGACGGTTCGACGAGCTTCCCTGCCGTCAAGCTGGGCGATTCCGATCAATTGAACATCGGAGATATGGTCGTTGCGATCGGCAATCCGTACGGACTCGATCAGACGTTAACGGTCGGCGTGCTGAGCGCGAAGGAGCGCCCGATTCAAATTCAGGACGGCAACACGACGCGCAGCTACGAGCATTTGCTGCAGACCGACGCCTCCATTAATCCCGGCAACTCGGGCGGCCCGCTGTTGAATGCGGCCGGAGAAGTCGTCGGTATGAACTCCGCCGGCGAGTCGGAAGCGCAAGGCATCGGCTTTGCTATCCCGACGACAACGATGAAAAGCGTAATTGCGCAAGTGCTGAACGGCAACTCGAACATATAAGGCAAGACGAGAGTGGACGGGGCGGCGAATTGAAGTACCTTTGGGAGATGCTTAATTGCTGGAGTAATAGGAGGAGCGGCGGAGCAAAGCCGTTAAGCCCCGATTGCGGGACCGTAAGTTTAATCCCGGATTGGATGCCCGGCGATTAAGCGTCCCCAAAAGTCGCTTGTTTGACGAGCAGGACGCCGGAAGGCCGTCATAAGGAGCGATAAGTAACTTTATAGGACGCTTATTTGTGCGAATGGTGGGCTCCCGGCGGGGCAAGGGCCTTTCGAGGACGCTTGCTCCGCTCGCACATTAGCCGAACGACGGTTAAGCGCCTCGCTAAGTCTCTTGTTGCCCTCGACATGCGCACGAAACGGCATCATGCAGAGAAACAAGTAACTTTATAGGATGCTAATTTGTGCGAATGGTGGTCTCGCGCGGAATAAGGGTCTTTTGAGGACGCTTGCTCCGCTCGCACATTAGCCGAACGACGATTAAGCGCCTCGCTAAGTCTCTT
>Ga0160470_100560_pt1 | contig 14069 bp, 14 predicted proteins | sample HID1973I_E11MG_FD_108214 | JGI IMG/M metagenome (GOLD analysis project Ga0160470, IMG submission 108214) | Enriched mosquito-associated microbial communities from UW Madison campus, WI, USA - HID1973I_E11 MG | ecosystem: Host-associated > Arthropoda: Insects > Digestive system > Unclassified ... | reverse complement strand
GTCATGGCCCATTCCTGGTGCAGCATGGTCTTGGTGATGCCGTTGGCGAAGGTCGGGCCTTGCGCGATGTCGGCGGCCCAGGCCTGCGCGGCGGTCAGCAAGGCCTCGGGTTCGCAGAGGCGGTTGAAGAAGCCCCAGCGCTCGCCCTCTTCGCCGCCGAAGGAGCGGCCGGTGTAGAGCAGTTCGCTCGCGCGCCCCTGGCCGACGATGCGCGGCAGCATGGCGCAGGCGCCCATGTCGCAGCCGGCCAGGCCGACGCGGTTGAACAGGAAGGCGGTCTTGCTGCGCGCCGTGCCCAAGCGCAGGTCGGAAGCCATCGCCATGATGGCGCCGGCGCCGGCGCACACGCCGTCCACCGCCGCGAGGATCGGCTGCGGGCAGGCCCGCATGGCCTTCACCAGCTCGCCCGTCATGCGGGTGAAGGCCAGCAGCTCGGGCGCCTTCAGCCGCACCAGCGGGCCGATGATCTCGTGCACGTCGCCGCCCGAGCAGAAGTTGCCGCCGCTGCCGTGCAATACCACGGCGTGGATGTCGGTGGCGAACTTCATGCGGCCGAACAGGTCGCGCAGCTCGGCGTAGGAATCGAAGGTGAGCGGGTTCTTGCGCTCGGGCCGGTTCAGCGTGAGGGTGGCCACGCCGGCCGCCACGGCAAACTCGAAATGCGTGGCACGGTAGTCGGCCAGCGGCTTGAAGTTGCCGGCCGCCAGGGCCGGGTCGACGCGTTCGGTGGTTTCAGGTGTCATGGTGCTGGTCATCTCAGTTGTCCAAGGCGTTGCGCGAATCGAATGGCTGCGGAGCAAGCCATACCAGGGCACTCGCGGAACTGGCTCCGCCAGGCCGCTGAGTGCGCCCCCCAGTGGGGGGTATGGGTCGGCTACACGAAGTGAGCCGGCCAAACGGGGGGCGTCTCATTTCGAGCGAACGAGGTCGACGCGCAAGGCGCCGAGATGGGCGTGCACTTGCTGCATGGCCTGTTCGTCCATGCTGGAGAAGAGTTCGAGGATCCAGCCCTCGTGTTCCTGCGCCATCGTCTTGAAGACGGCGCGGCCCTTGGGCGTGAGTCGCACGATCCAGGCGCGGCGATCGGTCGGGCTGGGCTCGCGCACCACCAGGCCGTCACTCGCGAGTTCGTCGGTCAGGCCGGTCACGTTGCCGCCGGTGACCATCAGGTACTTCGACAACGCGCGCATCTTCAGCCCGTCGGCATGGCGGTAGAGCTGCGCCATGTAGTCGAAGCGCGCCAACGAGATGCCGAAGCGCTCGCGCAGGCGGCTGCGGATCTCGGCCTCGACCTGGGTGGTGGTGGCCAGCATGCGCAGCCACAGCTTGAGCGCCGCGTGGTCGCCGCTGTGGGCGCGCCCTTCGTGGCCCAGTTCTTCCGCCGCGCGCAGCAGGGCATGCGAGGGATCGTTGCGCTTCATGTGTTGTGTTCCTTTGGTTAGACGCCCAGCGCCTTGTTGGCCTGCTCGATGGCCGAGGCGCCGCCGCCTTGCGCCGCCGCCGCGCGCTCGCGCTCCAGATTGCGTTCCAGCTGCGTCTTGGCCGCCCGGTATTGCTTTGGCCAGGCGACGTCGGGATAGCCTATCTTGGCCGATTCCATCAACGTCCAGGCCGGGTTGGCCAGGTGCGGCCGGGCGATGGCGCACAGGTCGGCGCGGCCGGCCGCGATGATGCTGTTGACGTGGTCGGCCTCGGAAATGGCGCCCACCGCGATGGTGGCGATGCCGGCCTCGTTGCGCACGCGGTCGGCAAAGGGCGTCTGGAACATGCGGCCGTAGACCGGCTTCTCGGCCTTGCTGACCTGGCCGGAAGAGCAGTCGATCAGGTCAGAGCCGGCTGCCTTGAAGGCGCGTGAAATCTCGATCGCATCGTCGGGCGTGATGCCGCCTTCCACCCAGTCGTGCGCCGAAATGCGCACCGACATCGGCAGCTGCTGCGGCCACACCTCGCGCATCGCGGCAAACACTTCGAGCGGGTAACGCAGGCGGTTGGCCAGCGAGCCGCCGTAGTCGTCGCTGCGCTGGTTGGTCAATGGCGAGATGAAGGAAGACAGCAGGTAGCCGTGCGCGCAGTGCAGTTCGAGCCAGTCGAAGCCGGCTTCGGCGGCCCAGCGCGTGCTGCGCACGAAGTCATCGCGTACGCGGTCCATGTCGGCGCGCGTCATGGCGTGCGACCAGTCGCTCACGCCGTCGAGGTACTGCTGCGGCGACGCGGAGAAGAGCGGCCAGTTGCCCTCGGCCAGCGGCTGGTCGGTGCCTTCCCACGCGACACGGGTCGAGCCCTTGGCACCGGCGTGGCCGAGCTGCATCGCGATCTTGGCGTCGGAATTGGCGTGCACGAAATCGACGATGCGGCGCCAACCGTCGCGCTGCTGCGTGTTCCACAGGCCGGGGCAGCCGGGCGTGATGCGCGCGTCGGGCGAGGTGCAGGTCATCTCGGCGAACACCAGGCCGGCACCGCCCATGGCGCGCGCGCCCAGGTGCACCAGGTGGTAGTCGGCGGGCAGGCCGTCGACGCAGGAGTACTGCGCCATCGGCGAGACCACCACGCGGTTCTTCAGCGTGAGGCCACGCACGGTGAAGGGCGTGAACATCGGCGGCACCGGCAGTTGGGCGGCGCTGCGCCGCACGCCGGCGCCGGCGGCCAGCCAGTCCTCGAAGCCCTCGACATAGCCCTTGTCGCGCAGGCGCAGGTTCTCGTGGCTGATGCGCTGGCTGCGCGTGAGCAGCGAGTAGGCAAACTGTTCGGGCGGCAGGTTGACGTAGCGGTCGACGTGCTCGAACCACTCAGTGGAATTGCGCGCCGCGTTCTGGATGCGCAGCACTTCCACGCTGCGCATGTCTTCGTAATGCTGCAGCGCCGTGGCGAGGTCATTGGGCGTGCGGCCGATGCAGCGGGCGAGTTCAATCGCGTCTTCCAGCGCCAGCTTGGTGCCCGAGCCGATCGAGAAGTGCGCGGTGTGCGCGGCATCGCCCATCAGCACCACCGGTGCGCGGCCGTTGTGGTGCACCCACTTGCCGCACACCACGCGCGGGAACTGGATCCACTGCGTGGAGCCGCGCAGGTGCGATGAGTTGGAGATCAGCGGGTGGCCGTCCAGGTAGGGCGCGAACAGCTTCTCGCAGAAGGCGATCGCCTCTTCCTTCTCCATCTTGTCCAGCCCGGCCTTGCGCCAGACCTCTTGCGGCGTCTCGACGATGAAGGTCGAGTGCGTGTCGTCGAAGCGATAGGCGTGCGCCTGGAACCAGCCGTGCTGGGTCTGCTCGAAGGCGAAGGTGAAGGCGTCGAACAGCTTGGTGGTGCCCAGCCAGACGAAGCGGCAGTCGCGCACGTCGATGTCGGGTTGGTAGGTCGCCTGGTACTTGCTACGGATGCGGCTGTTCAGGCCGTCGCTGGCGATGATCAGGTCGGCATCGGCATAGGCGGTGTCGTCCTGCACGTCGGTCTCGAACACCAGTTCGACGCCGACCGCCTCGCAGCGCCGCTGCAGGATGTTGAGCAGGCGCTTGCGGCCGATGCCGCAGAAGCCGTGGCCGCCCGAGACGATCTTGCTGCCGCGGATGTTGACCTCGATGTCGTCCCAGTGGTTGAAGGCATCGAGAATCTGGCCGGCGCTGACCGGGTCGGCGGCCTGCAGGTTGCCCAGCGTCTGGTCGGAAAACACCACGCCCCAGCCGAAGGTGTCGTAGGGCCGATTGCGCTCCACCACGGTGACTTGGTGGGCGGGGTTCTGCTGCTTCATCAGCAGCGCGAAATACAGGCCGGCCGGTCCGCCGCCGATGCAAACGATGTTCATGCGATCTCCGTTGGACTTTGCGCCCTCTTCTTGCGCCGTAAACTTACTCTTAAATGATTTACTTCTAAACTAGTTTAGCGTGTCGGCTGCGTACTGGCAAGGCCGGCGGCGAAGCCGGAGAAGGGGTGGAAACCGGAAGGTCGGCGTTTTGACAGAATCGATGCAATGACGGAACCCGAACCCCACCCGCACGATGACAGCGACCACGACGTCGCGATCCAGGAACCCCGCCTCTGGCGCGACGAGCGCTGGACCGCGCGCGTCATGAAGAACGAGGAAGACGACGGCTGGGCCGTCTCGATGACGCGCCAGGGCGAAGCCGAGCCGGCGCTGGTCGGCCCGTGGACCATGGGCCGCGACAAGAAAAACCCCAAGCCGCTCGATGCGCCGGCCTTCCACACGCTGGTGAAAACCGCCTCCGAAGTGCTGCGCCGGCATGAGCAGCAATTGCATGCGCAGCTCAACAAGCACCTGTTCGTCGGCGCCGGCTCGCAGCGCATCCGCGTCGCGCTGCAGATCGTGCCGGACGAGGACAACCCGCACGCCGTGCTGACCGCGCAGGACGAGTCGGGCGTGCAGCTGGGCGAGGCGCGCGTGGCGCCCGGGTTCAAGCTGAACGCGGCCAGCGCCGAGGCCTGGATCGACAGCGACTACGCGGCGCGGCCGCGCCAGAACTGATCGCAGCGCGACGCCGGTGGCCGCGATGTCCATGCCGATGGCGCGGCAGTGCCCTTTCTGACCCGGCTTCGTAGAATGCCCGATCAGCGCTGCGCGCGCCCACGGAGACTCCCCCTATGAACGCCCCCACCGACGCATCGCACCTGGTGCCGGAATTTCATCAACGTGAGGTGCCGCAGGCGCTGATCGACGCCCTCAAGGCGCGCTTTGCCGAGCGCTGCTCCACCGCCATGGCGGTGCGCACCCAGCACGGGCGCGATGAATCCTCCTTCGACGCGCCGCCGCCGGCGGCCGTGGTGTTCGCCGAAAGCACGGCGGACGTGGCCGACTGCGTGAAACTGGCCGACCAATACGCCGTGCCCGTCATCCCCTTTGGCGTCGGCTCCTCGCTCGAAGGCCACCTGCTGGCGGTGCAAGGCGGCATCAGCATCGACGTGTCGCGCATGAACAAGGTGCTGGCGATCAACGCCGACGACCTGACCGTGACGGTGCAGCCCGGCGTGACGCGCAAGCAGCTCAACGAGGAAATCAAGAGCACCGGCCTGTTCTTCCCGATCGACCCCGGCGCCGACGCATCGCTGGGCGGCATGGCCGCCACGCGCGCCAGCGGCACCAACGCCGTGCGCTACGGCACGATGCGCGAGAACGTGCTGGCGCTGGAGGTGGTGACCGCCAGCGGCGAAGTCATCCGCACCGGCACGCGCGCCAAGAAATCGTCCGCCGGCTACGACCTGACGCGCCTCATCGTCGGCAGCGAAGGCACGCTGGGCGTGGTGACCGAGGTCACGCTGCGCCTGTTCCCGCTGCCCGAGGCGGTGTCGGCCGCCATCTGCTCCTTCCCGAGCATCGAGGCCGCCGTGCTGACGGTGATCGAGACCATCCAGCTGGGTGTGCCGATCGCCCGCGTGGAACTGATCGACCACAACGCGGTGCGCATGGTGAATGCGCATTCCAAGCTCAGCCTGCGCGAAGAACCGATGCTGCTGATGGAGTTCCACGGCTCGCCGGCCGGCGTGAAGGAGCAGGCCGAGACGGTGCAGGAACTGGCCAGCGGCCACGGCGGCAACGCCTTCGAATGGGCCAGCACGCCGGAAGAACGCACCCGCCTGTGGACCGCGCGGCACAACGCCTACTTCGCGGCGGTGCAGTCGCGCCCCGGCTGCCGCGTGATTTCCACCGACACCTGCGTGCCGATCTCGCGGCTGGCCGACTGCCTGCTCGAATCGGTGGCCGAGGCCGATGCCAGCGGCATCCCCTACTTCCTGGTCGGCCACGTCGGCGACGGCAACTTCCACTTCGGCTACCTGCTCGACCCGAATGCGCCGCAGGAACGCGTGAAGGCCGAGGAACTGAACCACGCACTGGTCTCGCGCGCGCTGGCGCTGGGCGGCACCTGCACCGGCGAGCACGGCGTGGGCCTGCACAAGATGGGCTTCCTGGTGACCGAGACCGGCGCCGGCGCGGTCGACATGATGCGGACCATCAAGCGCGCGCTCGACCCGAAGAACATCATGAATCCGGGCAAGATCTTCAGCCTGTAGGCGCCACCGAAGCAGGCCATGATCACCGTCCGCGGCCTCGATCACCTGGTGCTGCGCGTGCGCGACCTCGAGCGCATGCTGCGCTTCTACGAAGGGGCGCTGGGCTGCGTGGTGGAGCGGCGCATCGACGGCCTCGGGCTGGTCCAGTTGCGTGCCGGCGAGTCGTTGATCGACCTGGTGCCGGTGGACGGCCAGCTCGGCCGCGAGGGCGGCGCGCCGCCGGGTGCCGAAGGCCGCAATCTCGATCACTTCTGCCTGCGCGTCGAGCCTTTCGACGAGGCGGCGATCCGCGCCGAGCTGGCGCGCCACGGCATCGCGGCCGGCCCGACCGAGCAGCGCTACGGCGCGCAAGGCAGCGGGCCGTCGATCTACCTGCACGACCCGGAAGGGAACATGGTGGAACTCAAGGGCCCGCCGCTGACCTGGGCCGCCGCCTTTGCGCTGGCGTCCAAGCCAGGCTGACGCCCTCGCCTCCTGCATGCAAGCCGCCGACATTCTTCGTTTCTGGTTCGAGGAGATCGAGCCCAAGGCCTGGTGGGCCGCCGACCCCGCCTTCGACGCCCTGCTGCGCGAGCGCTTTGCGGCCGTGCTGGAACAGGCGGCCTGCGGCGAGCTGCATGCCTGGCGCGGCACGCCCACCGGGCGGCTGGCCGAGGTGATCGTGCTCGACCAGTTCTCGCGCAACATCCACCGCGGCACCCCGCGCGCCTTCGCGCAGGACCCGATGGCGCTGGTACTGGCGCAGGAAGCCGTGGCGGCGGGCGCGCCGGCCGCGCTGGCGCCGATCGAGCGCTGCTTTCTCTACATGCCCTTCATGCACAGCGAGTCGCGCGCCATCCACGAGGTGGCCGAACGGCTGTTCCGCGAGAACGGCCTGGCGGACAACCACCGGTTCGAATTGCGGCACAAGGCGATCGTCGACCGCTTCGGGCGCTATCCGCACCGCAACGCGATCCTGGGCCGCGCCTCGAGCGACGAGGAACTGGCTTTCCTGCAGGAGCCGGGCTCGCGCTTCTGACGCGCTAGCGCCCGGGCGCCACCTTCAGGCGGTTGTCTGCCTGATCCGCTCGATCAGGCCGTTGAGCGCCTCGATCGATCCGAAGTGGATCGCCAGCTCGCCGCTCTCTTCCACCTTGCCGTTGCGCTTGCTGCGTTTCTTCACGCGCACCTCGACCTCGGCGGTGAGCAGGTCGGCCAGTTCTTCCTCGACGCGCAGGATGTCGCGCGACTTTTCCTGGCCGCTGCGGGCGGCCCGCGGCGACGAGGTCAGGCTGAACTCGGCCGCGAGTTTCTTGACCAGCGACTCGGTCTCGCGCACGGACAGCTTCTTGCCGGCGATCTGGTTGGCGGCCGTGATCTGGGTCGCCTTGTCCAGCGCCAGCAGCGCGCGGGCGTGGCCCATGTCGAGGTCGCCGGCCATCAGCATGCCCTGCACCGGTTCGGCCAGGTTGAGCAGGCGCAGCAGGTTGCTGGCCGCGCTGCGCGAGCGCCCGACGGCCTGCGCGGCCGTCTCGTGAGTGAGCCCAAACTCGCTCACCAGGCGTTGCAGGCCCTGCGCTTCTTCCAGCGGATTGAGGTCTTCACGCTGGATGTTCTCGATCAGCGACATCGCCGCGGCGGACTCGTTGGGCACGTCGCGCACCAGCACGGGAACGCTGTCCAGCCCGGCCAGCCGGGCCGCGCGGAAGCGCCGCTCGCCGGCGATGATCTCGTACTCGGCGTTCTTGGCACGGGCCGAGGCTTCGTCCAGCCGGCGCACCAGAATCGGCTGCATGATGCCCTGCGCCTTGATGCTCTCGGCCAGTTCGTACAGCGCGCCCTCGTCCATCCGCGTGCGCGGCTGGTAGACGCCGGCCACCATCTGGTCGAGCGCCAGCGTGGTGGGTGGCGGCGGCGTGCCGGTGTCGTCGCCGGCAGAGGGCGTGCTCGACGCCGACGGGCCCAGCAGGGCTTCGAGTCCGCGGCCGAGGCCCTTGGGTTTCTTGGTCACCATGGGGTCAGTCTTTCAGAAGATCGTTGAGCAGGGCGCGGCCCTCGGGCCAGTCGGCCAGGCCGGATTCGCTGTTGAGGTGGCCGCGCGCGCCGGCGTCGAGGTAGCGCGCGCCCCAGTCGGCCGCCAGTTGGCGGCTGCGCTCGGCGGCGCAGTACGGGTCGTCGTTGGCAGCCACCATCAGGGCGGGAAAGGGCAAGGCCTGGCGCACGATCGGCGCCCAGCCCGGAATGCGTTGGCGCAGGTCCTCGCTTTCGGTGTCGCCGGGTGCCACCAGCAAGGCGCCGCGCACCTTGGCGGTGTGGCGCGAATGCGCCGCCCACGACGCCACCAGCACGCAGCCCAGGCTGTGCGCCACCAGCGCCACCGGGCCGGGCGCGGCCAGCACCGCCTCTTCGAGTTGGGCCGACCAGTCGCCGCGCAAGGGGCGCATCCAGTCGTGCTGCTGCACGCGGGTGTCGCCGTAGCGGCGTTCCCAGCGGCTCTGCCAATGGTCGGGGTCGCTGTTCTGCCAGCCCGGCAGCAACAGGATGGTGGGATCACTCATTTGCTATGTTTTTTGTAGCGCCCGAGCGCAGACCGGCGGCGCCGGCATGGCACGCGGGCCGAAGCTCAGGCACGGTCCTGCAGGCTGGGAAGGGTGTCGCCGTCCGCGTCGTCGGCCGGGGCCTGGGCAGCAGGTGCCGCGGCTTCGTCCGCCTGCGGCGCGGCGGCTGCGGCCTCGGCAAAAGGCGCCAGCGGCGCCACCGGCACCGGCGCGGTGCTGTTGGCCGGCGGCATCTTCTCGACCACTTCGCGCGCAAAGGCGACGAAGGCCTGGCTGCCCTTGGCCGACGGGTCGAACACCACGCCGGGCAGGCCGTAGCTGGGCGCCTCGGCCAGCCGCACGTTGCGCGGGATCACGGTGTCGAACACCTTGTCGCCGAAGTGCGCCTTCAACTGGTCGCTCACCTGCTGCTGCAGCGTGATGCGCGGGTCGAACATGACGCGCAGCAGGCCGATGATCTGCAGGTTCTTGTTGAGGTTCGCGTGCACCTGCTTGATGGTGTTGACCAGGTCGGTCAGCCCCTCGAGCGCGAAGTACTCGCACTGCATCGGCACGATCACGCCGTGCGCGGCGCACAGGCCGTTGAGGGTGAGCAGGCTGAGCGAAGGCGGGCAGTCGATCAGGATGAAGTCGTATTCGGCACCCACCGCCGCCAGCGCCGTGCGCAGGCGCTTCTCGCGGCGGTCGAGGCTGACCATTTCCACTTCGGCGCCGGCCAGTTCCCGGTTGGCGCCCAGCACGTCATAGCCGCAGCCCCCTTCCACCAGGCGGTCTGCCTTGACGCGGGCCTCGGCCACCGACGCCGACTCCAGCAGCACGTCGTACACCGTCAGCTCCAGCTGGCGCTTGTCGATGCCCGAGCCCATGGTGGCGTTGCCCTGCGGATCGAGGTCGATCATGAGCACGTTCTGGCCGAGCTTGGCCAGTCCGGCCGCCAGGTTGACGGTGGTGGTCGTCTTGCCGACGCCGCCCTTCTGGTTCGCGATACAGAAAATCTTGGCCATGAGGGTCCGTCACTGGCTCAGGGCCAGCTTGACCCCGAACGCTACGAGAAACACGCCGGCCAGCTTTTCCAGCGTGGCGGCAATGCGTGGGCTGGCGCGCAGGCGCGCCGCCAGGAAATGGGTCAGCAGCACCATGGTCAGGCCATAGGCGAAAGTCAGCAGCGCCACGGTCAGGGCCATCGCGCCGAAGGTCTGCAGGCCTTGGTGATGCACCGGGTCGATGAACAGCGGGAAGAAGGCCATGTAGAACACGATGGCCTTGGGATTGAGCAAGGTGATCAGGTAGCTCTGGCGCAGGTAGTGGCGCGGGCGGATGTTCAGAATCGGCGCGGCGCCGGGCTTGGCGCGGATCATCTTCAGGCCCAGCCAGGCCAGGTAGGCGGCGCCCAGCCACTGAACGAGGTGGAAGGCGGTCGGGTAGGCGGCCAGGATGGCGGCCACGCCGGCCACGGCCGCCCACATCAGGCACTGGTCGCCCAGGATCAGGCCGAAGGTCGCCGCCAGTCCGGCGCGCACGCCGCCTTTTCCGGTGGATGTGATCAACGCCAGGTTCCCGGGGCCGGGAATCAGGAGGAAGACGATGATGGCGACAACGAATGCGCCGTAGTCAGCAATGCCGAACATGACATGACCCGAAAAGGAAGGAGAGCATCGAGTCTAAGCGAGGGGCGCCGGCGATGGTGCGAATGCGCCCTTCCCCGGCCCGCTCAGGCCGGCTTTTTTCGGGCCCAGACGATGCAGCGCTCGGCATCGAGCCCCATCACCGTCAGTTGTTCCACGTGAAACACATCGACCTCGGCGGCCAATTCGGCGATCTCGGCATCGGGCACCTTGCCCTTCATGGCAAGCCAGACGCCGCCCTGCTCCAGCAGATGCTGGGAACCGGTGTAGAAATCCACCAAGGAAGCAAAGGCGCGGCAACTGATCACGTCGTAGCTGCCGCCGATGGTTTCCACCCGCGCATGCATGCCGTTGAGGTTCGGCAGCGCAAGTTCAGCGGCCACCTGGCGAATGAAGGCCGCCTTTTTCGCCACCGCATCGACGCAGGTCACCGACACGTCGGGCCGCATGATGGCGATCACCGCGCCCGGCAAGCCCGCGCCGGAGCCCACATCCAGCAAGCGCCGCGCGTCCGGGCACATGCGCGCGAGCGGCGCGATGACCGACAGGCTGTCCAGCAGATGGTGCGTCAACACCTGTGCCGGATCGCGCAGCGCCGTCAGGTTGTAGACCTTGTTCCACTTGAGGATCAGTGAGCCATAGGCCAGCAGCTTGTCGCACTGGGTTTCCGTCAACCCAACGCCCATGGCCTGTGCGCCGCGGAGCAGTGCCTCGCGGGCGTTCGAGTTGCTGCCGCCCATCACGCGATGCTGTCCGCAGCGTCGGCCGGCGCAGCCGCAAAGGCGCGGTAGCCGCCCTTGCGCAGGTGGATCAGCAGCAGCGAAATGGCGGCCGGCGTCACACCCGAAATGCGCGAGGCCTGGCCCAAGGTCTCGGGCCGATGCTTGGTCAGCTTCTGGCGCACCTCGAAACTCAGGGCCGGGACCTGGTTGTAGTCCAGGTCGGCCGGCAGCTTCAGGCTCTCGAAGTGGGCAGCGCGTTGCACTTCATCGTGCTGGCGGTCGATGTAGCCCGAATACTTGGCGGCGATCTCGATCTGCTCGATCTCGGTCTCGCCCAGCAAGGCGCCCTCTTCCGACGAATACTTGCCGCCGTCGAGCGACATGAGCGAGGCGTAGCTGACATCGGGCCGACGCAGCAGGTCCCCCAGGTTGTATTCGCGCTCGATCGCCTTGCCCAACACCCGCTCGGATTCGCTGGCGGGCAGGTTGCGTGGATTCACCCAGATCGACTTGAGGCGTTCTGTTTCACGTGAAACAGCGTCGCGCTTGCGCGAGAAGGCATCCCAGCGCGCGTCGTCCACCAAGCCCAGGCGGCGCCCGGTTTCGGTCAAGCGCATGTCCGCGTTGTCCTCGCGCAGCTGCAAGCGGAACTCGGCGCGGCTGGTGAACATGCGGTAGGGCTCGGTCACGCCCTTGGTGATCAAGTCGTCGACCAGCACGCCCAGATAGGCTTCGTCGCGGCGCGGCAGCCACGGGGCGTCGCCGCGGCATTGCAGCGCGGCGTTGATGCCAGCGAACAGACCTTGCGCCGCGGCTTCCTCGTAGCCCGTCGTGCCGTTGATCTGGCCGGCAAAGTACAGCCCCTTGATCGAGCGCGTCTCGAAACTGCTGTGCAGCGCTCGCGGATCGAAGTAGTCGTATTCGATGGCGTAGCCGGGGCGCAGGATGTGCGCGTTCTCCAGGCCGACCATCGAGCGCACCAGTTGGTACTGCACGTCGAATGGCAGGCTGGTGGAAATGCCGTTCGGGTAGTACTCGTGCGTGCTCAGGCCTTCCGGCTCGAGGAAGATCTGATGGCTTTCCTTGTCGGCAAAGCGGTTGATCTTGTCTTCCACGCTCGGGCAATAGCGCGGCCCCACGCCATCGATCTTGCCGGTGAACATCGGGCTGCGGTCGAAGCCGGAGCGGATGATGTCGTGCGTGCGCGCATTGGTGTGCGTGATCCAGCAAGGCATCTGCCGCGGGTGCATGTCGGCGCGGCCCATGAAGCTGAACACCGGCATGTGCGCCGTGGCACCACCGGGCATGCCGTCGCCCGGTTGCTCGGTGCACTTGGAAAAATCGATGCTGCGGCCGTCCAGCCGCGGCGGCGTGCCGGTCTTGAGCCGGCCCTGCGGCAACTTCAGTTCCTTCAGCCGCGCCGACAGGCTGACCGCCGGCGGATCCCCCGCGCGGCCCGCCTGGTAGTTGTCCAGCCCGACGTGGATGCGCCCGTCCAGGAAGGTCCCGGCCGTCAGCACCACGGTGCGCGCCCGGAAGGCAATGCCCACCTGCGTCACCGCGCCGACCACGCGGTCGCCCTCGATCATCAGGTCGTCCACCGCCTGCTGGAACAGCGACAGGTTGGGCTGGTTTTCTAGGCGTTGACGGATGGCGGCCTTGTACAGCACGCGATCGGCCTGCGCGCGGGTGGCACGCACGGCAGGGCCCTTGCTCGAGTTGAGGATGCGGAACTGGATGCCCGCCTCGTCGGTCGCGATCCCCATCGCCCCGCCGAGCGCGTCGACCTCCTTCACCAGGTGCCCCTTGCCGATGCCGCCGATCGACGGATTGCAACTCATCTGGCCCAGCGTCTCGATGTTGTGCGACAGCAGGAGCGTGCGCGCGCCCATGCGCGCTGCCGCCAAAGCGGCCTCGGTGCCGGCATGGCCGCCACCAACGACGATCACGTCGAATTCTTCGGGGTAAAGCATGTGGGGAGCGCGTTGACCTGCGCGAGGGAAAGAGGGCATCGATTTTAGTCGTTTGCCTCTTTTCTTGGCAGCGCAAAGGTCAAGCGCCCTCGGCCGCCGACGGTGTAGGCAGCCAGGCGGGAGCGGCCCGCTTTCGAACTAGTTTGCTATCTTTTTGATAGCATGAGCACGCTCATCGCGCGCGACGCGCCAGCATGCCCGGGGCCGCGCCGCGGGTACGGGCCGCCACGCCGGCGCGGGCCCGCCCCTGTTGCGGCACGTTCCACCGCGTTTCAGTGACTTGCAGCACCCGCTGCACCTGGTGCGCCGGCGTCGCCGGCACACCGCCCAAGGCACGACCCAAGCTGTGCGTCGAAGCGGTGTCCATGATCAATCCAATGCTTTCTTCACCGCGCCCACGCCCAGTGCGGCGAGCACCAGGAACACCACGGTCAGGACCAGGAACAGGCCGAACAGCAGCTTGGCAATGGCCGCGGCGCCGACCGCCACGCCGCTGAAGCCGAGCACGCCGGCAATCAGCGAAACGATGGCAAACACGATGGCGTATTTCAACATTCCGGTTTCTCCTTCGGCAGGTGTGGCCTGCACAGTGGAGGCACTGTAGAAAGCGCGGCCAGCGCGCCGCATCGGCCCCGCGCGCAATGCCCCGTAGGACAAGCGCGCGGCGCTGAGCCGCTAGCATTGCCGCTGCATTTCATTTGCAAACCCGTGGCCTCTGCCGCCACTCTCACGGAGACTTTTCATGAAGCTGTATTACTCGCCCGGCGCCTGTTCGCTGTCGCCCCATATCGCGCTGCACGAGGCCGGCCTCGCCTTCGAACCGGTGCTCGCCAGCACCAAGACCCACCAGCTCAAGGACGGCACCGATTACTACGGCATCAACCCGCTGGGCTACGTGCCGCTGCTCGAGCTCGACGACGGCACCCTGCTGCGCGAGGGCCCTGCCATCGTCCAGTACATCGCCGACCAGGCGCCCACCAAGAACCTGGCGACGGCCAGTGGCACGCTGCAGCGCTACCGCCTGCAGGAATGGCTGACCTTCATCGGCACGGAAATCCACAAGGGCTTCAGCCCGCTGTTCAACCCGGCCACGCCGGACACCTACAAGACCCTCACCAAGGACAAGTTGAACTCGCGCCTGAAGTGGGTCGACGGACAACTGGCCGGCAAGAGCTACCTCATGGGCGATCACTTCTC
>Ga0160470_100559_pt1 | contig 14073 bp, 10 predicted proteins | sample HID1973I_E11MG_FD_108214 | JGI IMG/M metagenome (GOLD analysis project Ga0160470, IMG submission 108214) | Enriched mosquito-associated microbial communities from UW Madison campus, WI, USA - HID1973I_E11 MG | ecosystem: Host-associated > Arthropoda: Insects > Digestive system > Unclassified ... | reverse complement strand
GGCTGATCAGGACCAACAACGCGCGAAACGGCCAGAGCGGAATGTGCAGGACCTCGCTGCTCTCGTGTGTCATGCGCATGTACTCGATGTCGCGCCAGCTCTGCAGGCCGAGGCAGCCGAAGAAAACGATACCCGTGAAGCCGGTCACCACGTCGGCGAAAGCGCGGCGCCATCCGGTCAGCTTGAGATAGAAGATCTCCATCCGGATGTGCTTGTTCATGTCCCATGCGTAGGTCATCGACAGCATCAGCAGCAGGAACAGCAGCAGGCCGTTGATCTCCTCGCCCCACTCGAGCGGGGCACTGAAGAAGTAGCGCAGGACCACGTCGACGGTGATCACCAACACCATCAACGGCAGCACGACCAGGGTCGCCAGGTCGTTGCACCATCGGGAGAATGATTTGAGGAAGGAAATCAGGTACTTGACCACCAGGTCACCTCTTTAGCTGAATTAAGGCGAAGAGAGGCCTCGCGCGCGAGACTCGCGCGCGCAAGGCTGCGACGGAATCGGGCTGGCGCTACATGCCGTCGACCATGCCCGGCACCGGATGCTCTGCAACATCCCTCATGAACTGCTCGGGCGTCCAGCCTTCGTACTTCTTCACCAGGGCGCGAAGATCCGCGACCAGCGCGCGGGCCGGCCGGCCTTCGGCTTCGTTCTCGGCAATGAACTTTTCCCACAGCGGCTCGGCAGCCTTCTTCCAGCGCGCCAGTTCCTCCGGTGAGAGCTTGTGGATCTTCATGCCGTGTTCCACGAACTTCTTGCGCGAAACGATGTCCTGGTTGTCGAACTCGATGCCGTACATCATGCTGAGACGGCGCTGCATGTCGTACATGAAGCGCTTGACCTCGGGCGGCAGCGAATCCCAGGTCTTCTTGTTGAAGGCCCATGCGTTCGACGGGTTGTTCATGCCGAGTTCGGTCATGTCGCTGGAAAGCTCGTCGATCCGGTAGCCGACGGCACCGGTGTTGTAGAGCGCGACGCCGTCCACCACCCCGCGCTGGAAGGCGTTGTACGCATCCGGCACGGGAACCGACACCGGGACGGCGCCCAGCGTCTTGAGGATGTCGGAGGATTCGCCACCGGACGAACGCACCTTCAGGCCCTTCATGTCCTCGAGCTTGAGCACCGGTTTCTTGCTGAAGATGTTGTACGAGCCGTTGGCGTTGATGTTGGAGACCACCACCCCCATGCTCTCGTACTCCTTCTTGAAGTACTTCGGATACAGGTCTTCCGCCACTTTCACCGCCACCGCCGCGCTCGGAAAGGCGAATGGCAAGTCGAGCACGTGCAGCAGGTGAAAGCTTCCGGGCTGGTAGTTCACATATGCCGGCGTGACGTCGGTGATGCCGTTGACCGCCGCCTTGAATCCATCCTTGGCGCTGTGCAAGGTGCCGCTGTAGTAGGCCTTGATCTTTATCTTGCCGTGGCTTTCTTTCTCCACCATCTCGAACCACTTCGCACCGACCGCCTTCGACATCGGGTGGTTCTCCGGCGCGAAATGCGAAAAGCGCAGCGTGATCACTGGGCCGTCGTAAGTGAACTTCTCGTCGGCCTGCGAGGACATGGCGGCGGCCAGCGCCACGGTGGCCAGCGCGGCCCGGGCGAGCGCCGGAGCATTGAATCTCATGGTGTCGGTTCTCCGAAGGTAAAGGGTGGAATGTCTGTTGGTGGCCGAATCGCCGGCTCGTGCGTCAGGTTTGAAGTGATCGGGGTCCGCGCACGAGCCGACCCGGCAAGGCGCCCGTGGCAGTGCCTTCGCGGTAAGTGACGACGCCGGAGACGATCGTTGCGACGTAGCCGCGAGAACGCTGGAGCAGGCGGTGCCCTCCGGCCGGCAGGTCGGCCACCATCTCGGGCGCCTCCAGCGCCAGGCGCGCCATGTCGATCACGTTGAGGTCGCCTTTCATGCCCGGCGCGATCACGCCGCGGTCGTGCAGGCCGACGGCGCGCGCTGTGTCGCAGGTCTGGCGCTTGACCAGCCACCCCAGGTCGAAGCGGCCCGTTGCGCGGTCGCGTCCCCAGTGCGCGAGCAGATAGGAAGGAAAACTGCCGTCGGAAATCACGCTGACATGCGCGCCACCGTCGCCCAGGCCGACAACAGTATTCGGGTCACGCAACATCTCCCGGCAAACCTCGAGGTCGAAGTCCATGAAATTGGCAAACGGCGCGAACAGGAAGTTCCGGCCGTCGTCGCGCAGGAGCAGGTCGTAGGCGATCTCCGCCGGCCTGGCGCCGCGCTGGCGCGCCTGTGCGGCGATCGATGCGTTCTGCGGGGGTTCGTAGTCGGGCGGATCGCCGAACGGAAAGATGCGCTCGAACGCGATCAGCCGCTGGGCCTGCGGATCGGACTGCGGCGCCTCGATCTCCCGCAGCAGTCGCTGCCGCATGCCGTCGTCCCGCAGGCGCGCAACCTTCTGCGCCAGCGGCAGTGCCGCGATCTCGCGAAACGAAGGGCACGCGGAAAACGGATTGCGGCTGCCCTGCAGGCCGTACAACACCCCGATCGGCCGCGGCGCGACCTGCGCGCGCATCTCCAGGCCATCGCGCGCCGCCTCGGCGATGAGATCGAGCAGGCGGCGCCATGCGGCCGGCGAGGTGTGTCGCTGCGCGACGGAAATGGACATCGGCCGGCCGGAGACTTCCACCAGTTCGCGCAGCATCGCGAACTCCGCCTCGAGCGAGGGCGTGTCGAAATCGGAGATGAACTGCAGCACGCCACAGCCGGCATCCTTCAACCCGAGCGCTATGCCCATCAGTTCATCGCGCGTCGCGCGCAACGATGGCGTCGGCTCGCCCTTGACCGTGCGGTGATTGAGCGAGCGCGAGGTCGTGAAGCCCAGCGCCCCGTCCTGCATCGCCTGCGTGGCGAGGCGGCGCATCTCGGCAATGTCCTGCGGCGTCGCCGCCTCGAGCCGCGCTGCCCGCTCGCCCATCACGTACACGCGCAGCGCGGCGTGCGGCAGCTGGGCGCAGATGTCGATGTCGCGACTTCTGCCCGCCACCGCGTCCAGGTACTGGCCGAAGCTTTCCCATTGCCAGTCGAGGCCTTCCCGCAGCGCGACGCCCGGAATGTCCTCGACGCCCTCCATCAGCTCGATCAGCCGGTCGTGATCGTGCGGGCGCACCGGCGCGAAGCCGACGCCGCAATTGCCCATCACGGCGGTCGTCACGCCGTGCCAGCTCGACGGCGCGAGCTGGCTGTCCCACATCACCTGTCCGTCGTAGTGGGTGTGAATGTCGACGAAGCCCGGAGTGACCAAGCAACCGGCCGCATCGATCTCGGCGCGCCCTGCCGCCTGGACCTCGCCGACAGCGACGATGCGGCCCTTGTCGATGGCCACGTCCGCCTTCGACGGCGCACCGCCCAGCCCGTCGGCCATGTTGCCACCGCGGACCACCAAATCAACTGCGTGTTGCATCAGGCTCCTCGTTCGGACACTGACACACCGCGTGCCACTGCTGAGGCTAGAGGTTAGTAAAGAGCGCTCCGCGGTGTAACCGTACTTTCCCCAATGAAACGTTTCATTGCTGGGGAAAATGAAGCAGCTACGAAGCGCGCGAAGCCTTCCGCGAAGCGTTTGCCACAAGGCTCTTGCGCGAAGCTTTTCCGGCTGCGGTCGACAGGGCTTCCGCCGCCGCGGCGCACGAATCGCGCGACACAAACCGCGTCGGGATGAGAACGCGCCGCGGCTTGCCATCGGCGCTGCCCTGCATGCGCTCGAGCAGCAGACGCGCACTTTCGGCCGCGGCGAAATCGATGTCGACCGACACGGTCGCGATGGCCGGCACGTGGCTGCGCGCAAACTCCGGGTCGCCCATCGACACCACCGACACGTCATGTGGCACTCGCAGGCCGCGCGCGGCTATGGCGTTCAGCACGTCGCCCAGCACGTTGGTGCCCAGGCTGAGGATCGCCGTCGGTGGGCGCTGCGCCGCGAGCATCGCCTCGATACGCTCGAACGCATTGCCGGTCGACGACGGCATCCGCACCACCAGGGTTTCGACAGGCCTCAGGCCATGCGCGGCAAAGCCGGCCCGGAAGCCTTCCAGCCGTCGCCGCATGGGGCGGCTCTCGATGGCTGAAAGGACGATCGCGATGCGGCGATGGCCGAGGCCGATCAGTGCCGTCACCGCCTCCTCGATGCCGCGCGCGTGGTCGAACTGGACGTGATCCTGGCGCACCGCGATGTCGCGATCGACGATCACGGCTGGAATGCCGAGCTGGTTAACTGCGGCGATGACCTTGGGGTTTCGTTCGTTGCTCGGCGCCAGCAGGACACCGTCCATGCCGCGGCTGCGGAACATCTCCAGGATGTCCATTTCCCACGCCGCGTTGTTCATGCTGTTGGCCAGGAGCACCAGGTAGCCCGCCTCTCGGAACTTGTCCTCGAACACCCGGAACAGGTTCGCGTACAGCGGGTTGGTGATGTCCGTGAGCATGCACCCGACCGTTCGCGAGGTGCGCGACCGGAGGGTTTGCGCCACGTGATTGAGGCGGTAGTCCAGGGCCGCCATGGCCCGCTCCACCTTTTCGCGCACCTCGGGCGTGACGTTGGCGAATTTGTTGATGACGCGAGACACGCTTCCCAGCGAGACGCCGGCCAGTTTCGCCACATCCTTGCTGCTCGCCCTCTTCTGCTGATCCTTCATGGAGCGTGAGTTTAGGCGGCAATCGGAGCGCATCGGCCCGCGCCGCGCCCGCGCCGCCCGATCTGTCCGTCGGCGGCGAGGTCCGCGAACTTCTTCCATTCCGCGGCGAGGAGTTCGGCGAAAGGCACCGGGCCGAAACCGATCGGAGCCCAAAGGTAAATCCTGACGCAACTTACTTGCGAGCGCGATTGCAAGTAAGCACGATCGCCTGAGCTGGGCATCAAGCACAGCTTCACGCGACCCTATCGACCGCAGACCAACGGCAAGGCCGAGAGATTCATCCAGTCCGCATTGCGTGAGTAGGCCTACGGCTGGACATACCAGAATTCGGCCCATCGAACCGATGCCTTGGCCAGCTGGCAGCACCCACTACAACTGGCATCGACCGCGCAGCGGTATCGGCGGTATCGCTCCGATGTCCAGACTCAACTCATCAAGAAATAACCTCTTGAAGTACACGGACGCCCCCGGTTTGCCAAGCTTTCAGTTGGTGAGCGGCACGAAGGTGAAGATTGCACCCGTACACCCGGACTTTCCGCGAGAGCACTCGCTGTCCCTAATGGGTTCTGCTGGCCGGCTCCCCAAAACTTCAGCGCACTCCAAGGTGCTCTGCCAAGAGCGGGTTATGCCAACCACGGTCTGACCTGCTATGCCATCACTGCGTGATCGCCTGAGCAATCGAGATACTCCTCCCCGTCTGTGTTTTCCTAGAACTCTCTGGCTACGCAACCGCCGCTGCGCTCGCGCAGGACGGTCTAAAACCTTCATCTCGCACCAGCGATGCCCAGACGATCCTCGCATTCTTGTTTGCCAGCGCGACGGCAGCGACGTTGGCATTGCGCCGACCGATCAGCTTGAGTAGCCACCCTTGAGCGCTGGCCCGCTGTCGGGCCTGAGCCTGATAGATCACGAATCGAGCGCCGTGGATAAGCAGTGTTCTCAGGTAAGAGTCGGCTCGTTTGCTGATGCTCAAGAGCGTGGGCTTGCCGCCACTCGAATGCTGTTTTGGTACGAGACCCAGCCACGCAGCAAGCTGACGTCCGTTGTCGAAATTCTTCGCATCGTCCACACTGGCGACCAGTGCCGTTGCCGTCAAAGGTCCAATACCTGGAACCTCCTCCAGGCGCCTGCTGGCCTCGCTCGAGCGAGGCCACGCCTTGATCTGCGACTCGATCTCGTCGACTTGCTTCGGCAGTAGCTTGAGGTGCTCGAGCAGGCGTTGAATAAGAAGCCGAAACGAGCCTGGCAGCTCGTTGCAGGCATCCTCGATCAGGAGCGGGACACGCTGCGCCAAGTAGGCGATGCCTTCCGGCACGACAAGACCATATTCTCCGAGCAGGCCGCGAATCTGATTCGCCTGAGCCGTGCGCGCCTTGACGAAACGTTGACGAACGCGATGCAGTGAGAGAACGGCCTGCTGCTCGATGTTCTTGATCGGCACGAAGCGCATCGACGGACGTGTGACCGCCTCGCAGATAGCCTCCGCGTCAGCCACATCGTTCTTGTTGCTCTTTACATATGGCTTAACGAACTGCGGGACCATCAATCTGACGGTGTGCCCCATGGTCTGCAGCTTGCGCGCCCAGTGATGAGCGCTGGCACACGCCTCGATGCCCACCAAGCACGTCGATAAATTGGCGAAGAATGCCGCCACCTGATTGCGCCTCAACTGTTTGCGAAGCACGCCCCTGCCGTGCTCGCTGACACCGTGGACCTGGAATACGTTCTTGGCCAGATCGAGGCCGATCGTCGTGATCTGCATGATGGACACTCCTTCCGGATCGAGTACTGGCTGACACTTCCACTCTGGCACTGAAATGCCGTTAAAGGGTGGGGCGTTCATCCCATTGCTTCACACCTAGCCAAGGAACGCGAGCGTGTGGAACGCACGGTGGTCAAGACCGGCCTGCGGCTGGACTGATAACGCCCGGACCGGCAGCGCTGCGGCCTGCCGCGCCAGGTCGCGCGGCCAGCGAACCGTCACACGGAATGTTCATCCGCCATGCGCCGAGTGCCGCTGATCGACCTGCTGCTTGCCTTCCCGCGCCGCCTGCATGAAGGCGCTCTCGCTGGTCGTCACGCCGACGATCTTGGCCAGTTGCCTGCTCACGCTGACGTAGGCATGGCCGATGCGCCCCTCGAAGTAGAGCGAATCGCCACGCGCCAACCGCACGATCTCGCCGTTCTCGAAATGCACGTCGATCTCGCCGCTCAGCACGTATGCGAATTCCTCTCCGGCGTGGCGTGCGAAGTCGCCGGGGCCGTTGATCTTGCGGGCATGCACGGTGCCGACCACCGGGCTCATCTGCTTGCCGGCGGCGGTGGTGCCCAGGAACTCATAGGCGAATGAAAGGCCGCGGTAGACGACGCCCTCGCCCGCCCGCGTGACCACGGGCCCGTTCAGGCGCGAGGGCTCGACCCCATCGCCGGCGAACATCGCGTTCATGTCCATCTGCAGCGCATGGCCGAGCGCCGCGAAGTTCTCGTAGCCCAGCGCCAGCTGTCCGCGCTCGGCACGCGAGATGGTGGTGATCGAGACACCGGAAAGCTCGGACAACTGGGCCAGCGTCCAGCCGAACTGCTTGCGGGCGGCGCGCAGGCGATTGCCGAAGGTCTCCCGGTCCAACGTGTTGGGGGTGGCGTGCCGCTCTGCGCTGCGCACTTGCTTGGTTGAGGTGTTCGATTTCACTGCTGTGGTTGGCGCATGGAGGCGCGGCAGATTGTGCCATCCTGGCCTGCAATTTGCGTATGCACAATTTGCGGATCAGCGAATCATGTCGACCTTCTTCTCGGTGTTTACCCTGAGATTCCACATCACATTTTGCGTATCCGCAAATCTGTGTCTAAACTCGCCGCTCCAAGCTCATCCCTGCCCGTAGGCGCACAAGACATCGCTGCATGACTTCACCTTCCCATTCACGCGCTGGCGTCGAGGCTGACTTTCTCATCATCGGTGGCGGCATCGCTGGCGCCTCCGTGGCGTATTGGCTGGCCTCGCACGGGCGCGTCATCGTGCTGGAGCGCGAAGACCAGCCGGGCTATCACTCCACCGGGCGTTCCGCAGCGCTCTTCATGGAAAGCTATGGCACGCCGCAGGTGCGCGCCCTCACGATGGCCAGCCGTGCCTTTCTTCAGGATCCGCCCGCCGGCTTCAGCGAGCAGCCCTTGCTTAGCCCGCGCGGCGCCATGATGGTGGCCACCGCCGGACAGGAGGCCTTGCTCGAGGAACACTGGCAGGTGCTGCGCGCCATGAGCGACGACGCGCGCCGCCTCAGCCCGGCGCAGGCCTGCGCGCTGCTGCCGGCGCTGCGCGCCGACCAGTTGATCGGTGCCGTCTACGAGCCCGACGCGGCCGACATGGACGTGCACGCGATCCACCAGGGCTATCTGCGCGGCATGCGCCGCGCGGGCGGGCAACTGGTCTGCAACGCCGAGGTCGCCGCGCTCGAACGCACTGGCACCGTGTGGCAGGCGCGCTGCCAGGACGGCACGTGCTACCGGGCGCCGGTGGTGCTCAACGCCGCCGGCGCCTGGGTCGACCAGATCGCCCGCCTGGCGGGCGTCGAACCCATCGGCATCGTGCCGCGCCGACGCTCGGCCTTCACCTTCGCCCCGCCGGCCGGCATCTCGCCTTCCGCCTGGCCGATGGCGTTCAGCGCCACCGAGGATTGGTACATCAAGCCCGATGCCGGCGTGCTGCTGGGATCGCCGGCCAATGCAGACGCGGTCGCGCCGCAGGACGTGCAGCCCGAGGAGATGGACATCGCGCTGGCGATCGATCGCATCGAGACGCACACCACGCTGTCGATCCACCGCCCGATCCGCACCTGGGCCGGGCTGCGTTCCTTCGTGGCCGACGGCGACCTGGTCGGCGGTTTCGACAACGCGCAACCCGGCTTCTTCTGGGTGGCGGCGCAGGGCGGCTACGGCATCCAGACCTCGGCCGCCATGGGCGAAACCTGCGCGGCACTGGCGCGCGGCCTGCCGGTGCCGCCACATCCCGCGTCCTTCGGCTTGACGGCCGAGATGCTCGGCCCCGGGCGCCTGCGGGCCGCCTGATCGACCAGGCGACCCAAACATCGGTCCAGGCCCCTTCAGACCCTTTCACCAGGAGCTCCAAGTGCGTGTCTTCAGCGCCTCCCTCGCCACCGAAACCAACACCTTCGGCCCGATGCCGACCGGCCTTTCTTCATTCAAGGACCGCGGCTACTACCGCGCCGGCGAGCACCCCGATCACATCACGCTCTTTTCCGGCCCGCTGTGGGCGGCACGGCTGCGCGGCAAGACGCTGGGCTGGGAACTCTTCGAAGGCGTGGTCGCCGGCGCGCAGCCGAGCGGCACCACCACGCGCCACGCCTACGAAACGCTGCGGGAAGAACTGCTGGCCGACCTGCGCGCGGCCATGCCGGTCGACATGGTCGTGCTGGGCCTGCACGGGGCGATGGTGGCGGACGGCTACGACGACTGCGAGGGCGACCTGCTGCGCCGGGTGCGCGAGCTGATCGGCCCCGAGGTGGTGCTGGGCGCGGAGCTGGACCCGCACAACCACCTGACGCCCGAGATGGTGTCCAACGCCGACCTGCTCATCTCGTTCAAGGAATATCCGCACACCGACGTGCTGGAACGCGGCCTCGAGCTGGTCGACCTGTGCGCCGCCGCGGTGGAGAAGAAGATCCGCCCGGTGGCCGCCGTCGTCGACTGCCAGATGATCGTCACGATGCACACCTCGCGCGATCCGGCCAAGGCCTTCGTCCAGCGCATCCAGTCGCTGGAAGGCAAGGATGGCGTGCTCTCGATCTCGGTCTCGCACGGCTTCGCCTGGGGCGACGTGCCCGAGATGGGCACCAAGCTGCTGGTCTACACCGACGGCGACGCCGCGGCCGCGAACGCCCTGGCGCGCACCCTGGCGGATGAGCTGATCGGCCTGCGCGAGGCATTGAACGTGCGATACCCCGACATCGACGCCGCGCTCGACGAAGCGCTCGCCTTCGACGGCGGCCCGGTGGTGCTGGCCGATGGCGCCGACAACCCGGGGGGCGGCGCCGCCAGCGATTCGACCTTCATCCTGCGGCGCATGGTCGAACGCGGCATCACGAACGCCGCGCTCGGCCCGATGTGGGACCCGATCGCCGTGCGCATCGCCTTCGACGCCGGCGAAGGCGCGCGCCTGTCGATGCGCATCGGCGGCAAGATCAGTCCGCTCTCCGGCGACCCGATCGACCTGGAATGCACCGTCAAGGCGCTGCACCGCGACATGGTGATGACCGGCCTGGCCAACACGCCGACGGCGCTGGGCGACTGCGCGCTGGTCGAGGCCAACGGCATCGACATCGTGCTGATCACCCTGCGCAACCAGGCCATGGGCACGGACATGTTCACGCAGCTGGGCTGCGACCTGGCGGCCAGGAAGATCGTGGTGGTGAAGTCGTCGCAGCACTTCTACGCGTCCTTCTCCAAGGTCGCGAAGCACGTGATCTACGCCGGCGCGCCCGGCGCCGTGACGCTCGATCTCTCCACCCTTCCCTACCGCGAGGTGCGCCGGCCGAAATGGCCGCTCGACGCCTGAGCGCGCCACCGTTCCTTCACCGTCCTTTCCCTTTCCCTGCGCCCACACCACTGGAGTCCAACGCCATGAATCGCCGCTTGCTCGCATCCGCCGCCACCTGGGGCGCCCTGGCCCTCGCCACCGTCGGCCTGCCCGCCGTGGCGCAGACCAAGACGCTGAAAGTCGTCGCGCACGCCGACGTGAAGATCCTCGACCCGACCTTCACGACCGCCTACATCTCGCGCAACTTCGGCTACATGGTCTACGACACGCTGTTCGCGCAAGACAGCCACAGCAAGCCGCAGCCGCAGATGGTGGACAAGTACACCAGCTCGAAGGACGGCAAGGCCTGGAGCTTCACGCTGCGCCCGGGGCTCAAGTTCTCGGACGGCGCGGCGGTCACCTCCGCCGACGTCATCGCCTCTCTGCAGCGCTGGTCCGTGCGCGACAGCCTGGGGCGCGCCATGGGCGCGGCAGGCGCCGAATGGAAGGCGGTCGATGCCAGCACCTTCACGCTGACCTTGAAGGAACCCTTCGGCATGGTGCTCGACGCGCTGGCCAAGCCTTCCGGCTATCCGCCCTTCATCCTGCCGGAGCGGCTGGCCAAGATGCCGGCCACCTCGCCGCTGCCTGAGGTGCTGGGTTCGGGGCCGTTCATCTTCAAGCGCGATGAATGGGTGCCGGGCAACAAGGCCGTGTTCGTGCGCAACCCGCAGTACGTGGCGCGCAGCGAGCCGCCCAACGGCCTGAGCGGCAGCAAGCAGAGCCACTTCGATCGCGTCGAGTGGCTCTACCTGCCGGATGCCAACAGCTCGGTCGCCGCGCTCAAGCGCGGCGAGGTCGACCTGATCGAGCAGCTGCCGCCCGACTACATCGCGCCGCTGAGCACCGACGCCACCATCAAGATCGGCTCGGGCGGCGCCTACCAGGGCTTCCTGGTGCTGAACCAGACCTTCCCGCCCTTCGACAACCCGAAGGCGCGCCAGGCCCTGGCGCATGCCGTGAACCAGGAAAAGTTCACCGCGGCCATGGGCTATCCGCTGAACATGCGTGTGACCTATTGCGCCACCTACTTCATCTGCGGCGGGCCCAATGAAACCTCGGCTGGCGCGGAGCCCTTCCGCACCGTCGACGTGGCCAAGGGCAAGGCGCTGCTGGCCGAAGCGGGCTACACGGGCGAGAAGGTCGTGCTGCTGGTGCCCACGGATGTCCCCTACCTGAATGCCGAGGCGCTCATGACGGCGCAGGCGATGAAGAGCCTGGGCATGAACGTCGACATGCAGAACATGGACTGGGCCTCCATCGGCGCACGCCGTGCCAAGAAGGACGCGCCGGAGGCCGGCGGCTGGAACGTGTACGTGACCGTGGCCGGTGAGTTCGACGTGAATTCGCCGATCACCAACGCCTACCTGTCGGCGGCGTGCGGCAGCTCGCTGCCTGGCTGGCCGTGCGACAAGCAGCTGGACGAACTGCGCAGCGCGTGGATCAAGGAAACCGACCCAGCCAAGCGCAAGGAACTGCTCGACGCCTTCCAGACGCGCGCCTACCAGGCCATCCCCTACGTGAACGCCGGCCAGTACTCGGCGGCGTACGCGGCGCGCTCCAGCCTCAAGGGCCTGGACAAGCTGTGGGCCGGCATGCCCGTGGTCTGGGCGCTCGATCGATAGTCCAGAGGAAGTCGTCGCATGGGCTACGTCCTTCGCCGCCTGCTCGCCACGCTGCCCGTGATGGCGGTGGTGGCGGTGGTCGTGTTCCTGCTGATCCACCTGTCGCCCGGCGACCCGGCCGCGCTGATCGCCGGCGACCTGGCCACGGTCGACGACATCGAGAAGCTGCGCGGCGTGCTCGGCCTGGACAAGCCCCTGTGGCAGCAGTTCGTGCTGTGGATCGGCCGGCTGGCCAGCGGCGATCTCGGCGTCTCGATCTTCACGCAGGTTCCGGTGACGCAACTGCTCGCGCAGCGCCTGGAGCCGACGGTCTCGATCGCCTTCTTCACCATGCTGCTGACGCTGCTGGTCGCGGTGCCGCTGGGCACGCTGGCGGCGTGGCGCGCCGGCAGCTGGATCGACCGCCTGGTGATGCTGTTCGCGGTGCTCGCCTTCTCGGTGCCGGTGTTCCTGGTCGGCTACCTGCTGGTCTATGCCTTCGCGGTGCAGCTGCCCTGGTTTCCGGTACAGGGCTATGCGCGCATCGCCGACGGCATGGGCGCGTGGCTGCGCTCGCTGGTGCTGCCCTGCGTCAACCTGGCGCTGGTCTACATCGCGCTGGTGACGCGCATGACGCGCGCCACCGTGCTCGAGGTGCTGCACGAGGACTACATCCGCACGGCGCGTGCCAAGGGCCTGGGCGTGCTGCCGGTGCTGGGCCATGCGCTGCGCAATGCGGCGATTCCGATCGCCACCACCATCGGCGTCGGCATCGCGCTGCTGATCGGCGGCGTGGTCGTCACCGAGACCGTGTTCGGCATTCCCGGCGTGGGCCGCCTGGTCATCGATTCGGTGCAGCGCCACGACTACCCCGTGATCCAGAGCGTGCTGCTGATTTCCGCCGGGGTCTATGTCCTCATCAATCTCCTGATCGACCTCAGCTATCGGCTGTTCGATCCACGCATCCAGTACTGAGCCGAAGCGTCCATGTCCACGACAGTTTCAGCGCCCCCGGCGCTCGACGAAGAAGCCCCCTTCGTCCTCCCACGCTTTCGCTGGGCGCGCAAGCACCCCACGCTGATCATCGGCGCGGTGCTGCTGCTGGCCATCGCCCTGCTCTCCCTTGGCGCCCCCTGGATCGCCACCGCCGACCCGCAGGACATGGACGTGCTTTCCCGCATGCAGGGACCGACCGCCGCACATTGGTTCGGCACCGACGCGCTCGGCCGCGATGTCTTCAGCCGCACCGTCTGGGGTGGCCGCATCTCGATCATCGTCGGGCTCAGCGTCGGCCTTCTGGCCACGGTGATCGGCGTCGTGATCGGCCTGGTCGCGGGCTTCGTGCCGCGCGCAGACGCGCTGGTGATGCGGGTCATGGACGGCCTCATGGCGATTCCGGGCATCCTGCTGGCGATCGCGCTCATGGCCGTCACGCGCGCCAGCCTGACGACGGTGATCGTCGCCATCACGGTGCCGGAGATTCCGCGCGTGGTGCGGCTGGTCCGCTCGCTGGCCCTCACACTGCGCGAGCAGCTCTACGTGGAGGCCGCGCACGCGGTCGGCACGCGCCTGCCGACCATCCTGGCGCGGCATGTCGTGCCCAACATGGTGGCGCCACTGATCGTGCAGGCCACCTTCGTGGCGGCCGCCGCGGTGCTGACCGAGGCCGCCCTGTCCTTCCTCGGCGTGGGCATTCCCGCGCAGACGCCGAGCTGGGGAAACATGATGGCCGAGGGTCGCAACTTCGTCGCCGTGGCCTTCCACATCATCCTGTTCCCCGGCATCCTGCTGGCCGTCACGGTGCTGGCCATCAACCTGATGGGCGATGGCTTGCGCGATGCGCTCGACCCGCGCCTTGCCCGTCAACTCTGATCAAGCACGCCTGACATGAAAGCATCCAACGACGACGCACTGGCAGTGGGCGAGCCGCTGCTGGAGGTCGACAACCTGCGCACGCACTTCGACACCCTGACCGGCCCGGCCCGCTCGGTCGATGGCGTTTCCTACACGGTGCGCGCCGGCCAGACCTTGGGCGTGGTGGGCGAGTCGGGCTGCGGCAAGAGCGTGACCGCGTTGTCGATCATGCGGCTGCTGGCCACGCCGCCGGCCCGCATCCGGGGCGCGGTGCGCCTGCGGGGCACCGACCTGCTGCAGCTGAGCGAAGCCGACATGCGCAGGGTGCGCGGCAATCGCATTTCCATGATCTTCCAGGAGCCGATGACCTCGCT
>Ga0160470_100553_pt1 | contig 14185 bp, 9 predicted proteins | sample HID1973I_E11MG_FD_108214 | JGI IMG/M metagenome (GOLD analysis project Ga0160470, IMG submission 108214) | Enriched mosquito-associated microbial communities from UW Madison campus, WI, USA - HID1973I_E11 MG | ecosystem: Host-associated > Arthropoda: Insects > Digestive system > Unclassified ... | reverse complement strand
TCCACCTGCAGGCCGCCGCCACCCGGTTTGCCACCGCCTTTTCCGCCACCGCCACCTCCCCCGGTATTTTCCAGTTTTTTATTGGCGTTGATGCGGTAATAAACAAAGTAACCCAGCCCTAAGGCAATCAGGATATAAACAATATATCTCAGTTTCATAAATGTGTATTATTAAGATGATAACGCACAAAAATATTTAAAATGACCGTAGAAGCTTGTATTAAGTGTGTTACAGGTTTGTGTTTCCGCCTTTGCGCTATTTTCTCTAAGTTTGTCCTTTTTAATAAACAAACTATTCATATGAAGAACACGATTTTAGGATTGGCGGTTTTATTATTTACAAGTATGAGCATGCAGGCACAGGTTAAAATAGGTTTTGAGATTTCCTTCATTGAGCCTCAGGCACATTATGCGGAAGTGGAGATGAACATTTCCGGACTGACCAAGGATTATATTGACCTTAAAATGCCGGTGTGGGCGCCGGGTTCTTACCTCGTGCGCGAGTTTGCCAGGAATGTGGAAGGTTTTAGCGCCACTGCCGGAGGCAAGCCCGCTAAATTCGAAAAAGTAAGAAAGAATACCTGGAGGGTACATTCTTCCAAAGCATCAGATGTAAAAGTAAAATACCGCTTGTATGCGTTTGAAGTATCCGTCCGCACCTCTTTTATCGACGATACCCATGCTTTTCTTTCCTCCACGGGAGTGTTTATGTATCCTGATGGAATGCTAAATGCACCGAGCACGGTCAGGATCATTCCTTTCAAAGGCTGGTCTGCAGTGTCTACAGGTCTGGAGCCGGTAGCAGGCCAGGCATTTACCTATCATTCCCCAAATTTCGATATCCTGTTTGACAGCCCTATCGAGGTAGGCAACCAGGACATCTTTGATTTCACGGCTTCCGGGGTAAAACATACGGTGGCCATGTATGGCGGCGGAAACTACGATAAGGAGCGTTTGAAAGTGGATATGGCCAAGGTGGTGGAGCAGGCGACGGCCATCTACGGCGAAAACCCCAATAAGCACTACACCTTTATCGTGCACAATTTTGCAACCGGCGGTGGCGGTTTAGAGCATCTGAACTCGACTGTATTGGGTGCAAGCCGCGACGGCTATACCGATCCGAAGACCTATAACGGCTTCCTGGACCTGGTGGCCCATGAGTACTACCATTTATGGAATGTAAAACGTTTGAGACCGGTGGCTTTGGGGCCATTTGATTACGACAATGAAAACTATACCACCAGCCTCTGGGTGGCGGAAGGTTTTACTTCCTATTATGAAAATAAGATCATGCTCCGTGCGGGTTTCAACAGTCGCGAGACATTCGTGCAAAACCTGGCCAATGCTGTTGCGGGTGTAAGCAATACCCCCGGGGCGAAGGTTCAGAGCGTGGCCGAGGCGAGTTACGATGCCTGGATCAAGGCCTACCGTCCCAATGAAAACTCCAACAATACCAGTATCTCTTATTACAGCAAAGGAGAAGTGGTCGGACTGTTGATGGACCTGGAGATCGCCAACGCGACCGCCGGTAAGAAGAGCCTGGACGATGTGATGCTGGCCATGTACAACGAATATTATAAAAAGCTGGGCAGGGGCTATACTGATGCGGAATTTAAATCCATGGTAGAAAAGATTAGCGGCATCAGTTTTACACCTTTCTGGGATACGTATGTGAACGGTACCGCTCCTATAGATTATCAAAAATCGTTCGGTTATGCGGGCATCCAGGTGAAGGATGAAAATGAAGGCAACAGCAGTCCATACATCGGGGTAGCGTCTAAAAAGATAGAGGGCAGGATCTTTATCACCGCAGTATCACGCAATTCTGCGGCATGGATCGGCGGTTTGAATGTGAACGATGAGGTGATCAGTGTCGATGGTGTTCCGGTAGAGGTTTCGCTGGAGCGCATGCCGGTCATTGCTGCAAAAAAGGTGGGCGATGTATTGAATGTGCAGGTAGGCAGGGACGGCATCTTAAAAGATATTCCATTAACGATCAAAGCAAACCCCAATATTAAACTCAATGCAACCCTGCAGGACAAAGCGACTGCAAAGCAATTGCAGGTGCGTAAGAAGTGGATGGGACTGTAACGGTTAACCTAAAATTTATACATAAAAAAATCCCGTACATTTTGTACGGGATTTTTTTATGTAATGTTCTTTTATGAATTAAAAAGTAAAGCGGACACCCAGGCCGACATCACCACCCCAGAATCCGGTGTCCGGAGTCAATTGTAATGCAGGAATCCAGTCTAACGAGATATTGATCGGTGCACCGTTAAACTTATAGTCCAGACCTAAAACACCGTTTGCGGATAGATACACATCACTGTCGAATCCCTTTACTTTGTAAGAACCGATCGTCGCACCCACACCATAGTACCAATGTAATCCTGCAGCACCATTGATTGGGTTGTAGACTTCATAAAGACCGGTCAGATTAAAGTAAGAAGTACTTCTGTTGCTCCTAAAATTACCAATGAGCTCAAGCATAGATTTATTGCTCAGGCCGGTTTTAAAACTCACACCGTTTGCATTACCAAAGCGGCCGCCAATCGCATTTTTATAATCCTGTGCCTGGACACTAGTGGAAGTCAGGGTAAAAAGTGCAGCGGAGACAAAAAGAGTAAAAATTAATTTTTTCATAAGATTCTTTTAAGTTTAAGATATTTCTATCCTTATCAAGTACTGTGCCGATGTTCGACAGTCGATCTTTTTTTTTGTGTTTTGTTGAACTTCCTGGCTGGTCATTCATAACCAAACTGCCTTTTTTTGTTTGTTGTGTGCTTGAAATTTCTCTTGCTATTCTCTTGCTATTCTCTTGCTCCTCTCTTGCTATCGTCTTGCTCTACCAGGAAAAACCCGGTTTTTCAGCAAACTTCCGGAAAGATGATAGCGATTTCAGCAGCATATTCACCTGGAGCGGATTATAAAAGTTTACAGGAGGTTTTCATCGTTGAGTTGCAGTACAGACAAACCAGTATGCTACAGGCAGGCACGCTATTGCGGCCTGGCTTTATCTTGAAGGGTTGATTATTTAGCCTTGCCCGCAAGGGGCACGAAGGGCGATGGAAGGGAAAAGCCTTTTAGTTGACGGAAATAATCTATAGGTTTGTTGCAGACATTTCATAAATTAGTGGACGGGAGAAACTCAGAAAATGGCTATATACCACACCTATACCGATCAGTATTTGATCAGCCTGATTAAACAGGGGGATCGGGAGGCTTTTGCTGAAATTTACGATCGCTATGGGATGATGATCTATTATAAGGTCAACCAGATGCTGCGCGATGAAGAATCGGCAAAGGATGTGGTGCAGGATGTGTTTATGAACTTATGGTCAAATGCGGAACGGGTGAAAGAGGAAGCGAATTTGCCTGGCTATTTATACATTTCTTCGAGAAATAGGGTGTTCAATTTGATTGAAAAAGGCAAGACCAGGAGCGATTATCTCAGTTCCATCGCAAGCTATAGCCATGAAGCGAGTACGGAGACGATGGACAAGCTGGATGAGCGGGAACTGATGGGCGTCATTGCGCGGGAAATTGCTAAACTGCCCTCAAAGATGAGGGAGGTGTTTGAATTGAGCAGGCTGGAGGGCCTGTCCCACAGCGAAATTGCTGCAAGGCTGGGCATTTCTGAAAAGACGGTGAAGACCCAGGTGCACAATGCGCTGGATATATTGAAGAGCCGCTTGAAAGCCTATGGCTCTGGCGGATTGATCATTATCGCTTGGCTGGCGCAAAAATAATTGTCTTATTTACAGTGTTTTAAGTGTTTTTCTGGAAATATTAAAAATCCGTCTACACCCTGAAACCGGCTCAGCTGTATTACTATTATCAGATATGAACCAAATAGACGTTAAAACACTTCTGGAAAAGTACCGCAAAGGTATGGCCACTGAGCAGGAGCAACTGCTGCTGGAAAATTGGTATGCCATCGAGTCGGTCAATCAAATGCAGCAGCCCGAACTGGAGGATTACCTGCGCATCAAAAAGGAGATGTGGGCGATGATGGAAAGGGAGATGTTGTCTGCCAGCCCTGAGAGACAGGGTACGGATTCTATAGTGACAGATCGGAAATTGAACAGGCTTTGGCCGAGGATTGCAGTTGCCGCTGCTGCGGTGACGGTGATTACTTTGGGCGTATGGTTTTATTACACATCATCTATCAGCGGGTCGTCATCCCGAGGCATCGAGGGATCCCTTGTCTATGCTACAGACATCACCCCAGGCAAGAATACTGCTACACTTACGCTGGCCAGCGGCCAAGTGATATACCTGAGTGATACGAAGACGGGTGTTGTTATTGATGCTTCTAAACTTACATATTCCGATGGAACCGCTATTTCTTCTCCATTGCGAGATCCCTCTTTGTCATCCCAAGGAACCGAGGGACCCCTTGGTCATGCGGATTCAAGGGATCCCTCCGCTGTCGGGATGACGAGTGTTTCAACGCCGCGGGGTGGTCAGTACCAGGTGGTTTTGCCGGATGGTTCGAAGGTTTGGCTCAATGCGGCCTCATCCTTGTCTTTTCCTGCCAGTTTCAGAGGGGAGAAGCAACGTGTAGTACAGCTTGAAGGGGAAGCATATTTTGAGATTTTTAAGAGCAGGACACAGAAATTTGTGGTCGAAAGCAAGGGGCAGACCGTGGAAGTCCTCGGTACGCACTTCAATATCAACAGTTATGCAGATGAAGGCAGCGTGAAGACGACTTTGTTAGAGGGATCGGTAAGTGTATCTGCACTGTCTACTGTTGCTTCGTCATTGCAGGAAGGAATACCAGGCAGTTCGTCATCCCGAGGAACCGAGGGATCTCTTGGTTCTAAAGTTCTTCGCCCTGGTCAACAATCCGTACTGACGGCCAACCGGAATATCCTGGTCAAAGAGATCGATGGTGAGGAGGCGGTGGACTGGAAAAACGGCTTGTTTATCTTTAACAAAGAGCCGCTGGAGCGCATCATGCGCAAAATATCCCGATGGTACGATGTGGATGTAGTCTTTGAAAACGAAGAGCTGAAAAGTAAGTTGTTTGGCGGTACCGTGTCCAGGTCGGGCAACGTGACCGAGGTATTGGAAATATTAGAATTAACAGAGTTGGCACATTTTAAAATCGTAGGAAGGAGAATTATGGTGACTAAATAGCTACTTAATGAGCCAATCCTTGAAAAAAAGAAGCCAGGTGTGCTGTAACACAACTGGCTATAGCCTGGATCGGCCGATAAAATCGGATCTAATCAACAAATCTGGAACGCGCATTAAACAATTGCGTTTTCATGCAGTTCGCAACCCATCAGACTAACCAAATGTATAAAAAAAATACCAACGAACTAGGGCTACCGAAAAGGTATGTTCAAAAAATTTTGCTGATTATGCGGGTCGTCACATTCTTATTAATGGCAGTAATTATGCAGGTGAGTGCCGCCGGGCGGGCCCAGACCTTGTCATTTACCAAGAAAAATACCACTTTTAAAGAGCTCTTTGCGGAGATCAATACGCAGATCGGCTACAATGTGGTTTGGCCTGCAGAGCAGTTCGACGAGAATAAAAGCCTGGACGTCAGCTTCAGAAATGCCCCTTTAACCAGTGTCTTAAACCAGACGCTTGCGGGCAGGAACCTTGCTTACACCATTAAGAACAAGACCATAGTCTTAAAAATAAAGATGCCGCCCAGCCTCGTACAGGAACTCGTATCGGGTACTGTCATCAATATGGCCACCAATGAGCCGTTGAAAGGGGTGACGATCGCCCTGGCCGGCAGTTCTGTACTGACCCAAAGCGATGAGAACGGGAAGTACAGCATTAAGGCTTCTAAAGGGACGCTGAAATTCAGCTCCGTTGGCTTTGCGGATACGCTCCTGAGCATCAACGGTAGGAGCACCATCAACATCGTGCTGGTCCCCATGCACCTGAAGCTGGAGGAAGTAGTGGTGGTCGGCTATGGCAGCGTCAAAAAAAGGGACCTGACCGGGTCGGTGGCGACCGTGAAAGCTGAGGTGTTTGACCAGTCGCGACAAAGCTCCTTCGTCAACAGCATGCAGGGCAGGGTAGCTGGTTTGCAGATCACCTCGGGCACCGGCGAGCCGGGCTCGGGATCGAAGGTCGTCATCCGGGGCGCGAATTCCCTGACGGGCGACAGCCGCCCTCTGTTTGTCATCGACGGCGTACCGGTCAATGAAAGTGAGGCCCCGATTGCCAATGGTAAGTTTGGTGCCAACTCCAGGCGGGACCCGCTCAATTCCATCAACCCGGCCGACATCGTCTCGGTAGAGGTGCTCAAAGATGCATCCTCTACAGCGATCTATGGCTCCAGGGGTGCCAATGGCGTGATCATCGTAACCACGAGACAGGGTAAAGAAGGAGAATCTATGGTCACTTACGATGCCAGGATGGGCCTCTCGTATCCGGCCAGGACCATGGAGATGCTCAATGGAAGCGAATGGATCGATTACCGGAAAGACTGGGTATTGATGCCCGACGGCAAAAGGATCACCTACGGCTATTTCAACGATTATTTTTTCTTCCTGAACGCCGGCAAGACCGAGCCTTCAGAGATGATGCCGAGAGATGTGTATTCCCTTCCGGAATACGACTGGCAGAATGAAATGTACCGCACAGCCCTGTCGACCGACCACAACATCTCCGTCAGCGGCGGCAGTCCCTATACCAAGTTTTTTGGCAGTATGGGCTACAATAAAGAGCAGGGATTATTTGTCAACAACGATTATTCCAGGTACAATACCAGGCTGAAGCTCGACCACAATAAAAGACGGTTCATTATGTCGCTTTCCTTAAATGGCTCCTGGTCCAAATACAATGGCGCAGTGCAGTCGGGCGATGGCTACGGCAATATCGGCGTCACCCAGGCGGCGATCATTTCCCGTCCCCTGGTCTTCCAGAACCCATTGGCAGAGCAGACCCAGGGCGGATGGAAAAAGCCGACCGAAAACCTGGAGCACATCGACAGGGATATTTCTACCCCCAATGTGGGTGCGAATGCCGTCATCAATTATAAGCTGATCGAAGGCATGTACATCGGCACTATGCTGAATGGTGTGATCGTCAATTCGAAGGTCAACGAGTTTTACGGAAAAGACACCCCCTGGGGATATTATTTAAAAGGAAGAGCGGCGATCAACAATACAGAATGGATGGGCTGGTCGAACATCAATACCCTGAGCTACGACCGTATGTTGAAGAACAACTCCAAACTGAGTGCCCTGGGCGTATTTGAGCTCAGCGGAAGCGGGTACAACAACAGCTCGATCACCAAAAGTAATTTTGCCGACGAGACCACGGGGATTTACGACATCAGCAAAGGGATCACCCTGGAAGATGCCACCTCCAATGCCGGACAAACCAAAAGGATCTCTTACCTGGCCAGGCTGAACTACGACCACCACGGGCGGTACCTGCTGACCGGAAGTATCCGCCGGGATGGCTCTGACCGCTTCGGGGAAAACAGGCGTTATGGCTATTTCCCTTCTGCAGCCCTGGGCTGGCGCATCTCTGAAGAAAGTTTCATGAAAAAACAGAAGGTATTCGACAATTTGAAGCTGCGCCTGAGCTATGGAGAGACGGGCAATTCCAATATTCCTGAATTCCAGTACATGGCCAGGATGGGCAATTCCTTTTATGCCGACCAGTTTGGCCTGGTGCCGGTGTCCCTGCCCAATCCGGACCTGAAGTGGGAAACCACCGTTCAGTACAATGCCGGCCTGGACATCTCTATATTGAACAAGCGTGTGGACATCACCCTGGATGTGTACGACAAGATCACGACCGATATGTTGTACAATGCAATTATCCCGGCACAGTCGGGTTTCAAGACCCAATGGCAAAACCTGGGCAAGATCAGCAACCGGGGTGTGGAGCTCGCCTTGAATACTAAGAATATAGAACGGGGCAGTTTTGGCTGGAACAGCAGTCTGACGCTGAGCCTCAATAGAAATAAAGTGCGGGTCATCGGCGACGGCCTGGAGGAGGCTCCCGTAGGGGCAGGTGCCTGGAGCACTTCTTACATCAAACAAAATGTGGTGGGCCGGATCATGGTCAATCAGCCGATCGGTGTGATGTATGGCTATAAAATGGATGGCATTTACCAAATGGATGATTTTTCCGGATGGATCGATAAGACGGGCCTGTTGCCCGACAACGACCCCAACATCGCCTGGCAGGAGAGAAACTGGGTGCTGAAATCCGGCGTGGCCGATCCAAGTGCGATCGCCAAGCCGAGGCCGGGAACCTTCAAGTTTAAAAACCTGGACAATTCGGCCGACAATAAAATCACCGAAGCGGATAAGACCATCATCGGCAATAGCCAGCCTTTGTTGTTCGGCGGCCTGGGCAATACCTTTCGTTACAAAGACCTGGAGCTGAACGTATTCATTACCTATTCTATAGGTGGGGAGATCTTCAACTCCACCAAATTCGAACTGGAAGGTTCCAGTCCGGGTGAATATTACAACATCACCAAAGATTTTTGGAACAACCGCTGGAGCCTGGACAATCCGAGCAATACGCGTCCGGCATATTCAGACGAGGGCTATTACAATGCGCTTGCCGCCCAGCCCAACAGCTATTATGTGGAGGATGCCTCTTATGCGCGCTTGCAAAATGTGTCTTTGTCGTACCGCCTGCCCGCAAGCCTGACCAAGAAGATCGGTCTGGCCTCGGCCAAGATCTATTATTCGGGGATCAACCTCTATACGTTGACTAAGTACAGTGGTTTCACGCCTGAGGTGGACTCCGGTAATCCGCTGCTGAGTAATTTTGATACGATTGGGTATCCACGGGCAGCGGTTCATTCCATAGGGTTTAATGTCAACTTTTAAAAGATTTGCAGATGAAGAAAATACTATATGCCGCTTTGATTTTCTGTATAGGAAGCTTAGCGGGTTGCTCAGATTACTTAGATACAGAGCCAAAGTCGTTCACCTCCATTGCCAATTTCTACAAAAACCAGGCAGATGCAGAGACCGCGCTGACCGGTTGTTATGGCATGTTGCAAAACAGCTATTCCGTCAATGGGCGCACGGGCGTGTTCCTGATTGCCGATGTCGGTACCGATGAGATTGTTGGAAACCCGTACTCCACGCCGGATGCGGAAGCCAATATGGACCAGTTCATTTTCGGGAGGGTGGTCAAAAGCAACCTGACGATCAAAAACCTGTGGTCTACCGCTTATACCGGTTTGTACAGCATCAATTTGCTGCTGTCCCAGCTGGACGGCATCGATATGACCGAAAGCAATAGGGAGCGCATCCGTGCCGAAGCCCGGTTTTTACGGGGCTGGCACTACTATTATATGGGAATGATCTATGGCGGGGTGCCTGTATTTACCACGGTACCCCATGCGGCCGATCAAAAACGCAATTCGCTGGAAGAGGTGATGAAGCAGGCCATTGATGATCTGCAGTTCGCCTACAACACACTGCCCGAAACGGCGCTGTCCAATTCTGGCAGGGCCTCCAAATGGGCGGCTGGCGGTTACCTGGCCAAATTGTATTGCTACCTCGCTGCAAGTAAAAAGTATGGGACAGGGGCCGCGCTGAGTTTTCCGCTCAACAGCTTCGACTGGGTAAACGTTAATGACTGTTATACACAGGCCGAGCTGATCACACAAAATATTGTCAGTAAAAGTGGTTTAAAGCTTACGTCTGATTATCGCCTATTGTTTTGTGAAGGCTCGGTCAGCAAGCAGAAGGAAGAAATGCTGTTCTCGCTGAGTGCATCGCCTCAAAAAAGGCTGGGATTTGCCTTAAATTTCTACCTGTTGCCCGCAGGCAGCTCTGGTGGCGGTTGGGGTACCTGCCGGCCTACGCAGGAGGTGTACTCGCGCTACGACACGCTGTACGATGCCCGGGCCAACTGGGTGGTCGGCGGACTGGGCGTAGAACCGGTCACCGAGACCATTGACGGACAAGTCTATTATAAACCTGCCAAGCTGCGGTTGTCGAACGGAGAAGCTTTCGACGGGGATTACTGTGTCAACAAATTCAGGATCCTGCGTACCGAGGCCAAGCACGATGATGTGTATTATGGGCAATATCCTTTGCTGAGGCTGGGGGATATTATGCTCCTGCGTGCGGAAGCCGTGGGGCACCTGAACGGTGATGAAGCGGGGCGGGAGGTTTTGAAGAGCCTGCGCACACGGGCGCTGATCAAGTCGCAGACAACGGATGTGAACCGCCTGCAAATGGCCTACCGCAAGTCGGACTTTATAGAAGAACTGCTGGATGAGCGGTCGAGAGAGCTGTGCTTTGAGCAGCAGCGTAAGTTCGACCTGGTCCGCTTCAACCGCTATGCCTCGACCATTAAGTCGATCTCTACCACGCGGGGCGTCTGGAACCGCAATGCGGCGATCCAGCTGGTCGACAATATTACCGATGCCAAGATCTGGAGCCCGGTCCCTGAGGAAGATGAGATCATCAATCCGAACCTGAAACCAAATAATCCCGGTTATTAATTAGAATTAACGATTTAGACTATGTTTAGGAATTTTATATATGCCATTTTTAGTTTCTTACTGCTGGTGTTCTCGGTGACGCAGTCCTCCTGTCAGGGCAAGAAAGACCCTGTACCCGAAGTGCCGGGAAATAAAGCAGCGGTGAAGGTGGGCGCCTGGTATTTTGGCGGCTGGAGCTTCCCCGCCGATCAAAACGGACATACATTTCACATCAGTCCGACACTGACCACCACCTTTTCAGACCGGGAGCCGGTATGGGGCTGGCGGGAAGACAAAGCGGGGGTGATGACCGAGCAGATTAATTATGCGGCAGACAATGGTCTTTCCTTTTGGGGTTTCTGCTGGTACGACAATACGCTGGTAGATGATGCAAAAACGATGGACAACCTCAACAATGCGCTGGACTTGTTCCTGAAGGCACCGAATAAAAACCGCCTGGATTTTTGTCTGATGTCCTGTTTTCCGGTGTCTCCGGTCAACTGGGAAAAGATCTGTGACCGTACAGTGCCTTATTTTAAGGAGGGCAATTACCTGAAAGTGGAGGGAAAGCCGGTCATGGTATTTTTCAATACGGACGAAGTGATCTCGGGCATGAACGGAATCGCCAATACAAAGGCTGCGTTGCAGTTGTACCGTAAAAAAGCACGTGAAGCCGGAGCGGGCGAGATCCTGATCGGGGCGAGGACCGCAACGAGGCCATCAGACCCAACCTACCAAAACAAGTACGTGGAATGCGGTTTCGACTTCCTGACCACATACAACAATGCAGACGACGGCAGGAGCAATGCCGGGGCCAATGATTATTCCCGCCTGCTGGAAGGGGACAAGAAATCCTGGAACGGCATCTCGGCCCATAGCGCATTGCCTTTTGTACCTGTGGTGGGTACGGGCTACGACATGCGCCCCTGGGCGCTGGACCATCCCAATCAGCCGGCTTCCGATTTTTGGTATACCGGTATGACCCCGCAGAAGATCGCGGAGCACCTTCGTGCGGGTATGCAGTGGGTGAAGGCCAACCCTAAAAAGGTGCCGGGCAACCTGCTGTTTCTATATGCATGGAATGAGAACGGCGAAGGCGCCTGGCTGACCCCGACGAAGTCGGAAGGTGCGGCACGTTTGAATGCCATTAAGCAAGTGATCCAGGATGAAAACAAATAAACAGAAGGAGATGAACATAAAAATATTTGTGACGGTACTGTGCCTGTTTTCCCTGCATGCGGTGGCGCAGCGCGGGGCAGTTGAGCGGGTGGTGCTGAAAGGCCACCTGGGCGAAAAGATAGATGCCTGCATGACGCACAATGTGATGGGTCAGGATGTGGACCATCTGATCACACCTTTCAAACAAAAGACGGAAACTGAACGCTGGCAGAGTGAGTTTTTGGGCAAATGGATGCTCGGCGCCTGCAAGGCTTACCAGTATAAAAAAGATCCGGAGCTGTTGAAGAAGATCAGCTATGCAGCCAGTGAACTGATCAAAACACAACTGCCCAATGGCTATATCGGCAACTATTCGGAAGCCGCACAGCTGGCGCAATGGGACGTTTGGGGCAGGAAATACTGCCTTCTTGCCCTGCAGGCCTATTATGAGATCAGCGGGGACCCAAAGGTGATCCCTGCATGCAGGAAACTGGCCGATCACCTGCTGACGCAGGTGGGGCCGGGTGCGGCCGACATTATCCGCATCGGCAATTACAAAGGCATGGCTGCGGGCTCGATCCTGGAGCCTATCATGTTCCTGTACAAGCATACCAAAGATCTGCGTTATTTGGACTTTGCCAAATATATCGTCGGGCAATGGGAAACAGCGGAGGGGCCGCAGCTGATCGGACATGCCATTGCGGGCACACCGGTGGCCAAAAGGTTCTGGCCTTTTCCTAAAGCAAGGGAATGGGCTTTGGGCGGACATAAATCTTATGAGATGATGTCCTGCTATGTGGGGCTGCTGGAACTGTACAAAGTGACGGGCAACGCCACTTATCTCTCCGCGGTCGAGATGACGGCGGAAGACATCATGCGCAATGAGATCAATGTGGTGGGTGGTGCGAGTTCGACCGAATGCTGGTTTGAAGGGGCGAAGCACCAGGCTACGCCTTCCTTTTTATCGATGGAAACCTGCGTGACCTTCACCTGGATGCAACTGTGTGAGCGGTTGCTGGACATTACGGGGAAGGTGAAATATGCCGATCAGATCGAAAATACGGCATACAATGCGTTGCAGGCCGCTGCGCGGGAAGGCAATATGATGCTGGCCTCGTATGTGCCCCTGGAAGGGTTCAGAAGGGATGGCGAGCGGCAATGTGGCATGGACATCAATTGCTGTAAAGCCAATGGCCCCAGGGCCTTTACGCTGCTGCCGGAATTTGCTTTCGGCACTGCGGGCAGCAGGTTGACGGTCAATCTATATACCGAATCAGAAGCCAGGCTGCTTGTTGGCAGAAACCCGGTATCGCTGTCGGTGCATACGGATTATCCGGTTGCCGAAGGCATCAGCATTCAGGTGGATCCGGACAAGGAAAGTGAGTTTGAACTGGCCTTAAGGATTCCGGCCTGGAGCAAGAAAAATAGTGTATTGGTCAACGGAGAGGCAGTGAAAGCTTCCATACTGCCGGGCGCATATGTGGTGCTCAACAGGAAATGGAAGAAAGGTGACCGGGTGGAACTGAACCTGGACCTGCGCGGCAGAATGCTGGTGCTGGACCATCATATGGCCATTTTGCGGGGACCGGTGGTGCTGGCGCGTGACAGCCGTTTTAAGGATGGTTTTGTGGATGAAACGATGGCCATCGAACACGACAAGGACAACTATGTGCCGCTGGTGGCCATGACCAACAAACCTGCTTTTGCCTGGATGGCCTTTACGGCCAATGCCCTGACCAGCATCTACAATGGCGATAAAGAATCTTTCCGCAAGGTGCATCTGACGGACTTCGGTTCGGCAGGCAACAGCTGGAACGAGGAGGAACGCTATAAGGTATGGCTCACCGAAACAATAGAAACGGCCGACCGGGGTACCTGGTGGTAGTTTAGATTTAAGTTTAACGGATTAATATCAATCAAATATGACCTATATAAAGATGTTGATGGGCGCACTGATCATGACGCTCTTCGTCGCCGCTGCCTGTGTGAAGGCGAAGCCGGTAGAAAAGGGGGAAACAAGCTCCGCAAAAAAGATAAAAAGAATAGCGATACTGGGCAACAGCATCGTGGCCCATCCTGTAAAGGCAGAGATTGGCTGGAACTGGGACTGGGGCATGGCGGCTTCAGCGCGGGATAGCGATTTTGTACACCTGCTGATCGCCAGGGTCCACCAGATCGATCCTGCGGTGGAGGTGCAGTATGGCAGTATAGCAACTTTCGAACAAGACTACGAGCAGTACGATTTCGCGCAGCTCGCAAAGTATAAAAATGCCGACCTGATCATCATTAAGATCTCTGAAAATGTGGATGCGCAGACCGCAGAAAAGCGGGGTTTTATCGGGTATTACGACAAGCTGCTGAACTACCTCAATGCAGGCAAGAAGAGCCAGGTCATTATTTCTGATGGTTTCTGGCCGAGTCCGGTCAACGATCAGATCAAAGCGTTTGCTGGGAGCAAGAATTATCCCTTTGTGAGCCTGTACGACCTGTACCGCGACGACCCCCTGAATTCTGCAAAAGGTAAATTTGCCCATGAAGGGGTATCCAATCATCCTTCCGATCAGGGCATGCGCAATATTGC
>Ga0160470_100549_pt1 | contig 14413 bp, 10 predicted proteins | sample HID1973I_E11MG_FD_108214 | JGI IMG/M metagenome (GOLD analysis project Ga0160470, IMG submission 108214) | Enriched mosquito-associated microbial communities from UW Madison campus, WI, USA - HID1973I_E11 MG | ecosystem: Host-associated > Arthropoda: Insects > Digestive system > Unclassified ... | reverse complement strand
GACAACGTGAAGATGGTGGTCACGCTGATCAACCCGGTGGCGATGGACGACGGTCTGCGCTTCGCGATCCGCGAAGGCGGCCGCACCGTCGGCGCCGGCGTCGTCGCCAAGATCATCAAGTAAGCCCCCTGCGGATCCCGGCGACGGGTTCGCCGGGAAAGCGCGAAGGGCGGGCCGGAACCACGGTCCGCCTTCGCCGTCTAAGGGAAGCCAAGGTTCCAGACGTACGCCAGTAGCTCAATTGGCAGAGCAGCGGTCTCCAAAACCGCAGGTTGGGGGTTCGAGTCCCTCCTGGCGTGCCATTTCTTCCCGGCAGTTCCGCAAGGCAGGCCTGATCGGGCCTCAACGGCTAGAGAGCGACACCGACTTGAACAGCAAGATCAACCCGGCAAATACCGCCTCTGGCGGCGACATCCTCAAGTACGCCATTGCTGCGCTGCTGATGCTGGGCGGCCTGTTCGTCTGGTTCTGGTTCTCCACGCCCGATCGCGCCGTCACCCTGGGCACCTGGGCGCCGCAGCTGCGCGCCCTGGCCGTAGTGGTCGGCCTGGTCGGTGGCGCGCTGGTGTTCCTGACCAGCGCCAAGGGCCACGATGTTCGCGAGTTCCTGTCCGAGGCGCGCTTCGAGCTGCGCAAGGTGGTCTGGCCGACCCGCCAGGAAACCACCCGCATGACCTGGGTCGTGATCGCGGTAGTCATCATCCTGAGCCTGATCCTGGCCGGTTTCGATTTCGTCGTGCAGAAGGCCATCCAGTGGTTCCTGGGTCGCTGAGGAGAATGTCGCAGTGAAGCGTTGGTACGTGGTACACGCCTATTCCGGTTTCGAGAAGAGCGTCGCTCAGGCATTGCGCGACCGTATCGTCCGTGACGGCATGGAAGACCGCTTCGGCGAAGTGCTCGTGCCGACCGAGGAAGTGGTGGAGATGCGCGCCGGCCAGAAGCGCCGTTCCGAGCGCAAGTTCTTCCCGGGCTACGTCCTGGTCCAGATCGAGACCCACGAAGAAGCCGGCATCCCGCGCATCGACAGCGAGAGCTGGCACCTGGTCAAGGAAACCTCGCGGGTGATGGGCTTCATCGGCGGCACCGCCGACCGCCCCCTGCCGATCCGCGACGACGAGGCCGACGCGATCCTGCAGCGCGTTCAGGAAGGCGTCGAGAAGCCGCGTCCGAAGGTGCTGTTCGAGCCGGGCCAGATGGTCCGCGTCACCGACGGCCCGTTCAACGACTTCAACGGCGTGGTCGAAGAGGTCAACTACGAGAAGAGCCGCCTGCGCGTGGCCGTGCTGATTTTCGGCCGTTCCACCCCGGTGGAGCTGGAGTTCGGCCAGGTCGAGAAGGCCTGACCGACCGGCGGCCCCCGGGCCGCCGCCGCAAAGCGTTGAAAACCCTGCTATACTGCGCGGCTCCCCGCCCGGGACAGCCGGGCACCCGCAATGGCCGCCGACTTGGCGGCCTTTCGCGCGAACGGATTTAAAGCGTCAACGCGAGGCCAGGACGCGTGATTTTCCTGGAACGATGGGGAGCCTGCCTGGCAGGCGCTAGCACCCGGAGAGCATTGAAATGGCAAAGAAAGTTGTCGGTTACATCAAGCTGCAGGTGAAGGCCGGCCAGGCCAACCCCTCGCCGCCGGTCGGTCCTGCGCTGGGTCAGCGCGGCCTGAACATCATGGAGTTCTGCAAGGCGTTCAACGCGGCGACCTCCAAGCTCGAGCCGGGTCTGCCGACCCCGGTCATCATCACGGCCTATTCGGACCGTACCTTCACCTTCGTCACCAAGAGCACCCCGGCCACCGTGCTGCTCAAGAAGGCTGCCGGTATCACGTCCGGTTCCAAGCGTCCGAACACCGACAAGGTGGGCAAGGTCACCCGCGCGCAGCTCGAGGATATCGCCAAGGCGAAGGAACCCGATCTGACCGCGGCCGACCTGGATGCGGCTGTGCGCACCATCGCGGGCTCGGCCCGTTCGATGGGCCTTGTGGTGGAGGGCTGAGAACATGGCACTGAACAAGCGACAGAAGGCGATCAAGGCGGCAGTGGAGCCGGGTAAGGCTTACTCCATCGATGAGGCGCTGAAGATCATCAAGGGCTTCACCAAGGCCAAGTTCGTCGAGGCCGTCGACGTCTCCGTCCGTCTGGGCGTGGATGCCAAGAAGTCCGACCAGCAGGTGCGCGGTTCGACCGTGCTGCCGGCCGGTACCGGCAAGAGCGTGCGCGTGGCCGTGTTCGCCCCCGCCGGCGCCAAGGCCGACGAAGCGCTGGCCGCTGGCGCCGAAGCCGTGGGCATGGACGACCTGGCCGAGAAGATGCTGGCCGGCGACCTGAACTACGACGTCGTCATCGCCACCCCGGACGCCATGCGCGTGGTCGGCAAGCTCGGCCAGGTGCTGGGCCCGCGCGGCCTGATGCCGAACCCGAAGGTCGGCACCGTGTCGCCGAACCCGGCCGAGGCGGTGAAGAACGCCAAGTCGGGCCAGGTCCGCTACCGCACCGACAAGGCCGGCATCATCCACGCCACGATCGGCAAGGCCGAATTCAGCGATGAAGCGCTGAAGTCGAACCTGCAGGCGCTGCTGCTGGACCTGATCAAGGCCAAGCCGGCGACTTCCAAGGGCAACTACCTGCAGAAGATCTCGCTGAGCTCGACCATGGGCCCGGGCGTGACCGTCGACCAGGCTTCGTTGACCCTGAAGTAATCGTTTCACCCCGCTGCGGCGCGCAAGTGGCGCAGCGGGATTTTTGAGGGCAGTCGTCGCGCTCCGGCGTGGCGACAGCCGTCAAAGACCGCAGGTGCGGTCGGCGCACATCGACGACGGGCATGGAAGCTCGCTAACGGCAGGGATTCGCCGTCGATGCAGCGGGATCGCTTAATCGAAGGTCCGTCAGGACCTCCAGCCTGCGCAGATGGTGCCGCCTTCTGGAAGTTTTCCCGGCACGACCGACCATTCGGGCGTACGGGTCAGAAAGGCCAGCACCGGGATGCCCGAGGCATCCCCGGCGCGCACGGAAGGGCGCCGCCCAGGACCGCAAGCGGCAGGAGCCGCAAGCGGAGTTACTACGGAGGAGTGTTATGGCTCTTAATCTGTCCCAGAAGAAGGAAGTCGTCGCCGAACTGGCCGACGTCGCCGCCAAGGCGCACTCCCTGATCGCCGCCGAGTACGCAGGCACCACGGTCTCCCAGATGACCGCGATGCGCAAGAAGGCTCGCGAGAACGGCGTGTTCTTGAAAGTTGTCAAGAACACGCTGGCCGCGCGCGCCGTCGAAGGCACGGAATTCGAGTGCACGAAGGACGTGCTCACCGGTCCGCTGCTGTATGCGTTCTCGACCGAGGAGCCCGGCGCTGCCGGTCGCCTGATCAAGGAGTTCGCCAAGACCAACGACAAGCTGCAGCCGAAGGTGGTCGCCGTGGGCGGCCAGCTGTACCCGGCCAGCCACGTCGAGGTCCTGGCTTCGCTGCCGACCCTCGAGCAGGCGCTGGCCATGGTCGCCCGTGCCCTGGCCGAACCGGCCACCATGTTCGCCCGCGCGGTCAAGGCCGTCGCCGAGCAGCAGGGTGGTGGCGAAGCCGCGCCGGCTGAAGAGGTTGCGTCCGCTGAGACCCCGGCCGAGACGGCCTGAGTCGCGTCGACGATTTCCGAAATCCCTTTCCAGAAAACATTCAGAAGGTAATCACAATGTCCCTTTCCAACGAGCAGATCGTCGAAGCCATCGCCGGCAAGACCCTGATGGAAGTGATGGAGCTGGTCAAGGCCATCGAAGAGAAGTTCGGCGTCTCCGCCGCCGCCCCGGTCGCCGTGGCTGCCGGCCCGGCCGCTGCCGCCGCTCCGGTTGAGGAGCAGACCGAGTTCACCGTCGTGCTGAAGGCCGCCGGCGAGAAGAAGGTCGAGGTCATCAAGGCTGTCCGCGCCATCACCGGCCTGGGCCTGAAGGAAGCCAAGGACCTGGTCGAAGGCGCTCCGAAGGACGTCAAGGAAGGCGTGTCCAAGGACGACGCCGCCAAGTTCAAGAAGGACCTGGAAGCCGCCGGCGCGACCGTCGAGCTCAAGTAAGCAATACCTTGCATCGCCGGATAGCTCGGTGATGCACGAAGGCTGGGGGCGAAAGCCCCCGGCCTTTGGTCGTTCCGGGGCCTTGCGCTCCGGGCGGCTGCAGCAAGGCGAAAACCCAGTCTCACGCACATGCGGAGCTGGTAGTCGGAAGTAGCGATAGATGGCGTGCTGGTGCCGGCAATACCAGCGACTACCGACTGACAGCTTCACGTTCCCCCGGTCCGCGCCACGCGCGGCCCGCACTGCCAAAGGTGGTAAACCCAATGACGACGTACTCGTTCACCGAGAAGAAGCGCATCCGCAAGGATTTCGGCAAGCAGCGCTCGATCCTCGAGGTGCCGTTCCTGCTCGCCATCCAGGTCGATTCGTACCGGGATTTCCTGCAGGCCGACGCCGATCCGGCCAAGCGCCGCGACCAGGGTCTGCACGCGGCGCTGAAGTCGGTCTTCCCGATCAGCAGCTACAGCGGCAACGCCGCCCTGGAATACGTCGGCTACAAGCTCGGCGAGCCGGTGTTCGACGAGCGTGAGTGCCGTAACCGCGGCCTGTCCTACGGCGCCCCGCTGCGGGTGACCGTGCGCCTGGTGATCTACGACCGCGAGTCGTCGACCAAGGCGATCAAGTACGTCAAGGAGCAGGAGGTCTACCTCGGCGAGATCCCGCTGATGACCGAGCACGGCACGTTCATCGTGAACGGCACCGAGCGCGTCATCGTCTCGCAGCTGCACCGTTCGCCGGGCGTGTTCTTCGACCACGACCGCGGCAAGACCCACAGCTCGGGCAAGCTGCTGTACAGCGCCCGCATCATCCCCTACCGCGGCTCCTGGCTGGACTTCGAGTTCGACCCGAAGGACGCGCTGTACACGCGTATCGACCGCCGCCGCAAGCTGCCGGTGACGATCCTGCTGCGCGCGCTGGGCTACAACAACGAAGAGATGCTGCGTGCGTTCTTCGAAATCAACACCTTCCACATCGATCCGGGCGAAGGCGTGCAGCTGGAGCTGGTGCCCGAGCGCCTGCGCGGCGAGACGCTGAACTTCGACCTGGCCGACGGCGAGAAGGTGATCGTCGAGGCCGGCAAGCGCATCACCGCGCGCCACGTGCGCCAGCTGGAACAGTCGGGCATCACCGCCCTGGCCGTGCCGGACGAGTATCTGCTCGGCCGCATCGTGGCCCATGACGTGGTCGACGCGAACACCGGCGAACTGCTGGCCAGCGCCAACGACGAGATCAGCGACGAGCAGCTGGCCGCCTTCCGCAAGGCCGGCGTGGCAAGCGTGGGCACCCTGTGGGTCAACGACCTGGATCGTGGCCCGTACCTGTCCAACACCCTGCGCATCGACCCCAGCCGCACCCAGCTCGAAGCGCTGGTCGAGATCTACCGGATGATGCGTCCGGGCGAGCCGCCGACCAAGGAAGCGGCGCAGAACCTGTTCCACAACCTGTTCTTCACCTTCGAGCGCTACGACCTGTCGGCCGTGGGCCGGATGAAGTTCAACCGCCGCGTCGGCCGCAAGGACGTGCTCGGCCCGGCCGTGCTGTTCGACTCCAAGTACTTCGGCGAGCGTAACGACGAGGATTCCAAGGCGCTGGTCGCCGCACAGGGCGACACGTCGGACATCCTCGACGTGCTGCGCGTGCTGACCGAGATCCGCAACGGTCGCGGCACCGTGGACGACATCGACCACCTGGGCAACCGTCGCGTGCGTTCGGTCGGCGAAATGGCCGAGAACGTGTTCCGCGTTGGCCTGGTCCGCGTCGAGCGCGCGGTCAAGGAGCGCCTGTCGATGGCCGAGTCCGAAGGCCTGACCCCGCAGGAACTGATCAACGCCAAGCCGGTGGCCGCCGCGATCAAGGAGTTCTTCGGCTCCTCGCAGCTGTCGCAGTTCATGGACCAGAACAACCCGCTGTCGGAAGTCACGCACAAGCGTCGCGTCTCGGCCCTGGGCCCGGGCGGCCTGACCCGCGAGCGCGCCGGCTTCGAAGTGCGCGACGTGCACCCGACCCACTACGGCCGTGTCTGCACCATCGAAACGCCGGAAGGCCCGAACATCGGCCTGATCAACTCGCTGGCGGTGTTCGCCCGCACCAACCAGTACGGCTTCCTGGAGACGCCGTACCGCAAGGTCGTGGACGGCCGCTTCACCGACGAGGTCGACTACCTGTCGGCGATCGAGGAGAACGAGTACGTCATCGCCCAGGTCAATGCCGCGCACGATTCGTCGGGCAAGCTGACCGAGCTGTTCGTGCCGTGCCGTTACCAGGGTGAGTCGCTGCTCAAGCCGCCGTCCGAGATCCACTACATGGACGTCTCGCCGATGCAGACCGTGTCGGTCGCCGCGGCGCTGGTTCCGTTCCTGGAGCACGACGACGCCAACCGCGCACTGATGGGCGCCAACATGCAGCGCCAGGCCGTGCCGACGCTGCGTGCGCAGACCCCGCTGGTCGGTACCGGCATCGAGCGCGCCGTGGCGCGCGACTCGGGCGTGACCGTGAACGCCCGCCGTGGCGGCGTGATCGAGCAGGTCGACGCGGGCCGCATCGTGGTCAAGGTCAACGAGTCGGAGATCTCCGGCGAGCATGACGCGGGCGTGGATATCTACACCCTGACCAAGTACACCCGTTCCAACCAGAACACCTGCATCAACCAGCGTCCGCTGGTGCACGTGGGTGATGTGATCGCGCGCGGCGACGTGCTGGCCGACGGCCCGTCCACCGACATCGGCGAGCTGGCCCTGGGCCAGAACATGCTGATCGCGTTCATGCCGTGGAACGGCTACAACTTCGAAGACTCGATCCTGCTTTCCGAGCGCGTGGTCCAGGAAGACCGCTACACCACGATCCACATCGAAGAGCTGACCTGCGCGGCCCGCGACACCAAGCTGGGACCGGAGGAAATCACCGCCGACATCCCGAACGTGTCTGAGCAGGCGCTCAACCGCCTGGACGAATCCGGCGTGGTGTACATCGGTGCCGAAGTGCGCGCCGGCGACATCCTGGTCGGCAAGGTCACGCCGAAGGGCGAGAGCCAGCTGACTCCGGAAGAGAAGCTGCTGCGCGCGATCTTCGGCGAGAAGGCTTCGGACGTTAAGGACAGCTCGCTGCGCGTGCCCCCGGGCATGGACGGCACCGTCATCGACGTGCAGGTCTTCACCCGCGACGGCATCGAGAAGGACAAGCGCGCCAAGCAGATCGAAGAAAGCGAGATCAAGCGCGTCAAGAAGGACTTCGACGACCAGTTCCGCATCCTGGAAGCGGCGATCTACGCGCGCCTGCGCTCGCAGATCGTGGGCAAGGTCGCCAATGGCGGCCCGGGCCTGAAGAAGGGCGACACGCTCAACGACGCCTACCTGGATGGTCTGAAGAAGGCCGACTGGTTCCTGCTGCGCATGAAGGACGAGGACGCTTCCGAAGCCGTCGAGCGCGCGCAGAAGCAGATCGCCGCGCACGAGAAGGAGTTCGAGCGCCGCTTCGACGACAAGCGCGGCAAGATCACCCAGGGCGACGACCTCGCTCCGGGCGTGCTGAAGATGGTCAAGGTGTTCCTGGCCGTTAAGCGCCGCATCCAGCCGGGCGACAAGATGGCCGGCCGCCACGGCAACAAGGGCGTGGTGTCCAACGTCGTTCCGGTCGAGGACATGCCGTACATGGCCGACGGCAACTCCGTCGACATCTGCCTCAACCCGCTGGGCGTGCCGTCGCGTATGAACATCGGCCAGATCCTCGAGGTGCACCTGGGCTGGGCCGCAAAGGGCCTGGGCAAGCGCATCCAGAAGATGCTGGACCAGCAGCGTGCGGTGTCGGAACTGCGTGAGTTCCTCGGCAACGTTTACAACCACGATGCCGCCCTGGGCGAGCAGCGCGTCGACCTGTCGCAGTTCAGCGACGACGAGCTGCTCAACCTGGCGCAGAACCTGACCGAGGGCGTGCCGATGGCCACCCCGGTGTTCGACGGCGCGTTCGAGGACGAGATCCGCGGCATGCTGGAGCTGGCCTACCCGGACAGCGATCCGGAGACGGCGCTGCTGGGCTTCAATGCCAGCAAGACCCAGATGCAGCTGCACGACGGCCGCACCGGCGAGGCGTTCGACCGCAAGACCACGGTCGGCTACATGCACTACCTGAAGCTGAACCACCTGGTCGACGACAAGATGCACGCCCGTTCGACCGGTCCGTACTCGCTCGTCACCCAGCAGCCGCTGGGCGGCAAGGCGCAGTTCGGCGGCCAGCGCTTCGGCGAAATGGAAGTCTGGGCGCTGGAAGCCTACGGCGCGGCCTACACCCTGCAGGAAATGCTGACGGTGAAGTCCGACGACGTGCAGGGCCGCAACCAGATGTACAAGAACATCGTCGACGGCAACCACGAGATGGTGGCCGGCATGCCGGAGTCCTTCAACGTCCTCGTTAAGGAAATCCGCTCGCTGGCGATCAACATGGAGTTGGAGGACGAGTAAGGCGCCTGGCGGCCCATCCCCCGGGATGGGTCGTCGCGATCCCCATCGACCCCTCGACCTGCCTTTACTCCTGACGGAGACACGAAATGAAAGACCTGCTCAATCTCTTCAACCAGCAGCGCCAGACGCTGGACTTCGACGCGATCAAGATCGCTCTGGCTTCGCCGGACCTGATCCGCTCGTGGTCCTTCGGCGAGGTGAAGAAGCCGGAGACGATCAACTACCGTACCTTCAAGCCCGAGCGTGACGGCCTGTTCTGCGCCGCCATCTTCGGACCGATCAAGGACTACGAGTGCCTGTGCGGCAAGTACAAGCGCATGAAGCACCGCGGCGTGGTCTGCGAGAAGTGCGGCACCGAAGTGACCCTGGCCAAGGTGCGTCGCGAGCGCATGGGCCATATCGACCTGGCTTCGCCGGTCGCGCACATCTGGTTCCTCAAGTCGCTGCCGTCGCGCATCGGCCTGATGCTGGACATGACCCTGCGCGACATCGAGCGCATCCTGTACTTCGAAGCCTACGTGGTGACCGAGCCGGGTCTGACCCCGCTCGAGCGCCGCCAGCTGCTGACCGAAGAGCAGTACCTGACCGCGCGCCAGGAGCACGGTGACGACTTCGACGCCGCCATGGGCGCCGAGGCGATCTACGAGCTGCTGCGCACGATCGACCTGCAGGCCGAAATGGCCCGCCTGCGCGAGGAAATCGCGGCGACCGGTTCGGAGACCAAGCTCAAGCGCCTGACCAAGCGGATCAAGCTGATCGAGGCGTTCATCGAGTCCGGCAACCGTCCGGAGTGGATGGTCATGACCGTGCTGCCGGTGCTGCCGCCGGACCTGCGTCCGCTGGTCCCGCTGGATGGCGGCCGCTTCGCGACCTCCGACCTGAACGACCTGTACCGCCGCGTCATCAACCGCAACAACCGCCTGCGTCGCCTGCTGGAGCTCAACGCGCCCGATATCATCGTGCGCAACGAGAAGCGCATGCTGCAGGAGTCGGTGGACGCGCTGATGGACAACGGCCGTCGCGGCCGCGCCATCACCGGCACCAACAAGCGCCCGCTCAAGTCGCTGGCCGACATGATCAAGGGCAAGCAGGGCCGCTTCCGCCAGAACCTGCTCGGCAAGCGCGTGGACTACTCGGGCCGTTCGGTCATCGTGGTCGGTCCGTACCTGCGCCTGCACCAGTGCGGCCTGCCCAAGAAGATGGCGCTGGAGCTGTTCAAGCCGTTCGTGTTCGCCAAGCTGCAGCGTCGCGGCCTGGCCACCACGATCAAGGCCGCCAAGAAGCTGGTCGAGCGTGAAGAGGCCGAGGTGTGGGACATCCTCGAAGAGGTGATCCGCGAGCATCCGGTGCTGCTGAACCGTGCGCCGACCCTGCACCGCCTGGGCATCCAGGCGTTCGAGCCGGTGCTGATCGAGGGCAAGGCCATCCAGCTGCACCCGCTGGTCTGCACCGCGTTCAACGCCGACTTCGACGGTGACCAGATGGCCGTCCACGTGCCGCTCTCGCTGGAAGCCCAGCTGGAAGCGCGCGCGCTGATGATGTCGACCAACAACATCCTGTCGCCGGCCAACGGCGAGCCGATCATCGTGCCGTCGCAGGACGTCGTGCTCGGCCTGTACTACATGACCCGCGCCCTGGAGAACAAGAAGGGCGAGGGCATGGCGTTCGCCAGCGTGGCCGAGGTCAAGCGCGCCTATGACAACCGCATGGTCGAGCTGCACGCCAAGGTCAAGGTCCGCATCAACGAGGTGGTGGTCGACGAAGACGGCAACCAGCAGAAGACCCGCTCGATCGTGGACACCACGGTCGGTCGCGCGCTGCTGGCCGAAATCCTGCCCGAAGGCCTGCCGTTCGCACTGGCCAACACCGAGCTGAACAAGAAGGCCATCTCGCGCCTGATCAACTCGTGCTACCGCCAGCTGGGCCTGAAGGACACGGTCGTGTTCGCCGACCAGCTGATGTACACCGGCTTCGCCTTCGCGACCCGCGCCGGCGTGTCGATCGGTATCGACGACATGCTGATCCCGAACGAGAAGAAGGGCATCCTGACCGAGGCCGAGGCCGAGGTGCTGGAGATCCAGGAGCAGTACCAGAGCGGTCTGGTCACCGCCGGCGAGCGCTACAACAAGGTGGTCGACATCTGGTCGCGCACCAACGAGCGCATCGCCAAGGCGATGATGGACACCATCGGTACCGACCGGGTGATCAACGCCAAGGGCGAGGAAATCGGCGAGAAGTCGATGAACTCGCTGTACATCATGGCCGACTCCGGCGCGCGTGGTTCGCAGGCGCAGATCCGCCAGCTGGCCGGTATGCGCGGCCTGATGGCGCGTCCGGACGGCTCGATCATCGAGACGCCGATCAAGGCGAACTTCCGCGAAGGCCTGAACGTGCAGGAGTACTTCAACTCCACCCACGGTGCCCGTAAGGGTCTGGCCGATACCGCGCTGAAGACCGCCAACTCCGGTTACCTGACCCGTCGCCTGGTCGACGTGGCCCAGGACGTGGTCATCACCGAAGTCGACTGCGGCACGGCGCATGGCCTGACCATGACTCCGATCGTGGAAGGCGGCGACGTGGTCGAACCGCTGCGCGACCGCGTGCTGGGTCGTGTCGTGGCCGAGGACGTGTTCCTGCCGGGCAACGACGAAGATCCGATCGTCACCCGCAACACGCTGCTCGACGAGACCTGGGTGCAGAAGCTCGAAGACGCCAGCGTCCAGTCGATCAAGGTGCGTTCGACCATCACCTGCGAATCCGGCTTCGGCGTTTGCGCCCAGTGCTACGGCCGCGATCTGGCCCGTGGCCACATCGTCAACATCGGCGAAGCGGTCGGCGTCATCGCCGCCCAGTCGATCGGCGAGCCGGGTACCCAGCTGACCATGCGTACGTTCCACATCGGTGGTGCGGCTTCGCGTGCGGCGGCGGTGGACAACATCACGGTCAAGACGACCGGTTCGGTGAAGTTCAACAACCTCAAGTCGGTCGCCCATTCGGCCGGTCACCTGGTTGCGGTGTCGCGTTCGGGCGAAATCTCCGTGCGCGACGCGCACGGTCGCGAGCGCGAGCGCTACAAGCTGCCGTACGGCGCGACGATCACCGTCAAGGACGCGGCCGAGGTCAAGGCCGGCCAGTCGGTGGCCAACTGGGATCCGCATAACCACCCGATCGTGTCGGAAGTGGCCGGTTTCATGCGCTTCGTGGACTTCATCGATGGCGTCACCGTCATCGAGAAGACCGACGAACTGACCGGTCTGGCCTCGCGAGAGATCACCGATCCTAAGCGTCGTGGCTCGCAGGGCAAGGACCTGCGTCCGCTGGTGCGCATCGTGGACAAGGACGGCAAGGACCTCACCATCCCGGGTACCGACCTGCCGGCGCAGTATCTGCTGCCGCCGCGCTCGCTGGTCAACTTGCAGGACGGCGCGCCGGTCGGCGTGGGCGACGTGGTCGCCAAGATCCCGCAGGAAGCGTCCAAGACCCGCGACATCACCGGTGGTCTGCCGCGCGTGGCCGACCTGTTCGAAGCGCGCAAGCCGAAGGATCCTGCGATCCTGGCCGAGCGCTCGGGCGTGGTCAGCTTCGGCAAGGACACCAAGGGCAAGCAGCGCCTGATCATCAAGGACAACGAGGGTGGCGAGCACGAGGAGCTGATTCCCAAGTACCGCCAGATCATCGTGTTCGAAGGCGAGCACGTGACCAAGGGCGAGACCGTGGTGGACGGCGAGCCGAGCCCGCAGGACATCCTGCGCCTGCTGGGTATCGAGCCGCTGGCCGCGTACCTGGTCAAGGAAATCCAGGACGTCTACCGCCTGCAGGGCGTGAAGATCAACGACAAGCACATCGAGGTGATCACCCGTCAGATGCTGCGCAAGGGCGAGATCACCGACCAGGGCGACAGCAAGTTCCTCAACGGCGAGCAGGTCGAGCGCCAGCGCGTCATCGAGGAGAACGTCCGCCTGGTGGGTCGCAACGAGCTGCCGGCCAAGTTCGATCCGGTGCTGCTGGGTATCACCAAGGCGTCGCTGGCGACCGAGTCGTTCATCTCCGCGGCCTCCTTCCAGGAGACCACCCGCGTGCTGACCGAGGCTGCAGTCCGCGGCACCCGCGACAGCCTGCGCGGCCTGAAGGAGAACGTGATCGTCGGTCGCCTGATCCCGGCCGGCACCGGTCTGGCGTACCACAGCCAGCGCCGTCGCAGCTCGACCGGTCTCACCGATGCTGAGATGAATGCGCTGTCCGGCGTTTCCGAGCCGGCCCCGGTCGAGGCGGTGGCCGAGTCCGCCGGCGAGGACGCAGCCGAGTAAGCAACACGTCCGGGCCGCCAGGCCCGGATCCCGGCGGGGAGGGAAACCCGCCGGACCGTCCTCCCCCGGTTCCGGTCCATCCGGTGCCGGGGCAGGGTGGCCATGGATGGGGTTCGGTTGACGCAGTTTCCGGCCGACCGCTATACTCTCCTGTCTCGGCAGGCCGTCCTTCGGCCTGCCGTCGTTTTCACACGCCGGCTCCGACTTTGCGGGGCCCCAAGCAGAAGAACCTTACTAATGGCGACGATTAACCAGCTGGTCCGCAAGCCGCGGCAGGCTACGACTTACAAGAGTGCCTCGCCGGCGCTCGAGAAGTGCCCGCAGCGCCGTGGCGTTTGCACGCGCGTCTACACCACCACCCCGAAGAAGCCGAACTCGGCCCTGCGCAAGGTTGCCAAGGTGCGCCTCACCAACGGTTACGAGGTCATCTCGTACATCGGCGGCGAAGGCCACAACCTGCAGGAGCACTCGGTCGTCCTGATCCGCGGTGGCCGCGTGAAGGATCTGCCGGGCGTGCGTTACCACACCGTCCGCGGCTCGCTGGATGCCGCTGGCGTGACCAAGCGTCGCCAGGGCCGTTCGAAGTACGGCGCCAAGCGCCCGAAGAGCTAATCGAGGAAGCCCGACATGTCCCGTAAAGGTTCCACCCCCCAGCGCGCCGTCCTTCCCGATCCGAAGCACGGAAGCGAAACCATCGCCCGCTTCATCAACATGGTGATGAAGAGCGGCAAGAAGTCGATCGCCGAGAACATCGTGTATGACGCGATGGATGTCATCGGCGAGAAGAACCCCAACGCCATCGAGCTGGTCCAGAAGGCGCTGGACAACGTTTCTCCGTCGGTCGAGGTCAAGTCGCGTCGCGTTGGCGGCGCCACCTACCAGGTGCCGGTCGAAGTCCGTTCGTCGCGTCGTCTGGCCCTGTCCATGCGCTGGCTGATCGATTCGGCCCGCAAGCGCGGCGAGAACACGATGGCCCGCAAGCTCGCAGCCGAACTGATCGATGCCTCGGAAAACCGTGGCGGCGCGATCAAGAAGCGCGAAGAGACGCACCGCATGGCCGAGGCCAACAAGGCCTTCGCGCACTACCGCTGGTAATCCGGCCGGGCCCCTGAGCGGGCCCGACCCACCAGCTAAAAGGCGGCGCGGACATGTTCCGCGCCTCCGTCTTTCGGAAGCCGGCGCCGCGCGCCGCTCCGTCATCCAAAAGCCAAAAGCAAACGAGAGGCTCCCGTGGCCCGCACCACTCCCATCGAGCGTTACCGCAACTTCGGCATCATGGCCCACATCGATGCCGGCAAGACCACCACGTCCGAGCGCATCCTGTTCTACACCGGCAAGAGCCACAAGATCGGTGAAGTGCACGATGGCGCCGCGACCATGGACTGGATGGAGCAGGAGCAGGAGCGTGGCATCACGATCCAGTCCGCTGCCACGACCGCGTTCTGGAAGGGCATGGACAAGTCCCTGCCCGAGCACCGCTTCAACATCATCGACACCCCCGGGCACGTCGACTTCACGATCGAGGTCGAGCGCAGCTTGCGCGTGCTCGACGGCGCGGTGTTCGTGCTGTGCGCGGTCGGCGGCGTGCAGCCGCAGTCCGAGACGG
>Ga0160470_100547_pt1 | contig 14539 bp, 10 predicted proteins | sample HID1973I_E11MG_FD_108214 | JGI IMG/M metagenome (GOLD analysis project Ga0160470, IMG submission 108214) | Enriched mosquito-associated microbial communities from UW Madison campus, WI, USA - HID1973I_E11 MG | ecosystem: Host-associated > Arthropoda: Insects > Digestive system > Unclassified ... | reverse complement strand
GGCAGCCGCTGGCTGGTGATCGTGACCGGCAACCACGGCCTCAGCGCCAACAGCCAGGACGATGGCCTGCCGCTGCTGCCCGAGTCGAGCACCTTCATCGGCCTGAACCAGGCCGCCAACATCGGCGCGCAGGGCGTCGGCGCCGCGCTGCCAGAGGCGCTGGCCGACCTGTACGCCTTCCCCAGCATCGCCGACGTGGCGCCGACCGTGCTCGGCTACCTGGACGCGCTGCCGCCCGCCGCCAGCTACACCCTGGATGGCGGCCGGCTGCTGGGCGCACAGCCGGTGTCGCAGCTCGTGGCGAGCGTGGACGCCAACAATTCTTCCGACGCCAACGTGGTGCTGAGCTGGGTCGCACCGCCGGCCGGCGCCATCACGGTGCTGCGCGACGGCCAGGTGATCGCCTCCCTGCCGGCCGGCACCAGCACCTACACCGACCACCAGTTGTCGCAGGTGCTGAGCGCCAAGGGCACCTACCAGATGAACTACGCGGTGCAGGCCGGCGACGGCGCCGACGCCGCCGTGCGCGCCACGCTGTCGCCGCCGGTCTCCTACCTGCCACCGGTGCCGCTGGCGCCTTCGCTCACGAGCGGCCTGGTCAGCTACTACCCGTTCAGCGCGACGCTGCCGCCGGTCGATGCCATGGCGCACAGCAGCATGGCACCGGCCGCCGCCGACCTGCCCGCCGCCGCCGGCCTGGTGGTGCCGGGCCCGCTGCCCGGCACGCACGGCCTGCTGATCGACACCAACTTCGTCACCAGCGCCGGGCTCGAGGGCTACCGGCTCACGCCGGCCGAGGGCTTCGACATCGCCCAGGGCACGGCGCCGCAGTTCACGCTGGGCTTCTGGTTCAAGACGCCGACCTGCATCGGCACCAACAACGGCACCATCCTCTCCAACAAGAGCTACGTGAGCGGCGGCAACGCCGGCGTTGCGGTCGGCATGTTCGCCAGTTCGAACAACCAGTGCGGCATTGCCTTCAACATCGGCTCGGGCGGCGGCGTGCGGGCCGACGGGCCGACCAGCCCCTACACCCAGATCACGCTCAACCGCTGGGTCTACATCGCCTTCTCGGTCGATGGCGTGGCCAAGACCATGAACATGGTCGTGTTCGATCCGGTCACCGGCACCACCAACCGGGTGGCCACCGGCAAGTCGACCGGCTCGGTGGACCTGTCCAAGCTCTCGCCGTACCCGCAGTGGGGCATCGGCGACGACGGCACCGGCACCTTCCTGATGAACAAGTGCGGCTACGCGCCGCCCTACTACGCCGGCCGCTGCACGGTGGCGCCGACCTACCAGGAGCATTTCGGCGACCTCGCGATGTGGAACCGCGTGCTGACCGATGCCGAACTGCAATCGATCTTCCTGTCGAACAAGCCCTTGTCGACCCTGCTGGCGAACTGAGGAAGACGCCATGACCAGGAACCTCTTGATTGTTCTGGCCGCCGCCTGCCTGCTGATCGCCGGCTGCGGTGGCGGCGGCAGCGACGGCGCCGGTGCGCCCGCATCGCCCGCGCCGGCCGCGGTGTCCAGCGCGCCGGCCGCCGACGGCGCGGCCAGCGCCCAGGTGCCGATCGTCGCCGCCCCGACGCAAGGCTGCACCGTCGCCGCGGGCGCCGATGCCCTGCCCTCGCCCGTGCTGAATTCGAAGCTCGACTGCGCGCCGTGACGCCACCCGCGCAGCAGCCCGACCTCCCCCATTGCAGACCCCGACAGCCATGAGCACATTCAACCGCCGCACCTTCCTGCGCGCCGCCGCCGCCAGCGCCGCGCTGGGCCCCTTTCCGCCCGCCATCCAGCGCGCGCTGGCCATTCCCGCCCACAACGCCACGGGCACCCTCAACGACGTCGAGCACGTCATCATCCTGATGCAGGAGAACCGCTCCTTCGACCACTACTACGGCACCATGCCCGGCGTGCGTGGCTTCAGCGACCGCTTCACCATCCCGATGGCCTCGGGCAATCCGGTGTGGCTGCAGCAGGGCGCGGCCGATACCGTCCAGCCCTACTACCTCGACGCCACCAAGGGCAACGCGCTGCGGGTCGGCGGTGCGCACGACTGGGGCGACCAGCAGTCGGCCTGGGACGGCGGCCGCATGGCCGCCTGGCCCAAGGCCAAGAACACCAAGGTCTCGATGGGCTACCTGCAGCAGTCCGACCTGCCCTTCCACTGGGCGCTGGCCAACGCCTTCACCCTTTGCGACGCGTACCACACGTCGATCCACACCGGCACCTTCACCAACCGCATGTTCCTGTGGAGCGGCACCAACGGCGCCAACGTGGCCGGCCAGGCCTGCGTCACCAACGCCAACTGGGGCGGCCTGGGCCCTTCGGCCGACGGCCTTCCCTGGACCACTTATCCGGAACGCCTGCAGGCCGCCGGCGTGCGCTGGAAGGTCTACAACCGGCCCGGCAACAACAGCAACAACAACCAGCTGGTGGCCTTCGCCGCCTACCGCGCGGTCGACGAGCAACTGCGTTCGCAGGGCTCGCCCAACGTTGCCTACTCGGCGCAGCTGGAAGCGCAGTCGCCGCTGTACAAGGGCTTCGGCAACACCATGCCCGACGGCGGCTACCTGCAGGCGGTGGCCGACGACATTGCCGCCGGCACGCTGGCGCAGGTCAGCTGGATCGTGGCGCCGGGCGCCTACAGCGAGCACCCGAGCATGTCGGTGCCGGACCAGGGCGCCTGGTACATCCAGACCCTGCTGGACATACTCACGGCCAACCCGGAGGTCTGGAGCAAGACCGTGCTGCTCGTCAACTTCGACGAGAACGACTGCTTCTTCGACCACGTGCCGCCGCCGGCGCCGCCGTGGCGCAACGCCGACGGCAGCCTGGAGGGCAAGTCGACCGCCGACATCCGCAGCGAGTACTACACCATGCCCGCGCCCAGCGGCGACACCAGCCAGCGCACGCCCGACGGCAAGCCCTTCGGCGCCGGCGTGCGCCTGCCGATGCTGGTGATCTCGCCGTGGAGCGTGGGCGGCTGGGTCAACTCGCAGGTGTTCGACCACACCTCGACGCTGCGCTTCCTGGAGCAGCGCTTCGGCGTGCGCTAGAGCAACATCAGCCCGTGGCGGCGCAGCGTGTTCGGCGACCTGCTGTCCTGCTTCGACTTCCGCAACCCGAACAGCGCCAAGCCCGCGCTGGCACCGGCGCCGACCAGGGCGCAGGCCGACGCCACCTACACGCAGCAGGTCGCCTCGGGCGGCGTGCCGGTGCCGGCCGTGGGCACGGTGCCGCTGCCCACGCAGGCGCTCGCGCTGCGGCCTTCGCGCGCGCTGCCCTACCGCCTGCACACCAGCGCCAATGTCGACCTGGCCGGCGGCATGCTGTGGCTGACCTTCAGCAACACCGGCGAACAGGGCGCGGTGTTCCACGTCTACGACGAACTCAACCTCTCGCGCTACCCGCGGCGCTTCACCGTGGAGGCCGGCAAGATGATCTCCGACGGCTGGGCGGCGGTGGCCGACAACGCCGGCAGGTACAGCCTCTGGGTGCTCGGCCCCAACGGCTATCACCGGCGCTTCAAGGGCGACCTGAGCGCGCTGGCCAGCGGGCCCAACCCGGAAGTGCGCGTCTGCTACGACCCGGGTGGCAATGCGGTCCAGCTGACCATCATGAACATGGGCGACGCGCCCGCCACCGTCGCGGTGCGCGCCAACGCCTACCGCAACGACGGGCCGTGGACCTACACGGTGGCGCCCGGCATGCAGATGGAACCGGCCTGGTCGCTGGCGGATTCCAGCAGCTGGTACGACTTCACGCTGAGCATGGGCGAGGGCTTCGAGCGCCGCTTTGCCGGGCGCCTGGAAACCGGGCGCGATGGCGTCAGCGACCCGGCCATGGGCGTTTCCGACGCGTAGCGGCCACAGCCTGCGGGCCTTACACCGAAGCATCACGATCGGCCGGCATGATCGTGCGCTTTCAGGCCTTGCCATGACGTTGAACCAGATCCGCGCCTTTGTCGCGGTCGCGCACGATGGCGGCTTCACCGCCGCCGCCCGCACCCTGGGCATGAGCCACAGCACGCTCAACTCGCAGATCCAGATGATGGAGCGGGCCTACGGCGCCGAACTGTTCCACCGCCGCGGCCGGCGCGTGGAGCTGTCGGCGCTGGGCCTCGAAGTGCTGCCGCTGGCCCGGCGCATGCTGGCGCTCGAAGGCGACATGAGCGCGCTGCTGGACGACAGCGGCCAGTTGCGCCGCGGCGCGATCAAGGTCGGTGCGGTGGGGCCCTTTCACGTCACCGAGATGATCGAGGCCTATCACGCGAAGCACCCCGGCATCGGCATTGCCGTCACGCTGGGCAACTCCGAAGTGGTGCTGGACGCGCTCGACAAGTACGTCAGCGACGTCGGCGTGGTGGCCAGCCACCACCCCGACGCGCGCTTCCACATGCAGCCCTACGCGCGCTATCCGGTGATCGCGTTCGTGCATGCCGGGCATCCGTTCGCGCGGCGCGAATCGATCGCGCTGGCGGAACTGTCGGGCCAGCGCCTGCTCATGCGCGAGCCCGGCTCGACCACCCGCAAGGCGCTGGAAGACGCGCTGAATGCGCACAACGTGCGCGTGCAGGTGGCGATGGAGATCGGCAGCCGCGAGGCCCTGCGCGAGGCGGTGGCACGGGGCCTGGGCATCGGCACGGTGTCGCGATCCGAATACGTGCCCGACCCGCGCCTGCGGCCGGTGCGCATCGCGGGCGACGTGGTGTCGACGCACATCCACGTCTGCTGCCTGCGCGAGCGGCGCGAGAGCCGGCTCATCGCCTCCTTCTTCGAGGCCATCGAAAGCCGGTTGGCGGTGCAGCAGCCGGCCTGAGGTGCAACCAATCGGTCATCAGGGTTGCACCTTGTTTCCGTCCGGCGGACCGGGCTGTACATTGGCTGGAACGTCCATCCACGAGCCCCCGGCATGCCCTCCACCACCCTTGGCATCAAAGTCGACGAAGCCTTCCGCGCCAGGCTGCGTGCCGCGTCGGAAGCGGTAGGCCGCAGCCCGCACTGGTTTCTCAAGCAAGCGGTGTTGAGCGCAATCGAGAAAGTCGAGGGTGGCGGGGTGCCGGGCAAGCCGCCGGACGGAGCCGCGCAGCGCGAAGGTGCAACCCGCATCTTCGACAACAGCAACAAGGTTCAACCCTTCCTGGAATTCGCCCAGTCGGTGGCGCCGCAGTCGGTGCGCCGCGCGGCCATCACCGCGGCCTACCGCCGGCCGGAAGTGGAATGCGTGCCGCTGCTGGTGGCCCAGGCGCGCCTGCCGGCGGCGCAGGCGAAGCAGGCGGGCGGGCTGGCGCGCAAGCTGGTGCAGGCGCTGCGCGCCAAGCGGGCCAGCGGCGGCGTCGAGGGGCTGCTGCAGGAATTCGCCCTGTCCAGCCACGAGGGCGTGGCGCTGATGTGCCTGGCCGAGGCGCTGCTGCGCATTCCCGACCGCGCCACGCGCGACGCCCTCATCCGCGACAAGATCAGCCAGGGTGACTGGCATGCGCACGTGGGCCATTCGCCCTCCATGTTCGTCAATGCCGCGACCTGGGGCCTGCTGGTCACCGGCAAGCTGGTGGGCACCAGCAGCGAGAAGTCGCTGGGCACCGCGCTCTCGCGCCTGATCGGCAAGGGCGGCGAGCCGCTCATCCGCAAGGGTGTGGACATGGCGATGCGGCTGATGGGCGAGCAGTTCGTGAGCGGCGAATCGATCTCGGCCGCGCTGGCCAACAGCCGCAAGTACGAGGCCAAGGGCTTCCGCTATTCGTACGACATGCTGGGCGAGGCCGCCACCACGGCGCAGGACGCGCAGCGCTACTTCGCGCTGTACGAACAGGCGATCCACGCCATCGGCCGCGCCAGCGCGGGCCGCGGCATCTACGAAGGGCCGGGCATCTCGATCAAGCTGTCGGCCTTGCACCCGCGCTATGTGCGAGCACAGCAGGAACGGGTGATGGCCGAGCTGCTGCCGCGCGTGCGCGAACTGGCGCTGCTGGCGCGGCGCTACGACATCGGCCTGAACATCGACGCCGAGGAAGCCGAGCGGCTCGAACTCTCGCTCGACCTGCTGGAGGCGCTGTGCTTCGACGCCGAGCTGGCCGGCTGGGACGGCATCGGCTTCGTGGTGCAGGCCTACCAGAAGCGCTGCCCCTACGTGATCGACCACCTGATCGAACTGGCCCAGCGCAGCCGCCGGCGCCTGATGGTGCGGCTGGTGAAGGGCGCCTATTGGGACGCCGAGATCAAGCGCGCCCAGGTCGACGGGCTGGAGGACTACCCGGTGTTCACGCGCAAGGTGCACACCGATGTGTCCTACCTCGCCTGCGCGCGCCGGCTGCTGGCCGCGCCGGCGCAGGTGTACCCGCAGTTCGCCACCCACAACGCCTATACGCTCGCCGCCATCCACCAGATGGCGGGGCAGAACTACTACCCGGGCCAGTACGAATTCCAGTGCCTGCACGGCATGGGCGAGGCGCTGTACGAAGAAGTCGTGGGGCCGGTGGCCGAGGGCAAGCTGGCGCGGCCCTGCCGCATCTACGCGCCGGTGGGCACGCACGAGACGCTGCTGGCCTACCTGGTGCGGCGGCTGCTGGAGAACGGCGCCAACACCTCCTTCGTCAACCAGATCGCCGACCCCAAGGTGCCGGTGGATGCGCTCGTGGCCGACCCGGTGGCGGCCGCCGAGGGCATCGTGCCGATCGGCGCGCCGCACACGCGCATTCCGTTGCCGCTCGACCTCTATCGCGCCGGCGAAGGCGTGGCGCAAGGACAGGCGCGGCCCAATTCGCTGGGCATCGACCTCAGCAACGAACAACGCCTGGCATCACTGACTGCAGCCCTGCTGAGCGGCACGGCACAAGGCTGGCGCGCGGCACCGGCCGGCGCGGCATGGGACGACACACGCGCCCAGCCGGTGCGCAACCCGGCCGACCGAGGCGACGTGGTGGGCCAGGTGATCGAGGCGCGCAGCGCGGAGGTGGCCGTTGCGCTGGCAGTCGCCGAGGCGGCTGCGCCGATCTGGCAATCGACACCGGTGGCGGCGCGTGCGCACTGCCTGGAGCGCGCCGCGCAGGCGCTGGAAGTGCAGATGCAGCCGCTGCTCGGCCTGATCGTGCGCGAGGCCGGCAAGACCCTGCCGAACGCCATCGCCGAAGTGCGCGAGGCGGTCGACTTCCTGCGCTACTACGCGGCGCAGGCGCGCACCGAACTGGCAGAAGGCGCACACCGCCCGCTGGGCCTGGTGGCGTGCATCAGCCCCTGGAATTTCCCGCTGGCCATCTTCACCGGCCAGGTCGCCGCCGCGCTGGCCGCCGGCAACGTGGTGCTGGCCAAGCCGGCCGAGCAGACGCCGCTGGTGGCGGCCCGCATGGTCGCGCTGCTGCACGAGGCCGGCGTGCCGGCCGGCGCGGTGCAGTTGCTGCCCGGCCAGGGTGAATCGGTGGGCGCGCCGCTGGTGGCCGACGCGCGGGTGCGCGGCGTGATGTTCACCGGCTCGACCGAGGTGGCGCGCAGCATCGCGCGCACGCTGGCCGGCCGGCTCGACGAAGCGGGCCACACCATCCCGCTGATCGCCGAGACCGGTGGGCAGAACGGGATGGTGGTCGACTCCTCGGCGCTGGCCGAACAGGTGGTGCTCGACGTGCTGCAGTCCGCCTTCGACTCGGCCGGGCAGCGCTGCTCCGCGCTGCGCCTGCTGTGCGTGCAGGAAGAAGCGGCCGAGCGCCTGCTGCCCATGCTGCGCGGCGCCCTGCATGAACTGGCGGTGGGCAATCCGGACCGCCTGTCGATCGACGTCGGCCCGGTGATCGACGAGGCCGCGCGCGAGACCCTGGAGCGCCATGTGGCGGCCATGCAGGCGGCCGGCTGCGCAGTCGAGCGCCTGCCGCTGCCACCGGCCTGCGCGCAGGGCAGCTTCGTCGCGCCCACGCTGATCGAGATCGACAGCCCGGCGCAACTCGAGCGCGAAGTCTTCGGCCCGGTGCTGCACGTGCTGCGCTACCGCCGCGAGGCGCTGGGCGCGTTGATCGACGCCATCAACGCCACCGGCTACGGCCTGACCTTCGGCCTGCACACCCGCATCGACGAGACCATTGCGCAGGTGGTCGCGCGCGTGCGGGCCGGCAACGTCTACGTCAACCGCAACGTGGTGGGCGCGGTGGTCGGCGTGCAGCCCTTCGGCGGCGAAGGGCTCTCGGGCACCGGCCCCAAGGCCGGCGGGCCGCTCTACCTGCACCGCCTGCTGGCGGCCGGCCCGCCGCCCCAACTTCAGCCCGGCGTGCAGATGGTGCTGCCCGGCCCGACCGGCGAGCGCAACGTCTACAGCGCGGGCCCGCGCGGCACCGTGCTGTGCGCGGCGGCCAGCGCGGCCGGCGCGCAGGCGCAGTGGGAAGCGCTGCACCCGCTGGGCAACAAAGCGCTGTGGCTGGACACGCCGGCGGCGCGCGCCTTCGTGAAGGCGCTGGCGAGCACCGAACGCACCCGCAGCGCCTTCATCGACGACGCGGCACTGGAGAGCGCGCACTTCGACGCCGTGCTGTTCGAGGGCGACCCCGACGCCCTGCGCACGCTGCACCAGCGCGTGGCCGCGCGCGAAGGCCCGATCGTGCCGGTGCAGGGCCTGACCGCCAGCGACATCGCGAGCGGCCGCGCGCACTACACGCGCGAGCGCCTGCTGGCCGAACGCAGCGTCAGCACCAACACCGCGGCGGCGGGTGGCAATGCATCGCTGATGAGCATCGGCTGAGCGGCGGGTCAGGCCGCCTGCGCGTCGGACGACTTTGGCCGCAAGCGTGCCGCCAGCAGCAGGCAGACGCCGGCCACGAAGGTCAGCACGGCGACCGCAGCGAACAGCGATGGCCCCTGCAAGCCGGCGCCCAGCAGGTGCCCGCCGGCGATGGGCCCGACGATGGAGCCGAGCCGGCCGACGCCCATGGTCCAGCCGGTGCCGGCGCCGCGCACGCGCGGCGGGAACAGTTGCACCGCCAACGCGGGAATGTTGAGTTGCGCGCCGAACACCAGCAGGCCGACCCCGAACACCAGCAGCAAGGTGAGTGGCAAGCCGGTGATGCCCCAGCCCACGCCAGCGACCACGAACGCGCCGAGCATGAACGACAGCGCCACCAGCCGCCACGGCGCCTGGTGGCGCAGCACCTGCGAGATCACGCAGGCGCCGACGATGCCGCCCAGGTTCATCAGCACGCCGACCACCGCCGCCTTCTCCTGCGAGAAGCCGGCCCGCACCACCACCGAAGGCATCCAGCTCACCAGGAAGTAGGTCACGACCATGATGCAGAACACGCCCAGCCACAGCAGCAGCGCGGCGGGCGTGCGACCCTCCGCAAACTGGGCGGCCAGCGAGGCGAAGGGCCCGCCCGAGCGCGGCGTGTGGCCGCTCGCCGTTGCGCGCCAGGGCGATTCCGGCAAGGCCCACCACACCAGCGGGATCATCAGCAGCGCGGCCAGCGCGCCGGCCTGGATGATGGTGCGCCAGCCGTGCGACAGGAAGACGGCGGTGAGCGCCCCGCCCACCACCGCGCCCAGCGGGAAGCCGAGGAACATCCAGGTGACCGCGCGCGAGCGGTGCGAGGCGGGCATGCTCTCGGCCGTCAGCGCAATCACGGTCGGCACCGCGGCGCCCAGCCCGAGGCCCGCCACGAAGCGCCATCCCATCAGCGCATCGGCCGAATCAGCCTGCGCGCACAACCAGGTGAACAGCACCGTGTCGACCAGCGCGCACAGCAGCACGGCGCGCCGCCCGAAGCGATCGGCCAGCGGCCCCACCAGCATGGCGCCCAACGCGGCGCCGAGATAACCGGCGCCGAAGAGCTGGCCGATCTGCGCCGGCTGCAGCGCGAACGCGTGGCCGATCAGCGGCGCCAGGAAGGCCAGCATCATGGTGTCGAAGCCGTCGACCATGGCGACGAAAAAGCAGACCGCGAGCACGCGCCAGTTGAGTGCCGTGCGCCCGGCCTGGCTGGCCGGGAGCGGAATTTCAAGGGTGTTCATGGTGTGTCGTCTCTTTGTTTTTTCTTTGGCGTGCTGCAGGTTCAGTGCGGCGCAGGCGGCGCAGGCGGCGGAAGCGGCGGGTACTCGGCGCCGTCCAGCCCCGGCACGGTCACGCGCGCGGGGTGGTTGTCGTGCGCGATCAGTTGCGCTGCCGCGTAGTCGGTGACGCAACCCGAGAGCAGTTGGCGCGGGTCCTCCAGCACCACGCGCAGCCGGGTGTTCAGCGCCAGCCAGTCGTCGGGCCCGGCAATGGCGGGCATCTCGCCGACGGCCGCGGTGTGGGCGTCGATCACCGGGCGCGCGGCGGCGCCGGCCTCGAAGCGCGGATAGCCCTCGTACATCAGCGGGCCCAGTTCGCTCACGGTGCGCGTGCGGCACCAGAGCTGGCGCATCGGTGCCTCGAAGGCACGCACCGCGGCCAGGTCGGGCAGCTGCGCGACTTCGAAGCTGGGCGCGTGCGGGGCGATGTAGAGGCGCTCGAGCGGCAGCCGATGGCGCGAGGCGGCGCGCAGCGTGGCGCAGACCGAGTTGCTGGCCCAGGTCACGCCGGCGGTGGGGCGGCCCTGCCGCCCGACGATCACCGCCATGGCACGCGTCCAGTCGATCGCGTGCCGGTCGAACCAGCCGATGATGCGATGGCTGATGTCCATGCCGACCAGGAAGAAGGTGGCGATCATCACGGCGTTCATCGGCACCGTGGCGCCGACGGCGTCGCCCTTGGCCTCGAGGTAGTGCGTGCGCAGGTCGTGCGCGGTGAAGGTCGCCGGCTCGCGCAGCGCGCGCGCCAGGTAGCGCTCGGTCAGCTCGCACGAATAGTTCACCAGCTTGGCGATGCGCTCTTCGCGCCCCTGCCAGGCGCCCACCGCAATCCGCTCGCGCCAGAGCGCGACCGAGTTCGCCGCCCGCGCGGCCCGGGTGGCTGCGATGAGACGCTCGCTCTCGCTGCGCCACAGCGTGCCGTCGGGGTCGAGTTCGCGCATCTTCAGCAGCGACGCCACGGCGGGGCCGTGGTGCGAGATGCCGGCCAGTTCCTTGAAGCCGCGCGTCGACTTGCGAAAGCCCTGGATCTCCGGCGCGCGCCCGCCACCGGGGAACAGCACGATGTCGCTGGTGGTGGCCACCACCAGCGGATCGTTCGCGGTGGCGGCCGCGGTCAGCTCGGACAGCCGCGCGCCGATGCTGTCGGCAGTGGCGGTGTAGGTCTCGAACAGGCGCAGCAGTTCGGGGCTCTCGTGGTCGCTGTGCGGGTCGCGCTCGGATGCCGTTGTCATGCTGTTGCTCCGGTGGCTCAGGCGGCCGCGCCGCCCAAGCGGTAGATCCGGCTCGGCGTGCGAAAGCGCACCACCGCGCTGAGGCTGTTGGCCACCGCCAGGTGCAGCTGGCCGTCCACCTCGAAGGCGCAGGCGTCGGTGCCGCCGGAGGTGGGGAAGGTCTGCTCGACCACCATGCGGCCGTCGTCCATGCGGTAGATGAAGGATTCGAGTTCGGGCAGCGGCGCCTCGCGCGTGCCGTGCAGGAAGTTGACCTGCACCAGGCGGCCGCCCGCAGGCGTTTCGACCCAGCACAGTTCGCGCCCGCCGGGTCCGCTCAGCACCTGGTGCTGTTCGAAGCGGCCATCCGCCCAGCGGTACAGCAGCGTGTCGCCATGCAGGTTGGCAAAGGCCAGCCAGGCCTGGCCCTGCGCCTCGAAGAAGCAGAAGGCGCGGCCGGTGGTGCCGTCCAGGTCCTGCAGCGGCTCGAAGGCCGAGCCGTTCCAGCGCAGCAGGCGCGAGGGCATCGCATGGTCGGCGTAGGCCAGCAGGCGCTCGCCACCGACTTCGAAGTAGGCCCAGTTGTAGCCCCAGGCGGATTCGATGCTTTGAAAGACCTCGAAGCGTTCACCGTTCCATTCGTAGATGCACGAGTCGGCGGGCTGCGCCGGCTGCTCGCCCGGCATCGCCACGTTCTGCGCCAGCGCCAGGAAGTGCCGCCCGTCGAAGGCGAAGTGCGTCCATTGCTTGGCAGCGAAACCGGCGATGCGCTGGAAGGGTTTGAACTGGCCGTCGATGATCTCGAAGAGGGTTGACTGGACGTTCAGGCTGTAGGGCCCGCTGCCGCTGCGCAGACTGGCGGTGGCCAGGAAGCCGCGCTCGCCGATGCGGAAGTACTCGGCGTCTTCGCCGCCGGGCACGTCGAGCCGCGCATGCTCGACAAAGCGGCCGTCCTGCCAGCGGAAGACCAATGCCTCGACGTTGCTGTCGCCCTCGGTCATCTTGGCCGCTTCGCCTGCCACGTCGCGCGCCAGTTGCGGCACCACCAGGTAGCGCGTGCCGGCATGTTCGAAGACCTCGACCGCGCGTGCGCCGGAGGTGTCGAGTTCCTGCACCAGCTTCATGGTGCGGCCTCGAAACCGAACAGGCGAGCCGGGTTGTCGGCCAGCACCTTGCGGCGCGCCTTCGCGTCCGGAATCCAGTCGCCCAGCAGGTTGAGCAGCTCACCGGTGTCGCGCCCGCCTTCAGGAATATGCGGCCAGTCGCTGCCCCAGATCACGCGGTCGGGCACCGCCTCGACGATCGCCTGCGCCAGCGGGCGCAGCTTGGCGTAGTTGCCGTCCTTGGCCAGGCGGTAGGGGCCCGACAGCTTGAACCAGCCCTTGCCGTCGTGCACCGCGCGCAGCAAGCGGTCGAAGTCGGCGCGCGTCAGGCCGTCGCTCTCCAGCATGTAGCCCATGTGGTCGATCACGAAGTCGCTGGCCAGTTCGGGCAGCACCGGAATCAGGTCGCGCACCACCCAGCCGGGCGTATAGAACTGGACGTGCCAGCCGAGCGCGCGGGTGCGCTCGATGCTCTGTTCGATGAAGCGGTGCAGTTGCGCCGTCGGCAAGGCGGAACGCAGGAACAAGTCGAGTCGCAGCGCGCGCACGCCGCGTGCGTGCATGGCCTGCAGTTCGTCCTGGCTCGTGCCGTCTTCGACCATGGCGACGCCGCGCGCCTTGGGGCCGGCCTGGTCGAGTGCGTCGAGCATGCAGCGGTTGTCGGTGCCGTAGAAGCTGGGCTGCACGATCACGAAGCGCTCGACGTCGATGGCGTCCAGCGCGCTTTCCAGCTGCGCCAGGTTGCCGTCGGGCAGCGTGTAGTGCGGGTGCGCCACGCGCGGGTAACGCGCCTCTGGCCCGAACACGTGCACGTGCGAATCGCAGGCGCCGGCGGGCACGTCGAACTGCGGCCGTGCCAGGGTGGCGGCGTCGCGCATGGGTTTGGAAACGAGGATGTCTGAGCTCATGGTGTCGGTGGGTTCAACGGACTATTCAAGGGTGATGCCGGTGGCGGCAACGACGCGGCGATTGCGCGCCATCTCCGAGGCCATGGTGCTGTGCATGGCGTCGGGATCGGGCGTGGCGGGCTCGAAGCCCTGGGCTTCGAGCGCGGTGCGGACTTCGGGTGTGGCCATCGCCTCGGCCAGCGCAAGCTGCACGCGCTGGCGGGCGGCGGCCGGTGTGCCGGCCGGCATGACCAGGCCGACCCATGAGCGGTATTCGTAGCCGCGCAAGGCCGCGATACCGGTCTCGGCAAAGCTGGGCACGCCGGGCAGCGCGGCCCAGCGGTGGGAGGTGGTGGCGGCCAGCGCCTTCACGCGGCCGGTCTGCACGAAAGGCACGATCGGCGAGGTGACGTAGACCATCATGTCGACCTCGCCGGCCACCAGCGCATTGAGGGCCTGCGCCTCGCCCTTGTAGGGCACGTGGCGCGCCGTGATGCCCAGCGTGTGAAGCAGTTCCTCGCTCTGCAGGTGCAGGCTGGTGCCGACACCGAAGGAAGCGTAGGTGAGTGCGTCGGGCCGCGCTTTCGCGTAGGCGATCAGCCCCGCCATGTCGCGCACCGGCAGCTCTGCGCGCACCGCCAGCACGCCCGAGTTCCATGCCACGATGCCGAGCGGCGCGAAGTCCTTCATCGGGTCGTAGCCGGCGGCCTTGTCGAGCACCGGATTGACCGAGGTGATGGAGGGCGACACGGCGATCAGCGTATGGCCGTCGCGCGGCGCGCGCAGCGCGGCCTGCACGCCGATCTTGCCGGCCGCGCCGGGCTTGTTGTCGACCACCACCGGGCCGAGTGCCTTCGCCATGCCCTGCGCGGCCATGCGGGCGACGCGGTCGATCGGGCCGCCGGGCGGCGTCGGCACCACGATGGTGACGACGCCTTGCGCAGCGCCGGCCCGCGGCCAACCCACCGCCGCGAGCAGCGCCGCGCCGGCCACGAGCGTGCGCCGCGACAGTTCAGCGGGCCGGCGCATCGCTCGCCTCTTGCGCCAGCGAAGCCAGCGCCTGGCCGACGCGCTCATGCAGGGCACCGAGCAGCAGGTCGGTGTCGATGCCGGTCATGAGGAAGGGCGCGGCGCCGCGCCGGATGAACTCCGCGATGTAGGCCGCATCGGCCACGCCGCCGATCATCATCGGCTTGCCGGCGCGCTGGCAGGCGGCGAGTGCCTGTTCGTGCGCGGCGCGCAGTCGGGGGTGCACGGCGCCGCCCGTCACGCCCATCTCGGCGGCGAGGTCGTTGCTGCCGATGGCCAGC
>Ga0160470_100546_pt1 | contig 14562 bp, 10 predicted proteins | sample HID1973I_E11MG_FD_108214 | JGI IMG/M metagenome (GOLD analysis project Ga0160470, IMG submission 108214) | Enriched mosquito-associated microbial communities from UW Madison campus, WI, USA - HID1973I_E11 MG | ecosystem: Host-associated > Arthropoda: Insects > Digestive system > Unclassified ... | reverse complement strand
GAAAGAAAGTGGTGATCATCGGGGGCGGATTTGCAGGTATCAACCTCGCCAATACACTGGCTAAAGACGACCGCTTTCAAGTAACGCTCGCAGACAAAAATAACTATAACTTTTTTCCGCCGCTGATCTATCAGGTGGCAACCGGATACCTGGAGACCTCCAATGTGAGTTATCCCTTTAGAAAATTGTTTAGCGGTAAAGACAACCTTCGTTTTCGGATGGGCGCCCTGGAACGGGTACTGGCAGAAGAGAATAAGGTCGTTCTGAGCTCCGGAGAACTGGAATATGACTACCTGGTCTTTGCTACAGGCACGGAAACCAATTATTTTGGCATGGAAAGCGTGAAGAAAAATGCCTTGCCGATGAAGACGGTAGATGATGCATTGAATATGCGCAATACCCTGCTGGAGCGGCTGGAACTGGCGACTATAGAAAAAGATCCGGTGGAGCGTAAGAAATTGCTGACCATCGTGGTGGCAGGCGGAGGCCCTACAGGGGTAGAGATTTCAGGGATGTTTGCTGAAATGAAGCGTACCGTGGTGAAGCGGGATTACCCTGAATTTGTGGATGCGAGCGGAGAGATTTACCTCGTAGATGGCGGACATGCCTTATTATCACCCATGAGCGAAAAATCACAAAAGTATACGTATGACATGCTGGATAAAGCGGGGGTGAAGATCAGGCTGGAAAGCACAGTCAAAGATTTTACAGACGATACCGTCTACTTCGCCAATGGGGAGAGCATACAGACCAAAACCCTGATCTGGGCAGCGGGCGTAACTTCCATCGTTTTTGAAGGCATCCCTGCAGAAAGCTATGGCCGGGGCAAAAGGATGATCACAGACGAGTACAACAAGGTGGCGGGCACACAAAATATATATGCCATCGGGGATACCTGTATCCAGACGACCGACAACCAGTTTCCACAGGGACATCCTCAGGTGGCACAGGTAGCGATACAGCAGGGAAAAAACCTGGGTAAGAACCTGCAGCATATGCTGGAAGGAAAGGCACTAAAGGCTTTCCGTTATCACGATAAAGGTTCTATGGCCATCATAGGCAGGAATAAAGCCGTGGCAGATCTTCCTAAGCCGGTATTGCATTTCAATGGCTTCATCGCCTGGGTGATGTGGTTGTTTATCCACCTGCTTTCCCTGATCAATTACAGAAACAGGATCAAAACCTTGTACAACTGGACGGTGGCTTACTTCACGAAAGACCTATCGCTCCGGATGATCGTCAGACCGATCAAGCGCAATTGATTCTTCTTCTTTTTGGGCGATGATCTTGCCTTTCTTCAGATCAATACGGATGATGTTGTACAAACTCATATAAATGTTGGCGATCCAGACCAGGGCAAAGCCTGCAAGGATGTATCCGCGCCAGTCGTCCAGGTAAAGCTTGTATTGTGTGAGGAGCAGCAGGGCGATGGTAACGTAATGACTGAAACAATACTCGCAGGTAAATAGATAGAAAAACTTTCTTTGCCAGAGCGACCGGCATTCTTTGGACCTTTTGACGCAAAATTCCCTGGGTTCTTTAAACACTTCTTCATGGGTGACCGTCCAGGTCACACAGGCGATAGGCAGGGCCAGGATAAAGAGCCAGTAAATGGGTGTATCTACTATCATAAAAGGAAAATTAGTTCAGTTTTATTATTATCTTGGCTTATTAATATCTAAACCAAACCTTTATTTAAACCAATATGAAACTGAACACCTTTCTACTGTTAATTGTTTTGCCCTCTTTTTTTTATCATTCAGCCAACGCACAGAAGCCATCTTCTTTATTTGTGCACTATGATAAGACCGTATATACTGGAAATGAAACAATATGGTTTACCGCCTATCTGCTGAAGAGCGAAGTGGACATCCTTAAACACAACCTGCTTTCGGTAGCATTGATTAATGAAGACAACAGGCGCCTGGCGCTGGAGGAGCGTTTTGTGATGAAGGAAGGGTATGCTCATGGAAATATGAGGCTGCCGGATACCATTCCTCCGGGCAGTTACTACCTGGTCGCCTACACCAATATGAAAAAGGACAGCATTCCGCTGGCTGAATACATTCAATACATCACGATAAAAACAGCAGCAAACCAAACCTATGAACTGACGGCAAAGGTGCTGGACACAGCGGCCACGCCGGGAGAAATACATGTATTGCTCAATACGAGAAATGCTGTATTTCAGCGCATTCCTGATGCCGACCTGAGCTATACTATCGGCAGGGCTAAGGCGGTGTCGGCCAAAACAAATAAGCAGGGCCAATACCTGATCAAGATACCAAAAGCGAAGATTGGGCCTTTGTCGAATATACTGACGGTAGAGATGCGGCATGAAAAGGAAAGTAAAAATCTGAGTTTACAATTACCGTATCAGAAAGCTGCGTTGCAGGTCGGCTTTTATCCGGAGGGCGGAAACCTGGTGGCCAATCTGGAAAATAAAGTGAGCCTGGAAGCCAAACTCTCCGATGGGCAGCCCTTAAGTTTAACAGCTATTGTTTTCGACGGGACTGTTCCGATAGATACCGTTCAAACCTCAGGCTATGGGGTCGGACAATTTAAGTTCCGGCCGAAAGCGGAAGGGAATTACTATGTCAAATTAAAAGGGGTATTTCCCAATGCGATCGTTCAGCAGCGGTATCCTTTGCCAAAAGTGCACAGTGAAGGCTTGATATTGGGCGCGGAGGAATCCGTAGTGGAGGACACCTTAAATATCCAGATCGCATCGTTAGAGTCGAGAAGGGTCGTCGTAAAAATACAGAAAGAGGAGCGGGTGCTGGCTGAAGTCCAATTGAATGTAGGTCCTAAAAAAAGACCGGTAAAAGTGGATTTAACAAAGATGCCGCGGGGATTGACCACGATTACTGTATATGATATGCAGGGTACACCGCTTGCCGAGCGGATATTTTTTGCACATTTCAATAAAAAGGCTGCATTGAACATCGAAACCTCTTCAGCTACGTATAAGCCCAGGGAAAAAATTAATTTGAAGTTGTCGATGGGTGATCAGGGCGGGACTGAAGGTCTGGCTGGTTTGGTCTCCATAGCCTGTGTACAAAGCAATAGGCTGGAGCCGCTGAAGCAAAGCAATATTGAAAATTACTTTTATCTGGAAGAGCAATTAACTGCGCTGCCAGTCAATTCGCTGGGGAAGGTAAATCTCAATAAACGTTACCTGGAAGATATACTTTTGACAAAAGGCTGGAGGAAATATACGGCCAACCCTGCAGGGGGACAGACATCATACAATTCTGCAGAATTTACCGGACTAATGACGCGGTCAGGAAAACCGGTCAAAAAGGCGACGTCGCTTACGCTGGTCGGGGAGCGTATGCAGCACCTGGAGGGAGACAGCACAGGAGTCTTTAAGTTTAATAATTCGGACCTTAGTGTGATAGACAATAAGAAATTGCATTTTTTTATAAGCAACGATGACAGTAAATCATTGACGTTTGAGTTTGTGGATCCTTTTAAGCCGATAAACAGTTTTTATTCCAGGACGAATTATCAAAGACCATTAAAGCCGTATACCGGGGAGCAATCCTCTGAAATCAATGTATTGAAAGATAAGGAGAAGGTGATCAGGCTGGAGGAAGTGGTGATCCGGGCAGGAAAAGTATCCGCTGCTAACGAATGTGGAGATTTTGTGTGTTCTTATAATGTGTTGAATTGCAGCCACCACGGGAGCGGAAAGCCGGCGATAGTGGGAAAGCGGTACAAGATCAATGGTGTACTGAGCAATTATTTTGGTTGTGTTCCTGAACAGAAAAACACAACTGCGGTAAAGGGCATTAACTTCACTAAGGAATATTATGGGTCGGATTATGCGGTTTTTAATCCTACGGAAGGGGAGTATATTTCTACAATTTATTGGAAATATGCGTTGCAGGTGAAAAAAGATGTGCAGGAAATCGGTTTTTATGCTTCGGATATTACTGGTAAATTTAAAGTGATCGTGCAAGGGGTTACAAATTCCGGTGTGGTGTATGCGGAGCGTGAATTTGAGGTAAAAAAATAAATTAGCCATATGACGACCATTATCTAAGCCATTATGAAACCGAACGCCCTTTTCTTCATCATCGTTTTACAGCTTTTTGTTCTCCAGGGGATGTCCTATGCTCAAAAAGCAAGTTCTTTGTTTGTGCATTACGACAAAACCGTATATACAGAAAATGAAACGGTATGGTTTACGGCCTATCTGCTGAAGACTGAAGTGGAAATGGAGAAGCACAAACTGCTCTCTGTGGCCCTGATCAATGAAGACAACAGGCGCCTGGCACTGGAGGAGCGTTTCTTAATGAAGGATGGGTTTTCTTATGGAAACATGAAATTGCCGGATACCATTGCCCCTGGCAACTATTACCTGGTGGCCTATACGAATATGAAGAAGGATAGCATTCCGATAGCCGAATATATTCAGCCGATCACGGTAAAAACTACGGCAAACCAAACGTATGAGCTGACTTCAAAGGTATTGGACACGGCTACTACTCCGGGCGAGGTACATGTATTGCTCAGTACCAGGAATGCGGTGTTTCAACGGATTCCTGATGCTGCGCTGAGCTATACCCTGGGGAGAGGAACTGCGGTTAATACCAAGACCAATAAGACTGGACAATACCTGATCAAAATTCCCAAATCACAAATCGGGCCGACCACAAACACCCTGACTGTACAAATGAAGCATGAAGGGGAACTCAAACATCTTAGCCTGCAACTGCCGTATAAAAAAAGTGCCCTGGAGATTGGTTTTTATCCTGAGGGCGGTCACCTGGTGGCCGATTTGGAAAACAGGGTGGGCTGGGAAGCTAAATTGTCGAATGGCCGGCCCATTAGTTTGACGGCGGTGTTGTACTCCGGAGCAGTCCCCATCGATACCATTCAAACATCGGGATATGGAATTGGTCAATTCAGGTTTAGGCCAAAGGCGGAAGGAAAGTATTCTATAAAATTAAAAGGCGCATTTCCGGAAGCGGTGGTACAGGAGCAATATGAGTTGCCCAAGGTAAAGACTGAAGGGGTGTTGCTTGGCGTGGAAGAGGCGATAACTGAAGATACTTTACAAGTGAATGTTGCCTCGGGCGAGTCGAGACCAGTCGTATTGAAAATACATAAAGAAGAACGTTTGCTTGCTGAAGTCCAATTGACAGTAGGTCCAAAAAAGCGGCCGATAAAAGTGGATTTATCAGAAATGCCCAGGGGCTTGACCACCATGACCCTGTATGATACAAAAGGAAGTCCGCTGGCGGAACGGATATTTTTTGCGCATTACCATAAGAAGCCAGCGCTTAAGATCGAAACCTCTTCAGCGACGTATAAGCCCAGGGAAAAAGTGCATTTGAAGCTGTCACTGGATGATCAGGGCCGGACAGCCGGATTGCTGGGGATGGTTTCTATTGCTTGTGTGCAAAGCAACAGGCTGGAGGTGCTGAAGCAGGGGAATATCGAAAGTTATTTTTACCTGGAGCAGAACTTAAACACGTTGCCAGTCAACCCGATGGGAAAAGCGAAGGCCGATAAGCAATATTTAGAAGACATCCTGCTGGTCAAAGGCTGGAGGAGATATACTGCTCAGCCCGTGAGAGATGTGACAGGATACAATTCCCCTGAATTTAGTGCGGTAGTTACCCGGTTAGGCAAACCACTCAAAAAGCCTGTTTCCCTTATGCTGCTTGATGGAGATCGTATGCAATATCTGCCTGGAGACAGTACCGGTTTATTTAAGTTTAAAAATTCTGATCTGACGGTGATAGATTATAAGAAACTGCATTTTTTTATCAGTAACAATGAAAGTAAGCTCTTTGAATTCCGGTTCTCTGATCCTTATAGTCCCATCAATACGTATTATACAAAACTGAACTATGAAATGGCCTTAAGTCCTTATCTGGGCGAGCAATCGTCAGAAGTAAACGTATTGAATGGCGCTGAAAAAGTGATCAAATTAGAGGAAGTGGTGATCAGGGCACAGAAAGACAATTACTTCTCATGGCAGGGAGCAAATGAATGCGGGGATTATGTATGCGCCTATAACATACTGAATTGTATGAACCATTCGACGGGAACGCCGCCTATCAAAGGAAAGATGTATAACATCAATGGGAGGTTGGCTCCATATTATGGTTGTAGCCCTCCCAAAGAGTTCACCACAGTGATCCGTGGCATTAATATGGTCAAAGAGTTTTACGGCTCAGATTATTCAGTTTTCAACCCCTCAGATGGTGAATATCTGTCTACGATCTACTGGAAACACTCCTTGTCTGTCAAAAAAGACGCAAAAGAAATCAGCTTTTATACCTCTGACATCACTGGTAAATTCAAAGTGATCGTACAAGGGGCGACGACCGCTGGCGTGGTGTATGCGGAAAGTGAATTTGAGGTCCGGAAATAAACAAAATATCCATTAATAATGACGCTTTGATCAACTATAACGCTTACTTTTGGGTGTTATTTCTCAAGTTCGTTCGCTATGGATGATTTACTAGCCGCCCGTCTTCAAATGGCCTTTTCTTTAGGCTTCCACATCGTTTTTGCCTGCATTGGCATGGTTATGCCCTTCTTTATGTCGGTCGCCCATTTTTATTGGCTGAAGACGAAAAATGCGGTGTATAAAGATGTGACCAAAGCATGGAGCAAGGGGGTGGCTATTTTCTTTGCCACCGGTGCGGTGTCGGGCACAGTGCTATCTTTCGAACTGGGCCTGCTTTGGCCGGGATTTATGGAACATGCCGGGCCGATATTTGGCATGCCTTTTTCTCTGGAGGGTACAGCTTTTTTTATTGAAGCAATTGCATTGGGTTTTTATCTATACGGATGGAACAAGCTGAATCCCTGGTTTCACTGGGTGACGGGGGTGATTGTAGGCATCAGCGGACTGTTGTCGGGTATCCTGGTGGTCGCCGCCAATGCCTGGATGAACAGCCCTGCGGGATTTGATTATATCAATGGGCAATACCTGAACATCGACCCAATAAAAGCAATGTTTAACGACGCCTGGTTTACCCAGGCCCTGCATATGTCGATCGCCGCATTTGTCTCCACCGGTTTTGCGGTAGCGGGTGTGCACGCACTGATGATCTTAAGGAGAAGAAACGTGGCTTTCCACAGCAAGGCCTTTAAGATCGCTGCGGTATTTGGCGCGGTCGCCGCTTGTTTGCAGCCGATCAGCGGGGACATTTCAGCAAAGGATGTGGCGATCCGGCAGCCGGCCAAGCTGGCGGCGATGGAGGCCCATTTTCACACGGAGCGCTCCGCGGGATTGATCATCGGCGGGATACCGGATACGGCAGGGAAGAAGGTGGATTACGCACTTAAGATACCGGGCCTGCTCAGTTTCATGGCCACCGGCGATTTCAACGGGGAGGTGAAGGGACTGGACCAGGTGCCCAAGTCGGAACAGCCCCCGGTGGCGGTCACGCATTATGCTTTTCAGATCATGGTGGGGCTGGGCATGGTGATGGTTGGGATTGCCCTGCTGTATTTCATTGCCCTTTGGAAGAAAAAGCACTGGCAGAAAGCGCCCTGGCTGCTGAAGCTTTTTGTCGTGGCTACACCGATGGGATTCATAGCACTTGAAGCGGGCTGGACGGTCACAGAGGTGGGCAGGCAGCCCTGGATTATATATGGCATTATGCGTACTTCTGATGCGGTCACACCGATGCCGGGGGTAGTGTATTCCTTTTACCTGTTTACGGCGGTATATATTTCCCTCACTTTGATCGTGAGTGTATTGCTGTACCGCCAGATCACCATGGTCGGCAGATTATATGATTCCAGTTCTGATCAGCATCAATTGAAATAATATGATATACGTAGTTATTGTTTTTTTGTGGACGTCCATTTTGTTGTATCTATTGCTGGGGGGTGCCGATTTTGGGGCGGGAATTATAGAGTTGTTTACCTCAGGAAAGAACCGGTCGAGGACCCGGAAGACCATGTATGAGGCCATAGGGCCGATATGGGAAGCGAACCACATGTGGCTGATCATTGCGATTGTCATCTTGTTTGTTGGCTTTCCCAAGATCTATTCGACGATCTCGGTCTATCTTCACATTCCGCTGGTGTGCATGCTGCTGGGGATCATTGCACGGGGAACTGCCTTTGTGTTCCGGAATTATGATGCGGTAAAGGACGATATGCAGAAATTGTATTCTCCTATATTTATGTATTCCAGCCTGATCACCCCTTTGTTTTTAGGGATCATTGCCGCCAGTTCTGTATCTGCGAAGATCGATCTGAAAGCCAGCAATTTCCCGGATGCCTATATATGGAGCTGGCTGAACTGGTTCTCTGTTTCGGTGGGCGTATTTACCGTTAGTATTTGTGCCTTTCTGGCCTCTATATTTATCATCGGACAGACCGATCAGCCTGCGGATACCCGATATTTTGTGAACAAGGCCAGGAAGACAATTTTTATTGTCATGATCAGCGGCGCATTGGTCTTTATAGCAGCTTACATAGAACACGTACCACTGATGGACTGGATATTTGGCGGCTATCCCGGCATGCTGGCGATTGGGCTGGCCAGTTTATCGTTATTGCTGATGTTTTATATGCTCCAAAAGGAGAAACCGGTATTGCTGAGGCTCCTGGCTGGTTTTCAGATCACGATGATTCTTTTTGCCGCTACGTATACACACTTTCCGAATATTGTCTTGCTTAAAAATGAGGCCACACTGTCCCTGCTGGCCCATCAGGGACAAGCTAAGACCATTGACTCGCTCGGCTATGCATTGCTTATTGGCAGTATATTTATTTTGCCTGCCTTATTTTACTTAATTTATATCTTTCAGAAAAAAGAAAATACCAGCCAAACTTAATACATGAACCGCAAACATTTTTTATCAACATTAATCCCTGCTGCCGCTGTGCTGAGTTCAGCAAAAGCCTGGGCGACGACACCTTCCACAGATAAAGCAGGCAAACGTTCGCTGATTCCTCCTTACCTGAAACCGGGCGACCTGATCGGGATCACATCGCCTGCGGGCTATATTAAGATGGAGGAGGTTATACCCTCCGTAGATTTGATGAAAAGCTGGGGCTTTGGCGTCGAGATCGGTAAGACCATCGGCACCAGGGATTTTACCTTTGGCGGTACCGATGCGGAGCGGGCCCTTGATTTTCAGCAGATGTTGGACAATCCTGATGTAAAGGCCATTATGTGTGCAAGGGGCGGGTATGGTTTTGTGCGGATTATCGATCAGATTGATTTCAGCAAGTTCAGGAAGCATCCCAAGTGGATAATTGGTTTTAGTGACATTACGGTCTTGCATTGCCACCTCAGCCGCAATTACGGCGTGGCAAGTATCCACTCAAAAATGTGCAACAGCTTTCCGACGGACTGGCTGGCGGCCGACCCGATGCAGATCGAGACGATCTTGTCCATTAAGGATGCTTTGACCGGCGAGACGACGCAGTATAATGCCCCTTTTGTTCCATCCAACCGGGCGGGAAGGGCAGAGGCGGAACTGATCGGGGGAAATTTGAGGACTATTGAAAATATGGCCGGCAGTGTCTCGGAACTGGAAGCGGATGGCAAGATCCTTTTTATTGAAGATACAGGCGAGGCCCTATATAGTATTGACCGGATGTTCTGGAATTTGAAAAGAAGCGGAAAGTTGTCCAGGCTTAAAGGACTCGTGATCGGGGGATTCAAACTGAAGTCGGATGCAGAAGGCGATGCTTTTGGGAAGAATATTTATGAAATCGTCATGGAAAAGGTGAAGGAGTACGATTATCCGGTTTGTTTTGACTTCCCTGTGGGTCATCAGAAGAATAATTATGCACTGAGATGTGGCGTAAAACACTTGATGTCGGTTGAAGCTGACGGTAGTTTCTTACGGAGTATTTGACGGCAAACTGCACATAAGTTTTGTAATGTGATACAATGTATTTATTTTTAAAATAGATATGTCGGAAAATAGATCATCAGGAGAAATCGCTATCGGGGTAGTGCCTCATTTATTGAGCTTCATAGCTTGCGAGTTGTGTAAGTACGGCTTTATGCTGGCCTATGAGCGGGGCCTTTCGGATCTGAAAGGCCTGATAGAACCGGATTCTATCAGCGAGGCCGATATTGATTTGCTGGAGACAGTTGACGATGAAGTGATTAAAATATTGGTGCAGTCGATAGACCGGACCCTGAGCTGCATGAAAACCTATATGATCATTAACAACCTGGATGAATTTGAGGTGATGGAAGATGATGAATACAACCAGGCGGCCTCTGACATTTATCATATATACATCATAGAGTGGGAGAATAAGGATTATGAGCAAACGCTGGTCAACCTGAATGCCATGTATTTCTCCGTTCAGCTGCTCATCTATCATGCTACGCAATTGCTTTCAAAAGATGATCTGGAAAAGGACTTTTTCATTGAGTATGAAAAGTTTTTTGACATACTCAATTCTATTTTTAATGCAGATGAGCCTGATCCAAACAAAAATGTAGCGCTGCTGAACGATCTGATCATTGAACTGAATGATGATCTTCTCCTGATAGATAAAATATAAATCGATTGTTCAGTTAAAAATATCTCCTGTTTAAACCAATTACCTTCAATTGTGTCATAGGGGGATAGATAGTTAATATGCACGTTAAATTCTTTCCGTTAGCCTTCATTTTTAGTCTTTTTCTGGACTTCTGTTACGCTCAGAAATTGCCTGATGTTCAGCAAAATAGTGTCGTTGCACCATCAAATGTTAAAGCCGATGGCAAAAATCTGGAATGGAAAGATACTTTTCAGGCCTTAAACAAACGTACCAATTTGCAGTATACACTGGCCAATGACGAAGAAAATCTATACCTGGTCATTAAATCCTCGGACGCGGCAACGAACAATAAGATTATCGCCGGAGGAATTGATTTTAGCGTCAATACAGATGGAAAGCGAAGAGAAAAAGAAGGCTATAGGATCACCTACCCGCTCATTCACCGGACGAGCAGCAAGAGCAATAAAGGTTCAGGAAAAACGCAGGGCTTTCAGCGCGGGCAACAAACCCAGCAACAACGGGACTCTATCATGCTGGCCCTGCGTAAAGTGCAGTTGCTTCAGGTCAAGGAAATAAAGATCCATGGGTTCAGGGCAATCCCTGATACGCTGGTTTCTATATATAATGAATACAGGTTGAAGGCCTTTGCTTCTTTTGATCAAAAAGGTGCGTTTTTTTATGAGCTGGCGGTACCATTAAAGTTAATGGGACTTTCTGCGCAAACATCAGGGGAGATTGCCTACAATATAAAATTGAATGGCATACAGATGAATTTTGGCGGCGGTGGAGGCGACAAAAAAATCAAGCTCAGTCCCGGAGGTTCTGGCGGAGGTGGCGGTGGGTTTGGCGGCGGTTCTACAGACATGCAGGACTTATTGAGTGCCACTGACTTTTGGGGCAGTTATAAACTGGCTAAATAATTTAAATTTCAAGCGATCTTCATGAAAAATCATATACGAATACTAGTACTGGCTGCAATATTGATTTCTTTTTTATTCCCTGCCCAGCTCATTGCTCAAACGAAACCCACTGCAGCACCAAAAGCTAAGCCAGCACAGTTGCCCGTCAGAGAAATAAGTGGCATTGTCAAGGACACTACAGACAATGAGGTGCCCGGTGCCACCGTAACACTTACATCTGATCAGGATACACTGAAAATGAGTACGAATGTAGATGGTATTTTTATCTTTAAGAATGTAAAATCAGCAACGTATACCCTGCAGGTTCAAAGTATAGGTTTTGCCAAAACACCGCCAATGCGTTTCAAACAGAATGATGCCATACCGAGGATCGTGATGGATCCCATTATTTTGAAAGAAGAACAAAATACACTGAACGAGGTGGTCATACGCGGCGAGCCGTCCATTACCTATAAAGTCGATACCGTGGAATACCGCGCCAGCGATTATATTGTGAGGGAAAATGCCACAGTAGATGAATTGCTGAAAAAGATGGAGGGGATGGAAGTGAGCAATGATGGCACACTGGTCCATCAGGGACTGGCTGTGACAAGGGCTAAAGTAAACGGTAAGGAATACCAGGGCGGTGACATTGCGACAGCCATACAAAATCTTCCTGCGGAGATTGTCGACAAAATCCAGATCGTAGATGATTATGGCGATCAGGCCGCAATGACTGGTGTCAAAGACGGCGATCCGGAGAAGGTACTGAATATAAGCACGAAAACGAGTAAATCGGTCGGCAACATGGCAAACATACATGCCGGTGGCGGAAATAACGAACGTTATCAAACTGGATTATTTGCGACGAGGATGAACGGAAACCAAACCATGGGCCTGAATGGACGTTTTAACAACACGATTAATGGCGTATCAGGTGGTGGTAATGAAAGCGACAACGGCGGCGGAAGAGGAGGTAGCAGCGGTGGAGGACGAGGCGGCAGCAATCAGGGTGGAGGTCAATCCAGTGGTGGGAGTGGCGGAACGACCACCTCTGGAAGCGGTGGCTTCAGCTACCGGGACAAACTGGGCCAGAAGGTGGAAATCAATATGAACTACAGGTTCAGTACCAATGATGTGAATTCCTTAAACAGCAGCGAGTCCTTAAATCCGAGTTCGCTGGGAACTACATTTTCTGTAAACAACAGCAATAGTGACAATATTTCTAAGACGCACAATTTTAATGCTGAAGTGGAAGCGAAGCTGGACAGCAATAATTTTTTGAGGGTCGTACCGACGCTGAGGTATAGTTCGACTTCTGCATTCAGCAATTCATCTTTATATCAGACTGGCTTGCTCCATCAGAACCGGGAGAGTATCAATAGCAGCACCAATAAAAAGCCACAGATTGGAATATCTGTATTCTATCAGCATCTGTTTGATAATATGAGGAGGAACCTCAGTGTACAGGCAGAGCTAAACAGCAACAACCAGGATATGGAACAGGAAAGGGACATCAAGATCGTTTATTTTCTAAATGAGGCAGAAACACAAACTAGAGATTCGGCGATCAACAGGATAGTAGCCCGCAAAAACCTGCAGGACAATTATAGGGGAAGTATGACTTATGTAGAACCTTTAACTGCAATATCACAGTTTGAATTAAATGCACAGGTCAATCACAATGGCTACGACAATTCGGCCACGACCAGGAACATCACACCGAACGGTAGTTCGCAGATTATTGATTCCTTAAGTAACATTTACGATTATTCCTTTACCCAAGGCCGGTTTGCCCTGAACTACAGATACGGTGTAGGCAATACCTCTAAGGTTAAGTTCTCGCTAGGATTAACGGCTGTTCCTGCATTATTGTCGGGCACTAAAGTGAGTTTGGGGACTACGACCAACCGGGCGAGTTTTAACCTGATCCCTATCGCCAGGTTTGAGTACCTCTGGTCTATGCAACACAAATTTGCTATTAATTACTCGGGTAGTGCCCAGGAGCCTACATTTGATCAGATCCAGCCAGTCAGGGATGTCAGCAATCCGCAAAACCCTGTGATAGGTAATCCAGACCTGAAGGCGACCTTTGTACATGAGATAAAAGCAGATTACAACAATTATATTGCGAATTCTAAATTGAACTATTCCATTAATTTGATTGGTGCCTTGACGGACAATTCGGTGATCCGAAACACCCTGGAGATCTTAGATCCAAGTGTACAGGGTACCAAGGTCTACATCCGCGAGACCCGCTTTTTGAATACCAATGGGGCGTACAGGCTCAGCGCCAATTATTCGGTGAGCAAACAGTTGAACGACCGGAAATACAACCTCTCTTTGAGTGGTTCAGCCAGATATGACCACCGGCCGTCAATGAGTAACAATCAGACGAATATCAATACCGTGCAGACTTTTATTGAGCGTTTCGGGCCAAGGATCAACCCTACAGAGTGGTTTGAAATCAATCCTAACGTATCGTACAATTTTACAAAATCGATGAACAGTCTGCCGAGTTTTATCGACACGAAGATCAACACACTGGCCTTTAACCTGGATGGAAGGCTCTATTTTTTAAAGAGCTATTTGTTTGGATATAGCGCCAGTAAAAATTACGTAAGTGGCATTAGTGCAAATGTCAGTAGTAATCCCTTTGTGATCAATATGTATTTAGAAAAGGAGTTCTTCAAACGCCGGGGTAAGGTTACTTTCCAGGCCTTTGATTTGCTGAACCAGAACAACTTTGTAAACCGTGAAATTAGAGAAAATGGTGGTTATGAAGATACGAAATCCAATGCATTGAGCCGGTATTTTATGCTTCGCCTGAGCATGCGCCTGCAAAAATGGACGGGGGCCAAAGGCAAAGGTGGAAAACCAGTGATGCGTAGGGGAGACGGCAGTTTTATGTAAGACATCAGTCCCGCGGGCGGATAAAATAGTTTCTGACCAGCAGGATAATGATAGCCAATATGGCCAAAATGACCATGATCTCTGAAGCACCAACTCTCACACCGTTTATCATAATATTTTTCTCTTAGGGTTAGACGTATTCTATAAGTAACCTGCGAGTGCCGAAATTGTTCGATTTTAATTTAATTCAAACAATATTCTTTCCTATTCCTTTATTAATAAAGACATAAAGCTATGGATAGATTAATTATAGAAT
>Ga0160470_100527_pt1 | contig 14999 bp, 10 predicted proteins | sample HID1973I_E11MG_FD_108214 | JGI IMG/M metagenome (GOLD analysis project Ga0160470, IMG submission 108214) | Enriched mosquito-associated microbial communities from UW Madison campus, WI, USA - HID1973I_E11 MG | ecosystem: Host-associated > Arthropoda: Insects > Digestive system > Unclassified ... | reverse complement strand
CCCAATACTTCGGACCAGATCGCGGCCACCGCTTCCTCCGCCGGATTGCGCGGCGGCGCGTACGTCTTCTCCAAGCCGCCCGTCTGATCCGGCACCGGCAGCGCCTTCCGGTCTACCTTGCCGTTCGGCGATAGCGGAAGCCTCTCCATCGGCACGAACGAATCGGGCACCATGTAATCCGGCAATCGGCTCCGCAGCTCGCTTCTGAGCGCCTGAATCCGCCCCGCGTCCACCGGCCCTTCGTTCAGAACGACGTACGCCGCCAATCGCTTGTCTCCCGGACGATCCTCTCTCGCCAGCACGACCGCGTCTTTCACCGCCCCGCAGCCGCGAAGCGCCGTCTCGATCTCGCCCAGCTCGATTCGGTAGCCCCGAATCTTCACTTGATGATCCATCCGTCCCCAATATTCAATCGTGCCGTCCGGCCAATACCGGGCAAGGTCTCCCGTCCGGTACAGCTTTCCTTCTCCGTATGGATTCGGCACGAATCGGGCAGCCGTCTTCTCCTCGTCTCCGACATAGCCTCCGCCTACCTGAACGCCCGCGATGCATAGCTCGCCCGTTGCCCCGACCGGCATCAGCCCCAGCCCTTCGTTCACAATGTACGCCTGCGTATTCGGCACCGGCCTTCCGATCGGCACCGGTCGGCCGATCAGCTCCGTCGGATTCGTCAGCCGCTCATACACCGTGACGTCCGTACATTCCGTCGGACCGTACGTATTGACCACTTCCGCCCGGCAGGCCGGCGATGCAGTCCACGGCAGCAGCCGTTCGGGCGCAATCGCCTCCCCGCCCAGAAATACATGCCGCAGCGTCCCCAGCCCGGCGTAGCCTTCGCGCTCCGCTTCCTCCAGCAGCGGGTAGAAGGCGCTCGGCGTCCCGTTCAGCAGCGTGATGCCATGCCGTTCGATCAAGCCGACCGCTTCCGCCGGGTCGTACGGTCCGGGCGGCAGCAGCACGAGCTGCCCGCCGGTCATCAGCGGCGCGAACACATTTTTTTGCGTCAGGTCGAAGCTCGGCGACGAGATCAACAGCACCCGGTCGGCTTCCTTCATCCCGAACTCACCGATATACCAATCCAGCAGATTCGCGAATCCGCGCCGGTAGACGCTCGCTCCCTTCGGCATCCCCGTCGAGCCGGAGGTAAAAATGATATACATCGTGTTGTCCGCTCCGGCCGCGGCAGCCGGATTGACTTCCGGCTCCGCCTCCAGCAGCGCGTCGTCGCGTCCGAGCACCACCGTATCCGCTCCCGCGCTGCTCGCCAGCTCGCCGAGCTCGGCTTCCTTGGCGATGAGTACTCTCACCCCGGCGCTTCCGATCATGTAAGCGAGCCGGTCCGCCGGCAGAGACGGGTCGAGCGGCACGTACGCGCCTCCCGCCTTGAGCACGGCCAGCAGCCCGACGATCAGCTCCGGACTCCGCTCCAGACCGACGCCGACGCGGATTTCCGGCCCGACGCCCATTGCCTTCAGCCGGTGGGCGAGTCGATTGGCAAGCCCGTTCAGCTCGCCATACGTCAGCGATTGCTCCCCGTACACGATCGCCGTTTTATTCGCATGCCGCCCCGCCATCTCTTCGATCCGGGATACAAGGCTTCCATATCCGGCATATAACGCCGCATCGTTCCAGTCGCGCAGCAATAGCTCCGTTTCGCGGCGGGTAAGCATGCCGTAATTCGCAATCGGAACGTCCGGCCGCTTGACAACCTCCTGCAATAACCGAAGAAAGTGCTCCTCCATCCGGCGGATCGTCGTCTCGTCAAACAAATCCGAACGATATTCAAAAAAGCCGGCCAAGCCGTCCTGCGTATCGAAAGCCGAAAGAAACAAATCAAACTTGGCCGTCTCCGTATCCGCCTCAATCGTCCGCACCTCGATATCGCCAATCCGATTGACCTTATGGGCTGCGATCTGCAATTCGAACAATACTTGATAGATCGGGTTGCTGCTTAACGAACGGTCGGGCCGCATCGTATCGACGACTTTCTCGAATGGAACGTTCTGATGGCCGTAAGCTTCAAGACATGTGCGCTTTACCCTTAATAACAGCGACGAGAAGGTCGGATTGCCCGATAAATCGGTTCGCAGCACGATGCTGTTCAGAAAACAGCCGATCAAGCGCTCCGTCTCCGGAAACATTCGGTTGGAGGTCAGCGAGCCGGCAACCATATCCTCCTGCCCCGAATACCGGTACAGCAGCACATTAAACGCGGCGAAAACCGTCATAAATAAGGTCGTATCGCTTCGTCTGCTTAGCTCTTTCAAGTCCGCAAGCAGCTCCTTCGGATATTGAAACCGATGAACGCCGCCTTTGGCGGTCTGCACCGTCGGACGAGGACGATCCAGCGGAAGCTGGATCATCGGGGGAGCGTTATCCAGCGTTCGCTTCCAGAACGATAACTCGGTTTCGAAGCCGCCCTCGTCTGCGTTCTTTCTCTGCCAGCTTGCAAAGTCAACGTATTGGATAGGCAAATCCGGCAGCAGACACTTTCTGCCGCTGCGCTTGGAGTCGTACAGCTCCGACAATTCTCCGGCGATAATGCCGAATGAAATTCCATCGCCCACGATATGGTGCAGCGTCAGCATAAAATGATAGCTGCAATCGTCTTTCTTCATTAATACGGCTCTCAGCAAAGGGGCTTCCGCGAGAGATAAAGGATGCAGCCGTTCCGCCTCATAGACGCGGGCAATCTCGGCTTCCTTCCCCTCCTCGCTTAACGACGAAAAATCCAAGCAGGCGATGTCTATCGGTTTATGCGGCATCGCTTTCTGGAAGGGCCTGCCGCCCCGTTCCACATAGATGCATCTCAAAACTTCGTGCCGCCGAACAATCTCATTGACGCATTCCCCGAACAGGACAGGGTCGAGCGCTCCAGACATCTCGCAAGACCACGTCGAATTGTAGGCGACTTGTCCGGGATGAAGCTGCTCCAGAAACCAGATTTGCTCCTGCGCGTACGACAGCGGGAACAAGTCTTCTCCCGAATCCCGTTCCACGCGCGCAATCGCAGGGCTTTCGCGTATTTTGTTTTTCTCCTTCAGCTTCAGCAGCAGCAGTCTTTTTTGCTCCTCGGATAATTGGCTCAGTATCGCCTCGCGCGAATCGGTTCCACCCATATCCACTTGACCTCCCTATCCTAAAGTCCGTCCAGAAATTCCATCGTTTTTCGATCGTACGTTTCCGGGTCTACTTTTCGGCTGTTCACATGATCGGCTCCCGGGACTAACCAGATCGTAGTAGAAGGGCTTCCGCTGGCCTGGTCCAGCGCTTCCGAGCTCGCATACGGAATAGCCGAATCGGCCAATCCGTGAATCAGAAACAGGCTTTGGCGATCCGTCAAGCGCTCCGCCGCTTCCTTGGGGTTCACCTTCTCCACCTCAATCCCCGTCAGAAGCGGCATAACGCCAAGAATCATCGGGGTGAAGGGAAAGTTGGGAAGTCCCGACCAATGCGACAGATTGTCTTGCAGGAACGGCTTTAAATTGTCAAACGGGCTATCGGCAATAACAGCCGCTATTTCCTCGTTCTCGCCGGCGGCCAATATAGCGGTCGAGGCGCCCATCGAGAACCCGTGCACAATAAGCTTGTCCTTCGGGAACAATTGTCTGGCCTTGTCCACCGCAGCCAATACGTCGTCCTTTTCCAAGTAGCCGATTGAAGACAGTTTCCCTTCCGACTCCCCGTTCGCCCGCATATCGAACAGAATCGCGTTGTAGCCTTTAGGCAGCAATTCGCTCACGAGGGACAATATTCCGACCCCCTCCTCGAGCCGGTTGCTTTGATAGCTATGCACATAGACGACCGTCTTGCCATTGGGCGAGTAGCCGTTATGCGCCGCCGCAATCGACCAGCCGCGCAGCGTAAGGCCGTCATTGTTCCGAAACGCAATCGACTCGTAGTTCATTCCCATATCGCTCGGCGTCGCATTCAGCGGCTTATGCGAGGGATGCGTCAGCGCCCAGCCTACATAAGTCGATACGCCGGTCACGCCCATAACGGCGAGGACGACGAATGCCGCCGCTATTTTTACAGCCGCATACGTTTTTTTTCTTTTTCTTAATTCGGCAATAGGCTCCATGGTCAGCTCCCGCAACGATAATTAATATGGATGCTACGTTTTGCGCGCTTTCAGCTTCGTCATCAGCCGCGCCCTGCTCTCGGGAGACAAGCCTTGAAGAAGCTGGATCGTGTTCTGCAACGAGACCTTCTCCCCTTCTGGGCAAGGATCGCTTTGCTCGCTCGGCGATATAGCCTTCTCTGCCAATAACCGTTCGGCGACTTCTCCGATGATTGTATCCGGATCGTTGGCCTTCACCATGTCCGACACGGAACGGCAAGCCTGCTGAATGTCCGATTGTCCCAGAAGACGCCGGATGGCATTCGCCGCGTCTTCCTTCTTCCATCTGGAGATCGGGAGGTATTCCCCCACTCCCAACGCCTTTACATAGACCGCGTTGCGTGGCCGATCAAAGCCGTTCCCCAATATCAACTGAGGAATACCCGCCTGAAGCGCTTGTCCCAAGGTTCCGATTCCGCCATGATGGATCAACAATTTGACAAGCGGCATCGCTTTGGAGAACGGAAGCGAATCGGCATGAACCATATGCGGGGGCATTCGCCTCGGGAGATGCTCCCGATACTTCGTCACAACGACGGCCGGAAGTTCGAGCATCTCGCACGCCTCGATACAGGAATGGAAGAAAGAAGACGAGACCGGCGGCGTTGTCGCATGCGTAATTAATACCGGACGATGCTCCTCCATCCAGCCCCGGTAATCGTCCGGCATATCCTCCGAATTGTCGTGCAGCAAAAAGCCTGCTCCCGTTATGCTCTCGTCCCAATCGTTGGCGGAGAACCATTGAGGCCAGAACGCCAGCCCGTGACTGTAAGCGTTCATCATCCGCTCCCAGTTGCGAATCGGAGCGAGTCCGGCTTCCCTGCGGATATAATTGATCTGCTCCGAGAAATAGCTCAGCATCGTCGCAGGCGTCTTGGCTCCTTCCAGAAAGCTGGGCGCCAGAAAAACCGTTAAATAAGGAATTTGCAGCTTTTCGGCGATCATTTGAGCCAGAACGTGAATCATATAATGGCCCACAAGCAGCGTTGGCGTACCGTCGTAAAGCCCGGTCGTTTTCCGAAAGCTCTCTTCTATTTTGGGAAACAAATATTTTCGAAAAAAATCGCCGCCCGCTTTCGGGTCCTGCACTTGCACCTGCATATCCGCATTCATCACCAGCCGATATTCCGCCATATTATCGAACGGCACGAATGCGAATCCATGCTCCCTCGCCTCTTGCTCATGAACGCAATGCGTCAATAACGTAATCCGGTGCCCTCTGCGTTTCAACGCTTTGCCGATTCGGATAAAAGGATACAGGTCCCCGCCGGAACCAATCGTTACCATAATGATATGCGCCATTCGATCTCCCCTAATTGTTCGAGTGCTCGCCGAGGAGCTGCCTAATTTCCTCTTCGCTTAGTCCTTCGAGTTCGAGAGCCATTGCCTTCAGCTCCTCCAGATCCGCTTGCTCGATCAAGCCTTTCTCGATCTCCGCAGAAACGTTCGCAACCGTAAAGTCGTCCTGAAACAGCACGTTCAGGGGCAGCTCGATCCCGAAAGCGTCCCTTATCTTGTAAAGAACCTGATGCGCCACTAACGAATGTCCGCCGATGAAGAAGAAATGGTCGTGAATGCCGACCCGCTCCAACTGAAGCAGCTCGCGCCAAATGGCGGCCACCTTCTCCTCGATATCATTTCGGGGCGCCGCATATTCCCGCTTCTCATTGGCGGCCGGAATGACGATCTTCGTTTTCTGAATCGCCAACAGCAGCTCCTCGACGGAGTCCAATCGCGTCAGAGTCTCGTTGACTTTAGAGCCGAACGTACGATTTAACGGACCTGCGTCTGTCGATCGAGGTTCGGCAACCGCCCCGTCTGGAAACCCAATCGGTGCAGCCGCGTCTGCGTTCCCTGCGATAGAGGCAGCCGGAACCCGATAATGCGTTGCATCCGACGATAGCGTCGGTCGAGACTCGGTGACGCCGGCAATGCCGGCGACGAACAGAAAGAACGGCTTGTTCCGATCGGTCGGAACGAACTCGATTACGATATCCTTCGTGCTCTCTGCGGCCAGCTTCCCGAGCTGCATGAGAATCTGATGCTCGACGCCTTTCCCCAGCACTCGGCAGCTAAGCATCCACCCGTTCACGATAAGCGCATCGGGAGCTTGATAATAAAAGACGGAGCCGACCAATCCGTAATCGCCAAAACGATCCTTGACGCGAACAACCAAGCAGCGTTCGGTCTCTCCCTGCAAAAGCTGAAGCAATTCCTCTTCCTTCTTCCGGATACCGGTCGAATTAAATTGGTTCGTTCTATACGTCAATTGCGACACTCTGGCGACCTGCCTCTCCGCCAGCTCCGTGCATGCAACCTCCAACTGCAGACCGGCAATAAACGAGCGGTAGTCGACCCTTTCCCTGCTCATCGAGCGAATAAACTTCTCTCGTTCGGCGTTCTCTTTATACATCTGATTCCGTCTCAAATCCTCTTCGCTTACCTTGGCCCGATCAAAGATCCATAGACGCTCCAACGCGGAACGGAATCGCTCCAACGGCTCATTAGCCCGAATAACGAACGCATCGGGGCAATTCGCTTCGATTTCCGCGCATTCGATCGGGTTGTCGTCGAACACGATGAAGCTATCGACGCTTAAAGACAGTTCGGCGGCCAAGCTGCTAACGTTCGCCGATTTAGCCTCCCAATTGATTCGATACGCCGTTATATGCTCGCGCTTCAACGGCATGTCCGTTCTCGTATCGAATACCCGCCATACGTCGCGCTCCACGTTTTTGCTGCAAAGGCAAACCAGCATTCCCTGCCGATGCTGCTCCAGAACGAATTGTTGAAGATAGAGACTCCGCGCATCCAATTCAACGCCTTCGGCGCCGTCTTCGGCGCAAACGCCGGACCAAATGGTGTTATCGCAATCCAGTACGATCACCTTCTTCGGCGCGTTGGTCAGACTGCTTATTTTGCGAGCCAGAGCCGTACCGATACAAGCGAAATACGGATAGGTGTAAGGCGTATGACTCATTTTCTCGGCAAATTTATCGTAATAGTCCGCTATGCCGTATCCGGCCGACAATTGCCCGGGCAATAACAGATAGACGCTTGACAGCTTGCCAAGCCGGTGCGAAGCAATAGCTTCCAACAGGGTCAACAGCTCCGCATGGTCGGCGGCGATTGTCGGGGATTCCGGGCATATCGCGACAATACAAGCGCTCGGGCACCTGCGTTGGAATAGCTCCAGCGCATCGATAAACTGTAAAACATTTTCCCTCAGACGTTCTTTCTCCCTATTCAAATCAATTGCGGAGTATTCTTCGCCGGACACCAAATCGGATAGTCTGACGAGCGCCACGTTAATGCCTTCCCGATTGGTCGCGAACTCGCTGTCTGGCTGAAGCAATTGCTGAAATACCTGATTATAGGGGGTAAAGCTAAGCTGCGCTTTCAGGCCCATCTCCTTGAACCAAAAAGCCAAAGAATCTTCCACGAACTCCGATGTAAACGACGAAGCGATTTCGACTTTTACGCTTGGACGCTGTATGCTTCTGCGAATATCGGCAAGGCTGGAGAGCCCCCATTCGCTAATCGGCTCGGCCGCTTTCTCGATCATCGTCTCCATAATTTCCAGATAGAGTCCTGCGAAGGACTCCACTGTCTTCAGCTCGAACAAATCGGAATTGTAATCGATACCTCCTGTCATCGTCTGTCCGCTGTCGATCAAGGTAAGAAAGAAATCGAACTCGGAAACGCCTGTCGTTACGCTGTAAGGCGACACCCTCCATTCTGCCGGCCGTTCGTCCGGGAACTCCATATTGAGATAACTGAACAGCACTTGAAAGATCGGATTGAAGCTGTTCGTTCTTTCGGGATTGACCATCTCGACCAGCTTCGAGAACGACACATCCTGATTGTCCAGCGCCGCGAGCACGGCTTGCTTCGTGTACGCAAGGAGCCGAACAAAGGGGTAGCGGTCCTCCTTCAGTTGAAAACGGAGCGGCAGCGGCTGGGCATAAAAGCCGATCGCCTCTTCGAGCCGGCGGCTCCTTCGTCCGCTTACCGGCGTGCCGATCACGAAGTCGGCCGATTCCGCCAGCAAATGCAGCATAAGCGCATAGCCGCTCAGCAAGGTTACATACGGCGTAACGCCTTGCGACTTGCTGAATGCGCGTATTTTATCGCATGTGTCGCGCGCAATCTCGAAGGTGAATTGCCCGCCTCTGCGGCTGGGAACGGACGGGCGGTCGTAATCGGACGGCAGCTCCAGCAGCGGAGGGGCCCCCGTCAATTGCTCCCGCCAGTAGTTCAACTGATTGGCGATCTCCGAATCGGACAGCCTGTCCCGGTTCCAGTGCAGGAAATCGATGTACCGAACAGACGGATCCGAATGGGTTCCGCTCGTCGCCCGGCTATAACGAGAAAGAACGCCGTTCAGCAAAATAAATGCGCTTTTCAAATCCGCGATGAGATGATGGAGCACAGCCATGACGACATGCTCATCATGATCGATCCGAATCGCCGCGAACCGGAATAACGGGCCGTTCGTTAAATCAAACGGCGCTGCGACAAGGTCGCGAACCGTCTGCTCGCAAGACCGCTCCTCCATCGCCCGGTCGATATAATGCCATGCCGCATCAAGCGCGCTTGCCTCGCGCACAACTTGCAGGACGCGGCCCTCCTCGAACTCGAACCCTGATCTTAGCGTCTCATGCAAGCTTGCGAACGTAAGCATCGCTTGCTTTAACCGTTCCTTGTCTAACGGGCCTTTCACCCGAACGGCGACCGGGATATGAAGCGTCGCTTGACCGGCATTCAATTGCTCGACAAACCATAGCCGCTGCTGGTCCTCCGAAAGCGGGTACTTGTCGTCCCCCACACGTTCGATAGCATGAGCCGTTATGTCCGCTTGCCCCGGCTCCGTCAATCGAATCGATAAGTCACGGGCAATCGACTCCACCGTCGCTTCGGTTGCCAGCAAAGCTTCCAACGAAATTTTAATTCGCAGGCTTTCCTCCAATCGGTACTGGAGCTCCAGGGCGGCGACAGAATCCAGTCCCAGCTCCAGCAGCGGCGTCTGCGGGCCGATAAGGGAAGCTTCCATTCGAAGCCGATAAGCAAAATAATGGCGGATGTCATCGGCCAAGCGGCGCGTCCGCTTCTCGTACGCCATCCGGATAAGCTCGTCCGCATCGAATCTCCCTTCCTCGCGGAGCGCTTCCGCTTCGTCCGGGCCCCATTCCTGCGTGCCGTTAGCAAGACGATGGCTTTCGATTACATTCAGCGCGCCTGCAAGATAGCTGTCTTTGCATGCGTTTCTCATCTTTTTGCCGCTCGACGTTTTTTGAAGGCCGCCCTGTTTAATAAAAACGATATCGTAGGCTTGTATGCCGAACTGGCCTGCAATCAAGCCTCTTACCTTCTGTGCCAGCTCGGAGGTATCCGCCGAACGGTGATGCCGGCTAAGCTCCTGCACGATAACGAGCTGCTCGGCCCCTTGCTGCGAAACGGCGAACGCCGCGCAGCCGTCGGCTATGAACCGGTCGTCCGCCCGCTCAAGCCGGAATTCCATATCGGCGGGATAATAATTTTTGCCGCGAATAATAATCATCTCTTTAATTCGGCCCGTAATATAAAGCCGGTCTTGCAGCAGGAAGCCAAGATCGCCCGTTCGGAGAAATCCTCCCTGCTCCGTACCGCTTAGGGAAGCCTGAAAGACACGTTCGGTTAGCTCCGGCTGATTCAAGTAACCCGCCGCTTTGCTTTCGCTTCGCACCCACACCTCGCCGACTCTGTCTTCCGCGCAAGGGATGGATGTTCCCGGATCGACGATCAGCAGCCTCTGATCGGAATAAGAGCTGCCGCAGGCCACGTACTCGGCGGTTTCATCCGAAGGAGCCGGCTCGCATACGATGACCCCGTCCAGCAGCTTCTCCCGATTCGCGTGAATAATCGACGGCCCTTCGCCTTGGAAGCCTCCCGTCACGAGAAGAGTCGATTCGGCCAAGCCGTAGCAAGGATAGATCGCCTTCTCTTGAAAGCCGCAAACGGCAAACTTCGTATAAAAATCTCTCATCACGCTTGCTTGAACATGCTCCGCGCCCGTAAACGCCAGCTCCCAAGCGCTAAGATCGAGCTGCTCCAATTTCTCCGGCGCTATCTTTCGATTGCACAGCTCGTAGGCAAAATTTGGTCCGCCGCTTACCGTGACGCGGTATTTCGAGATCGCCGCCAGCCAGCGCGACGGATCTTGCACGAAGTCGTTAGGCGGGAACAGGTAAATCGGAAACCCGGTGTAGACCGGCTGCAGAATGCCGCCAATCAGCCCCATATCATGATAAGGAGGCAGCCAGACAAGCCCCACGCTGCGCTCCGATAGCCGGAATGCCTGCCGAATAACCTCCGAGTTGTGAATGAGATTGCGATGGGTAACCATGACGCCTTTAGGGTTGGAGGTCGAGCCCGAGGTATATTGAATGAATGCGATATCGTCCGCTCGCCGATCGATTGCAGCTTCGACGCTGCCGTTGGCGTGGATAGTATACGGTTCGGTAGCCAAGTAGTGCAGCCCCTCCCCTTGGAGCGCTTGGGCTACCCGATCTATCCAATGCGCGGACACCAATGCGACTTGGGCTTCAGAATCGGCCGCGATCAACCGGACTCTCTCCGCATACCGCTTCGTCAAAGGCGGATAGGCCGGAACCGCTGTGCAGCCTGCATACAAGCATCCGAAAAAGCAATAAATATATTCCAATCCCGGCTGCTGCAAAATGAGCACCTTATCCCCCGGCTTCGTATAGCCTTTCAGCGCCATAGCAAGCCGCATCGAGCGCTCCCGAAGCTGCTTGTACGAAATGCCGGTTTCTTGCTCCCCTTCGATAAAGGTATAAGCCGTATCGTTCGGCTGCGTAGCGCTGCGATAATCGATCACATCCATGAACGTCGAGAATGCCGATGTAAGCTGCTGTTGAGAAACCATATATTCCGCCTCCTGACCATAATCGTACTCGTGAACCGTTTATGTATCGCATACTTGCCGGGATACCAGATTTTAAGAAGCAAGCTCGAATACCGAGGTGCGGCCCTGTCCGGGACTCTTTTCCTCGGCGATCAGCATCTTGAATAGCGTTTTACTGTAAAATTTTACTGTTTTTTGTCGTTTTATTGGTACCCTATATCCATTTATTGAAATTTTGAACGTTACTCTTTAAATATCTAACGTAACGTGTTAGAATATAAATAGGGTCCATTTTTCCATAGAAAAGACAACCCTTGACTATGGAAATAAGGGAATTCCTAACAGCGCCACTTCCATCCTGCCGGCCAAAGCGAATTGGAAGTGGCTTTTATTCATATTTTTAAACCTTTGTCAATATCCGCTTGTTACTTTTTTTCTAAAAAAAGTATATCACAATCCTTCCAATATCGCCTATGGGTGTAAATTGTTTCTTGTTGCCGAATACATACTTTTTGCGTCGAATTATGTGATGTTTTCTTCATTTATGGCTGAATTTAGGTTTGTCGAGATGATAGCGCATTGGCGTATTCGGTCAGATATAAAAAAAGTCAGCCGGAATACTCCGGCTGACTTTTCTAGTTTGATCTCCTTGTTTGAGCTTGCTTAGGGCTGCTTATTCACTTCTTCGCTTTATAAAACTCATGATTACCGGCTGCTTGGAACGGAATACGTATGTTTGGCAGAGGAACGGAGTCAGCTTCTGGTTGATCCTACTTTCACCGGCCGCCGATCCCTCTCGGGCTTTCGGTGGAACGGATGATTCTGGCCGCCTTGCGATATATGTTGTTTCAGACTTGAAGAAGCCTCTCGATAATCGAGAGGCTTCTTCGGCGGCGTGTGACGCGGCTGCTATTCCGGGAAAGAGCTTTACTTCGATTTTCTCTTATAATATTCCCATCTGATTACGTTACTAATGGCATATACGAGATATATTCCTATAAATACGAACAGAATAACATACCATCCTGATTTAATGCCCTTCACAAATAACTCATTCGCCAATACTGGTCCATAATTGATCCGCATGAACAGGTATTGAAAGCCGATTATCATAATGATAAAAATCCCTGCGTAAAGCATAGGCTGAATCACAAATTGATGGGTTCTACCTTTCGATTTCATGTCATTAAATTTATTTTCCATAATATCCCAACTCCTTGAGCTTCCTCTTAAGAAATCCAGTAAAATCGAATAGAAAACCCAATTTCGGAGCGTTCGGAAGTAATTTAGTTGATTCCCCTGGGCCGGTCTCATTCATTATTCTAAGATATTGGGTACCTTGTTGGGTATAATAGGAGTTCGCATTCACGATAGCTAACCAACCCTCCCACTCTATTTTTATATTCACATTGACATCCACATCCCGGGTGAAAAATCCATCTGCTATCCAAGAACCTACGCAGCCTATAATAGCTAACGTAACTACACCTACAGTTACGGACCGGTAAAAGCAGCGATAACTAGTGAAACTGCGACTCCAATTGAGTTGGAGGGTAGGTATAGATGGGGTCATAGCCTAATCTGCTCTGCTACGTCTGCAACTGTATCATTGACAACATCTTCTTGAATAGGATCGTCTATTTTATAAATCGTCTTTTTTTCTTGCATGCCTATTGTATCTTTATTAAACTTTTTCTCTTTCATGCTTTGCTTATCTTTATTCCCCGTTGGATTACTGTATTCCGTCGACTCAATTGTACCCGTAGTTAAGTCTGTTTTTGCACTATGGTCCAATACGCCATTCATATAGACTACGATTGTACCATCTGATTCTTCTAATACCTCAGTGAGATTTCCTGCTGCATCATAGAAATGCACTCTCATCTAAAACGCTTACAACACCATTTCCATTATTGTCGCTTGCTGAAGCGATTGTAGGTACTACCATTACAAGACACAGTAATACAAAACTAATTTTCTTCAGAAATCCCGTCATTATTACACGCTCCTAATCATCTTGTTAGTTTACCTATCTGAAAGTAAAATCTAAAATCTCCTTTCTGCTTCATTAGAAAAAAGAATATAATTCTTTTTTCTAATAGATGTAATTTTGAACCGTACAGCGCGGCGGAGATCGCCGAAGCCGTGGCATATATCAAGTAGAACGAAGGACGGGAAGGCTAACACCTAACCGTTCTTTTTTAATCCCTATTTCGTTTGAATCTATTTCTTATCTCTTCGAACTTCTTACTAATATCGGTGTCATTGCTAGATAATTTAGCATCAGTTTCTATAAGTATAGAGTATGCTGCCTCTGGATTAATTGGCCTTGCATCCTCAAGGGAGTATAATTTGTACCTTCTTCTATTAGGCGGGAATACGACAAAGGCAGAGTGACCTGAAATAGGAACCAAGGCCATTTTTTTTAATTTAGATTTGGTAAACATATAGGATGGCGCTTTATCAAACGTGTAGGTTTTCATTATCATCGCTTCCCATTCTTAATTTATTAAAAGACTGCCCTAATATCATACATGGACGAGTTAAGGACAGTCTAAACTGGAAGTATTTTGTGTTTAAATTACTTAACGGTTACTTCTGCTAATTTTAATGGCAGAAAAATTGTCCCCTCATTGTTTTCTGATTGCCGCCTAGAAGGGGAATATATCAACGGTAAATTCGCCAGTTTCGGCGTCTTTAGTTACTCGTATTTCCCGAACGACTTTTCTAAGAATTTCTTGACGTTGTTCGAATGTCATTTCGTCAGGGGTAAGCGAAAGGTAATATTCCGCCGCTTCTTTGACGATATTAGCCTACATTTCAGCGCCTTTATACCGTTCAATCGCAGCGGTCAACAATTAACGACCGTATCCCATACATGCCCGTCTAGGTCTTCACATTTAATCGACGTAGCGCAACCGCGATTTTTTGCCCCGGCGGTGTTCTTAGTATCAAAATATTGTAAGATGAGATTCTTCCCACTTTTCACAGGACGTCCCGGCATTGTATTCTCGCAACAGCCACAACGAACTAAACCACTTAACAAATATTGATTCTTGGCAGTCCCCGAAGAACGACGTCGGGATTCGCCGAGTAAGCGTTGAGCATAGTATAAGTTTCTTTATCAATAATAACAGGGACGTCAACGGGAATCCATGCGTCAGGGTCATCTTTTGGAAGTAAAGAAATTTTCACGCGTTCTTCTTTTGTATTAATTTAGGAAGTTTGAACATGTATATTTCTCTACCTAGCAGATATAGCGACTCGAAAATAAACAAGTTGATTATAGAAAAATGAAAAAGGCCGGCATCGCCGGCTTTTTCCATTAAACGAATCGCTCGCTCACTTCATTTCTTCGCCTTATAAAACTCATGATACAGCTTCATCAGCGCTCGTTTTTCAATCCGCGACACATAGCTGCGCGAGATACCGAGTTCCTTCGCAATCTCCCGCTGCGTCCGCTCCTCGCCGCCATGCTCCAGCCCGAACCGGCCCATGACGACTTCCTTCTCCCGATCGTCGAGAATATCTAGATTGCGGTAAATTTTGCTTTTCTCGATTTTAAGCTGCACCTTCTCGACCACATCGTCGGCTTCGCTGCCGAGAATATCGATCAACGTAATTTCGTTGCCTTCCTTGTCCGTTCCGATCGGGTCGTGCAGCGACACGTCTTTGCGCGTTTTCTTAAGGGACCGAAGATGCATCAAAATTTCGTTCTCGATACAACGGGCCGCGAACGTGGCGAGCTTCGTGCCTTTGTTCGGCTGGAAGCTTTCGATCGCCTTGATTAAGCCGATCGTGCCGATCGAAATCAAGTCCTCGAGGTCTTCGCCCGTATTGTCGAATTTCTTGAGGTTGTATTTTTGAATCAAGGTTAGATTCATGTACTTCCATCCCATGATACATCTCGCTCAAGTAGCCCATAAACGAAAGCTTGAAACATGAGCAATCATGGTCATACGTGATTATTAT
>Ga0160470_100505_pt1 | contig 15929 bp, 10 predicted proteins | sample HID1973I_E11MG_FD_108214 | JGI IMG/M metagenome (GOLD analysis project Ga0160470, IMG submission 108214) | Enriched mosquito-associated microbial communities from UW Madison campus, WI, USA - HID1973I_E11 MG | ecosystem: Host-associated > Arthropoda: Insects > Digestive system > Unclassified ... | reverse complement strand
GTGCCCGGAGGGCGGATGAGGGCGCTCTTCCCACTAAACCAACAGATGTGGACCGAACGAAGTGGGAAAACGACGCGCCTAGCCTCGCCCTGTTGGGGGTGGGCGTCAGTGGACCATGGATGGTCCACGACGGTTCATGAGTACAGGACGTACGCTCGAACCGGGACGCCCGCCCCCGACAGGGCGAGGCCCCTGCCGAAGCCGCCGTAACCAACCGCCGCCGCCCAGCAACCCGCAACCCGCAACGCTAGAATCCCCCACATGACCGAATTCATCCCGGCCGGCACGCGTTACCACGCCCTGCCCTCCCCCTTCCCAATGAAGCGCGGCGGCGCACTGCACCGCGCCCATGTCGCCTACGAAACCTGGGGCACCCTGGCTGCCGACAGCAGCAATGCCATCCTCATCGTCACCGGCCTATCGCCCAACGCGCATGCCGCCCGCAACGACGGCAATCCCGAGCCCGGCTGGTGGGAACCCATGATCGGCCCCGGCAAACCGATCGACACCAACCGCTGGTTCGTCATCTGCGTCAACTCGCTCGGCAGCTGCAAGGGTTCGACCGGCCCGGCCTCGATCGACCCCGACACCGGCGCCCTGTACCGCCTCTCCTTCCCCGAACTATCGATCGAAGACGGCGCCGACGCCGCCGTGCACGCCGTGCGCGCCCTCGGCATCACCCGACTCGCCTGCCTGATCGGCAACTCCATGGGCGGCATGACCGCGCTGGCGATCCTGCTGCGCCACCCCGGCATCGCCCACAGCCACATCAACATCTCCGGCAGCGCCCAGGCCCTGCCCTTCTCGATCGCCATCCGCTCACTGCAGCGCGAAGCGATCCGCCTGGACCCGAACTGGAACGGCGGCCAATACGACGAAGCGCGCTACCCCGAATCGGGCATGCGCATGGCGCGCAAGCTGGGCGTCATCACCTATCGCTCGGCCCTCGAATGGGACGGCCGCTTCGGCCGCGTGCGCCTGGATTCCGAACACGCCGACGACGACCCCTTCGGCCTCGAATTCCAGGTCGAGAGCTACCTCGAAGGCCACGCCCGGCGCTTCGTGCGCTTCTTCGACCCGAACTGCTACCTCTACCTGAGCCGCTCGATGGACTGGTTCGACCTGGCCGAATACGCCAACGGCGACGTCATGGCGGGACTGGCCATGATCCGCGTGCCGCGCGTCCTGGCGATCGGCGCCAACACCGACATCCTGTTCCCGGTGCAGCAGCAGCAGCAGATCGCCGACGGCTTGCGCGCCGGCGGCGCCGACGCGCGCTTCGTCGGCCTGGATTCACCGCAGGGGCACGACGCCTTCCTGGTGGATTTCGAACGCTTCGGACCGGCAGTGCGCACGTTCCTCGACGCGTTGTAGCCGGCCTCCGCCAGCGCCGTCGGGCGCGATATCGATTCGCAGCCAGATCGCGACGAACGCCGCCATTCCTTCTCCCGCATTGCCCGAGAAGGTGCCCCGACAGGGGCGGATGAGGGCGCTCTTTCTCCACCGCCCGCGTTGAACTATCGGGCGTCCGGGGGCAGGCCCTTTCCGGGCGCCTCGCGACCCACCATCAGCAGCCGAAGCTTTCGCGGCGCCGCAGCATGTAAACGTTTTCTCCCGCTGATAACGTGCAATTCCCCGCGCACGGTCTCCCCTGCATGCACCGCCTCAAGCCGACCCTGCTGCTGCTCGCCACCTCGCTGGCCGCACCGCCCCTGCTCGCCGCAGACACCCTGCCCCCGCGCACCCAATGGCAGGCCAGCGCCTCCTCGCGCCAGGTCGCGGCCCTGGCCCCCGCACACGCCATCGACGGCGACGAAACCACCCGCTGGGGCGGCGCCTTCAGTCCCGGCCATTGGTTCCAGGTCGACCTCGGCCGCGCCGCCGACCTCGCCGGTGTGCGCCTGCACTGGGACAGCGGCTTCGCCGTCGGCTACCGCATCCAGGCCTCGCGCGACGGCAGCGCCTGGGACGATGTCTACACCAGCACCGACTCACGCGGCGCCACCGACTACCTGTTCTTCCCCGCCCGCCAAGCCCGCTACCTGCGCCTGGCCAGCCCCGATCGCACCGCCGACTGGGGCGTGTCCGTGCTGGAATTCGAACCGCTCGCCACCGCCGCCGCACGCCTGGCCGGACTGCCCGCCGCCGCCGCGCGCGTCTGGCAAGGCGATGCGGAACCCCTGGCGATGCCGCAGGCGCAGGACGCCGCCGGCGCCCTGGAAATCGCCCTGCCGCGCGCCGATGCCGTCGCCGGCCTCGAAGTATGGTGGGACGGCCCGCGCCACGGCGCGCGGCTGCAGGCGCGCGAAGGCGGCGGCGCCTGGCACAGCGTGGCCGAAGATCCGGGCAGCGCAGGCCACACGTCCTTCCTCGCAGCGCGCGAACCCTTCAAGCCGACTGCGCTGCGGCTTCTGGCCGGGCTCGATGGCCCGGCCCCGAAGATCCGCCGGCTGCGCCTGCTCGGCCCGGAACAATTGCTCACGCCGACCAAGCGCTTCGAAGTCCTGGCCAGCCGCGACAACGCCGAATTGTTCCCCGCACAACTGCACCAGCAGCAGGTCTACTGGACCGTGGTCGGCGTGCCGGCGGGGCGGCAGAAATCCATCTTCGACGAATTCGGCAACCTCGAGGCCTTCAAGGGCGCGCCGATGCTCCAGGCGATCTGGCGCGACGCCCAGGGCGCAGTGAGCGCCGATACCGTCGCGCGCACGCAGTCGCTGCGCGCCGGCTGGATGCCGATGCCGGCGGTGCAATGGCAGGCGCGGCCACGGCTGCAGATCCGCAACGAGGCGATGGCGATCGAACAGCGCAATGGCCAGCCGCTGACGCTGGTGCGCTACCGCGTCGAGAACACCGGCGCCACGGCGGCGGCGGGCACGCTGTCGCTGTTGCTGCGGCCGATCCAGGTCAACCCGCCGTGGCAGCACGGTGGCGTGTCGCCGATCCGGAACATCGCGCTGGAAGGCACGCAGAACGCCACCGACGTGCGCGTCAACGGACGCGTGCTGGTCTCCGCGCTGACGCCGCTCGACGCGCGCGGCGCGGCGGGTTTCGGCGTACATGGCGAGGACGAACCGACCGCGGCGATCGCCAACGGAAAGGTACCGGCGGCGATGCAGGCGGACGATGCGGAAGGGCTCGCTTCCGCGGTCCTGGCCTACGACGTCAAGCTCGCTCCCGGCGCGCATCGCGACATCGTCGTCGCCTTCCCGCTCGGCACCGTGGCCCGCGATGCCCGGAGCGGCAAACTGCCGTCCGCTCCCGCCGTGGATCGCGCTGCCTGGAACGCAGACGCCGGCAAGACCTTCGACGCCGCCGCCGACCAGCTTGCCGCGCAATGGCAGGCGCGCTTCGGCAACATCGGCCTGCGCCTGCCCGACCACTCGCTGGTCGACATGCTGCGCGCGCAAGGCGCCTACATGCTGCTCAACCAGACCGGGCCGGCGATGCAGCCGGGCCCACGCAATTACAACCGCTCCTTCATCCGCGACGGCGCGGCGAGCGCCTCGGCGTTGCTGCGCATGGGCCAGCCGAAGATCGCGCGCGAATACCTGCGCTGGTATTCCGAACACGCCGTGCACGACAACGGCCTGGTCTCGCCGATCCTCAACGAAGACGGCAGCGTCAACCGCGGCTTCGGCTCGGATATCGAGTACGACAGCCAGGGCGAATACATCCACCTGGTCGCCGACGTGGCGCGCCTGGATGGGGGAGCGGAGACGGTGCGCGACTACCTGCCCAAGGTGATCGCCGCGATGCGCTTCCTGCAGGCGTTGCGCGAGCGCACCCTGGTGCCCGGCTACATGGCCGACCAGCCGGCGCCCGAGCGCTACGCCGGCATCATTGCCCCGTCGATCAGCCACGAAGGTTATTCCAGCCCGACCCACAGCTACTGGGACGACTACTGGGCGTTGAAGGGCTGGCAGGACGGCGCCTGGCTGGCCGGGCAGCTCGGCGACGCCGCGACCGCCGCCTGGGCGCGCGAACAATACGCGGCACTGCGCGATTCGGTGGCCGCGTCGATCCGCGCCACCCTCGCCTGGAAGGGCAGCGACGTCATGCCCGCCTCGGCCGATCTCGGCGACGGCGATCCCACCAGCGTGTCGATCGCCCTCGACCCGACCGGCCAGCAGGCGATCCTGCCGCCGCAGGTACTGGACACCACCTTCGACCGCTATCTGGCCGACGTGCGCGCACGCGAGCAACCCGATGCACTGTTCGCCTACACGCCATACGAGATGCGCAACGTGCTTACCTACGTGTACCTGGACCGCGTCGACGACGCAGAGGAGTTGTTGTCGCTGTTGATGGCGCACCGCCGCCCGCTGCCCTGGCAGGTGCTGGCCGAAGTGGTGCATTCGCGGCTGCGCTACCCCGGCTACCTGGGCGACATGCCGCATACCTGGATCGGCGCCGAATACGCGCGCACGCTCTACGGCATGCTGATGCGCGAGGAAGACGACACGCTGGTGCTGCTGCCGGGCACGCCGAAGTCGTGGCTGGCCGGCGACGGGCTGGCCCTTGATGCAGTGCCGACCGCCTTCGGCAAGCTGGGCATGCGGGCGCGGCAGCAGGACGGTGGGCTTTACGTCAGCCTGGCCGAGGGCCTGCGTTCCGACACGGCGGTGCAGGTGACGTGGCCGAGCCGCCAAAGGCCGATTGAAGTCCGGGTCGATGGCAAGCGGATGGAGGACTTCGACGCCGAGGGGATCCGATTGCGCAAGCCGTTCCGGACGTTGGAAGCGCGCTGGGCGGTAATGCCGGCGCGCTGAAGGCTGGAGAAATTGTAGGAGGGGCTTCAGCCCCGACGAGCGGAGTCGCGATCTGTGAGATGGCAGTCGCGGCTGAAGCCGCTCCCACAGTGCACCCAGCAGGTCCCATGCAATGCCTGTTGGAGAACCGGCCCCATGCGATGCCTGCTGGAGAAATTGTGGGAGGGGCTTCAGCCCCGACGAGCGGCGTCGCGATCCGTCAGATAGCGGTCGCGGCTGAAGCCGCTCCTACAGTGCACCCAGCCGGCTCATGCAATGCCCGCTGGAGAAATTGTAGGAGGGGCTTCAGCCCCGACAAGCGGAGTCGCGACCTGTCAGATGGCAGTCGCGGCTGAAGCCGCTCCTACAGTGCACCCAGCCGGCCCATGCAATGCCTGCTGGAGAAATTGTAGGAGGGGCTTCAGCCCCGACGAGCGGAGCCGCGATCTGTCAGATGGCAGTCGCGGCTGAAGCCGCTCCTACAGTGCACCCAGACACAGCGCACCCAGCCAATTCACGCGCATGCCGCAGCTACAGAAGCCTGCCGTCCTGCAGCCGGTAATGTCGATGCACCACGCCGGCCGGCAATGCGTCGTGCGTGATCATCAACAAGCTGCGCGGGCCCAAGGCCTGCGCCAGATCGAGCAGCAATGCATGCGCGGTATCCACGTCCAGGCCTTCGGTCGGCTCGTCGAGCACTAGCAGCGGCGCTTCGCGCAACAAGGCGCGCGCCAGGGCCAGGCGCCGGGCCTGGCCGGCCGACATCGTCGCGCCGTTCTCGCCAACCCACGTCGCCAGGCCGCCCTGCGCGCGCGCCCAGTCGTCCAGGCACACCTGCGCCAGCGCCTGCCACAACGCCGCCTCGCCCGCCTCCGGCGCGCCGATGCGCAGGTTCTCGGCGATGCTGCCGGCGAACACCGGCGCGTTCTGCGGCATCCAGGCCACGCGGCGATGCCACTGTGCCTGGGCAAAGTCCGATAACGCGATGCCGTCCCAGCTCACGCGGCCGTGCTGTGGGTCCCACAGCCGCAACAGCAACGCCGACAGTGTGGTCTTGCCGCTGCCGCTGTCGCCGCCGATCGCGATGCGTTCGCCGGGTTGCAGTTGCAGGTCGAGGCCATCGAGCACCGCGCGGCCCGCGTCCGGCCAGGCGAATGTCACTTGTTCGAAGCGCAGCGTGCCGTGTTTGGGCACGGGCCGCGGCAGGGCAGGCTCGGCCACGCTGGCGGGCACGTCCACGATGTCCTGCAGGCGCTGCGCGGCCACCCGGCCGGCCCACAGCGCCTGCCAGGCCAGGCCGGCGCCGGCCCACACTTCCAGCAGCGCCAGGGTGAGGAACACCAAGGCGGCTGCCAGTTCGGGCGCGAGCGTGCCGGCCGTGGCCGCGGCCAGCGCCAGCCAGAGCATGCCGACCAGGCCGGCCGCGCCACAGGCCGCGTGCAACAGCTGCCCGGCGACCAGGCGGCGCCGGCGCCGGCGGTCGCCCTCGCCCATCGCCACGGCGGCCTGCTCGACCCGCGCGATCCAGCTCGCGGTGGCGTCGACCGCGGCCAGGTCGGCCGCTCCCTCCAGCCCTTCGAACGCCAGCGTGCGCAGCGCCGTGCGCTGGCGGGCCCGGCGTGCTTCGCGCCGGCGCGCGCCCCAGGCCACCTGCGATGGCACCAGCACGCCGATCGCCAGGGCCAGCGCGGCCAGCAGCCACGCGGCCGGCGGGTAGATCCAGGCGGCCGCGCCGATCCCGGCCATGCCAACGGCGATCAGCGCCAGCAACGGCGCGAGCGCCCGCACCACTAGGCCATCGACCTCGCCGATATCGGACATCAGCCGCGCCAGCAGCTCGCCGATGCGGTTGGCGCCGAGCCGTGCCGGCGCCAGCGGCAAGGCACGCCGGAAGAACCACACGCGCAGGTCGCGGGCGATGCGCAGCGTGGCGTCGTGGCCCACCAGCTTTTCGGCGTAGCGCGAGGCGATGCGTGCCATCGTCAGGCCACGCACGCCGGCCGAGGGCGAGAAGAAATTGAAGTCGGCGGCCATGCCCGCCGCCAGGGCGGTCGCGACCAGGAAGCCGCCAGACAACGACAACAGGCCGACGCCGGCGAGCATGGTCGTGGTCACCAGCAACGCGGTCAGCGCCAGCCGGCCGCGATGCCGCGCGAACACCTGCCTCAGGCCATCGGGCTCGCGCGCACTCATGCCGGCACCTGCGTCGGCGCGACACGGCTGGGCAAGGCAACGACGGCATCGGCCCAGGCCCGCACCGCGATGCTGTGGGTGGCGACGATGACCGCGCGATCGCGCGCGAACACGCCGAGCGTGTCGAGCAGATCCGCCTCGGTATCCGGGTCGAGAAACGCGGTGGGTTCGTCCAGCAGCAACAGGTCGGGCTCGCGCAGCAGCAGCCGCGCCAGCGCAATGCGCCGCGCCTCGCCGCCCGACAGGCCGAAGCCGCGCTCGCCGATCACCGTGTCCAGCCCCTGCGGCAACCGCGCCGCGAAGCGCATGACCTGCGCGGCCTCGGCCACCGCGCGCAGACGCTGGTCGCTCACGCCTGGGGCGGCCAGGCGCAGGTTCTCGGCGATGCTGGCATGGAACAGGTACGGCCGCTGCCCGGCATAGCCCACGCGCAAGCCCGGACGCTGCACGATGCGGCCCGCGCGCGGCGGCAGCCAGCCGGCCAGCGCTTCGAGCACGGTGCTCTTGCCGCTGCCGCTGGGCCCGACCAGGGCCAGGCGGCGGCCCGGGGCGATCTCCAGCGATACCGAGTCCACCACGTCGGCCGGCGCGCCGAGTGGGCGCAGGCGCAGGCCGTGCGCCACCAGCAACGGTCCGCGAACTTCGGCCGGTTCCGCTTCGCGCTCGCTGCCGGCCACCGCCGCGGCCGGCGCCAGCGCCGGCCCAAGCAGGCGCTCGACCTCGGCGATCGCCGCCAGCGCGTTGGCGCGGTCGTGGTAGTGGGCGGCCAGGCGCCGCAGCGGCGCGTAGAACTCCGGCGCCAGCATCAGGCAGAACACGCCGGCGCCGAGATTGGCCGCGCCATGGCCACCGAGCATGCCGAGATAGCCCAGGCCCAGGTACAGCGCGACCATCGCCACGCTCACCGAAGCGAAGAACTCCAGCACCGTGGACGACAGGAAAGCGATGCGCAGGACCTTGAGGCTGCGCACGCGCACGCCCTCGGCCGCAGCGGCAATCCCGGCCAATTCGGCCTCGCCGCGTCCGTACAACCGCAACAGGCCCAGGCCCTTCAAACGGTCGGCGAAATGCCCGCCCATCCGCGCCAGCGCCTGCAACTGGCTGCGGCCGGCGGCCTCGGCGCCCCAGCCGACCAGCATCATGAACACCGGCACCAGCGGCGCGGTCAGCAACAGGATGGCGGCGACCAGCGGTTCCACCACGGCGACGGCGAGCAGGATGGCCAGCGGCACGATCGCCACTTCGACCCGGGCCTGCAGGTAGCCGGCGTAATAGCCCTCGAGCGCTTCGCCATGCGCGAGCAGCAATTCGCCCAGTTCGCCGCTGCGCTGTTGCCGCAGCCAGAGCGGGCCACGCGCGAGCAAGCCGCGGTAGACGTTGCTGCGCAATGCGAGCTTGGCGCTGTCGGCCACCGCGCCTGCGGCGCTCTGCGCCCAGGCCGACAACAGCAGCCGCGCGACCAGGATCGCGACCAGCGCGGCGAACGCCGTCGCCAGGGTCGCCAACGGCCGATGCCCCACCAGCACCGCCTGCAGCAGCCAGCCGATCAGCCCGGCCTGCGCGATCACCGCCACCCCGGCCACGGCGGTGGCGCCGGCGGCGACCCGGCGCGGGCGGCGCGCGCCGGCGGCCAGTTCGGCCAGGCGGGCGCTACGGCGGCGGCGTTCCTGCGGGGTGTCGGCGTGAAGCGGGCTATCGGCGTCCAATACGCTCTCGGCGGGCTCGCGGCGGGGGCTGGCGCGATTGTATGCGGGCTGGCGCAGCGGGCGCGGCGTCCGGGGTGTGAAGGATTGCCGCAGCGACCGGATGCCGCATTGATCTGGATCAACGCCGGGCGCACCATCGCCGTCGGATCATTCGCCCAGCTCCCAACCGTCCAAAGGACGCCAAAGCCATGATCGACATGACAGTCGTCGACCTGTCACGGCTACAGTTCGCACTGACCGTGATGTACCACTTCCTGTTCGTCCCCCTCACCCTCGGCCTCTCCTTCATGATCGCGATCATGGAGAGCGTGTACGTCATGACCGGCCGCGACGTCTGGCGGCGCATGACGATCTTCTGGGGCGTGCTGTTCGGCATCAACTTCGCGATGGGTGTCGGTACCGGCATCGTCATGGAGTTCCAGTTCGGCATGAACTGGTCGTACTACAGCCACTACGTCGGCGACATCTTCGGCGCACCGCTGGCCATCGAGGGCCTGATGGCCTTCTTCCTCGAAGCGACCTTCATCGGCCTGTTCTTCTTCGGCTGGAACCGGCTCTCGCGGGTGCAACACCTGGCCGTGACCTGGCTGATGGCCCTGGGCACCAACCTCTCGGCGCTGTGGATCCTGGTCGCCAACGGCTGGATGCAGAACCCGACCGGCGCGGTGTTCAACCCGGACACGATGCGCATGGAGGTGGTCGACTTCATGGCGGTGGTGTTCAACCCGGTGGCACAGGCCAAGTTCGTGCACACGGTCTCGGCCGGCTATGTCACCGGCGCGGTGTTCGTGATGTCGATCAGCGCGTTCTACCTGCTGCGCGGCAAGCACCGCGAGGTGGCGCGGCGCTCGTTCGCCGTCGCCGCGGCCTTCGGCCTGTTGTCCTCGTTGTCGGTGGTCGTCCTGGGCGATGAAAGCGGCTATGCCGCCAACGAGCACCAGAAGATGAAGCTGGCGGCGATCGAGGCGATGTGGGAGACCGAGCGCGCACCGGCCGACTTCACCGCCTTCGGCATCCCCAACCAGAAGACCCAGCGCAATGACTTTGCGATCAAGATTCCCTACCTGATGGGCCTGATCGCCACCCGTTCGCTGAGCCAGCCGATCCCCGGCATCCTCGAACTGGTCGAGCGCGCCGAGCACCGCATCCGTGGCGGCCAGCTCGCCTACGCCGCGCTGGAGCGCCTGCGCAAGGACAAGACCGACGTCGAAGCGCGCGAGATGTTCGACCGCCATTGGCAGGACCTGGGCCACGGCCTGCTGCTCAAGCGCTACCGCGAGGACATCGTCAACGCCACGCCCGAGCAGATCTCGCAGGCGGCGATGGATACGGTGCCGCGCGTGCTGCCGCTGTTCTGGACCTTCCGCATCATGGCCGGGATTGGTTTTTACCTGATCGCCTTCTTCGCCATGGCGTTCTGGTTCTCGTGCAAGCACAACTTCGAAGACAAGCGCTGGTTCCTGAAACTGGCGCTGTGGACGCTGCCGCTGCCGTGGATTGCGATCGAGTGCGGCTGGTTCGTGGCCGAGTACGGCCGCCAGCCGTGGGCGGTGGAAGGCGTGCTGCCGACGTTCTACGCCGCTTCGGGCCTGGCACTGCACCAGATCCTGACCACGCTGTTCGGCTTCGTGCTGCTCTATACCGTGCTGTTGGTCATCGAGATCAAGCTGATGCTGAAGGCGGTCAAGCACGGGCCGGATGAACTCCTGCCCTCGCTGCAGGCCGCCAAATCACCCGATGCCCCCCTCAGCACCGACGCGCTCGCCGGCGGCCAGCCGTAAGCGCAGGAGAACTCACATGGACTTCGTATTGCTCGATTACACAACGCTGCGGCTCATCTGGTGGCTGCTGCTGGGCATCCTGCTGATCGGCTTCGCGGTGATGGACGGCTTCGACCTGGGGGTGGGCACGCTGCTGCCGCTGGTCGCCCGCAACGACGCCGAACGCCGCCTGGTGGTCAACACCATCGGCCCGGTCTGGGAAGGCAACCAGGTATGGCTGATCCTCGGCGGCGGCGCGATCTTCGCCGCCTGGCCGCCGCTGTACGCGGTGAGCTTCTCCGGGTTCTACCTGGCGATGTTCCTGATCCTGTTCGCGCTGATCCTGCGCCCGGTCGGCTTCAAGTACCGCGGCAAGCTGCCCAGCCAGCGCTGGCGCAACAACTGGGACTGGGCGCTGTTCGTCGGCGGCTTCGTTCCGGCGCTGATCATGGGCGTGGCGGTGGGCAACGTGCTGCTCGGCGTGCCGTTCCACTTCGACGACAGCATGCGCGTGTTCTACACCGGCAGCTTCTTCGGCCTGCTGATGCCCTTCGCCCTGCTCGCCGGCCTGCTCAGCGTGACCATGCTGGCGGCCCACGGCGCGGCGATGCTGGTGCTCAAGACCGACGGCCCGGTGGCCGAGCGTTCGGCGCGCTACGGCAGCCTGTCGGCACTGATCGCCGTGCTGTTGTTCGCCATCGGCGGGGCGTGGGTGGCCTTCGGCCTGCCGGGCTATGAAGTGACCTCGGTGCAGGCGACCGATGCGGCCACCAACCCGCTGTTGAAGACCGCGGCCCTCGGTGCCAGCGCCGGCGGCTGGCTGCACAACTACAAGGCCATGCCGCTGACGCTGCTCGCCCCGCTGGTTGGCCTGCTGGGCCTGCTGGGCAGCGCCGTGCTGTTGCGCGCGCGCCGCGGCGGGCTGGCCTTCATTTGCTCGGGCGCCGCCATCGCCGCCATCATCCTGACGGTGGGCTTTGCGATCTTCCCGTTCCTGCTGCCGTCCTCCAGCGCGCCGGGCTCCAGCCTGACCGTCTGGGACGCCTCCAGCAGCCACCTGACGCTGTGGATCATGCTGCTGGCCACGGTGCTCCTGCTGCCGATCGTGCTCGCCTATACCGCCTGGGTATACCGCGTGCTGAAGGGCAAGGTCACCACCGACGAAATGGGCAAGAACCCCAACGCATATTGACCGGCGCGCGTGTCATGCGCGGCCCCATTCAAGGAGACGCACCATGTGGTATTTCGCCTGGATTCTCGGTACCGGCCTGGCCTCGCTGGCCGCGGTCCTCAACGGCATGTGGTTCGAAATGCGCGAGCAGGACGCAGGCCCCGCCGACTGACTTTTTTCGGCGCCGATGCTTGCCGAGCCGCGATGACCCCTGTATCATGCGCGGCTCAGTCGGGGTGTAGCTCAGTCTGGTAGAGCGCTACGTTCGGGACGTAGAGGTCGCAGGTTCGAATCCTGTCTCCCCGACCACTGAATCCAAAGCCCGGAAGGCATGCCTTCCGGGCTTTTTCGTTGCGCGACAAGCGCCGCCAATCGCGTTACGGTCTATCTCCACCCGCCGTCCCCACCGAGGAGGGAACATGACCCGCGACGCCCTGCCCGCCATGCTCGACGCCTTGCGCCGCTGTCGCAGCCGCGCGGACTACCTCGCCGCCATGGCGCACTGCCGCATCGACATCGACGATATCGCCGCGTTCTGCCAATACGGCGAGGACGCCTACCAGCGCAATCCCATCGACCGCAACGCGCGCCACGAACTGGTCGCCATCTGCTGGCGCCACGGCCAGGCCACGCCGATCCACAACCACGGCCAGTCGCAGTGCTGCGTGCGCGTGCTGCAGGGCGCCATCGAAGAACAGCGCTACGTGCGCGACGGCCGCGGCATTACCCCGGCCGCAGGCGGCCTGCAATGCCTCACCCCGCGCGCCGAAACCTGCTTCGACTCGCCCGAGGACTTCCATCGCCTCACCGGGCGGCATCCGGACGGGTCGATCTCGCTCCACCTGTACGTCCCGCCGCTGGCGAATTACGAGATCGTCGAGGCGGCGTAGGCGGCAGCCGCCGGCACGCCAAAGACGTGCAGAAATCGGGTTGTCCCCGCCGCGCCGTAACCCTAGGCTCGGGCAAATGCGCTGCGTCGAATGGCGCGGCGTCCTTTCCGTCCCGGGGAAGCGCCATGATCCGCCTTTCGCGTTCTTCTGCCCTCGCAGCCACGCTGCTCTGCGTCCTCACCGTCCAGGGCTGCGCCAGCCGGCCCCCAACGGCCCTCGAGCCGGCCCGTCCCCTGCCGCGCCTGGTCGCCCACCGTGGCGGCACCGCCGACGCGCCGGAGAACACGCTGCTGGCGATCTCCAGCGCATTGCGCAACGGCGCCGACATTCTGTGGCTGTCCGTGCAGCTCAGCGCGGACGGCGTGCCCGTGCTCTACCGCCCTCGCGATCTGTCCGCGCTCACCGAAGGCAGCGGAGCGGTCGCTTCGCTGCCGGTGGCGCAGTTGCAGGCGCTCAACGCCGGCTTCCGCTTCCGTGACGCCGACGGCGCTTTTCCGTACCGCGCGCAGCGGCAAACCATCGCACGCCTCGACCAAGCACTGGCGGCGATTCCGCGCCACGTGCCGGTGATGCTGGACATGAAGGCCGAGCCCTCGGCGGCCCTGGTGGAGGCGGTTGCCGCGGTTCTCGCCCGCGGCAACGATTGGGCACGCACCTGGCTGTACTCGACCGATGCCGCCTACGACGCACTGTGGGCGCAGTATCCGCAGGCCCAGGTCATGGAATCGCGCAATGCGACGCGGCAACGCCTGCTGGACGTCGCACTGGCCCAGCGCTGCGAAGCCCCGCCGGCGGCACCGGGCTGGGCCGCCTTCGAATTGCGCCGCGACCTGCAGGCGACGGAACGCTTCACCTTGGGCGAAGGCCGCACGCCGGTCACCGGCGCGCGCCTGTGGACGCCGGAAGCCATGGCCTGTTTCCGCAAGCGTGTAGCGGATTTTTCCGTGCTGTGGATCGGCGTCGGCAGTGCGGAAGATTACCGGCTGGCGGTCGAACGGGGCGCCGATGCGGTGATGGTCGATTCGCCGCGGCAGGCGCAGGCATGGCGTGAGGCAGTCGTCCGCCGGCAACGCGCAGCGCCCTGAAGCAGTTGTAGGAGGGGCTTCAGCCCCGACGAGCGGAGTCGCGGGCTATCAGATGGCTGTCGCGGCTGAAGCCGCTCCCACAATGCGCCCGGTTGTCATGGCGGCGGCCGGCCCCGCCGGCCGCCGCCCATGGCTCACAGCACCGGCAGCTCGATGAAGCTCGGCTGCTGCGGCGTGTGCCAGATGCGCTGGGTCGCCTTCTGGTAATCCCCGGGCTGGGCGAAGTAGATGTTCGGCACGAAGGTCTGCGGGTTGCGGTCGTACAGCGGGAACAGGCTCGACTGCACCTGCACCATCACCCGGTGGCCCGGTTTGAACACATGGTTGGCGTTGGGCAATTCGAAGCGGTAGCTCAGCGGTTGGTTGCTGGCGATCGGCCTGGCCGTCTCGAAGCCTTCGCGGTAGCGGCCGCGGAAGATCGCCAACGACACCGGCAATTCGTAGCCGCCCAGCTTCGGCTCACTGGCGTTCTCGTCGGGCGCCACGTCGATCAGCTTGACCACCCAGTCGCTGTCGCTGCCACTGGTGGAGGCCTGCAGGTTCACCACCGGCGCGCCGCCGATCTTCAGCGGCGCGGTCAGCGGCTCGCTGACGTAGGTCAGCACGTCCGGGCGGCCATCGACGAAGCGCTGGTCGTGTACCAGCCAGGTGGTCCACATGTCGCGATCGCCGAAGTGCACCGGCCGCGGCACGAACGGCACCGGCTTGGCCGGATCGGAGACGTACTCCTCGTATTCGCCCTGCCCCGCCGCCGGCGCCTGGAACGACAGCGTCCCGCCCGCGTGCAGGTACAGCGGCCGCGTCTGCGCCGCGCAGCCCTGCGCGCAGCTGCGCGGCCACTGCTGCAGGCGATCCCAATGGTTCTCGCCGGTGTTGTAGACGAACACCGGCGGCGTATCCGCCTTCGGCGCGCCATCCACCAGGTACTGGTCGAAGAACGGCTTGAGCACATCGCGGCGGAACTGCTGCGCGGTGTCGCCGTCGAAATTCAACGCGCCCAGCGAACTGCCGTCGTAATTGACCTGGCTATGCCGCCACGGACCCATCACCAGGTAATTCTTGTCGTTGCCGCTGTCGCGCCCTTCCATCGCCTGGTAACTGTGGTTGGCACCGTACATGTCTTCCTGGTCCCACAGGCCCTGCAGCCACATCGTCGGGACCTTCAGCGGCGTGCGCGCCATCACCTTGTCCAGCGCCTGTTGCTGCCAGTACGCGTCATAGGCGGGGTGCTCGCTGAGCTTGTGCCACCACGGCAACTGGTCCAGCCCGGCGGCTTTTGCGAAGTCGCCAGCCGAGCCCGCGCGCAGGAAGTTGCTGTAATCGTCGTAACCTTCGCGCGCGATCGAGGTGCCCTTGCCGCGCTTGGTCAGCTGGCCGGTGAAATAATCGAAATTGACCTGGCGGAAGGCGCCATAGTTGAGCCAGTCATCGCCCATCCAGCCATCGACCATCGGGCTTTCCGGGGCGGCCACTTTCAGTGCGGGATGCGGATCGGTCAGTGCCATCACCACGGTGAAGCCTTCGTAGGACGATCCGATCATGCCGACCTTGCCGTTGGACTCGGGCACATGCTTGACCAGCCAATCGATGGTGTCCCATGCATCGGTCGCATGATCGACCTTGGTGTTGTTGAGCGGCCCGCGCAGGGGCCGGGTCATGACGTAGTCGCCCTCGGAACCGTATTTGCCGCGGATGTCCTGGAACACGCGGATGTAGCCGCCTTCGACGAAGACGTCGTCGCCCTGCGGCAGCAGGTCCTTCATGTGCGGCGACCTGGTCCGCTCGGCGCGGCCGTCGGCGTCGTAGGGGGTGCGGGTGAGCAGGATCGGGGCGTTGTGCGCGCTCTTGGGCACGACGATCACGGTGTGCAGTTTCACGCCGTCGCGCATCGGGATCATGACTTCGCGTTTGACGTAGTCGTTGGCTTCGGTCGGGGCTTCGAATTTCTTGCCGGTGATGTCCGGGGTCATCGGCGAGGTCTGGGCCATGGCCTGGGACATGGACAGGGCCAGGACGGCGAAGCACAGGGTACGACGGGGCATCGGGTGGGCTCCGGTATTGGGTGTTGGGGTCTTGGATGATGCACCTGTGGTGGTTGCCGGGCGCGTTTTGGGTCACAGATTGGGGGGGTGACCTATGGCACTCCGTGCGGCGTGCGGTTGGTTACGTCGACTTCGGCAGGGGCCTCGCCCTGTCGGGGGTGGGCGTCCCGGTTCGAGCGTACGTCCTGTACTCATGAACCGTCGTGGGCCATCCATGGTCCACTGACGCCCACCCCCAACAGGGCGAGGCTAGGCGCGTCGTTTTCCCACTTCGTTCGGTCCACATCTGTTGGTTTAGTGGGAAGAGCGCCCTCATCCGCCCTCCGGGCAC
>Ga0160470_100502_pt1 | contig 16151 bp, 12 predicted proteins | sample HID1973I_E11MG_FD_108214 | JGI IMG/M metagenome (GOLD analysis project Ga0160470, IMG submission 108214) | Enriched mosquito-associated microbial communities from UW Madison campus, WI, USA - HID1973I_E11 MG | ecosystem: Host-associated > Arthropoda: Insects > Digestive system > Unclassified ... | reverse complement strand
GTCGGTCTGGACCTCGGACGTTGGCCGTGCGCATCGCCTGTCGGCGCGGTTGCAGTACGGCTGCACCTGGGTGAACACGCACTTCATGCTTGTCAGCGAAATGCCCCATGGCGGTCAGAAATTATCCGGTTACGGGAAGGACATGTCGATGTACGGGTTGGAAGATTACACCGTGGTTCGGCATGTGATGTTCAAGCACTAAAAGCAAAAGATCGCAGCCTTCGGCAGCTCCTACCAAGGAGCCGCGTACACCCTGTAGGAGCTGCCGCAGGCTGCGATCTTTTTAGCAGACACACGGATTTTGTCAGCGATTGATATCAGGGGCTCGCCGCAATTCAAAACAAAAACCACCGATCCGGGCCGAGCCTTCATGGCCTCGCCACGGTTTCGGACATCCGAAATCTGCCGATTTTCCGGAGCTAACACACCATGAGTGCATCACCCGATCTCTCTGCAGCCGTTGCCGACAGCGATGCCGAGCAATTACGCAAACTGGGTTACACCTCGAACTTCAATCGCAGCATGAGCCTGTGGGAAAACTTCGCCCTGGGCTTCACTTATCTCTCTCCGGTCGTAGGGGTTTATACCCTGTTCGGTCTGTGCCTCGCCGCTGGCGGGCCGCCAATGTTCTGGGCCTATCTGCTGGTCGGTTGCGGCCAGTTGCTGGTGTGCCTGATCTTCGGTGAAGTGGTCTCGCAATTCCCGATTTCCGGTGGCGTCTACCCTTGGGCTCGCCGCTTGATGGGCAAGCGCTGGGCGTGGATGGTCGGCTGGATCTACTCCATCGCCCTGTGCGTGACCATCGCTGCGGTTGCCGTCGGTGCCGGTCCATACCTGGCCGCCATGCTGGGCTTTGAGCCGAGCAACAACACCAATATCGTCATCGCCCTGGTGCTGACGCTGTTCGCCACCCTGGTCAATCTCAGTGGCACAAAAGTCCTGGCGCGAATCGCCATGTTCGGCTTCCTGTGCGAGTTGGTCGGGGCGGTGATCGTCGGCGTTTACTTGCTGGTGTTCGAACGCCATCAGCCGATCAGCGTGCTGTTCAACACCTTTGATATCAGCGTCGACGGCTCGTACCTGCCGGCTTTCCTCACCGCTTCGCTGGCGGGGATGTTCCTGTACTACGGCTTCGAGGCGTGCGGCGACGTGGCCGAAGAAACGCCGAACCCCAGCAAGCAAATTCCGGTGGCCATGCGCATGACCATCTACATCGGCGGCATCGCGGCGATGTTCGCTTGCCTCGCGCTGATCCTCGCTGTGCCAGACATGCAGGCCGTGATCAACGGCACCGACAAGGACCCGGTTACCACGATCCTCAACAACGCCTTCGGCCCGGTGGGCTCAAAAGTGGTGATGGGCGTGGTGATGATTTCCTTCATTTCCTGCGTGATCAGCCTGCAAGCGGCGGCGAGTCGGTTGTTGTATTCCTACGCACGGGATGAAATGGTCATCGGTAGCTCACTGCTGAAGAAGATATCTCCTACAACTCAGGTACCGGTTGCGGCACTGTTCGTTTCCGGCGTCCTGCCGGCGCTGATCATTATCCTGGGTTTCTTCCTGCAGGATGCAGTAGCGACCATCGTCAGTTTCGCAGCGATCGGCATCTACCTGGCGTTCCAGATGATCGTGCTCGCGGCGCTGTATGCGCGCATGAAAGGCTGGAAACCGAGCGGCAAATTCACCCTCGGCGCGTGGGGCTGGGTGGTAAACATCGGCGCACTGGTTTACGGCGTCGGCGCCATCATCAACATGGCCTGGCCACGGACACCGGATGCGGCGTGGTACATCAACTACGCCATGGTTCTGAGTACGGCCATCGTCATCGGTTTGGGCCTGCTCTACATGTGGCTCGCAAAACCTTACGACCACGGCACCGCACCTGCGGGTGATGCCTGGAAAGTCAGCCGGTAACGGCCCTCGCTGCGGCGCCAGTCTGGCGCCGCAGCGATTTATAAAAACCAACAAGGATTGAACATGGACATCACCCGCCGCGACTTCCTCAACGGCGTTGCAGTCACCATCGCTGCCGGCATGACGCCGCTACAAATTCTCCAGGCAGCCCCGGACGGACGCTACTACCCTCCAGCCCTTACCGGCCTGCGCGGTAGCCACGTCGGCTCCTTCGAAATTGCGCACCAGATGGGCTGGGAAAAAAAGGTTTTTGATACCGACAAGCTGCCGATCAGTGAAGAATATGACCTGGTGGTTGTAGGCGGCGGCCTCAGCGGTCTGTCAGCCGCGTGGTTCTACCGTGAGAAACATCCGAAAGCCCGCATCCTGATTCTGGAAAACCACGATGACTTCGGCGGTCACGCCAAGCGCAACGAGTTCTCGGCCGGCGGTCGTACGATCATCGGCTACGGCGGCAGCGAAGCGTTCCAGTCGCCCAATCACCTCTACAGCAAAGAAGTGAATGGCCTGCTGAAGAAACTCGGCGTCGACATCAAACGCTTCGAGACCGCCTTCGACCGCCAGTTTTACCCTGACCTGGGCCTGTCCCGCGCCGTGTTCTTCGACAAGGAAAACTTTGGCGAAGACAAACTGGTCAGCGGCGATCCAACGCCGATGGTCGCCGACGACATCGCCCCCGACCAATTGCACGCACGCTCCATCACTGACTTCATCAACGATTTCCCGCTACCGCAAGCGGATCGCGAAGCACTGATCGCGCTGCACATGGCGCCAAAGGACTACCTCGCCGGTAAAACCCTCGAAGAGAAAACCGCGCACCTGGAGTCCACCAGTTACCAGGATTTCCTGCTCAAGGACGTAGGACTGTCGGCACAGGCGGTGAAGTATTTCCAAAGCCGCACCAACGATTTCATGGCCCTGAGTATTGACGCGGTCGCAGCGTCCGACGCCTATTCGGTTGGCTTCCCGGGCTTCAGTGCGATGAATCTCGAACCGATCAGCGAAGAAGCCCAGGCGGAAATGGAAGAGCCCTACATCTACCACTTCCCCGACGGTAACGCCTCGCTTGCACGGTTGCTGGTCCGCAGCCTGATCCCGTCCGTGGCACCGGGCCACACGATGGACGATGTGGTCCTGGCGACGTTTGACTACGCCAAACTGGATCAACCGAAATCAGCGGTGCGCATTCGTCTCAACAGCACCGCCGTCAGCGTGCGCAACGTCGGCACGGGTGTGAACGTCGGCTATAGCCGTGGTGGACAGCTGAGCCAGGTACGCGGGAAACACTGCATCATGGCCTGCTACAACATGATCATTCCGTACCTGCTGCGAGACCTGTCGGCCGAGCAGTCACACGCCCTGAGCCAGAACGTGAAATTCCCGCTGGTCTACACCAAAGTGGTGATCCGCAACTGGGAGTCGTTCCAGAAACTGGGTGTGCATGAAATCTACGCCGCGACCCAGCCCTACAGCCGCATCAAACTCGACTACCCGGTGAGCATGGGCGGCTACGACCACCCGCGCGACCCGAAGCAGCCTATCGGCCTGCACATGGTCTACGTACCTACCAGCCCTAACAGCGGGATGAATGCCCGTGATCAGGCGCGGGCCGGTCGTGGTCGTCTGTACGGACAATCCTTCGAACAACTGGAAGCGCAACTGCGTGATCAGTTGCAACGAATGCTGGGCCCTGGTGGCTTCAATCACCAGACCGACATCCTCGCCATTACGGTGAATCGCTGGTCACACGGCTATGCGTACTTCTCCAATAGCCTGTACGACGATTCTGACGAGAGTGAAAGACTGATGAACCTGGCGCGTCAGCCAGTGGGGCGAGTCAGCATTGCCAACTCGGATGCGGCGTGGAGTGCTTATGCCCATGCCGCGATTGACGAGGCGTATCGAGCGGTGGGTGAAATCGGGTAGGTATCAGTGAACAGCGGGGGGCGAAAGCATTTTGCAATACGCGCCAGCCTCCCGTTTTCCAGGTGCGAGTTAAAGTCTTTATCAACCCATGCACGCTGCATTGATTGACGAAAACGCATACAACGCATACGGTGTTTACAACGTATACACCCATTCAGGAAAGCCACCATGGCCTCGCCCGTTTTGTCTTTTCGCGTTGAAGAAAATTTGGCCCAACAACTGGACCAATTGGCTGCGGCCACTGATCGCGACCGTCAGTACCATCTCAAGCGTGCATTGGTTCGGTATGTGGAGGCCGAGTCATGGCATCTGCAAGCCATCAGCGAAGGCATAGCAGATGCTGATGCCGGCAATCTCACCGATCTGGACGCCGTGAAGGCTAAGTGGGCAAAACGTGCCGAACGTAGTACTGACTCAAAAAGCTGAAAGCGATCTCGACGCGATTCATGAGTACTACCAAGGTGTTGTTGGAGATGATGCTGCGATTGAGATCGTTACGACAATTCTCCACTCGTTCCATCAACTGGAACAATTTCCAGGATCAGGTCGCCCCTCTGTGATGCCAGACGTGAGAGAGCTGGTGATAAACAGTTATCCATTCATCGCGCCCTATCGATTGATGAATGGCCAGATACAGATATTGCGACTTTTACATCAGCGTGCAGAACGCGCTCAGGATTGGTAGCCGACAACATCCGGCAGAAGCAAAAATGCCGCTGCCGGATGCTGTACTCATCAAAACCGCGACACACTCCTCATCGCATCCACCAGATAACGCATCGCAATCCGGTCGCTCTCCGACAAGTCGCGATACTGCTCGACCAATTTTATTTCTTCTGAACTCAGGCGACGTCTGCGACGGCCAACACTGAGGCAAGGAAATATTCCCAGTATTTCGGTGATGCTCTGTACTTTCGCCATGGACGAGGTCCTTTCCCTATCAAAGAAAACTGCAAAAAAACCCATCGCCCTTTCACTTTCTGACTCACCGATCTGAAGGGCAGAAATCGGTCATGCCCTTAGAATAGAAAGATAATCGGCACTGGAAAGCAGTTTTTAGAGTAATTAGTCGAAAAAAGCAGAAATGCCCTTAAATTCAGAATGTCCTGTCAGAAAAATGCACCGACATTTCTTGTTTCATTGCCAAGCTGTCGCTATGCCATCAATCAATTTGTGTCTGCAACCGAACGGTTTAAGCTATTTGGTATCTGTTTAACGTCCGTTGCGTTTGGCCGAAGGCATGTCCGAACCCCATTTTTGATCCAGCACGTGCCAGGAACGGCGCGGGATTGTTCACGACAGGTTTACTTATGCATCGCAGGAATTTACTCAAAGCGTCCATGGCCATTGCGGCCTACACGGGATTGTCAGCGACTGGCCTGCTGGCCGCTCGGGCCTGGGCGGGTAATGGCGCCGCCGATGGCGACGCGCAGGCGTTCGATTTCGAGGCCCTGAAGATTCAGGCCAAGCAACTCGCCGGCCAGCGTTACCAGGACACCAAGCAGGTGCTCCCGCCGACGTTGGCGACCATGACGCCGCAGAACTTCAATGCGATTCGCTACGACGCCGATCACTCCTTGTGGAATGACCTGAACGGTCAGCTGGACGTGCAGTTCTTCCACGTGGGCATGGGCTTCAAGCAGCCGGTGCGGATGTACAGCGTCGACCCCAAGACGCGTCAGGCGCGCGAGGTGCATTTCCGCCCTTCCCTGTTCAATTACGAGAAAACCACGGTCGATACCCAGCAACTGAAGGGCGACCTGGGTTTTTCCGGGTTCAAGCTGTTCAAAGCCCCCGAGCTGGACCGCCATGATGTGCTGTCCTTCCTCGGCGCGAGCTATTTCCGTGCGGTCGATGCATCAGGCCAATACGGCTTGTCTGCACGCGGCCTGGCGATTGATACCTACGCCAAAAAGCGCGAGGAGTTCCCGGACTTCACCAAGTTCTGGTTCGAGACGCCAGCCAAGGACAGCACTCGCTTCGTGGTGTACGCCCTGCTGGATTCGCCAAGCGCCACGGGTGCCTATCGTTTCGACATCGACTGTCAGGCCAGCCAGGTGGTCATGGGGGTCGATGCCCACATCAACGCCCGTACCGCGATCGAACAACTGGGCATCGCGCCAATGACCAGCATGTTCAGCTGCGGCACCCATGAGCGGCGCATGTGCGACACCATTCATCCGCAAATCCACGACTCCGATCGCCTCGCCATGTGGCGTGGCAACGGCGAATGGATCTGTCGTCCGCTGAACAATCCAGCCACTTTGCAGTTCAACGCCTTTGCCGATACCGATCCGAAAGGCTTTGGCCTGGTGCAGACCGATCACGAATTCGCCAGCTATCAGGACACCGTCGACTGGTACAGCAAACGTCCGAGCCTGTGGGTAGAACCTACAACCGCGTGGGGCGAAGGCTCTATCGATTTGCTGGAAATTCCTACAACCGGCGAAACCCTGGATAACATCGTTGCCTTCTGGACGCCGAAAAAACCGGTCGCCGCGGGGGATTCCCTGAACTACGGCTACAAGCTTTTCTGGAGCGCCTTGCCTCCCGTGAGCACGCCACTGGCACGAGTCAATGCGACACGCTCTGGTATGGGTGGATTCGTTGAGGGCTGGGCACCGGGTGAGCATTACCCGGAAGTCTGGGCGCGCCGTTTTGCCGTGGACTTCACCGGTGGTGGCCTGGATCGCTTGCCGGAAGGTGCAGGAATCGAGCCGGTGGTGACGTGCTCGAATGGTGAGGTGAAGGATTTCAACGTGCTGGTGCTGGATGACATCAAAGGCTATCGCATCACCTTTGACTGGTTCCCGACCAATGACAGCGTGGAGCCGGTAGAGCTGCGGTTGTTCATCCGTACCCAGGACCGGACGCTGAGTGAAACCTGGTTGTATCAGTACTTCCCGCCTGCGCCGGACAAGCGTAAGTACGTCTAACCGCTAACGGCAAAATCAAAAGATCGCAGCCTGCGGCAGCTCCTACAGGGAATTGAATTCACCCTGGAGGAGCTGCCGCAGGCTGCGATCTTTTGCGTTCAACTACTCACGTAAATCCGACTCATGAATCGGCTGGTCGCGGTGCGTCGCCCGCTGGTACTGCGCCGGCCAGATGGCCTTGCGTCCACCCAGGTCGTCGTCGGCGTGCAGCGGCCAGTACGGATCGCGCAGCAGCTCACGGGCGAGGAAGATGATGTCCGCCTGACACGTGCGCAAGATATGTTCGGCCTGGGCTGGCTCGGTAATCATTCCTACAGTGCCGGTGGCGATACCTGACTCCTTGCGCACACGTTCGGCGAACCGCGTCTGATAGCCCGGGCCGGTTGGAATCTCGGCGTTGGCCGCCGTACCGCCCGACGAGACGTCGATGAGGTCAACACCCAAAGCTTTGAGGCGGCGCGCCAGTTCAACGGTCTCATCGGGGTTCCAGCCGTCCTCCACCCAGTCGGTGGCCGACACGCGGACAAACACGGGTAATTCCTCAGGCCATGCCGCCCGTACCGCTTCAGTGACTTGCAATACCAGACGAATCCGGTTTTCGAAAGAACCGCCGTATTGATCGCGACGCTGATTACTCAATGGCGAAAGAAACTGGTGCAACAGGTAACCGTGAGCGGCGTGGACTTCTACCACTTTGAAACCCGCCGTCAGGGCGCGCTTGGCCGAGGCGACAAAGGCTTGAATGACTTCGGCGATTGCGCCTTCATCAAGCTGAGTGGGTGGCGTGTGCTGGGGGTCGAATGCAATAGGCGAAGGCCCTACCGGCACCCAGCCACCGTCTTCGGGTTTGACGCTGCCGTGTTTGCCCAGCCATGGCCGATAAGTGCTGGCCTTGCGCCCGGCGTGAGCCAACTGGATGCCGGCAACAGCCCCCTGCGCGGCAATAAAGCGCGTAATGCGCTGCAATGGCTCGATCTGTTCATCATTCCACAAGCCGAGGTCCTCGGCGGTGATGCGTCCATCCGCGGTGACGGCCGTGGCTTCGGTAAAAATCAGTCCAGCACCGCCAACTGCACGGCTGCCGAGGTGGACCAGGTGCCAGTCATTGGCCAGGCCATCGACGCTGGAGTATTGGCACATGGGCGATACCGCAATGCGGTTGAGCAGGGTCAGTTGGCGAAGGGTATAGGGTTCTAGCAGCAGACTCATGGGGCACCTCTCGAATCAGTGGGCAGGCTCCAGGGTTCTGTTTGAAAAGTCGACGAGTGACAGGAAAGAGGTACAGCGCCCGCCCCCGCGGACAAAAAATTCGACAAGACGTCACAAGGATTATCAAGCAGTGCTTAGAGCCTAGTCGACATCGGGGGATGAGGGAGGGTTCAGATGAATTCGGTGAAAGGGGCTATCGCGGGCAAGCCCGCGATAGGCTCAGCGCGGTTCGATATGGGCAATCATCAACTGCACGGTCTCGTTACCCCGAAACTCGTTGAGGTCGAGCTTGTAGGCCAGCTCCACCCACTTGATGGTCGGATTTGGCCAGATGTCGCGATCGATTCCGAACGCGATGCCATCGAGCTTCACCGAACCGCACTCGCTTCGCAGCACGACTTTGAGGTGACGCTCACCGACCACACGCTGCTCGACCAGCTGAAACACGCCATGGAATAACGGCTCCGGAAAATGCTGCCCCCATGGACCGGCATGCCGCAAAGCGCGCGCCAGTTCCAGGTGAAATTCCTCGACCGCCAGCGTGCCGTCCGACAGCAGGCGACCGGTCAGATCTTCTTCGCGCAATTGCCGGCGCACTTCAGCGTCAAATGCCTCGGCGAACAGCGGAAAATTCGCTTCAGGTAGCGTCAAACCTGCCGCCATCGCGTGGCCGCCGTACTTGCTGATCAACGTGGGGTGTTGCGCTGCCACCACGCTCAAGGCGTCGCGAATATGAAAACCCTGCACTGAACGCCCAGAGCCCTTGAGCAAGCCATCGCCGGCATCGGCGAAGGCGATGGTCGGTCGGAAATAGCGCTCTTTCATACGGGACGCGAGGATACCGATGACGCCCTGGTGCCATTCCGGATCGAACAGGCACAAGCCGAACGGCATGGATTCGACCGGTAAATCCTTGAGCTGGGCCAGCGCCTCACGCTGCATGCCCTGCTCGATGGATTTACGGTCCTGGTTCATGCCGTCGAGCTGGATCGCCATTTCCCGGGCAAGCCCCGCGTCTTCGGTGAGCAGGCATTCGATGCCCAGGCTCATGTCATCCAGACGCCCCGCCGCGTTCAGGCGTGGACCGACAATGAAGCCCAGATCAGTAGAGGTAATGCGTGCTGGCTCACGTTTGGCCACTTCAAGGATCGCCTTGACCCCCGGTCGAGCACGTCCGGCACGAATCCGCTCAAGACCTTGATGCACCAGAATCCGGTTGTTGGCGTCCAGCGGAACCACGTCGGCTACGCTGCCCAGCGCCACCAGATCCAGCAACTCGCCAATGTTCGGCTGTGGTTTGCTCTCGTACCAGCCGAGGCTGCGCAAACGCGCACGCAAGGCCATCAACACGTAGAAAATCACCCCGACACCGGCCAGTGCCTTGCTTGGAAATTCGCAACCTGGCTGGTTCGGATTGACGATGGCGTCGGCCAACGGCAGCTCATCGCCTGGCAGGTGGTGATCGGTTACCAGCACCTGGAGCCCGGCCTTCTTCGCCGCCGCGACGCCTTCGACGCTGGAAATGCCGTTGTCCACCGTGATCAGCAACTGCGGGGTGCGCGTGAGGGCGACCTCGACGATTTCCGGTGTCAGGCCGTAGCCGTACTCGAAACGGTTAGGCACCAGATAGTCGACATGCGCCGCGCCCAGCAAACGCAAGCCCAGCACACCCACCGTACTGGCGGTCGCGCCATCGGCATCGAAGTCGCCGACGATCAGAATCCGCTGCCGCTGCTCCAGGGCCGTCACCAATAGGTCCACCGCCGCCTCGATGCCCTTGAGCTGCTGAAACGGGATCAACCGCGCCAGGCTCTTGTCCAGTTCAGCCTCGGACTGCACGCCACGCGCTGCGTACAGGCGGGTCAACAGTGGCGGAATATCACCGAGGAAGGGCAGGATGTCGGGCAGCAGGCGAGGTTCGATACGCATGGGGTGACAGGTGCTTCTCTTGAATAGGTAGGAAATATCGAGCGCTGTGGACTGACGTGAAAAGAATCAGCCCCGTTCGCCGCTCAGCCATTGCAACTGGACTTCGTGCTGACCACGGTCGTCGGTGACGAAAATCGTCCCTTCGCTGATCATCACGTCCCACTTGATAACGCGAGGCATGTCCTTGGCCAGGGTTTCCAGCACATCCTGCGGCACGGCGGCGATGTGCACGTTCTTCAGGTTCTTGATCGCCGGGATGACCTTGGTTTCCCAGACGCGCAAGCTGCCGTAGGCCAACAGGCTGGTGCGTTCGGTACGACGGGAGCACCAGGTCAGGCGATCCGCATCAGGCTGGCCGACTTCGATCCAGTGCAGAACGCGGTCATCCAGGCTTTTTTCCCAAAGGGCAGGTTCATCCACGTCTGACAGACCGCGACCAAACGACAGTTGCTCGTTGTACCAGAAGGCGTAGGCAAGCAGGCGCACGGTCATGCGTTCTTCGGTTTCCGAAGGGTGACGGGCGATGGTCTGCTTCACGCTCTCGTAAACACTGCGGTCGAGGTCGGTGAGGTTCAGTTCAAACTTGTAGGTCGTGGACGGCTGGGCCATGAACGGGCTTCTTGATACGGAGAAAGGCGGCAAGTCTAACCGATGCGGCAGGCAATCAACGAATTCAAGCGATGAACCTTGGGCGACTGACGCCGGGCTATGCTAAAACGCTCTACCAGCCAGCCCTTTGTCCTACAGGATCCAGCATGCCGTTCACCGCCAAACCGCTCTCAGGTCTGAAAGTCATTGAATTGGGCACCCTGATCGCCGGGCCCTTTGCCTCGCGCATTTGCGGCGAGTTCGGTGCTGACGTGATCAAGATTGAATCCCCGAACGGCGGCGATCCGTTGCGCAAATGGCGCAAGCTGTATGAAGGCACTTCGTTATGGTGGTTCGTTCAGGCGCGCAACAAAAAGTCCCTGACCCTGAACCTGAAACACCCCGACGGCCTGGCCATTCTGAAAAAGCTGCTCGGCGAAGCAGACATATTGATCGAGAATTTTCGTCCGGGCGTGTTGGAAAAACTTGGCCTGGGGTGGGACGTTTTACATGCCCTGAATCCCAAACTGGTCATGGTTCGTCTTTCGGGCTTCGGCCAGACCGGGCCGATGAAAGATCAACCGGGGTTTGGTGCAGTCGGTGAGTCCATGGGCGGTCTGCGCTATATCACGGGCTTTGAGGACCGACCTCCGGTGCGTACCGGGATTTCGATTGGCGACTCGATCGCCGCACTCTGGGGCGTGATTGGTGCGCTGATGGCGTTGCGTCATCGCGAGGTCAATGGCGGACAGGGTCAAGTGGTGGATGTGGCGCTCTATGAAGCGATCTTCGCCATGATGGAAAGTATGGTGCCGGAGTTCGACGTGTTCGGCTTCATCCGCGAACGTACCGGCAACATCATGCCGGGTATCACGCCCTCCTCTATTCACACCAGCGCTGATGGCAAACACGTGCAGATCGGCGCGAATGGCGATGCAATCTTCAAGCGCTTCATGCTGATCATCGGTCGGGAAGACCTGGCCAACGACCCGGTCCTGGCCAGTAACGATGGCCGTGACACGCGCCGTGACGAGCTCTACGGAGTGATCGACCGTTGGGTCAACTCGTTGCCACTGGACACCATCATCGAGCAACTGAATCAGGCCGAGGTACCGGCCAGCCGGATCTTCAGTGCCGAAGACATGTTCAGTGATCCGCAGTACCTGGCGCGAGAGATGTTCCTGAAGGCCAAGCTGCCGGACGGCAAGGATTTCAAGATGCCGGGGATCGTGCCGAAACTCTCGGAGACACCCGGTACGTCGGAATGGGTCGGGCCGAAGTTGGGTGAACACAATGCGCAGGTACTCAACGATCTGGGTTACGACGATGCGCAGATCGCAAAGCTGCGTGAAGACGGGGCTATCTAAGCTGAAAAGCCTGTTTTCGCCGCTGCACACACATGTCCTGTCGCACCGAGGCAGGGTTGTGCGCGTGTGTGCGGCGTTTGTTTTGCTCATGGGTTCGATGTCGTCAACGATGGCACAACCCAAGGAAAACCTGGTCTGGCTATTGCGGGATCTGCCGCCACTGACGATTTTCGAAGGACCGAAAAAGGGTCAGGGCGTCATTGATCAGCTGTTGCCCCTGTTGATTGCCGGCATGCCGCAATACACACACACCCTGATGCGGGTTAATCGTGCACGCGGTTTGCAAATGCTCCACGAGCCTTCCCTGACGTGTGATGCCGCATTGAATCGGAGCAAGGAGCGTGAGCGCTGGATCGCCTTTTCCATTCCTGTGTTTCGGGCCATGAGCAATGGTCTGGCGGTGCGGCGTGTCGACCGCGAGTCGCTCGCGCCCTTTGTTCAGGACGGTGAAGTGGACCTCGCAGCGCTGCTGGCCAGCGGCAGCGAGAAGCTAGGCATCATTGCCGAGCGCAACTACGGCGACTACCTCGACGGGCTGCTCAAACAAGCACCGGCCAACGCCCTCACCGCCCACTATGGCAACGATGCATTGGGCAGCCTCCTGCAAATGCAACGTCTGGGGCGCTTGCGAGTCGTGTTGGGGTATCGCCCGGAAATACGCTACCAGGCTGAACAGCAAGGCATTGCCGAGGATGAGTTGCAGTTCTACCCGATTCGCGGCGCAGAGAAATTCCTGTCCGGCTACATCGGCTGCACCGACACACCGCAAGGTCGCCAGGCGATTGTCGAGATCAACCAGCTGCTGCGCAAACTGCCACGCGATCGGTTGAGCGAGGCCTACGCCGCGTGGCTCGATCCGGAAAGTCGAAGGGCTTATCTGGAAGAGTCCAAGGCGTATTTCGACAAACAGGCGAAGCCATGACAAATCGCGGGCAAAAAGAAACCCCGAGAAGTGGGGAGACGACTCGGGGTTAAACGTGGCCTACATAAAGACCAGTAGCAGCAAGCTACAAGCACCGGAGCACAATGCTTGATCCTGCTGTTACATGCTCTGACAGGCTTTCGTGCAGGATGGTTCCCACACTCTTCAATTCAATTTCGGCTGGCCAGGAGCTTGTCTTGTGCGGCGTTACGCAAGGCCGCGATGACGCAGGGTTCCAGCCGACCTTCGGCAATCATCACGTCACGGTGCAGACCGTCGACAACGTCCGTCAGCAAACGCTTGTCGCTCAATTGAGCCTGATTGAATGCGCGCTCGACCACGATTGCGCCGGTCGAACTCTTCAGGGTCACCAGGCATTCGCCATGGGCGCCCGATGGGGTCAGCGTGACTTGATACGGGCTTAGAGCCTCACCGAGCAACAGACTGATACTTTCCATCTCGATCACCACTCAATAGTCCGAAAACAAAAGTGCCTGGGGCAGGCCTACTCTAAATGACCGCTGGCCTGAGAAGAAAGTTCTGGATTTCAATTGCAGGCGGTTTGGCGCCTTGGGTTGATGAAGCATGCACGGGGAAGATGACAGGGAAAAAACACGCGGTCGCGAAATCAAAAAACCCGTCAGAAGACGGGTTTTTTGTTGCGACTGACGCGGACCGATTACAACGGCTTGCCGCGATTGCCGTGCTGACTGACGAAAGCCTGTACCGCTTTCAGATCATTCGGCAACACGGTGCAGCGCTCGTCCCGATCAAACAGATCGGTCAGGTGCACAGGCAGCTCCAGCGCTTTACCCACACCGGCTTTTTCCACGGCATCCGGGAATTTGACCGGGTGGGCCGTCCCCAGGATGACCATCGGAATGTCCAGGCTGCGACGGCATTCACGCGCGGCCTTGACGCCAATGGCGGTGTGCGGGTCCAGCAACTCGCCGGTCTGCTCGTACACCTCGGCAATGGTTTCACAGGTCTGTGCGTCATCCACGGCCAGGGAGTCGAACAACTTGCGGGCCTCGGTCCAGCGCTCTTGTTCGACGCTGAAACCGCCACCCTGCTTGAAGCTGTCCATCAAACCGGCAATCGCCGCGCCATTACGACCGTGCAGGTCGAACAGCAAACGCTCGAAGTTCGACGAGACCATGATGTCCATGGAAGGCGACAGCGTGGCGTGCAAGGTTTCCTTGACGTACTGATTGCCACTCATGAAGCGGTGCAGGATGTCGTTGCGGTTAGTGGCAACGATCAACTGGTTGATCGGCAGACCCATGTTGCGTGCCAGGTAGCCGGCAAAAATATCGCCGAAGTTGCCGGTAGGCACCGAGAACGATACCGAGCGAGCCGGGCCGCCCAACTGCAGGGCCGCGTGGAAGTAGTAAACGATCTGGGCCATGATCCGCGCCCAGTTGATCGAGTTCACTGCCACCAGACGCGTGCCTTTGAGGAAACTCTGGTCGGCGAAGCTGGCCTTGACCATTTCCTGGCAGTCATCGAAGTTGCCTTCGATGGCGATGTTGTGGATGTTCTCGCCGAAAATGGTGGTCATCTGGCGACGCTGCACTTCGGACACGCGGTTGTGCGGGTGCAGGATGAAGATGTCGACGTTTTCGCAGTGCTTGCAGCCTTCGATGGCAGCCGAACCGGTGTCGCCGGACGTAGCGCCGACAATCACCACGCGCTCACCACGTTTTTCCAGCACGTAGTCGAGCAAGCGGCCGAGCAGTTGCAGGGCGAAATCCTTGAACGCCAGGGTCGGGCCGTGGAACAGCTCCAATACCCACTCGTTACCGTTCAGCTGACGTAACGGAGCCACGGCGCTGTGCGAGAACACACCGTATGTTTCTTCAAGAATCTTTTTGAAATCGGCATCCGGAATACTGCCGGTAACGAACGGGCGCATCACCCGGAAGGCCAGCTCGTGATAAGGCAGGCCCGCCCAGGACGCGATTTCTTCCTGGGTGAAACGTGGCAGGTTTTCCGGCACATAGAGGCCGCCGTCCGTGGCCAGACCGGCCAGCAGGACGTCTTCGAAATTCAGGGCCGGTGCCTGGCCGCGGGTACTGATATAACGCATGACTGACTCCAATGGACAGTGTTCGCAAAACCGGGCCCACAGGCGGGCCCGGTGAACGATAACGGCTTAGTTCAGGTGCTCGACGCGGATCCGTACGACCGGTCCCACGACGCCTGTCAGGGCTTCCAGCGCGGCAATCGCGTCGTTCATGTGCTGTTCCAGCACACGGTGGGTCAGCAGGATCATCGGCACCAGACCGTCATGTTCTTCGACTTCTTTCTGCATGATCGATTCGATGTTGATGCCGCGCTCCGACAGGATGCTTGCGACCTGAGCCAGTACGCCAGGATGGTCCTTGGCCTGAATGCGCAGGTAGTAGGCGCTTTCGCAGGCTTCGATCGGCAGGATCGGGTGGGCCGACAACGAGTCTGGCTGGAAAGCCAGGTGCGGTACGCGGTTTTCCGGGTCGGAAGTCATGGCGCGAACCACGTCTACCAGATCGGCGATGACCGACGAAGCGGTCGGCTCCATGCCGGCGCCAGCACCGTAGAACAGGGTCGAACCCGCAGCATCGCCGTTGACCATGACCGCGTTCATCACGCCGTTGACGTTGGCGAGCAGGCGATCCGACGGGATCAGTGTCGGGTGCACCCGCAACTCGATACCGGCAGCCGTGCTGCGAGCCACACCAAGGTGCTTGATGCGATAGCCCAGCGCTTCGGCGTAGTTCACGTCAGCGGTGGTCAGCTTGGTGATACCTTCGGTGTAGGCCTTGTCGAACTGCAGCGGAATACCGAACGCAATCGACGCCAGGATCGTCAGCTTGTGGGCTGCATCGATACCTTCAACGTCAAAGGTCGGATCGGCTTCGGCGTAACCCAACGCCTGCGCTTCGGCGAGCACGTCTTCGAAGGTCCGGCCTTTTTCACGCATTTCAGTCAGGATGAAGTTGCCCGTGCCGTTGATGATGCCGGCGACCCAGTTGATACGGTTGGCGGACAGGCCTTCACGGATCGCCTTGATCACCGGAATGCCACCGGCCACTGCTGCTTCGAACGCCACGATCACGCCTTTCTCGCGTGCCTTGGCGAAGATTTCGTTACCGTGAACGGCAATCAGTGCCTTGTTCGCGGTGACCACATGCTTGCCATTCTCGATGGCCTTGAGTACCAGCTCACGGGCAACGGTGTAGCCGCCCACCAGCTCTATAACGATGTCGATCTCAGGGTTCGTGGCCACTTCGAAGACATCGTTGGTAATCGCAATACCGGTCGTTTGGAACTGAGGCTTTGGCGTGCGCGTGGCAATTTGTGTCACTTCTATCCCACGCC
>Ga0160470_100498_pt1 | contig 16195 bp, 14 predicted proteins | sample HID1973I_E11MG_FD_108214 | JGI IMG/M metagenome (GOLD analysis project Ga0160470, IMG submission 108214) | Enriched mosquito-associated microbial communities from UW Madison campus, WI, USA - HID1973I_E11 MG | ecosystem: Host-associated > Arthropoda: Insects > Digestive system > Unclassified ... | reverse complement strand
TGTGTTTCATCTGGCTTTAGTTTTGAATTACGGGCTCTTGAGGCCAGATCATTTACAGATTTAGTGATACCTATCAGGTTTAGCTGGTCTGCATTTTTGATCACCGGAACAATTAGGTTGCCACTCGGCAATGCCGCGGCCATACCGATGTTGATGTCCCGTTTCTTGATGATCTGAGTGCCATTTACCGAAACATTGATCATCGGAAAATCCTTGATCGCCTTCGCTACCGCCTCTATAAAGATCGGCGTAAAAGTGATCTTCTCGTTTTCACGTTGCTCAAAGCTTTTCTTTACTCTATCCCTCCACACTACCATATTGGTGACGTCAGCTTCCACAAAAGAGGTTACATGCGGAGAGGTGCTTTTGCTCATGATCATATGATCTGCGATAAGTTTCCGCATTCTGTCCATCTCTATAATCTCATCCCCGCCACTCACGCTTGCAGCAGATACAGGAGTGCTTTTTGCTGAGGCTGGAGCGGCAACCTGGGGAGCTGGTGGAGCTACAACAACTTCAACAGTTCTTGTTTCTCCCTTTCTATTTTGAATATAACTCAGCAAATCATCTTTGGTCAGTCGCCCGTCAGCTCCAGTCCCTGTAACAGCATCCAATTCTGCTGTGGAAATCCCTTCCTGGTTGGCGATGTTCTTCACCAATGGAGAATAAAAGCGATCTGAACTTTGCTCTCTTACAGGAACATGATCAGCATCATCACTGCTCAATTGTTCTGTTCCTGGTATATTTTCAGTAATCACATCATAAGCAGGCTGCGCTTCAATTGTTTTTTCCTCCGCAACAGCAGTACCTGCAACTGCATCAGTTTCAATTATAGCAATAACCGCACCTACCTGTACGATATCGTCTTCCTTAAACAATTGTTTAATTAACTTACCCTCGATTGGTGAAGGAACTTCAGAATCGACTTTATCCGTAGCAATCTCCAATATAGTATCATCCATATGGATCATATCTCCGGGTTGTTTTACCCATTTGATGATTGTTGCTTCTGCAACACTTTCGCCCATTTTTGGTAATAATAATTCGTATTGAGCCATATTATATACAATAAATTAGTATTTCGGTATCGGCTGCAAAAGTAAAGCTTTTTAGCAACTTAATCGGCATCGCCACAAAGTTGACTTTAATGAAATAAGTTAATCAAATGATTATAAACAACATAAGATCTATTTGTGTGCACTAAGATTCCTTAAGAATATGGAGAATCATCGTTAATGCGGCAGAAGCAGAACGTTCAATATTCTGTGTCCTCTTGCTGCCGTATTTAAATAATCGTGTGATAACTTTACTTTTATTTGCTGCCGCAATCCACACAGTCCCGACCGGCTTATCTACTGTACCTCCATCCGGCCCTGCAATACCAGTGACTGCAACGGCTATATCTGTCTGGAAACGCTGTAAGGCACCTATAGCCATTTCTTTTACGGTCTCTTCACTCACCGCTCCATAAGATTCGAGCGTATCGTGCCTGACCCCTAAAATGGATTCTTTCAGTTCATTGGAATAGACTACCGCTCCACCCTGATACACTGATGAGCATCCGGGATGCTGGGTGATCAGCTGCGCGATATATCCGCCGGTACAACTTTCTGCAGTAGACAGCGTAAGTCCCCTTTCTTTCATTAGCTTTAACACAGCCTGTTCCAGTGCAATATCTTCTTCAGCAACTACATATTGATTAATTTTATGGACAATCAATGCTGAAAAATGGTTGAGTTCTTCCTGAAGTATGGTTTCGTCTGTTCCGCTGCCGCTCAGCCTGAGTCTGACCTGTCCCAGCTTTGGCAGATAAGCCAGTTTGATATGATCCGGAAGACTATCTTCAATTTCCTCTATCTCCTGTGCAAGAAACGACTCACCAATATTGGAGGTCAGAATGGTTTTATGAATAATACTGGGCAGATTAAAAGCAAGCTTTAATCTTGGGAGGATCTCTTCCTCCATTAAATATTTCATTTCAAAAGGCACTCCGGGCATAGAAACGACAATTCGTTCCGTTTGAAACCACATACAGGGCGCAGTACCGTTTTTATTTAAAATCACAGTACATCCGTCAGGCACATCGGCCTGACGAAGATTGGATTCTATCATTGGCCTGTTGGATTTACTGAATATCTGTCTGATGATTTCCAGGGTAGCTTCATCCCTTTTTAAACCCATATTAAAATATTGGGCTAAGGTCAGTTTGGTAATATCGTCTTTTGTAGGGCCAAGTCCTCCGGTGATCAGGATTACATCGGCTCTTTTTTCGGCAAGCTGCAAGGCTTCAATAATATGCCCCGCATCATCAGAAACAGAAGTGACCTGCTTTACTCTTATACCGATCAAATTTAGTTGAGTGGCCATCCATGCAGAATTGGTATCTACAATCTGGCCTATGAGTATTTCATCACCAATGGTTATTATTTCGGCTAACATAGATTTGAATTAAAATCTGGTATAATAAGCTTTTCTCTTGCTGAGTTTTAAATCCTGCAAGATAGAAGCCTTCACTTTGATGTCTACAGAATAGCTTTGGTATTGTCCGAAAGGTATCCAACTCATACTCATGTCCCAGCAATGCAGGTCACGATAGATCGAAAATGAGGTCTGAGAGAATGTATTGGCTCTAAAATCCCATCCTGAGGTAAACTGCACTTTCCATTTTGGGGTAATATTGGCATCCCCGTTAAAGTTCAGTGTATTGCTGATGGAGCTATTCCGGCCATTGGGTTCGGTATTGTATTGAAAACTATAACTAAACGCAAAATTCCATGGAATGGTAAAATCAACAAAAGCATTGGGGTCCCGGCTTATCTTATTCAATGCTTCGGCCTGTTCAGGCGTCATGCCGCTTTGGGTGGCCTGATCTTTTGCAGCATCCAGGTTTTGATTTTTCTTTTTTAAGGCGTCAGGGTTCAGACTATAATCAAAAGAAAAACCAAAACTTGTCAGTCGGGGCAGTCTCCCTTCCTCCCACACGTAGCGGTCACTATTTACGACACGCACGATTTGTCTTTCGCCGTTAATTGTCGAATCCACATCTTTTACAGCATAGGGGTTTAGACTTCCATAATAATTAACTCCTAGTTTTTCACTAAACTGTGATCGTCCGTTAAATCCAAGCTGAGAGAGCTTTTCCTTTTTAGCGAGAAAATTATAACTTCCGCTGATGCCTAATCCCTGTATAATCGGAAGCTTTCTTTCACCTGTCCCTGTAGTATCTTTGGATGAGAGGATCTTTGCCTCCACTGTATTGTCTAAAGAGAAGCTGATACTCGCATTTTGTCCTGCTCCCGGTCCTCCATACAAACTACCCTCATGGATAGAATAACGACGAGGGGTTCTGCCATCAGATTCGTAGGCCGCTGTTCCATCGATATAATATGCATTTTTGTAATTCCCAAATTTATCAGAGGAGAAATCAGGCTGATAACTGAAACTCGCCGAAGGTGTCATGACATGCCTCAAGGCTTTAAAATTACCGAGTTTACGGAATTGGGCCGTACTGTATACCTTAGTAGACATACCCATGCTTAACGAATATTGCCCGGATCGGTTAAATCCAGCTATGGTATCGATTACTGCCAGGTCCCCATTTTCCTGTTTAATATATGTTTTCCGTATACTTTGCAAATGCCAGCGCTCCATATAGTTTACACCCGTATTAAAATTAAAATACTTCAATACATTAAAAGCCATATTTATGGGAATGCTATGGCTCATGCCATTGTTAAATTTACTCAAGGTCTCCTTTTTAAATAATACACTGTCTGCCGTGGTTACACTATTGCTGGCCTGCATACTATAACCCACAGTGATCTTCTGATACCATTTTTGTTCCCCTACCCTGTCTTTAGAATCAAAGGGGTTGAGTGTAGACATATTTAAACTCAATTCCGGAAGACTAAGATTGACCATTTTGGTTTTGGTATCCTGTGAATGTCCCAGGGAACTACTTAAGTTAAATAGGCCGTTGCCAAATACTCTTCCATAGGAAATACTGGACCTGAGCTGATTCTCTGCGATTTTATTCGGATCAAAGCTGTTACCACCCGCGGTATTTTCATTGAAAGAACTGGTTTGAGCATTTACAGATGCAGAGAAAGTAGTACCCGGTCTGGCGTTTGCATTTTGTGAATGACTCCATTGTATACTAAAATCTTTCCGGGCTCCGTATTCCGGCGTACCTTCCAGACCGTACCGGCTGTTGGCATACCTTAAATTAACATTACCGTTATATTTATACCTTTTGGTATAATTGGAGAGTAAAGACCCCTCATAAGAGCCTCGGGTAAATATAGTCCCCAAAATCTTCGCATCCCAATAATCATTTAAACCGAGATAATAGCCACCATCTCTTAGAAAAAATCCCCTCGTAAAATCCTCTCCCGGGGTCGGTAGAATGATTCCTGAAGCCTTTTTATTGGGTTTTGGAAAAAAGGCAAAAGGCAGGCCTATGGGAAACGGTATATCCTCTATTTTAAGGTATACCGGACCAGTAATGATCTGGTTTTCTGTAGCGATGCCCTGGGTAATATGAATACCAAAATGGGGATGGGGAAGGTTGCAGGTACTATAAGTCTGCCCTTTCGCATGAACCTCATTATCTGGCTGCTTCTTTGCCCTTCCACCTGAGAAAAATCCACCCTCCTGTTCAGAAAAAACATTAAACACACTGGCTTTGCCTGATTTGGTATTATACAAAAGGGAATCGGCAACAGATGTCCCCTGCAGTTCCATTTTAAAAATCGGCCTTCCAACATATTTACCATTTTTATCCTTAGATCCCCTTGCGAAAATAGTACTGTTCTTTTGGTCGAACCGGATAAAGTCGGCATCAAGCTCTAAACCCTGATAATTTACCCTGGCATTTCCATATAAATAAACAATGTTCTGTACTTTATCAAACTCGGTAGAATCTGCTTTATACTCAACCTTTCCGTTTACGCTATCTTTTGGTTGAGTACCGGCAACAGCATTGGGCCGCTTCAGTGCAGTGCTGTCCTGCGCAGGGGAGTTTCCCCGCTTCAGCGAATCATTCTGTACCACCTCCTGAAAAAAAGCGGCATTGGAAAAAGCATAGGTTTGGTTATTAACGGATGTTAATAAAAGCAAAAATTTTATTAAGAGGAGATTCCGTAAAAGTTTCAAATTCGTGTGTGAATGTTATTTTTGCATTACTGTTATAACCCAAAACGTTCAAAATTAATGAAAAATATATCATTGCCGGATGCAAATTTGATATTGACGTTGATAATTTACCAATACCACAAATTAACCACTAATAATCAAACAGTTACTTATTTATAAAAATAAAAATATGAAAAAAAATATTCAAACTGACCATAAAAAATATACACAGTCAGCAAGGTATTCAGCACTAAAAAAATTAATATACTATCTTTGTCCTGTAACACCAGATACTTATTAAAAAACAGGCAGCGTTATTGATGTTAATTAACAGATTAAATGATCAAGAATTTTTTTTAAGAATAACTAATGAAATTTAAAGGAACTGCATTATTATTGCCAATTATATTTATTTTAAGCGTACAAAGCTCTTTTTCTCAGGGATATAAAATGAAGACCATCGTTATCGATGCCGGGCATGGCGGCGACAAACCGGGTGCCCGCGGAAAGTATTCTCTGGAAAAAAATGTGGTACTACAGGTTGCATTAAAACTCGGCAAGAAATTTGAAGAAGAAATGCCTGACGTAAAGATACTTTACACGAGAAAAACGGATGTTGATGTAGAGTTTCACAAAAGATCCGCAATGGCAAACGACAATAAAGCAGATTTATTCATTTCAATACACGCGAATTCGATGCCTAACGTATCTAAGATCATCGGATATACAAAAACAAAAAGCGGCAAAAAGATACCGAAGTACGGCAGCGTTCCAAACACATCCACCAGAGGAACCGAAACATTTGTTGCGGGTACAGCCAGACTAAACGAAATGGATGCCGCCATCCGGGAGAATGCAGATATCAAATCTGAAAAAAACTACAAAGACAATTACGACGGCTATGATCCAAACGATCCTGAAACATTTATTATACTATCTTTGTTTAAGAATACATTTAGAGACAAAAGCTTGAAACTGGCCAGACATATACAGGACAACTATACCAATGACAACAAACGTGTAAACAGAGGGGTGAAGGAACAGCCTTTGGTTATTTTACAGCGTTGTGGTGTTCCTGCTGTACTTACTGAAATTGGTTTTATCTCCAATCCGGAAGAAGAAGACTATATGAATTCTGCAAGCGGGCAGGAAGAGATTGCAAGTGCTATTTTTAATGCAGTAAGAACTTATAGAAAAGAAACTGAAATAAATTAAACGACAACTACGTGAAGATAACTAACGAAACTAAAGTAGGCATATTAGCAGCCTTTTCCATCGCCCTATTAATCATAGGTTATAATTTCCTGAAAGGCAATGCCATCTTTTCAAGTGAGACAATCCTTTATGCCAGGTATACGCATGTAGATGGTCTGGGTGTGTCAAAACCTGTATTGATCAATGGTTATCAAATTGGCCGCGTAGATGCTCTACAGCTCGAGCCAAATGGCTCCATATTGGCAACCCTAAAAATTAAGGGTAAATATGACATTCCTAAAAATAGTGTGGCACGCCTGGAAAGCACTGATCTTTTAGGTAGTAAAGCGATTGTCATGGCATTAGGTTCAGGTGCTTTTGCAGAAGATGGGGATACCTTAAATGCAAATGTAGAAAAGAACCTGATGGAAGCCGTACAACCCGTTCAGAAGAAAGCTGAACTGATCATTGGAAAAATGGATTCTATTCTGACCAGTGTGAATTCGATTCTTAACCCTAACTTCCAGAAAAACGTCGACAAAAGCTTCAACAGCATTGCTTCTACGCTTTCCTCCCTGGAAGCTACTTCAAAGAAAGTAGACAATCTGGTGGGTGCAGAAGGCTCCAGAATTTCGGTCATTTTAGCCAATGTAGAAGCGATATCCAACAATCTCAAAAACAATAACCAAAAGATTAACGGCATACTGAACAACATCAATTCTATCACAGACCAGGTGGCAGCGGCCAACTTTAAACAAACGATCGATAATGCCAATAAAGTAGTGGCTGATCTTCAAAGTATGGTCAGCAAAATGAATACAGGCAACGGCTCTTTAAGTCTCTTACTTAACGACAGCAAGATGTATGACAACCTGAATAGTGCATCCAAAAACCTTGACAACCTGATTATAGATTTAAAGGAAAATCCTAAACGTTACGTACACTTCTCGGTGTTTGGCGGAGGAGGCAAAAAAGACAAATAGTCGTTAGATCGTATATTTAGAGCCTTCAATAGCAAGCTCGGTATTTTCAAATACTGTTCTGGCCTCATCTAGCAAAGGCTGCAACGCTTTATAACGTGAAGAGTAATGTCCTATGATCAGTCTCTTCGCGTTGTTTATTTTAGCAGCTTCAGCAGCCTGTAAAGTGGTCGTATGAAAGGTTTGGTTGGCCCTGTCCAGCATATCATGCATAAATGTAGATTCATGATACAGGGTGTCACAGTCTTTAATACTCGGAAAATAACTTTCAGTAAAAATCGTATCCGAACAATAGCAATAAGACCGGGGCCGGTCAGAGTCGATGCTATAGTCTGCATTTAAAAATATCCTTCCATCCGGCAAATTAATATCCAGCCCGCGCTTCAACATCGGATAGTAGGCTATATCCAAACCAGCTTCCTCAAGCTTGGCAATCTGTAATTTTCTCAACCGCTTTTTTTGGTCAAACCTAAATCCTGTACAGGGTATCCGGTGGCTTAAAATGATCGTATGAACGGTTAAATCTGCATTTTCAAATAAAAGCTCAGGATGATGTCCATTCGTAAAGGTATATTCAATAGGATAGCGTAGTACAGTCTCAGAGTGCTTAAACTGGAGTTCGAGAATCTCTTTCAGCGGCTCCGGACAAAATAGCTTAAGCGGTTTCGCCCGGCCATTTAAATGCATGCTGGACAACAGACCGATCAAACCGAAGTAATGATCACCGTGCAAATGACTGATAAAAATATGATCAATTTTACTCGCCTTGAAGCCATATCTGATCAGCTGCTGCTGTGCCCCTTCCCCGCAATCAATCAAATAGTACTTTTCATTGCAGTTCAACAGTTGAGCCGTCGGATTTCTGTTATAAACAGGTGTTGCAGAATTACTTCCGAGAACCGTGACTTCAAATCTCATCAGACATCCTCGTCAAAACTCCCAAGCATTTCCTTTTCAATCTCGTTCATAAAGATTAAATCTGTCGCTTCTTCCAGTCGGCCTACGGTAATCAGTGCTTCATCCAACTTGGACATTTTAAGGATGTGCGTTATACAATGGTTACTTCCCGTCAAAATAAACAGTCCATCCGACTTCTTACAGAGCCTGTCTCCGACTAAAAGGCTGCTCAAATCCTGGGAATCATCGCATTCCTCGATTTCTGAAAGATCAAGTACAATATTTATATATCCTTCTGCATTCAATAAAATAAGCTCAGACTTTAGCTTAGGTGTATTTTCGTTGCTAAACTTAGATTCATTAAGTTTCAAAACGACATACTTTTCATGTTTATCTACTGAAAACTTCATGGCCATTAATTTTTATAATATACGAAGGTATATATTTATTTAGAGAGCAGGTAATCCAGTGACCCGGAAACATTTTGCTCAATCCTGTTCAATACATCTGATTGCTCATTTTTCACAAACAAGTCTCCTGTAATCTGTTCATACAGTTCAATATACCGGTCAGATATTGAAGAAACGACATCTTCAGTCATTTCAGGCACTACTTGTCCGTCCTTACCCTGGAAACCATTTTCGATCAGCCATTTCCTGACAAATTCTTTAGACAATTGCTTTTGAGGTTCACCAGCATCCTGACGTTCTGCATAACCTTCCGCATAAAAATAACGGGAAGAGTCAGGCGTATGTATTTCATCGATCAGATAGATCTCCTCTCCTACTTTACCAAATTCATATTTGGTATCAACCAGAATTAGGCCCCTTTCCGCTGCCATTTCGGTACCGCGTTGATATAGTGCCTTTGTATAAGCCTCAAGCTTGGTGTAGTCTGCGATGGAAACAATTCCTTTGGCCAACAAATCTTCTCTTGAAATATCTTCATCATGGCCTACCGAAGCTTTGGTTGTCGGTGTGATGATTGGTTCCGGCAGTTTGTCGTTTTCCTTCAGGCCTTCGGGTAGAGAAACCCCGCAAACGCTGCGTTTACCGGCTGCGTATTCTCTGGCAGCGTGACCTGCAAGGTATCCCCTGATCACCATTTCTACTTTGAAAGGTTCACATATCCTGCCAATGGTGACCATTTCATCAGGCACTTCCAAAACCCAGTTTGGTACGATATCCCGGGTTGCCTGTAAAAACTTGGCACCAATCTGGTTCAACACCTGCCCCTTAAAAGGAATAGGCTCAGGTAAAACTACGTCAAAGGCAGAAATTCTGTCTGTAACCACCATCGCCATATACTGGTTGTCAATGGTGTATACATCGCGTACTTTACCCTTATAAAAATTAGTCTGTTTTGGAAATTTAAAATTTGTTTCTTTGATTGCTCTCATTTTCTTTTTAGTAGTTAGTGATTAGTACATAGTATTTAGATCAATACTCTAATTACTAAGGCTAGTACACGTTTCTAATTGCAAATATCTAAATACTAATTCTACTGAATATCACCATATGCTTTCAGTATGCGCTTCACCAGTTTGTGGCGTACAACATCCTCACCTGTCAGGTAAATGATATCTATTCCGGGAATATCTTCCAGAATTCTTAGTGCATTATGTAAGCCCGACATTTGCTTTTTAGGCAGATCAATCTGGGTCACATCACCAGTCACAATAAACTTAGCTGTAGGCCCCATACGTGTTAAAAACATCTTCAATTGAAGATCTGTCGAGTTTTGCGCTTCATCCAGGATGACAAAGCAATTGTCCAGGGTACGTCCGCGCATAAAGGCAAGCGGTGCTACTTCAATCGTCCTGTTCTCCAGATAGAGCTTAAGTTTATCAGGAGGGATCATATCGTCGAGTGCATCATACAATGGCCTTAGATACGGATCAACCTTTTCTTTCAGGTCGCCCGGCAAAAAACCCAGATTCTCACCCGCTTCTACCGCCGGTCTGGTCAAAATGATCCTTTTAATCTCTTTGTTTTTTAAAGCCCTGACCGCCAATGCCACAGCGGTATAGGTTTTGCCTGTACCGGCCGGGCCTATGGCAAACAGCACATCATTCTTGACAATGCTGGCGACCATTTTCCTTTGATTGGCCGTACGGGCCTTCACCATCAGACCATTGGTGCCAAAAACGATAACTTCACTTCCAGCTCCTGTATTGGCAGCCGCATCCTTTTCTCCGCCTTCTGTTTTTGGTGCTGTTTTTTTTACTGTAGATAAGATAGACTCTATTTCATTTACAGTCAAGCTGCTGTATTTCTCCAGGTGGCTCAGCAGCTGTACAAACTTTTCTTCGAATGCCTTAAGTTCCTTCTCGTCACCTAATACCTTCACCTCATCACCGCGGGCAACAATTTTCAGTTTGGGAAACGCATTTTTGATTACCTCGTAATGCTCATTGTTCGTTCCCCAAAATTGTACCGGATTTACGGATTCTAATGTTAACTTTAGTTCGTTCAATATATTGTTTTTTAAATAGGAGTGTATATTTTGATATAAAAATTGAATCTTTGTACGCGACTTGCCGCTTACGCAAGATTAAGAATAAATATTCAATTTTTAATGGCGATTATCACATTAACAACAGATTTAGGTACTAAAGATTTTTATCAGGCTGCGCTCAAAGGAAGCATCCTGAGCATCTTGCCCGGTGCCACTATTGTTGATGTGACACATGAAGTCCCATCTTTTAACATTTCTTATGCTGCCTTTGTTCTAAAGAATGTTTACCCCTATTTTCCAAAAGGAACTGTACACCTGATCGGCATTGATTCTGTATACAACGAGAATACCAAATACATTGCAGTAAAATACAGGGAGCATTATTTTGTAGGTGCCGATAATGGCATATTTTCCTTGCTATTTGATGAAAAGCCAGAGGATATTGTGGAACTCAACATCATGCAGGACTTGAAATATCTCCATTTTCCTTTGGTTGACATTTTTGTAAAAGCAGCCGTTGCACTTGCAAAAGGAGGTAAACTAAAAGAAATCGGCTTACCGACCGCTGACCTCGAAGAAAGAATGCTTCTCCATCCGGTGATTGAGCGCGACATCATCAGGGGAAGTGTCATCTATATCGACACGTTCTGCAACGTCATCACCAATGTCACAAAAGATCTCTTCACCAAAATACAGCAAAACCGTGATTTCACGTTATACTTCAAAAAAAATGAAACCATTACCCAGCTCAGCTGGCATTATAATGAAGTGCCCGAAGGTGAAAAGCTATGCTTGTTCGGCATCAGCAACCACCTGGAGATAGCGATCAATAAAGGCAAAGCCAGCGGATTGCTCGGACTTCATCTCAACGACATCATCCGGATTGAATTTCATTCTTAAACAGCTGGGGCATGGAGTTTGCTTGCATCCTGTAAATGCTCAACATGATCAACAGAATTTTCTTCATCTTCCTTGTTTCCCTGCTATCCATTCAGTATACACTGGCTAGCGCATCGTCATATACCAATGCCACCTTTCAAAACGACACAAGTGCTTACCAAACCCAGCGGCTAAAGATCAATGCCCTGCTTGCGGAAAGAAGCACGAAATTCGGACAGTATGATGAAAGTCTGAATACCAGAACGGGAATCTTTGGCTTTCAGACCAAAAGGGACATCAAAAATTCCAATGAGATACTAAGACAGATCGTATTGAACGACAACAATATTTTCAAGGAATTAAAGATCCTGATGGATTATAAAGACCTGGAAGTACGACAAGTTCAAGAGACCATAGTAACCACTTCCAGCAGGACTGAAAGCTATAAACAGGCGATCAAAAAGCTACAGGATCAAAATGAACTGCTTCGCGAAGAGTTAAAAAAACAAGAGGGCAACAGTGGCTTTATGACCTATCTGGTCCTGTTTATATTGACTATAGCCGTTGCCACAAGTTATCTTTTTACCAAAAAATTCAGACTCACAAAACGATGAAACGTGCACTATTCAGATTATTGGCAAAGATCAATAAAATCATTTTGCCAAGCTATTACAAGAAAGATCCTATGCAATTAACCGGCATCCAAAAAGCAGTATTAGGTTTCAGGTACTGGGTATTGATGAATGCGCTGGACTGAGCAGCTTCATCTATTTAAAATAATTGGTCAGCAGCCCGACCAGGAACTTAGGTTCTACCCAGGTTGATTTGGGCGGCATGATGCCGTTAGAGTCGGCTACATCGATCAGCTGCTCCACAGAAACAGGAAATAAAGTGAAAGCAACGGCGAACAATCCATGATCAACCTGTTTTTGCAGATGAGCGATTGGCGTCGCGCCCCCTTCAAAAGTAATTCTCGCATCTGTTCTCGGATCCCGGATACCCAGTAAAGGTTCCAGTATATTGTCTTGCAAAATCTTTACATCTAACACTTCAACCGGATCGGATGCATTAAACATTTCAGGCTTCACGCGCAATTGAAACCACTGCCCGTCGAAATACATTCCTATATCATGAAGCTGAGCTGGCTGAACAGGCACCTCACACAATTCAACATCAAAAAGTGATCTTACTTTATCCAAAAATGCCGTTCCGCTGATCTGCCCAAGATCTCTGACCAGCCTGTTGTACTCCAATATCCTGACTTCCTCCGTATTCATATATACCGTCGTAAAATAGCGACAGAGGCCTGTTTTAGCCATGGAGGCTGCCCTGTGGTGACCATCGGCAATATACACGCAAGGCATCTTTGAAAACACAGCAATAACCTTTGCAATATCCTCCACATGCCGGATCGCCCAGACCTTGTGTAAGGTGCCATCTGCATAGGTAAAATCAAGTATAGGATCTTTTATTAAATACCTTCTCAAGATAACCTCGATTTCCTCCTGAGAAGGATAAGTGATCAGCACAGGATTTGCATCTAATCCAGTTTGCTGAAGATAATCGGCCAGCAAGCGTTCCCGCCGCTCCACCGTAGTTTCATGTTTTTTGATATGACCGCTCAAATAGTCCTCTATAGCAGTCAAAGTCCAGATGCCGGTTTGTGTATACCCGTCGTGCCTGACCTGGTAAATATAAATAGCCGGCAAAGCATCTTTCAGCAGCACTTCATTTTCAATAAAGTGGTCTAAATTATCGCCTATCCTTTTATAGATCAGTTCCTGCCTGGTGCCCCTTAGATAAGGATTTTCCAGCTCCGGATTGATCAGGTGTAAATAGCTGAAGCTATTTTCCGAGGCAATCAGCTTAGCTTCTCCCATACCGTAGTTTTCCAATGGTCTGGTGACGACCTTCGACTGCAAATGTGGGGCTGGCATCAGGGCACAAAAGGGCTTTATCTCTGGCATATCAACTAAAAAGGGCTAAGCTATTTAAAAAACAGCATTAGCCCTTAATTCTTTAGTGTATTTATTTTTTAAAACCCTCAGTAAGAGATCTTTATTTTTTGAAGTGTTCTATGATCAATGTAGCCAGTTCTACGCCTATACGTTCCTGAGCTTCATTGGTTGCCGCACCGATATGCGGTGTCAAAGAGATCTTCGCATGCTGCAAAATCTCCGCTCTTGGCGTAGGCTCATCGTCAAATACATCCAAACCTGCAAAAGCCACTTTCCCACTGTCAAGGGCTGCTACCAGGGCAAGCTCATCAATGGTCCCGCCTCTTGAGCAATTCACCACACCAGCTCCTGGCTTCATTTTAGCAAATTCGGCTGCGCCCAAAATAGGCTTATCCGCAAAAGGGGTATGTAAACTGATAAAATCACTGCCAGAAATCACTTCATCCAATGAAACCGTCTTGAATGGAATTTCTACTGAAGCTCCGCCCTGGAAAGTCAAAGGCAAAGTACCTTCAGCAGGATAAAGATCATAAGCCAGTACATTCATACCCAATCTCAGGGCTACTTTGGCTGTCTCCCGACCTATACGTCCAAAACCGATGATCCCCATGGTCTTGCCCTGCAATTCCACACCACCGGCATAAGCTTTCTTAAGAGCGTTGAATTTTGTCGCACCTTCTACAGGCATTTTCCTGTTTGAATCCTGTAAAAAACGGATACCGGTAAACAAGTGTGCAAAAACAAGTTCAGCCACAGACAAAGAAGAAGCTGCCGGTGTGTTCACTACAGCGACACCTTTACTGCGGGCATACTCTACATCGATATTGTCCATACCTACTCCGCCTCTTCCAATCAATTTGATATTAGGTACCTGATCGATTAGTTCCTTGCGCAGTTTGGTTGCGCTTCTAACCGTGATTCCATCATAGTTCTTTAAAGCCTCGGCCAATTGATCTTGTGCGATTGTTTCCGTATCTACTGTAAAACCCGCTTGTTCTAATAATTCTTTACCGACAGGATCAATCCCGTCGTTAGCTAGTATCTTAATCATTCTATTCTGTTTTATCCGTGTTTTTCTGCAAAAATCTGCATCAATTCAATTAAACTATGTACGCTTGTAATCGGCAATGCATTGTACATTGACGCTCTGAAACCGCCTACACTTCTGTGTCCTTTGATCCCTTCAATACCGTTCTCTTCGGCAAATTTCAGGAATGGCTTTTCCAGTTCCGGGTTTTCCATTACAAAACATACATTCATTCTTGAACGGTCTTCTACCGCACATGCTCCTTTAAATAAAGGATTTCTATCTATCTCTGCATATAAAGCAGCTGCTTTGGCTTTGTTTTCTTTCTCAATTTCCGATACTCCGCCTTTTGATTTCAGCCATCTTAAGTTCAGCATGGCCACGTAAATAGAGAATACCGGAGGCGTATTATACATAGACCCTCCATCTTTGTGTACTGCATAATCCAGCATAGAAGGAAGACTTCTGCCAGATTTACCCAGGATTTCGTCTTTTACGATCACGATGGTCAGACCTGCAGGCCCAATATTTTTTTGTGCACCTGCATAAATCAGGTCATATTGAGCTACGTCGATGACACGGCTCATGATATCAGACGACATATCGCATACCACCGGAACATTCGTTTTCGGAAGCTCAAACAACTCTGTTCCATAAATCGTATTGTTTGAAGTGCAATGAAAATAAGCACTGTCTTCAGGAATCGTATAATCTTTAGGAATAAAAGTATAGTTGTCCGCTTTTGAAGAAGCCACAATATTGGCCGTTCCGAAGTTTTTCACTTCTTTAATGGCCTTATTCGCCCAAACACCAGTTTCCAGGTAAGCAGCTGTACCACCCTGGAGCAGTAAATTCATAGGTACCATTGCAAATTGCAAACTTGCTCCGCCCTGCAACAATAAAACGGAATAACCTTCGGGTACGTTAAGCAATTCCTTAACCAAACTTTCAGTCTCTTTGACCACTGCTTCAAACTCAGGAGTACGGTGCGAAATTTCTAAAATGGATAAGCCGTCTTTAAAATCTAAAACCGCCTTAGATGCTTGTTTAAATACTTCTTGAGGTAAAATGCAGGGGCCTGCGCCAAAATTATGTGTCATCTTTTATATGTGTTTTTAAGGTCTGGTAAAGTTAACTTTTTTATATGTATTACTATTTAGAATTTTTAAACTTTATGATCAGTTTCAGGCTCAACTGCCGACCTGTTAAGTAATTAGGAACAGCATATTGTATGTTGTCTACATCCTTCAGCCACAGATAGGAAACCGTGTTGTTGATATTCAACAAATTAAATACTTCGATCGAAGCAGAAAACGAACTAAAATATCTATCCAGAATCTTCGGTTTCCTGATCCCCGCATCGTCCAAAAAATCTTTGGAAAACCCGATGTCTACTCTTTTATACGCCGGGATATTAAAATCGTCTGTATAACGGATGCTGTTGGGTGCCCCTACCGGTAACCTCGATCCATAAAGTAAATTAATATGTACCTTATAGGTAGGACTATTCAGCAGGCGGTCCTGAAAATAAATAGAAAAATTTAGGCGCTGGTCGGTAGGCCGCTTCAAAAATCCCGGTTCTATCCTTTCTTTATTGCCTAAAGGATCTGTCTCTATATAAAAATCATTATAAATATCCTGATTGGCCTTCATATAAGACATCCGGAAAT
>Ga0160470_100489_pt1 | contig 16471 bp, 14 predicted proteins | sample HID1973I_E11MG_FD_108214 | JGI IMG/M metagenome (GOLD analysis project Ga0160470, IMG submission 108214) | Enriched mosquito-associated microbial communities from UW Madison campus, WI, USA - HID1973I_E11 MG | ecosystem: Host-associated > Arthropoda: Insects > Digestive system > Unclassified ... | reverse complement strand
TGTGTTGCTGCAGACCAATTGGCCCCACGCCGGACTCTCTTGCATCACTTTTGGTGTCGCTGCAGACCAGTTAGCCCCGCGTCGGACTCTCTTGCATCACTTTTTGTGTTGCTGCAGACCAATTGGCCCCACGCCGGACTCTCTTGCATCACTTTTGGTGTCGCTGCAGACCAGTTAGCCCCGCGTCGGACTCTCTTGCATCACTTTTGGTGCAGCAAGAGCGCTAGCCGCACTGCCCGTTCCGCCCGGCCTACAGCACGCGCAGCAGTTGCTGCAGCCCCGTCACCGCGAGGGGCATCTCGCCGGCTTCTTCCCGCCACGGCTGGTTCGCCTTCATCCAAATAACGCGCATTCCCGCTCGCGCCGCTCCCGCAATATCGTTAACCGGATGGTCGCCGATGAAAACGCATTGCTCCGGAGCCAACGCCAGCCGCGATAACGCAAGGCCGAATATGGCGGGGTCCGGCTTGCTAACGCCCGCTTCTTCCGACACGATAATAGCATCAAAATAGCCGCGTATGCCGAGCTTGTCGATTTTGCCATATTGAATAGCCGTTCTCCCGTTCGTCACCAGCCCCACCTTATACTTACCTTTGCAATAGGTTAGCAGCTCCTCGGCATGCGCCATGAGAATCGCGCTGTTCACATATTCGGACCGATAGAAGCGAAGCAATTCGCCGACTGACGGAGGCGCAGTCCCGTCCTGCCAAGGCAACGCGGTCCGCAGCTCCGCAAACAGAAGCGGCTTGTCCTTATATCCGTCCAGATCCCGTTCGATAATGTCCGCAACGATGCGGCCTCTCTCGTCTTCCGTAACGATATGCCCCACATAAACGTCCGCCAGCCGCTCCGCGAATTGTCTGAACGTCCGTGTCCGGTCCAGGACCGTATTGTCCAGATCGAATAAAATGCCGCGCAAATCCGTCATCGCCCATGTCCCCCATTCCTTGTATCAACGATTGGAGTCCAGTATAATCGCCGTATTGGAATACAGGAAATTGCATTTTTCACATCTTGGCATAGAGGTGATCGATATCACGACCTTTTATCATTTGGAAAGCTATCGCATTTTCTACCATACCGCTCAAATCGGCAACTTCACTAAAGCGGCGGAAACGCTCCATATTACCCAGCCGTCCGTCAGCTATGCGATCAAGCAGTTGGAGTCGGCGCTCGGCTTAAAGCTGTTTCATCGGCAATCCAAGGGCGTTGCGCTTACGGAGGAAGGAAAGGCGCTGTTTCATTACGTTGAGCAATCGTTCGCTATACTGGAGGCGGGAGAGGACAAGCTGCGGGCGATCAAAAGGCTCGAAGCCGGCGAGCTGCGAATCGGCGCCAGCGATTCGATGTTCAAGCATTTGCTGAAGCCTCATCTGCATACGTTCATGTCGCGGCATCCGCATGTTCATCTGCGCTTGTCCCACGGCAAAACGTCCGATATCGAGCGCAGGCTGCAAGAAGGCCAGATCGATTGCGGACTCGTTCATTTGCCGGTCGACGAAGAGCGGCTGGACGTTCATCCGCTCGTTCATGTACAGCCCGTATTCGTTGCCGGAGAGTCGTATCGGCGCTTGGCGGAAGGCGGCCCGCTTACGGCCGCGGCGCTGCGGGAGCATCCGCTGCTCCTGCTCTCGTCGGGCAGCAGCAGCCGGATCGGGATCGACCAATGGTTCGCCGCGCAGGGCGTCACGGTCGATGCCGATATCGAGCTGGGCAGCGTCGGCCTCATAATCGAATTCGCGCAGCTCGGCTTCGGCATCGCATGCGCGGCCCGCGAATTCGTTAGGCAGGAGCTTCGCGAAGGCTCGCTGTTCGAGCTTCCGACCGCCATGTCGATTCCGTCCCGCACGATCGCGCTGGCGACGCTGCGCGGCTTGCCCCCGTCTTTGACGGCGGCCGAGTTCGTGTCCATGCTCAGCGCTTCCTTCACCCGGCCCGCCGGCGTCGGCGAAGCCGAATAAAGCTGGCTCAACTTCGGATGCCCGCTCGGTTATCGGGTTATCATTCCGCCAAAAAGGGAGCCTTCCCGCAGTCATTGCATCATGACCTGCGGGAAGGCTCCCTTGTGACCGATCATTCTACTTGATCGCCGCCGCGAACCGCTCCGTAATTTCCATCGGCCGCGTGATCGCGCCGCCGACGACGGCCGACGCCGCGCCTAGCTCCAGACAGCGCTTCAGCATATCCGGCGTGCGCACGTTGCCCTCCGCGATAACGGGAATGCGAACCGCTTGCAGCACCGCCTTCAAAAAAGCGAAATCGTCGTCGTACAGCTTCGACGATGACGTATACGCCGTATAGCCGTGCAGCGTCGTCGAGACGCAGTCGAAGCCGAGCGCTTCCGCGGCGACCGCTTCCTCCACGGTCGAAATATCGGCCATCAACTGCACCCCTGCGCCGCGCTCCCGGCAGTAGGCGACCAGCTCGGCCGTCGTCGCGCCTCCCGGGCGGGGACGGAGCGTCGCATCGAGCGCAATCATCTCGCAGCCGCTGTCGAGCAGCTCGTCGATTTCTTGTTTCGTCGCCGTAATGAACACGTCGCTGTCCTCGTAATCGCGCTTGACGATGCCGATCACGGGCAGGCCGACCTCGCCTTTGATTGCGAGAATGTCTTCCTTCGTGTTGGCGCGGATGCCAACCGCTCCGCCCTTCATCGCCGCGAGCGCCAGCTTGGACATAATGAACGGGCTGTGCAGCGGCTCGTCCGGCAGCGCCTGGCACGACACGACAAGTCCGCCCGCGATTTGCTTAAGCATGGCTTTCGGCCCCTTGCGCAGACCGAGCATGCGCGTACTTCGCGGCAGCCGCAACGATATCCCGGTTCAGCTCGGCCAGTGAAGCGTGATCCTCCGGACGAACCGGCAGCAGCGGCAGGCGAGGCTCGCCCGTCTCGATGCCGCGCAATTGCAGGATGAACTTGCATGCGCCATACAACGACGGATAGCCAAGCAGCCTTGTAATAAAACCGTTCACCGCCGTCTGGAGCTCCTGCGCCTCCCGAATGCGGCCCAGCCCGAACAGGCGATCGAGCGCGCAGAACAGCTCCGGCATGACGCCGTACGTGCCGCCGATGCCGCCGTCCGCACCCATGATTCTGCCTGCGAGGAACTGCTCGTCGGGACCGTTGAACACGAGAAAATCGTCGCCGCCCGCCGCCTTGTATTGCTGCAGGTCGAACGTGCTGTCGCCGGACATTTTGACGCCGATGACTTTGTCCTGCGCGGCCAGCTTGCGGAGCAGCGGCACCGGCAGGTTGAAGCCCGTCGTCTGCGGAATGTTGTAAATGATGAACGGCAGCGACGCGCTGTCGATCATCGACTGCCAATGATGCTCGACCGCCGCCTCCGACAGCCGGTAGTAGATCGACGGTACGGCCGAGATCGCGTCCGCGCCGCACTGCTCGGCATGCTTGGACAGCTCGACGCTGTCGCGGGTCGAATTGGCGCCGACGTGTACGATGACGGTCAGCTCGCCCTTGACCTCTTCCATGACCGCTTCGAGCATCGCCTTACGCTCCGCGACGCTTTGCAGTATGCCTTCGCCCGAGCTGCCGCCGACATACAGTCCTTTTACGCCGGTCGATGCATAATGACGGGCCAGTTTCTTCGCGCGCTCGCGGCTTACCTCGCCGTTGTCGTCATAAGCGGAATATAAAGCGATATAAATGCCTTGGAATTTAGCTACAAGTCCGGTTGTCATGATGTTCACGCTCCGATTGTTCATTATAGTAAGGATACACCGCGCCCAGCAGCGCGGCCCGATTGCCCAGCACGGCCGCTTTCAGCCCGGTCCTCGAAAAGCCGGCCGGAAGATATTCGTCCATATGCGTTTGAATCCGGTCGATCAAAAACGACTTCTGCTCCGATACCGCCCCGCCAATGACGATGAGCGCGGGATCGACCGTCAGGACGACTTCCGCCAGTCCTCTGGCAATCTGCTCGGTCCAGCGGTCGATCAATCCGAGGCACGCCGCGTCTCCCGCCCGCGCCTGCTCGAACAGCTCGCGGCCGCCGCCATCGAAGCCCGGCAGCTCGCGCGCCGCCTGCTTCATGAGCGCCGACATGGATGCGCGCTGCTCGTAGGTCGTGCCGGTCGCCTTGTCGTACAAGGCGTGGCCGATCTCGCCCGCCCGGCTGCTGTGCCCGGTGACGACCTTGCCGCCGATGAACAGTGCGCCGCCGATGCCCGTGCCGATCGCGGCGCAGAAGAAGTGCTCGCAGCCCTGCGCGGCTCCCTTCCAATGCTCGCCGAGCGCAGCCGCGTTCACGTCGTTCGCGACGATAGCCGGAATACCGTATCGCCGCTCGACGAGCCGCTTCAGGTTCGTGCCCGCATAGCTCGGCATCGTCTCTCCCGCATATACGATCTCGCCGCTTGCCTGATCGACGACACCCGCAGTGCTGATGCCGACGCCTTCAATGCCCTCGAACAAAAACCGCATCCGGTCGATAATGCCGTATACCGCCTCGGGAATGCGGATATCGGCCTGCCCTTTGGGCGTAGCGACCGATTGATGGAACACGATAGCCGCCTCTTCGTCGAGGACGGCGAATTTGATCGCGGTGCCGCCGATGTCGATTGCGATATACCGTCTCATCGTTTATTCCGCTCCTTCGATTATTCCTTCACGGCGCCGATTGAGATGCCGCGGGTGAAATACTGCTGGAACAAAATAAAGATGAGCAGCATCGGGATCGCCGCGACGGTGGCGCCAGCCATTTTGTAAGCAAAATTCGGATTCAGATCCTGCATAAGCGTGGCGACGCCGACCATCAGCGTCTTGCTGTTCTTCTCCTGCCCGACGACAAGCTGCCAGAGGTAATCGTTCCATACTTGGACGAAGTTCAGGATGAACAGCGCGCCGATGCCGGGCTTCACGATCGGCAGCAGCACCTGCACGAACGTCCGCACCTCGCCTGCCCCGTCGATTCTTGCCGCCTCCCGCAGCGCGTCCGGCGCGCTGTCGAAGAAGCCTTTGAGCAGGAACACGCCGAAGGCGATCGCGACGTTCGGCCAGATCATGCCGTACAGGCTGTTGACAAGCCCAAGCTGCTGCGTCAGCCGGAACAGCGGTACGATCATGACTTCCTTCGGCACCATCATGCTGGAGACGAAGACGATAAAAATAACGGTTCTTCCTTTGAAGCGAAGCTTCGAGAACGCATAGGCGGCCATCGAGCTGGCGACGACGACAAGCACGGTCGTTACGCCCGCCACGAACAAGCTGTTGAACGTCCAGCGAAGCGCCGGCTGGTTATGAAACACTTCCATATAGTTGTCGAACGTGAACGTCTTCGGCCACCAATCCGGCGGCATCTTGATGACGTCGGAGCTGTTTTTGAGCGAGCTCGTGAACAGCCAGTACAGCGGAAATAAATTCAAGACGGCGAAAAAAATAATGACGATATTGGAGACGACATCGTATAACTCTCTTTTTTTCGAAGATTTCGCTTGTTGCCGCATCGTTGATCCTCCTTACTTCTCTTTGAACATCGCTCTAAGCTGAGGCACCGATAGCAGCAGCGTGATAACGAACATGATGACCCCCACCGCGGAAGCGACGCCAAGCTGGTTGTACTTGAAGGCGTTGTTGTAGAGATAGTACATCATCGTGACGGTCGCGTTGTTCGGTCCCCCGCCGGTCAGCATCTGGATGACAACGAATATTTTCAGCACGGCGATAATGTTGATGATAGAGATGTAGATCGTCGTCGGCTTCACGAGCGGAATCAAAATTTGGAAAATAACGCGCAGGCGGCTCGCGCCGTCCACCTCGGCCGCCTCGAACAAGTCCTTGGGAACGCCGATCATGGACGCGATATATAGGATGATCGCCTGGCCGACATTGGTCGCGAAGGTGACGAAGATGACGACCGGCAATACCGTATTTTTGTTGCCAAGTAGATTGAATGTGCTCAGGTTCATCTCCCGCGCGGCATACGAAATAAGTCCGTTGGCCGGATTGAGCAGAAAGCCCCATACCATGCTCATGACGACCATCGATACCATGACCGGGATGTAATAGCTGCCTCGAATGAACGAGACGTACTTCGCGTTCTTGTCGAACACGGCCGACGAGACGAACAGCGCGAACCCGACGGTTAGAATGACGATGAAGATGACAAAAATAACGGTGTTAAAAATCGATTTGAAAAACACGGGATCGTGGAACAGCGTGACATAGTTGTCGAAGCCGACAAACGTTTCCTGCTTGTATTGAACCTTATACAGACTTAACCGGATACCTTCCAGAATCGGATACACGATAAAAAGGAGAAACAGGAGCAGTTGCGGCAGTATGAACAGATAGCCCGTGACGTTATCCTTCCAGACCTGATTGCGTAATTTCATGGTTATCCGTTCCCTTTCTTATTCGGCTCCCCGCCGCCCCGGAGGACGGCGGAAGGCCGAGTATTGATCGCGCCGGACGGATTTCCGGCGGCTTGGCTTTACGATTGAGACAGGGTTCAGCCGAACCGTGCCGCTTGGCTAGTCCGTTACTTGATAACAGAGCTTTCCCGCGCCTTCTGAATGACGGCGTTGCCTTTGCTCTCGTAATCTTTGACCGCTTGCTCCGGCGTTTTCTCGCCGACGTACATCGCCTGCAGCTCCGGATACAGCACTTGGCGAAGCTCGCTGTAGCCCGGCACGTTGCCCGTGAAGCTGAACATATGCGACGCATTCGCGTCGTAAGCGGCGAACAGCGGATACTGATCCTTCAAATCCTTAACGACCGAGCCGCGGACCGGAACGCTGTTCTTCGACGCCTTGACAAGCTCCGGATCGCTGGAGAAAAATTGGACGAAGTCCTTCGCCACTTCCGTCTTCACGGCATCGCCCGTCTTGAAGACGCTCGCGCCGACCACGTACGTGAACGTGAGCGGATTGCCGGTTACAGACGGAATGTTCGCCAGACGAATATCGAACTTCGGCGATTTGCCGGCGTTCATATCGGCTTTCGCGTTGTTGAATAGAATCGAGTTCGTGAAGCTGACCGCAAGCTGCTGGTTCTGGAACATCGCGTTCGCGTCGTTCGAGGATACCGATTCTGCGCCCGGATTCGTGTATCCGGCGTCATAGATGCTCTTCATCCATTGCGCCGCCTTGACGCCCTTGTCGTCGCCGAGCACGATATTGCCGTTGCCGTCGAAGAACGAGCTGCCGTACGAGCGCAGGTAAGCAAGGTTCCAGGTATCACCTTGATTGTTAAGCGCATAAAGTCCCATCGGATAAGCGTTCGGATATTTGTCCTTCGGCAGCTTCTCTTTCAGCGTCTTTAGAATGTTGTTGTACTCGTCGAGCGTCCATGTCTTGATCTCGTTCTCGCCGCCGATCGCCGCATCGAGACCCGCCGCCCGGAACATGTCGGCGTTGTACGCCAGCGTGCCCGGATTATGGGAGAACGGATAGAAGTAAATATCCTTGTCCTTGCCGTACGTTACGTTGTCCCAATAGCCTTGGTCGATATCTTTCTTCGCGGTGTCGTCGACGATGTCGTTCAGCGGCACCAGTGCGCCGCGATGCGCATAATCGCCCATCGCAAAAACGCTTTCAAAGAAAATATCGGGAGGCGTTCCTCCGTTCAGGTTGACGTTCAGCAGCTCGTCCCGCTGATCGCCGGCGACGACCTGCACGTTCACTTTCACGTCGTACTTGCTGTATTGCTTGGCGAACTTGTCCGCCGCATATTTGAAGAAGCTGTCGTAGTCGGCATCCGGCTCCGTCGCGTCGAACACGCCTTTCCATTGCGGCGTAAGCCATAACGCGATTTCGACCTTCTTCTTGCCGCTTGCTTTGCCGCCTTCGTTCTGGCTTGCGTCCGTGCCCGTCGATTTGCCGGAGCAGCCGGCCAATAACGCGATGACAAGCAGGAACGAAGCGATAGTCGTCATTCGTTTGCGAGTGTTAAACATGGAACTTTTCCCCCTTGATGGTTTGGTCTTTGAAGCTTAGAGCAAAGACGCTTTCACCTTGACGACGATCTTCTTCAGATCCGACACGTCCGTGTCCGTCAAGCATGGGCGGTGAATATCGTCCGGGAACAGCACCATGTACATGCCCGGCGTAAGCCTGATCGCCGTCTCGCCTTGGATCTCGCCGTATAGGGCGTAATCGTTATCCGTATCGTACGGCTGTTCGGGACGGTACGAACCGTCGTCGCGCGCCCAGCCGATCAGTTCCTCGCCTTCAAGCACGTAATGGATATCGATATACCGTTCATGCTTTTCGGCTGGCTGCTCGTCCTTCCGCTTGGTCTTCAATTGCATCAACCGCGCGTACATATCCTCTCCCCGGATCGGGTGGACGCCTTCTTCCAGTATGCCCTTATCCCATTCGGCCAAATAATCGATCGCCCGGCCAAGGACCGGATGCATCCACTGCCGCTGAGTCTTCCATTGATCGACGGAACCTACAATCATGTCGCTCTACCCTCCTCGTCTAAGGTGGCTGAAAGCCGAGTGCCGGGAATACCACTTGCCTCCGACCGGCTTCTACGCTCATTATAGTGCGATGAAAGCGCCGCCAATAGGAACGGAGTTATCGAGAATCGTTCACCATTTTTGGATCGGAGAGCGAATGTTCACGATTTTACGATAGAATATTCACAATTTTATGAATGCGCTTACAAAATAAAAAACCGCCTTATCCTGCCGGGCGATTTACGCTGTTGCGGCTTTGCGGAACGGGCGGCATCGACGCCGGGGACTAAGGGAGCGACGCCCTATCGCGGACTAGGGCGTGGCTGCTTGCCGCGCCTTCCGCTAATGTCTAGCGTCCAGAGCCAAGCGGCTAACGCGTAATGCCTGTGCCTGTGCCTGTGCCTGTGCCTGTGCCTGTGCCTGTGCCTGTGCCTGTGCCTAACGAATTGTACACCCGCTATCCCCCGCCCTTTTGCGGTTTTGAGTATCTAACGAACTCCAGTAACCCTATTCGCCTAATTGAGCGCCTGATTCACCGGGTTTGCGCCATATAGCCATTCTGCGATTCGTTAGATCCGCTAAGCGGCCGGTTGAGGCCGAATAGCGTCTTCACGATTCGTTAGCGTCCCCGCCGCCACCTCTTACCGCTGCTGCCGCTTCTGTTACCGCCGTCTCCCCCGTTATTGCTGTTGCCGCTGCTTCTATTGCCGCCGTTTACGGTTCGTCAGCACTCGCCTCGCTCATTCGCCCCGCTCATGCTCCGCCGCTGCCGCTGCGCGCGGTAGTGCTGCGGGCTGACGCCTTTGAGCTTTTTAAATATCCGGCCGAAATAGTTAATGTTCTCGTACCCGACCTTCTCCGCGATGGAGTAGCTCGGCAGGCTCGAATGCTCCAGATAGCGGGCAGCCTCCTCGACCCGCATCACGTTGATCCAGTCGGTAAATCCTAACCCGGTCTCCTTCTTGAAAATCGTGCTCAAATAGCTTTCGCTCATCTTAATCATGTCCGCGGCCTGCTTGAGCGACAATTCCTGCGCGATATTCGCCCTCATGTAGTCGATCAACCGCTTGATATCCTCGCGTGAAGGCTCCCGTACGCCCGAATCGGATAGCGCCGCCTGCGCCGCCGTGTAGAAATCGGCCGCTTCCTCCCAATCCGCCAACTCGCCGCTCGTCTGCGCTTGAAGCGACAGGCCGAGCAGCCGACCGGCCGCATTCGCCAGTTGCTCGACGACCTGCTCCGGCTCGGGACTCGGCTCGCCGCCGGATCCGGACCGGACGGCCAGTAGCGCGACTAGCTCGTTGTCTCTCACGGACAACGGCTCGCTGTCCAGCATGCCGCCTAGCTCCGATTCGATCAAATGCTCCAGCAGCCGCGCAGCCGACTGCTCCATCGCCCCGTCGCGCGCCCGCTTCGCCCGCAGCACAAGAAGCACGCGACCCGGCGGCAGCTCCTCCGCCAGGTCGCTTTCGTTCTCCCCCGCCATCGCAGCCGGCTCGCCCTTCAGCAACCGCGCCAGCAAGCGGGCTCTGCTCGCCTTGCGATCATCCGCATGCGCGACCGGCTGTGCCGCCGGGACCGCAGCCTCCGCCTGCTCCGCCGCCAGCTTCCGCGAAGCCTCGATCAGCAGATCGAGCAGCTCGGACGGCTTCAATGATGTCTTCAGCAAGTAGTCCTGCGCGCCAAGCTTCATCGCTTGCCGTACGTAATCGAATTCGTTATGGCTGCTCAGCACGATGACAAGCATGCGAGGATACCGCCGCTTCACGGCCTCGATAAGAGCAAGCCCGTCCATGCGCGGCATGACGATATCGGTCAGCAAAATATCCGGCGCCTGCCGCTCCATCAGCTCCAGAGCCTTCTCCCCGTCTCCCGCGTCGCCAATAAACTCGAAATCGTGCTTATCCCAATCGATCAACGCCTTAATGCCCAGACGAACCAGCAGCTCGTCATCGACCAGCATCACCTTCAGCTTCACTCTTCTTCCCCCTTCGATACGCGGCGCGCCGGCAGCACATACCGGACCGTCGTGCCTTTCCCCGGCTCGCTATAGATGCGAATGCCGTACGGTTCCCCGTACTGGAGTCGCAGACGGTCGTGCACGTTGCGAACGCCGATCCGGTTCGGCATTCCCTCGCCCGCAATGGCCCCCTCTTCAAGTCCCGTGCGGACTTCCGCCAGCCGCTCGCCTGTCATGCCCACGCCGTCGTCCGACACATCGAGCACGAACGACGCCTCCTCGACCCGTGCCGTCACCACGAGCCGTCCCGCCCCGCCCGACGGCTCGATGCCATGAATCAGACTGTTCTCAATCGTCGGCTGCAGCATAATTTGGATGACCTCCTGCTCCATCAGATCGTCCGGCACGTCGATCTCCAGCTCGACGCCATGAAATTTCATGCGCATCAGCCCGACATAATTTTGAATATAATCAAGCTCCTGCCGAAGCGGAATGAGGCTGCCGCCCCTGCCGATGCTGCCCTCCAGAATACCGCCCAGATTGGACAGCATGTCCCCGACCTCCCCATCTTGACGAAGGTAGGCCATCCACTTGATATTGTTGATCGTATTGAGCAAAAAATGAGGATTGATCTGCGCCTGCAACGCGCGAAAACGCATGTCCTCCTTCTGCTCGTACTCCTCCTTCACCCGGATCAGCAGTCCGCGAATTTCTTTCACCATCCGGTTGTACGTCTCGATCAGCGAGGCGATCTCCTGCGGTCCGGACACGGACAGCGTTGAGTGAAACCCTTTGTCCTCCAGCTCCCGCATTCTTTTGCGCAGCAGCATAAGCGGCTTTGAAATGCCATACGAGATCGACAGCGTAATAAGCAGGAAGACGATAAAAATAAGCACGAAGACGATTCCATTCGTATAACGGATGTCGAATATTTCTTTGAATACGGTATCGTACGGCAGCAACTGCACGAGCTTCCAGCCGTTAATGCCGACCGTGCCGTAGTTGACGATCCATTTGTCCCCGTCCTGCTCAATAATTTGCTGACCGTTCTTGTTCGCTTGAACCGCGGCCATGTAGCTTGCGCCGGATAGGCTTTGGCCAACCATCGATTTTATCGGACTGGAGACGACGACGCCTTCCTGATCGACAAGATACACTTCGCCCTTCAAACCGCCAAGATAACGCCGTAAGTCCATTTCCGTCACGCTGAACACAACCATACCGATATTGCGGGCCGATTGCAGCTCTGTAATGGTTTTGACGAGCGTCACAATCGGCTTGCGGTCCATATAGAGCCGTTCCTTGAAGTTGAACATCCACTTCTGCTGATACGGCTTGCCCATCATGTCCTTGTACCAGTCGGCGCCGACGTATTGCTCATGGAGCTGCTCGGGCAGGTAGCTGGTGCTCAACCAGCGGCCCTCCCGGTCGAATAACGTCACGTACGTATTGGTAAAATAAGAGCTGTACAGTCGATTCAGCACCGTGTCGTTCAGTCGCAGCTTCTCGTACGGCGTATACGATTCCGGCTCCTTGAGCAGCTTCGTAATACTCGGATTCGTCGCGATATCGACCGAAGACCGCTGCATCTCCTCCAGAAACAGGCCGATATTCCAATTGACCAGATACAGCGATTCTTGCGCGGAGCTGCCGATTTTGCGCTCGATTACGTTCTCCAGCGTCTTGTTCGTCCAATTGAACGTTATTATAAATGGAATTATAAGGAATATTAATGTGGATATAAAAATTTTCGTTCGGATCGAATTCCAACGGCCATACCATAATTGCGATAACCGCATGGATCTCATCCCCCTCTAATCGATGTCGACCTTAATTTTGCTATTATTATATATTTATTTTTTGTTTTTAGCATCTGGAAGGCCGAGCGGCTTCATACGGCTAACGGTTAGCTTTCCCCATCTTGGGAACGATTAACGGGCGAAGCGATGAGCCAGCTTCGCGCCGGAGCGGAGGCTTGCCCCGACGTGGCCATAAAAAATAACCCTTGCTCGCAAGGGTTATCTCGAATGCTTTGCAGCGCGTCCTGAAGCATGATCGGCTCAGAAGCGACCTGACATGATCGCTTTTTCATTGAAGATAAATTTTGCTTCCGGCAGTAATACTCGATCAATGTATTTGAAGATGATCGATTTCATATCGGCCATCGGATAGCGCTCAGTGTGGATCTTGTACAGCTTTTGTTTCTTTAGCGTAGCAAAAAAGCTTTCCATCCTTGCGTTGTCATAACAACGCCCTGTGCCGCTCATGCTCTGAATGGCCCCTCGTTTAGCCAGACGCTCACGGAATGCATGGCTCGTGAATTGGCTGCCTCGATCGATCGCTGTGATAAATCATTCCGCGAGCATTTCTTGCTTTACAGGCGTTCTCAAAAGCCTCCATGCAGAGTTCCTTGCGCATGTTGTCGTCCATAGCGAGACCCACGATCTCTCCGTTAAAACAATCCAGTACCGCGGACAGATAGAGCTTGCCGTCTGAACAGGGGATTTCGGTGATATCCGATAACCACTTTTGATTGGGTGCTGAGGAACTGGAGTCTCTTTGGATCAGGTTTTCGCTCTTTTGAACTGTGGCATCCTCGCGTGTAATGCCGTTCGGATGACGCTTCGCTTTCTTCAGCAGACCGTGATTCTTCATGATGCGATAGACGGTGCTGTAGCTGGTCGTGATCTCGAATTGTGACAGTGCCAGCAGGATACGCTGAACACCATAATTGCTGTTATCTTCATGTTCTCCAATGATTGCTTTCATGTTGACCAGAAGGCGTTCCTGCCGCTCCTGTTTGGGTGTGGGCTCCAAGCTACGGTAATAGCCCGATTCGCTGACAGCAAGTACTTCGCACATCTCCTTGACGGTCCATCGATCCCGTCGTTCACGGAGGTAAGCATAGAGCGGGCATGCCTTTACCGCTTCCGGTCTTTTGCGAAAAACCGAGTGCGTCCTTAAGAATTTCATTCGCGCGGCGCAACTCGCCTATTTCTCTTTCTAATTCGTTCACGCGCAGTCTTATCGGCAGATGCATAAGCCCGTCCGCTCCCGATATGCGCTCCGTCGCCGTGCAGGGTTCTTCGCTTTCTCCATTGCTGCAGGGTATAGTAGGCTACGCCTAACTGCTCGGCAGCTTTCTTTGGTCCAATCTCATCGCTCAATCTTACGGCTTCTTCTTGAATGCCTTGTCGTACCGATTCATGGTCGCTCATCCCCTCGTTAGCTTTCATTTTATTTCATACGAGGGTGTTATTCGACTGCATTTTTATCGTAGCACTCCAAAGGTGGGCTTTCACGTTCTGGCTTGTTACCGCCTGTGACCTTTCCTCACTTCGCTCGGAAGCCTTCGCTACGCTTCGGCTCTTTCTTTCTCTTTTCATTCAGGGAAGATCATGTGATTCAAGTGAGGAACCCTCTTTAGTTCTTAATATAGCGCGCACTTTTATACGGCGTATTCGCCCACTCTCGACAGTACCCTATTTCTCGTAGAGCATGGCGCGTTCCCATAAGAAGCCTGTATGACCCACATAAGAGCGCACGTCAGTTTCCCGCATAAATTTTCTATAAATAGGAAATATACCGAATATTTATTCGTTCTTCCGCAGGGTTTATACCATATCTATACCAGTAGGTTATCAATGAAGCAAAACCAATCGAAAATTCGTATCAATTATTTTCCGGTCAGGCCACCCCATACTTATCGACATGTCGAATCTGGTTGGAGTGAGTGATTACAGGTAATAGAAATCGGGCAAATTCCCATTCTATCCTCGAAACAAAAAAAACGGTCACAGCAGGATAGTAGCGCCCACCTACGGCGGTTTCCGGGCGTTTAACGCCCAACTAGCCGCCATGGGATGAGTGAGAATTAATCAAACCCATACCTTAACACTCTGCTCGGTCTTTGCACGTGTAAACCAAACAGCAGCCTACGCAAAAGCGGGACTACAGTTCCCCGCTCACCGAGAGAACTGACCATGTATTATTAAATCAAAGGAGAGCCGCCCGATTCATTCGGCACTGGGTGGTGGCTATCAAGAGAAAAAACCACATGGAGTTGTTACACCATTTACATACCGTTACAGGCAGTAAAGGATTAAATTCATGTCTGGATGATTGTCTTTTCACAATAGAAACGCAATAAGCCCTTCCCAGCCATTGTAGCCGAGAAGGGCGATTCTATTAATTGGTTATTTCTTCATCTCGTCGAATACCTTTTTCTCAACCTCAGAGAAGCTGTCGTAGCTATCCAAGTAGGTTATGAACTTTTCATTCTCTAATTTTCCGTATATCTTTTGACCAGAAGTCGAATATATTTTACAAGAATTAGTCTTACCATTCATTATAGAATAAGAATCACCAATTACGTATAGGACACCTTGTAATTTTTTATATTTAATTACATTGTAATCCAATATCGTCATATCAATATTTTCATCATAGGCTACCAGCTTTAGTCCATCAGGAAATTTCCCTATCTGGAATTTCCCACCTGAAGTTACCTCGACCGTATCTTTTCCAATTGGATATTTAGACTGACTTGTGCAACCGTTTAACAAGCACATTATTAAAGTTACAACAGTCAATCCGATTAACAGCTTCATAAATTGCTTCATCAATCGTTATCCCCCAAATTACTTGATTTTTATAGTAAAACTAATAGTTACATTATAGGGTACTATTGCACCGCTTTTTTGCGACAAATAGGCAGCATCATTAGGTATCCATATCGTTGGATTATCTTTATACCTCTCTTCATCTGGCAAAACAAACTCCGTGTAATCATAAACATCTGTCATTGTACAGTTTAATATCCAAGTGCCATCAGATTGCCGATACCCTGTAACTTGCATATTATAGTTGTGTATTGCAGCCTCCAGATCACCTGATACAAATTCACCTGAAAAACTCATTTGAATATGATCTGAGTACCTAAGGGCCCCTGAACTAATTACATTAACATTTAATGCCTCTTTAAATGAGTTATCTTTCTTAATTAATGATGCAGCATACGAATCATCACCATAATATAGATCCTTCGGATTATCTCGTAAGAGTGTAGCATTAAATCGGCCGTTAGATTGTAACCGTACACTCCTCTGATCCCCTCCTCTGCAGCTGTTTTCCAGATCTTCCGCTGGGCAACTTTTTGGGCGTCATCTGCAAGGTTAACTGTAGCGTTCCAGGCAGCCTGTAAACCTTGTGTAGCTTTATTCCACCCATTTGATACCCAATTATTACCACTTGGATCTATGCGTGTTAGAGGGTTATTCCCCACATACGAATAAAGATTCAAACTCAGCGGATTTGTAATATCCCCTTCATACGTATCCTAGTTTATAAAGCGGATACTAGACATAAAGAAGGTGGTAACTGGAACGTTACTCCCAATTACCACCAATTATATCATCCTGCTTGCTTTATCGGTGCATCTGGCATGATGTAAGCTGACTTCTTTTTCATCATTGCGTAGATGATGTTAACCAGCTTCCTCATGATGCAGATAATGGCTTGCTGCTTCGTCTTTCCCTCGGATATCCTTTGTTCATAGTATGAATGAAAATAAGGATTCCTCGGTTCTTTCTTCGTACGTGTAACGGCTATCTGACGAATAGCAAGACCTTTGAATATATCATGCAACACTCGGTTTCCCTGCTTACTCTTATAATTGCGTGACTTGTTTCCTGAGCTTGCGGTTACTGGAGCAATCCCTGCAAATCGAGCAAGCTTATCGGCATTAGAAAAACGATGAATATCACCGATTTCTGAAACAAGTTCTGCTGCCGTCACAACATCAATCCCAGTCATGGATTCAAGCTGGAAGCCAAGCTGTCCCATTAACTGCTCAATCTCAACTTCAACCCCAGCAATCTCCTTTTTATAGAAGATGATAGTTCTCACCTGACTGACCACGACCGAATCACGTGAATCCTGAAAGTCTCTATATGTATCACCATCAGCAGTGTCAACATCGGCCGAAAATTCCCCAAAAGTATCGCTCGAAAATTCCCCGGTTTTATCGGTCGATTTCCGATTCGCCGGCAGGCTCAGGGCGGAAGAAGCCGGCCTTTTTCTTTTCCTTGAT
>Ga0160470_100482_pt1 | contig 16694 bp, 12 predicted proteins | sample HID1973I_E11MG_FD_108214 | JGI IMG/M metagenome (GOLD analysis project Ga0160470, IMG submission 108214) | Enriched mosquito-associated microbial communities from UW Madison campus, WI, USA - HID1973I_E11 MG | ecosystem: Host-associated > Arthropoda: Insects > Digestive system > Unclassified ... | reverse complement strand
CGGGCCGTTCATTGCCGCCGGGTGTCTACCGCCATCCGCTGGTCCCGGCCGGCATGTACTGGCAGCAGGCGAGGGACTATTGCGAGTGGCTAGGCAAGCAGACCGGCGTGCCCTTCGGTCTGCCAACCGAGGCGCAATGGGAGTATGCCGCGCGTAGCCGTGGCCAGAACTTCCTCTGGGCGACGGACAACGGGCATATGGACAAGGGCCGCAACATGGCTTCCGATGAGCAAAAGGAAAAGCTCAGGCCGGTGGTTCGGACCCGCCCTCATGAACCTTCCTATGCCCTCCGTGCCATGCTGTTCCCGGTGGGAATCTTTCCACCCAATCCGCTCGGGTTATATGACATGAACGCCAACGGATGGGAGTGGATGCAGGACTGGTATGACGAGGACTGGTACCGCGTCAGCCCCGAGCACGATCCGAAGGGACCGCCGACCGGATCCTTGCGTTCAATTCGGGGATATTCGGGGGGCGACTATATCTCTGGCCTCAACATCAAGCGCTTTAAGCGCGATCCCATGATGACTGGGAAAGACATCCGAACGGGCGCCATTGGACCCGGATTCAACGTATCGCACACTGTTCGCTGTGTGGCAAACATCGACCGCGCTATCGCACAGCCGCAATGACCCCATCGCCCAGCGTCTTCCATCCACGAACCGAGGAGAAATCATGAATGCAATCGTATTTGAAGGGGATCCGACCGATCATGGCGGCTATGTGATGACAGCAACGTCCACCATTTTCGAAGGCGGAAAGCGCGCGGCCCTGCTTGGTGATCTCGTGTACTGCCCACGGGAAGGGCATGGCGTGAACCCGATCATCGAGGCCGATGAGACCATGTTTTCCGATGGGAAGCGTCTGGTCACCCATCTCTGCAAATCGGCGTGCGGATGCACGATCTTTGCCACGCACTCCACACTTTCAGCCGGTTGATCCATGTCGTGGTCCATCCCCAGCGTTCCGCCGCGTCAGCGACCGGAAGCGATCAAGCTACACATATGGCTGCCCATCCTCGTCGTGATCATGGGGATTGGCGCAGCAGCCGTACTACTGTTCTGGCCGCAAGACAGATCGACTCACACGCCGAAGTTTTGGCTGCTTCTGGTCGGTGCCCCCGCCAGCGTCTGCGCAGTGCTATTCGGCATGATCCTCACGCGGTGGGAGCGGAAGCAAGTCGTTGCCGACGAGAGCGAGCGGGAGGCGACGCGGCTGGCTTCACTTTGGCGTGCGTGGGCCAGACATCATCTGGGGGCAGTGCGCGCAGTCGCGTTTCTGCCAACCATTCAAACGGCGGAGCAGCTTGTCGCGGGTGAGGTGGCCATGCCGGTGAACCTGCAACGCTCGGTCGGCTTCTACTGGGGCGAGAAGGACAAGGCCGACATCCGGCGGGATCGACTCCTTGGTTTGGTGGTGGACCGGTTTGCCGATGATCTGGCCAATGTTCGGTCCCTTGAGGTCGTGCTGATCCTGGATGGCACATCACAGGCGGGCGCGGCCCAATGGAAAGCCGAGAGCGGACGCCTGCTGGCGGAAGCATTGCCTGGGATCGCTTGCGACATCCGCGTTGCCGACGCCACAAGCTGCGTGGCGCGACTGGAAGCCAATCTCGGTCAGGATCAGATGCCCGCACAGCTGATTGTTGCCGCGCAGATCTGGGCAGATGCCGGCGAGAACACCTTCAGCGAAGGTGGCGCGGCAATACTGCTGAGTCCCCGCACGGCCGGTCGCTCAGTGTCTGGCGCGCAGCCTGAGGCGTTGGCAGGACGTATCTGTCGGCCCATGACATCGCAATCCTCCGCTATGGCCGATGATGTTTCCACGATGCTGAACATGCAGGTCGTGCCCGGCAGCTTGCAACAAGTCTGGTCAAGCGGTTTGAATCGGGCGTGCAGTACTGCGATGTTAGGCGCGCTATCCACCGGAGGCGCGGATAACCCGACGGTTATTCAGCTGGAAGACGCGCTGGGCGTCCCGGGGCCCGTCAGCGGATGGATGGCCCTTGCCCTTGCACTGGAAGCAGCACGGCACGGCAAGACGCATCAGTTGGTCGCGTGGCAGGAGTCCGACGCGGAGCGCGTGCACTTGTGCGTGGTCGCGCCGGTACAGCCTGGAGGAGCGTGAATTGCGAAGCTACACACTGGGACGATGGCTGATTCTTGCGGGCGCGTTCGTTGCGGCAGCCATCTACGTCGGCCTCTCGGTGGAGGCCAGTCAGATCCGTCCTTGGTTGACTGAGCATCGTGTAGCGCTTGCAGCCATAGGTTTGGGCGCGTTGATGTGGGCCGTTGTTGCATTGTTTCGGCGGCGACTGGTTCGCCACGAAGTTCGGCAGGCGTCTAAAGCGCAGGGATTGGAGCCCCCCGAGGCTGCCAGCGAGGCAATCATGGAGGCTAAGGCCGGCACTGCGTCGGCGGTAGGGAATCTGCTAGAACTCCGGGCACTGCTGCGCGCGCAGAGGGGCTTCCGCTGGCGTGACCCCCTGCCGTGGCTACTGCTGACTGGGGACGACGCGGCAGTCGGCCGGCTGGTTCCCGGACTGGACCGACAAGGCTGGCTGAGCACCCCTGATGCGGTGCTGCTGTGGAGCAAGGCGGGCAAGGACGGCCAACCGGATATCGCCTGGCTCACGCAGCTCTATAAACTTCATCGCCGTCGTCCCATCGATGCGGTGCTGCTCGTCACCAACGGCGAAGCTGAACTGCCGTCGCAACGCCACATCACGCATCCCCATCCCTTCACCCTCGCCCGCATCGCCGAGACACTGCGCTGGTCCGCGCCGGTTTTCCTGATCGATGTGGCGCAGGAGAATGCCGCTCCCGACGGGGATAGCGCGCCAGTCGGCTGCGAGTTGCCGCGCCGATGGGATGCCGATGCCGTCAGGCGTGCACTGACCACCCTGCGCAACCGGCTATCGGATCACAGCATCGAGCAACTGATTCAGAACCCCCGCCATCGCCACATGGCCGAACTGTCCGCTCGTCTCGATACCCGCGCCACGGCCATTGCCGATTGGGTAGGGGGATGGGTGAACCGCCACCGGCGGCGCATCCCGTTGCGCGGCGTCGTGTTTGCGCGGTATCCGGCAGCGATTGGCGATGCAGAGAGCGAGGCCGGCATCGACCTGCCGCTCTGGCAACACATCGGCGCAGCCGCAAGGCGCCATGCCGGGCGGCGCATGGGGTGGCATCCGGCCACGGTGTTGTCGGTGGTGGCCCTAGCGGCCATCGGCCTGTGGAGCGCCGGCATGCTGGTGTCCGGGGTGCAAAACGGGCGGGACATTCACGCCGCACAGCAGGCCATCGACAGCCTCCAGTCGGCGCCAGACCCGGCCGCCCGCCTGCACGCGCTGCTCGCCCTGCAGCAGCAGATCGAGCGCTACGTCGATCGCACCGAACATCATGCGCCCATCGCGACGCGCTTTGGCCTGAACCGTGATGCGGCGGTGCTGGAAGCGCTGTGGAAGCCCTATGCGCAGGCCAGCCGCCAGTGGCTCACTTTGCCCGTGCAGCAAGATTTGGAAGCCTCGCTGGCCGACCTGGCGCAGATGCGCACGAACGCGCTGGACGAGGAGACCAGCCGGTGGGCGCTCGACGGTCAGCAAGGGCTCAAGACCTACCTGATGCTGGCCCACCCCGAGCGGGCCGAGCCGGAGTTTCTGGCGCCGCAGCTGGCGCGCCACTGGTCTAACGAAGCGCGGCTGACGCCCGGCGCGCAGCAGGACCTTGGCGAACGGCTGTTCCGCTTTCACGCGCAGTACCTGTCGGCCCATCCGGGGTGGCGCATCCTCCCGCGGCCCGAGTTGGTGGCGGGCGCGCGCCAGACGCTGCTGGCGGTCATCGGCGAGCGCAATGCCGAAGGCGCGATCTATCAGGGCATCCTCAGAGCCTTCGACGGCAAGTACGCAGACCAGACCCTGGCCTCGCTCACCGCCGGTACCGACGCGCGCGGACTGCTCCGGACAGCGGGCATCGTGCCCGGCGTCTTCACCCGCCAGGCCTACGAGGGCTATGTCGCCGCCGCAATCGAGTCGGCCGCCAGGCGCACGGCGGTCGCCAGCGACTGGGTGTTGACCGACGGCAGGCCGGAGGACGCGCCACAGCCCGCGGGCCGCTCGCCCGAGGCCCTGCAGGCCGCGCTGACCGAACAGTATTTTGCGGACTATGCGGACCACTGGCGCGGCTTCATGAACAGCATGCAGTGGGCGCAGGCGCCGACGCTTCCCGCAGCCATCGACCAACTCAAGCTGATGGCCGATGCACGTCAGTCGCCGGTGATCGCGTTGATGAAATCACTCGCCTACCAGGGTGGTGCTGGCGCGCGCAAGGATTCGCTGTCCGATACGCTCGTGGCCAGGGCTCAGGATCTGCTCGGCAGGAAGGCGGCGGGGGCCGAGGCCGCACAGCCAGATCCGGCAGGGCCGCTTGGCGCCGCCTTCGGCCCGGTGCTGCGGCTGACGGCTCAGGCTCCGGGCACTAACGACGACCTGAGCCTCCAACGTTTCCTCGACCGCGCCACCGCGCTGCGGCTACGGTTGCAACAGATCAGCCACAGCGCCGATGCCGATGCACAGGCGCGGCAGATGGCGCAGGCGCTGTTCCAGGGCAAGGCGTCGGCGCTGGCCGATACCCAGTCCTATGCGCAGTTGGTGGCTGCCAGCCTTGGCAGCGAATGGGCCGGGATGGGCGAGGCGCTGTTCGTACGCCCCATCGCCCAGGCCATGCAAACCGTGCTGCAACCCGCGAAGGCGAGCCTGAACGCTGCCTGGCGGCAGGGCATCGCCACGGCGTGGGGCCGATCGTTCGCTGGGCGCTACCCCTTTGCGGACACGGCCAATGATGCCTCGCTGACGGAGCTGGCGCGCTTCCTGCATCCGGAGACCGGGTTGCTCGCGGCGTTCCTCGGCACCCATCTGGCCGCCGCGCTGGAATTGCAGGGCGACCAATGGGTACCGGTGACGCCCGGCGGGCAGACGGGGGGCGAGGTACTCGCCTTCGACCCGGCCTTCCTCAGGGCAGTGAACGCTCTGCAGCGTGTGGCGGCCCACATGATGGCGCAGAGCGAGCCCCAGTATCGCTTCGAGGTCAAGCCGATCCCGTCTCCGGGTCTGACCGAAACGGTGCTGACCCTGGATGGTCAAAAGCTCCACTACTACAACCAGCGCGAGCGCTGGCAGGCCATGCGCTGGCCGGCCAATACGGTGGAGGAACCGGGTGCTCGCCTGCAATGGCAGAGCGAGGGCGCCGGCACGAACCGACACTACGAGTTTGGCGGCTACTGGGGATGGGTGCGAATGCTGGAGCGGGCAAGTATTGAGCCGCTGGACAGCGCGACCTACCAGTTGACCTGGCACGGCATGCCGGAGACGCGCGCGGCGGCCACCGGGCCGGATAGCGCCGATGCCGATGCGGAAAGCCTGATGGCACGCGCCGCCAAACGCCCACCGCCGGCGGATATGGTCTACCCGCTGAAGTACCTGATGCGCACCGATGTCGGCCAGGGACCGCTGGAGTTGCTGGCGCTACGCGGGTTCGTCCTGCCGTCGCGGATCTTTTTGGGTCGGGAGCCGCATGGCTTGGTGCGCAGCGTTCCTGCTACGGTGCCGAAGGGATAGCCGAAAACTGCGGATGTGGCTCCGACCCCACCTAGCCAGCCACCTCCCTCGGATCATGGCCGTAGCTGTCGCGTGCGCGGATCTTGCCGTCGACGCCATGGATCAGCAACTCCACTTTCTGGCGCCGGGCCAGTCCGGTGCCGGCCTGGATGGCCTCATCCTGCGTGGCATGGTGCGACTCGGCGTAGCGGGCGCCCTCATGGATCACGTCCCAACCGGTGCCGTGCGGCACGACATGGAGGTTGGTCTGCATGATGGTTCTCCTGGATCGTATGATCCTTCCATTATGGATGCCATGGCGCAGGGCACAATCCGGCGCCGTCTGACACGCCACCTGAGAGGCGCCGGGAAGGCGCCGGGCACCCGCCGGGGGGCGGCGTCCGCATCGCTTATGTCCGGCGCGTGACGGTTTACCGTGCCTTTTCGGGACACGCCTATATATTCTTGTAGGGAAAACAACGCGCAGGAGAGACAGCCATGCAAGCGAGGTTTGCGCGCGGCATTGCGCAGATGCCACTGACGGTGGCGGCCCGGGAATCCCTGCTGGCGGAGAAGGCCGCCATGCCCGAGGTCGGCGACCTGGTGACGGTTTGCAGCCAGGATATGGAAACCGAGTTCAGCGTCCGCCTGACGGCGGTGGCCGGACCGGAGCTGTGGTACGGCGTGATTCATGCCATCACGCGCGGTGCCGAAATGCTGGTCGTGGCCGAAGGCCTGGAGCTGGACGACGTGGTCAGCGTGCGGCGCCAGGAGATCGCGTCGGTGGTCAAGGCCAGTCAGCACCATTGATCGTTCCCGGCGGGACCGGGTATGCTGCGGATGCACATCCATCCGTCGCCCCCGCTTTATGTCTTCCGCCTACACCACGTCCGCTTCCACCTCCCTATTCATTGCCGGCCCCGCCGGCCAGATCGAAACCCTGCTGGACACTCCCGCCGGCCCGCCCGTCGGCATTGCCGTGGTCGCGCACCCCCACCCGGGGCAGGGCGGCACCGCCGAGCACAAGATTCCCCAACTGCTGGCGCGCATGCTCCAGGCCCATGGTTTCGTGACGATGCGGCCGAACTACCGAGGCGTCGGGCAAAGCGAGGGAAGCTACGATGGCGGCCCCGGCGAATCTACCGATGTGGAAGCCGTGCTGCGCCATCTCCAAGCCGAATATCCGGGCCTGCCAGTGGCGCTGGCCGGGTTCTCGTTCGGCGCTTTCGTGCAGACGCTGATGGTGGCGCGCCTGACCGAGGCGGGAGATTCGTCCGTGGAATCGATCCAGCATCTGATCCTGACCGGCATGCCGGCTGGCGCGCTGTCCGAGACGCTCCGCTACGACACCCCGCCCGTGCCGGCCCACACGCTGGTGGTGCATGGCGAGCGCGACGAGCGCGTGCCGCTGATCAATGTCTTCGACTGGGCCCGGCCGCAGGAACTGCCGGTGGTGGTCCTGCCGGCCGCCGGGCATTTCTTCACCGGCAAGCTGCCGGGCCTGCGCAGTGTGGTGGAGGGGTACCTGCGCCGCCCGGCCTAGGGGCGTCTGGTCAGAACTGATAAACCACCGAGATATCCCCGGTCAGGTTGGTCGTGCGCTGCACGATCGGGCTGTTCTTGGCATCGCCGACCAGCGCCGATACCCCGAAGTCCGCCGTGGCGAACCAGTGCTTGTTGATGAACCAGATGGCCGAGACGCCGCCGCCATAGGACTTGATCCCGCCGCTGGCACGGTATTCCGGGTGGCCGGAGCGTGCCGCCTGCTCGGGCGTCACGCCGAACCAGCGGCCCATGTAGGCCGAATCGGCCACGGTCATGGTCGGGCCTGCGAACCAGAAGAATTTCTCGGAGCTGCCCGGCAGCGGCATATAGGCGCCCAGGTCGCCAATCCAGCCGTTGGCGCCGCCGAACTGGCGCCGCGCGTTGGCCCGGATCACCAGCGGGAACGACTTCGACACCACGTAGTCGACAAACAGCTTGGTCTCCGCCGCCATGCCGATATTGCCCATGCCGGCCAGGTTGTCGTGGTCCTTCTTCTCGCGGCGGCCCAGGTCGTAGGTCAGGGCGATGCCCGCGCGCCAGTGGTCGTTGGAGACGATGTTCCAGCCCAGCCCTTCGCCGGTGGAGGCGAAAAACTTGTCGGCGTAGCGGATGTCGATGGTCGGCCCGCCGAAGACGTAGTAGTCGTGCGCGCCGTCGTAGCGCGGCCGCACGGTCATGGCCGCGCCGAGCCGGAATTTCCAGCCCTCGGGCTGGCCCTGGAACATCTCCACCAGCGGCACCCCCACCGAGTACTGCCATTCGGCCAGCGGCGCGGGCGTCTGCGCCCGGGCGGCCGGCGCGTGCAGCAGGGCCAGCGCGAGCAGCAGCGCGGCGAGCCACCCGGCCAGCGGTGGTGTGTGGGCTTCCGGATGTCTGGACACGTCAGGGTCCTCCCGTTGATTGTTGTGGTTCGCATGACGGCAAATCATCTTTTCACCGGCGCGCCGCCCGCGCAACTTCCTCGAATCCCACAAGCGTGTAGGAAGGACGCCGATTTCACCGGCGGCCCCCGTTGCCTACCATCCAGTCACCGTGGCCGCATCTTAGTCGCGGTCAGCCAGTTCGTCCGTACGCCAGTCGCGCCGCATCACCAGGAACGTAAAGGAGGTGGACCAGCCGATCAGCATCAGCCCCACCAGCGGCTGCACCGACGCCAGCAGCCGCAACTGGCCCATCGGGATGACGTCGCCGATACTCTGCGTGGTGAAGGTTTCCAGCGAGAAATAGACATAGGCCGCTGCCCCATGATCGTGCAGGCCCTTGAGTTCGCCGATACCGAACACGTCCGCCCCGAGCCAGTAGCCGGTGCTGAACAGCACGGCTTCCAGCACGTGGGCCAGGATGATGAGCAGGATCATCACGCCGATGTTGACCTTGCCGCTCCAGTGGCGCGGGTGCATGGCCGAGATCAGGCGCAGGGCTTCGTAGTGCACGGCCACGCAGATGATGGTCAGCGTGGCGGTGATCAGGATGGCGATCAGGTATGGGGAGGCCGTGGCTTCCATAGTCGGCAAGGGTGGTTTTCTGACGCAGTGTTTCCCGGCAGACTATAGAAGCGCCCGCACGCTGACAATGCACCATGCGGCGCATGCCGAGAAAGTGAAGAAAAAGATACATGCCGGAATCCGGAGGTTCCATGAAGAACACGGTGGGCAATGTGCCGCCGCTGCATGCCGAGGGCATCGCCCCTGCCTTCCTCGCGGGTGGCGGGGAGATGGGCGCACTGATCCGCGACTTCGACTGGTCGCGCACGCCGCTGGGCACGCCCGAGACGTGGCCGCAAAGCCTGAAGACAGCCATCCGCATCATGCTGACGTCCCGCCAGCCGATCTGGGTGGGCTGGGGCGCCGATCTGCGCTTCTTCTATAACGACCCGTACAAGGCGATCATCGGCGGCAAGCATCCGGCGTCGCTGGGCGAGCCGACCGAGCGCGTCTGGAGCGAGATCTGGCACGAGATCGGGCCGATGCTGACCACGGCCATGGAGGGCAGCGAGGGCAGCTTCGTCGAGCAGAAGCTGCTCATCATGGAGCGCAACGGCTACCCGGAGGAGACCTACTACACCTTCTCCTACAGCCCTGTGCCCGACGACCACGGCGGCACGGGCGGCATCATCTGCGCCAACAGCGACGACACCGAGCGCGTGGTGGCCGAGCGCCAGCTCAAGCTGCTGCGCGAACTGGCCTCGTCGGCCACCAATGCCCGTTCCTGGGACGAAGCCTGCGCGCTGAGCCTGCGCGCGCTGGGCGCCAATCCCTATGACATTCCCTTCGCGCTGCTCTATCTGGGCGAGCGCGGCGCCGGCACGGCCACGCTGTGCGGCCACCATGGCATCGAGGTGGGCCACCCGGCCGCGCCGGCCGAGATCCGCACCGGCGGCGGCCCCTGGCCGTTTGCCGAGGTGCTGGCGCAGGGCGAAGTGATGCTGGTGGAAGACCTGTCCACGCGCTTCGGGGGGGCGACGCTGCCCGGCGGCGCCTGGCAGTTCACGCCGCGCCACGCGGCCGTGGTGCCGGTCACGCCTTCGGGCGAGACCACGCGCAGCGGCGTGCTGGTGGTGGGCCTGAACCCGTGCCGGCTGTTTGGCGACCGCTACCGCGCCTTCCTCGACCTCGTGGCGGGCCAGATCGGCCAGGCCATCAGCTACGCGCACGCCTACGAGGAAGAGCGCCGCCGCGCCGAGGCGCTGGCCGAGATCGACCGCGCCAAGACCACCTTCTTCTCGAATATCAGCCATGAGTTCCGCACGCCGCTGACGCTGATGCTCGGGCCGCTCGAGGAACTGCTGAACCGTGCGGACGAGACCGCCGGCCCTGACGACGCCGATCGCCAGTTGGTGGAGATCACCCACCGCAACGGCCTGCGGCTGCTGAAACTGGTCAATGCACTGCTCGATTTCTCGCGGATCGAGGCCGGCCGGGTGCAGAAGCATCCCCAGCCCACCGACCTGCCCGCGTTCACGGCCGAACTGGCCTCGCTGTTCCGCTCGGCCATCGAGGGCGCCGGCCTGCAGCTGGTGGTGGAATGCGCGCCGCTGGGCTTCGCGGTGGCGGTGGACCGCGACATGTGGGAGACCATCGTCCTGAACCTGCTCTCCAACGCGTTCAAGTTCACCTACACCGGGGCGATTGCGGTGGCGGTGCGCGAGGCGGAGGACGGCGGCGTGGAACTGAGCATCCGCGATACCGGCATCGGCATTGCGGGGGATGAACTGCCCCGGCTGTTCGAGCGTTTCCACCGGGTGTCCGGCGCGGTGGGCCGGTCGATCGAGGGCAGCGGCATCGGCCTGGCGCTGGTACTGGAACTGGTGCGCCTGCACGACGGCGTGATCCGCGTGGAAAGCGAGCTGGGCGAAGGCACGCGCTTCGTGGTCACCCTGCCGCGCACGGCCCGGGCGGCCGCGCCGCAGCCCGCCGCGCCGGGGTCCGCGTCAAACCTGTCGACCCACGCCAGCCAGCAGGCGCTGGCCTACGTGGAAGCCGCGCGGCGCTGGACCCCCGAGGCGGAGGTGATGCCGGCTGCGGCGCTCGCCATGCGCGCCCCCCCGCAGGAAGCGGTGCCCGGCGCGGTGCGCGGACATGTGATGATCGTCGATGACAACGCCGACCTGCGCGAATACATGCGCCGCATCCTGGGCGGGGCCGGCCACACGGTGGAGGTGGCCGCCGATGGCCAGGAGGCGCTGGACATGGCCCGCACGCGCGCGCCGGACCTGATCGTCTCGGACGTGATGATGCCGCGCCTGGACGGCTTCGGCCTGGTGCAGGCCGTGCGCGCCGACGCGGCGCTGCGCGAGACCCCCGTGGTGCTGCTCTCCGCCCGCGCGGGCGAGGAAGCGCGCGTCAGCGGCCTGGCCACCGGCGCGGACGACTACCTGACCAAGCCGTTCACCTCGCGCGAGCTGCTGGCCCGCGTGGCCAGCAATCTCCAGTTGTCGCACCTGCGCCGCACCACCGAACGCCGCCTGCGCGAGGAAATCGCCATGCGCACCCGGGCGCAGGAGGCGCTGCGCGAGCTGAACGACTCGCTCGAACGCCGCGTAGCGGAGACCGTGGCAGACCGCGACCGCCTCTGGGAACTGAGCGAAGACCTGCTGATGGTGGCCAGCTTCGACGGCGTGCTGGAGCGCTTCAGCCCGTCCTGGCGGCGCACGCTCGGCTATGCGGACAGCGCGCTGCTGGGCCGCTCGTGCATGGCTTTCGTCCACCCGGACGACCTCGTGGCCGTGACCGAGCAGATGATCGCGCTGCGCCACGATGGCACGGCGGTGCGCTACGAATGCCGCATGGCGCGGGCCGATGGCGGGCTGCGCTGGGTGGCGTGGACGCTCACGGTGGACCCCGCCACGGGCCGCATCCACGGCGTGGGCCGCGACGTCACCAGCGACAAGGAAGCGGCCGAGGCGCTGCGCCATGCCGACGAGGCGCTGCGCATGGCGCAGAAGATGGAAGCCATCGGCAAGCTGACCGGCGGCGTGGCGCACGACTTCAACAACCTGCTCCAGGTGATTGGCGGCAACCTGCAACTGCTGGCGCGCGATGTGTCCGGCAACGAGCGCCCCGAGGCACGCGTGCGCAATGCGCTGGCCGGGGTGGCGCGCGGGGCCAAGCTGGCGTCGCAGTTGCTGGCGTTTGGGCGGCGCCAGCCGCTGGCGCCGAAGGTGGTGAACCTGGGCCGCTTTATCCGCGGGCTGGACGACATGCTGCGGCGGGCGCTCGGCGATGGCATCGAGATCGAGACCGTGGTGGCGGGCGGCCTGTGGAATACGCTGGTGGACCCGTTCCAGGTGGAAAACGCGCTGCTGAACCTGGCGATCAACGCGCGGGACGCGATGAGCGGCCACGGCCGGCTGACCATCGAGGCCGGCAACGCGGTGCTCGACGATGCCTACGCGCGCCGCAACGCCGACGTGGCGCGCGGCCAGTACGTGATGGTGGCGGTGACCGATACCGGTACGGGCATGTCGCCCGAGATCCAGGCGCAGGTGTTCGAGCCGTTCTTCACCACCAAGCCCGAGGGGCAGGGCACCGGGCTGGGCCTGAGCATGGTGTACGGCTTCGTCAGGCAGTCCGGCGGGCATGTGAAGATATACAGCGAGTCGGGGCAGGGCACCACGGTGCGGCTCTACCTGCCGCGCGTGCGCGAGGAGGAAGACCTCGAGACCGATGTCGAGGCCGGCCCGGCGGGCGGCGGCACGGAGACCGTGCTGGTGGTGGAGGATGACGAGGACGTCCGCGCGACCGTGGTGGAGATGCTGGCCAGCCTGGGCTACCGCGTGCTGAAGGCGCGCGACGCGCTGAGCGCGCTGGCCATCGTCGAAAGCGGCGTGCCGGTGGACCTGCTGTTCAGCGACGTGGTCATGCCCGGCCCGCTGCGCAGCACGGAAATGGCGCGCAAGGTGCGCGAACGGCTGCCCGGCATCGCGGTGCTGTTCACCTCGGGCTATACGGACAATGCCATCGTCCACAGCGGGCGGCTCGACGAGGGCATCGAACTGCTCAGCAAGCCGTACACGCGCGAAGCGCTCGCGCGCAAGGTGCGCCACGTGCTGGTGAGCGGCGGGGCCGAACTGGGGCCGGCGCCGGCGGAGGCACTGGGTTCGCCGGAACTGGCGATGCCGGAGATGCCACCCGTGGTGCAACTGGCACCGCAACGCATCCTCTTCGTCGAGGACGACGCGCTGGTGCGCGCCAGCACCGCGGAGCTGATGCGGACGTTCGGACTAAGTGTGGTGGAAGCGAGCACCGATGCCGAAGCGATGGCCGTGCTGCGCGAAGGGCCGGTCGATGTGCTGCTGACCGATGTGGGCCTGTCCGGCGCCTCGGGCGTGGACCTGGCGATGGATGCCTGCCGGCTGCAACCGGCGCTGCGGGTGATCTTCGTGAGCGGCTACGACGTGGTGCTCACGCCCGTGCAGCGTGCCGCCTTGCCAAACGCGGTCACGCTGCGCAAGCCCTACGCGCTGCCGGCATTTCTCGGCGTCTTGCAGGGCTGATGCCTTTCTCCCCTCTCCCGCGCGCGGGAGAGGGGAGCAAATCACGCTGGCGCTCAGATCAGCGTCTGCGCGACCACGGCGGCGGCGGAACCGCTCGCCACGACGACGGCCACCCAGCCGCCTACGAGTACTGCACTGTTACGGAAAGTCATGATGGACTCCAGGAATGACAACCCGGAGCCCGCCTCGGGGAGCCCCGAGGCTACTGCTCCGTTTGTCTGACGTACTTCCAATCCGCCGTCATCGGGCGGGACTCAGGCGTTGGCGCCTTCGGTGAACGGGTCGAACTTGCCTTGGCGGGCGCCATCCAGGTACGGATCAGCGGTGCGGGCCGGGCTGGCCGAGACACCGGTGCGATCCAGGCCGGCTACCGTGCGGGCGCCTTCGCTGAACGTGTCGAACTTGCCTTGGCGGGCGCCGTCCAGGTACGGGTCGGCGGTGCGGGCCGGGCTGGCCGAGACACCGGTACGATCCAGGCCGGCAACGGTGCGGGCACCGTCGGTGAACGGGTCAGCCTTGCCAACGCGGGCACCATCGACATACGGGCTACGCGGTTCGTTCACGCCGCTGGCGCGGGCGCCATCGGTGAAGGCGTTGCGGGCGTCGTTCACACGGTAGCTGTAACCGTAGACTTCGCCGGTCTTGTTGGCGGGAGCGGCTTGCGCAGCGCCAGTGACGAAGGCGGCGGCGAGGGCGGCGGCGGTAAGGATGGTCTTGGCGTTCATGGTGTGGCTCCTTGTCTTCGTTTGGGCCGGGCGATCTCGTTTGGAGGTGGATCGCGGGGCCGTCGGTGCTGCGTTGTTTTGCTGCATTGTGGCGGGTTTTTTCTCAGTTGCTATCTACTGGTAGGTAGATATTCAGCGCTAAAAAAAAGACCGCCTTCCGGTACTGATCGACTACTTGTACTGCGTGGACGGGGACTGCATCGCGGGGCTTGTTTCTGTTTGCCGGGTGATGCAGTGCTGTCCATGGCTCGAATATTATCTACTACTAGATAGACAGGCAAGGACTTTTTGCGCCGCGCCATCGTATTTCCTTGGAAAAGTGGGCGATTTGCCCCGGCAGGCTGGATGGTGTGACGAGCTAAGTCATTGATTTTTATACATAACCATAAAGGTTCCGTCCTGCCACGTCGAGAATTAGAGTAAACGCTCTAGCCTCGCAGATCCTTTGCATTGCGCTGCGCAACGAGCGCTTCGAGCAACGTTTGCGTCTGCTCGCGGATCACTTCCTGCACCCGGGCGGTCTCGGCTTCACCAAAGGACTCCCAGTGCAGCGCCTTGAGCACGTGGCGGCGCATGACCTTGAAGGCCGCCACCTGGCTGTCGATGGCGATGGTGCGGATGCGCGTCGCCTCGTCCGTGGCCGGCTGACCGGTCAGGCGCCCGATCACCTGCGAAGTCACCGCGAAAATGCGGCGGTTGATGCCCGCGTCGATGCGCTCGAACGCGGCCGGCGGCCCGAGCCCGGCGCGCTCGCGCGCCATGAACTGCCGCCAGTGGTCGGTGTCCGGGCATTCATGCAGGAAGGTGGTGAAGCGCAGTTGCAGGCCCAGGTAGGCATCGATCAACTCGGCGTCGGTGGCGTGCGGACGGGCCACGACGGCCTCGGCGGCGATCACCACATCGGCCAGCAGGCCCCAGGCGCGGTCCACGAAGTAGTCGATGCACGCCAGGTACACCCCTTCCTTATTGTCGAAGTAGTACTGGAGCGCGGGCGCGTTGACCCCGGCCTCGCGGGCGATGTCGCGCGTGGAGGCCCCGTCGAAACCGTGCGCGCCAAAGAGCCGCAGCGCGGCGTCGATGATCCGCGCGCGCGTTTCCTCGCCGCGCTGGTAGCCGCCTTCGGTTGCGGGCTTGTGTCGGGCCATGTTGCGTTTTCCTCAGTCCGTGGGCAGGCAGAAATATATCAGTTGACACATTTATTCCAAGTGGAATAATTGCGCGATCGCCCTCAATAGTGCTGTCGAAGCCCCGCGCCCCCATGTCCGCCCCCCAATCTACTGCCGCCGCCCATCCGGCTGCCGGCCTCCCTGCATCCACTGGATCTTCCACGCGCAAGCCGCGTGCCGTCTCCCGCCGCCGCACCGTGCTGCTCGCCCTGGGCGCCCTCGCGCTGCTGGCCGCCGTGGTGTTTGGCGTGCGCTGGTGGCTGATAGGCCGCTTTATCGAAAGCACCGACGATGCCTACCTCCAGGCGGACAGCGTGACGGTGGCGCCGAAGGTGAGCGGCTACGTGGCCGAAGTCTTCGTGCGCGACAACCAGCAGGTCATCGCCGGCCAGGCGCTGGTGCGGCTGGACAATCGCCAGTACCAGGCTGCCTTCGATGAGGCGCAGGCCACCGTGGCCTCGCGCCAGGCGGACGTGGCGCGGGCCGAGGCCGACCTCGCCCAGCAGAAGGCCCGCATCGCCCAGGCCGGCGCCGAGGTGGAAGGGGCGCGCGCCAACGCCCGCTACGCCGCCTCGCAGGTGGAGCGCTACGCGCCGCTGGTGAAGTCCGGTGCCGAGACCGAGGAACGCACCGCCGAACTGCGCAACGCCCAGACCCGCGCCGGTACCACGCTGGCTGCCAACGAGGCCGCGCTGCGCGTGGAGCAGAGCCAGGTGGTGACGCTGCAGGCGCGGCTCCAGCAGGCGCAGGCGCAGCTGGAGGTGGGACAGGCCAGCGCGCGGCAGGCCCGGCTCGACCTGGATGACACCGTGGTTCGCGCCACCAACGCCGGCCGCGTGGCCGACAAGGGCGTGCGCGTGGGCCAGTTCGCCCAGCCCGGCACCCGCCTGCTGACCGTGGTGCCGGTGCAGGACCTCTACCTGACCGCCAATTTCAAGGAAACGCAGGTGGGCCGCATGCGTCCCGGCCAGCGCGTGACGCTGCACGTGGATGCGCTGCCCGGTGAAGACCTCCACGGCGTGGTGGACAGCCTCTCGCCCGGCACTGGCTCGCAGTTCGCGCTGCTGCCGGCGCAGAACGCCACCGGCAATTTCACCAAGATCGTCCAGCGCGTGCCGGTGCGGATTCATGTCGATGTGACGCCGGAGGCGCGCGCGGTGCTGATGCCGGGCCTCTCCGTGGTGGTGGATGTCGATACGCGCGACATGCATCCGGTGCAAGCCCGCGCCGGCGAGGCCCGCCATGGCTGAAGCGGCGCTCCCCGCCGGGGCTGCCCCCGCCACGCCACCGAACGACAAGCCCGCCAACGCCACCGCCGCCGACTGGATCGCCGTGGCCGCCGGCTCGCTCGGCGCACTGCTGGCCACGCTCGACATCTCCATCACCAACTCGGCGCTGCCCCAGATCCAGGGCCAGATCGGCGCGGCCGGCACCGAGGGCACGTGGGTCTCCACCGGCTACCTGATGGCCGAGATCGTCATCATCCCGCTCACCGCGTGGCTGACGCGGGTGTTCGGGCTGCGCCGCTTCCTGATGTGGAACGCGCTGCTGTTCACGGCGTTCTCGATGATGTGCGGCCTGTCCCATTCGCTGCCGGAGATGGTCATCGGCCGGATCGGGCAGGGCTTTGCCGGCGGGGCGATGATCCCCACCGCGCAGACCATCGT